>Ga0126379_10000084_pt1 | contig 44014 bp, 74 predicted proteins | sample PanSoiMetPlot_24_FD_92640 | JGI IMG/M metagenome (GOLD analysis project Ga0126379, IMG submission 92640) | Tropical forest soil microbial communities from Panama - MetaG Plot_24 | ecosystem: Environmental > Terrestrial > Soil > Tropical forest > Bulk soil | place: Panama | collected 2016-02-17
ACGGAACTGGCCGACAGCCTTGGCGTTTATGGCGCTCACGGCGATGAGGATGTTCCTGGCGATGTAACTTGCACCGAGGCCAAGCCTTGCCGCATGTGCTTCGAGAGTGGACTTCGCGGGCGAATACTCGCAGCCGTCGAAATTGAAAGAAAACTTGGAAGGGCGGGAGAGGAGTAGCTGTTATGGGAGCGGGGCGCTTCGGACGCTGATATGGGTAGCATTTTTAAGCTGTTTTTAGGACGAGCGCTGAATCTGCTGGGATACCCTGCGCTGGTGCGTGAGTGCGATTACGAGTCCCACGCACTAGGCGCAAGAGTAAGGGTGAAGAAATTGGAACTCTTCACCCTGATTGAGGTGAATGGAATAGACGTCTACTTCAATCGGTTCACCGGCACGATTGATGGTGTAGGTATTAACCCAAGCGCTGGTTGCACGTTGGATGCAATGCGAGGATCAATGCATCCTGCCGCGCAACTCGATACTCCGGTGATACCAGCTCGTATGCGAACCACTGCGGATTAGAGCGTGCAACGCAGGTGTTCTGTTCATTTGGTCAGGTGTTGAAGAAGCCGATCGCGAATGTTTTTGGCTTCTCCGATATAGATCCAAACACCCTGATTGAAGAGCGCGTAGACGCCGGACAATTGGGATGCGTTGTCGAGAATGCTGATGCGTGTGAATTGGAAACCCTTGGTTCCTGTCCACATGATGATTGACATCTCGGTTCTGAGAACTGTAAAGTTCTCGGTTCGTAAAGGTGAAGGGCCCTGGGGGAGGGATAACTTCCCCACACTAAACAGCAACTCACCATGGCTCGATTCGCGATCCCGGCAAGGCTTGACGAATCGAGCCTTCGTGTTACGGCCTACCGACAGGGTGAGGCATTGCTGTCGGAGGCTAGGCGGGAGGCTTGCGCCAGGATTGCGGATGAATTGGCAGAAAAGCTCAATTGGCCTGCTTGCGATGAGTGTGATGTGGCCAAAAGTATCGCCGCCGCTAGCCGCCAGAGAGGAGAGAGGGAGTGAGCCAAAATCCGTGGATGATGCGCGAAATGTCGAAACTAGAAGTTGCTCTATGGATTACAGCAGGAATAATTGTAGGCATAGCGTGCTTCGCGATTATTTTGTGCAGATAGTGCCAGAGAGGAGAGCTCCAATGAATTTCATGACAGCAGAGGAACGTTACCAGCGCGACCCGCTCTTTCATCAGTTGGTAGAGATGATGTGCCACCATATAGAGGAGCTTCGATTAACGCCTACCGAAATGAGAGAAGCGGCAATGCTGGCATGTCTCAAGTATGAAAATACGCATATACGCCCAATGACCTTTGGGCCATTCCGCGATAGGGCCAAAAACATCATCCGGCTGGATTTGGCCGAGGCGGGAGGAGAGTAGCTGTTATGGGAGCCACCTGTAGATGCAGAAAACGACCTAGGCGTTGGTGCATGTGGCATGGACTGTTGCGCTTACTCGCGGCCCCGGCCCGCGCGCGGAAGGAGAAGGGGAAATGACTTGCTACCTTTGCTGCCGCAAGGTAACGACCAAGAGCAACATTGTCTTCGTCGGTAGCCAGCCAGTCCACTTCGGCCCATGTCCTAAAAGAAAAAAGCGGAGGACTAGCCCATGAAGCCTGAAGAGGTTTACGTCCCTCGGCCCTGGAAACTTATCTGGTACCAATCCGCAGCTAAGACTTGGCTGCTGAAGATCGCGCATTGGAATGGAAAGGAATGGGTATGAAGCCTGACGACATGGACGACAGGGAGTTGCTCAATAGCTACCAAAATGGTCCTTGCGAATGCGATGACTGTAGAGTGCAACGGGCCGAAATCCTGCGCCGCATGGCTGCGGGGCGGGAGGCGGAGAAGCGCCTCAATCTAATCGCGGATGCCTGGAAAAATCGAAGCATTGATTACGAGCGGGAGGTTGCAACCGTCCAGTTCGGAGAAGCCGAGTTGATTGATGATATCTTAAGTGGCAAGTTCACCGGGGCCGCGCCCACCCCGAAGCCTAGCAAGCCTTGGGGATCGTCTGGTTACTTGGAAGTATTGCCGGACGAAGCGCCCACCCCGAAGGCAGCGCCGGAGTTCAAGGGATGGGTCGCATTCGGCTGCGGCAAGCATCCTTTCAACGCAATGGGCGCGACGGCGTACAACATCGACTGCATTGACTGCCAGAGACAGCCCAAACTAGCTTGGTTCGCGGGTAGTCTACTATCTCCAGCAGAGGCTACCCCGAAGGCACAGGAGGCGGGCTGGAAATGTGAATGCGGAGCGATATTTGTCTTTACTCCAGTATCTTTAGTGAATGGCAAAGCTGATCGCAAGCACCCCGAATTTTGCCCCTATTGTGGGAGAGAATCCAACTTCGGAGCAGAGGACAGAACTACATTCACCAAAGTCGAAACAGGAAAGGAGTAGCGCCACAGATGAGCATTGAGATCGCTACGAAAGTAAGGTCGATTAGTGAAGGCATACTGATCTATTGCGCTACAACAATAGGTCTCGGTCTGCTGGCATTTAGCATCAGTAGAATAATTGATGGCACCGCGATCATTCTTAATCACACACAAGTTCCAGAATTTCGCGTGAAGTACGAAGTGCCGCCCGCATTTTCGTCCACGGGCATCTGTGTTGGCTGCAAGTTTGAACCGTGGCAGCATGTGGACATTGGAATGAATGCTCCTGACCGTATGTGGATTATAAGCAACATTGAGATGAAGATGAACGATGACGGCACCGGAAGCATCGGCTGTACCTATCCCAAGCCAAAAGAAGTAACTTCTCCGGTGGGCATCAAGGACAAGGAGTAAGCTGCGTGACTATCATTGACCAATTAAAACGCGACGAAGGCTTGAGACTCAATCCCTACCAAGACACGCTCGGGTTCTGGACGGTCGGGTACGGGCACAAGATGGGACCGCAAGAGCATTATCCAGCCGGCATCTCGCAAGACGAGGCTGAGTTGCTGTTGCAGACTGATCTTCAGCGCTGTACGCTCGCCTTGAATGCGGCACTACCGTGGGTGGCTGGTCTAGACGATCCGCGCCAAGGCGCACTTCAGAACATGGCGTATAACATCGGGGTGCACGGGTTGCTGGGATTCAAGCAGACATTGGCGGCAGTTGAGAGTGGCGAGTATGCGGTGGCTGCCGAGAAGATGCTTGAGTCGCGCTGGGCCAGCCAGGTCGGGCCGAGAGCGTTGAGGTTAGCGGCCCAGATGCGGGATGGAGAGTGGACTTAAATTTCAGGAGGAAAACATGACTGGACTTTGGATCTTTACCGGAGTGGTGCTGGGCGGTCTCGGAGTATGGGCCTACGACCGCTATTTCTCGTCTGTCTATATGCTCGGGGTGGAACTCTACAAGCGCGCCCAGGGGGATATTGAGAAGGCGTGGACACATGTCCGCAAGCTGGTGCCATGATGGCAGCCGCGACTCAACCACTCCCCCATTGGCACGCGCTCGCGCCCCACGTCAAGCATCTGATCATTGCTGGGTTGGTGATCGCGCTCGTCTGGGTGGGGATCGTGCGCGGCCAAGACCTTTGGATCCGGCTCAAGACACTCGATCTTCAGAAGTCAGATCAGGCTCTCCAGGAGGCTCGGGCCAGCCTCTTATCCGCACAAAGCCAGAGGGCGGAGGCCGACCAGCGCTGGGCACAGCTGGTCAGCGAGGTACAGAAACAAAACTCCGCCCTCTCCCGCCAGGTTCGAGATCGGGATGCGGCTCTCCGCGCGAGCCAGAATACCCTCCAGAATGCCACGCCTTCAGACGTTCTGGCACGCCTGCAAGCCGCTTCGGGGCTAGGCTCATCAGACGCCTCGCTCACCTCCGGCGGCCTCTCTCTTAGCGATTCTGGGGCAAGACGGGTTACGGGTCAATTAGAGACCGAGGTGGTTGAGAAGGCGGATCTCGCGGATACCCAGAAGCAACTGGCCGGGGTCGAGAGCGAGTTGGGCGGTGCTAATACGGTGATCGAGTCGCTTCGAAAGGAATCAGCCTCAAAAGATGTGGTGCTGGCTAAGCAAGTCGAAGAATGCAAGGCCGAGGTCTCGCTGGTGAAGGCCAAGGCGCGCAAAAAGAACTTCATCACCTCGACTGTCACCTATATTGGCGGGATTATTTCCGGGGTGTTGCTGGGGCGGCGAATGTGAGGCAGGCCAAGCCATGTCCGTTCTGTGGGTGCACCTTGGTTCGGGCGTTGCATTATGCGGCGATGGCCTGTCACCCCGATCTAGACAGGATCTTCTGGCTGTGGAAACACGAGAATGAATGCGCCGGCCGCGAGTGCCGGGTACGGCATAAGTTGATGGAGGTTCAAAATGGCAACAGAGCAAGAAATGGCAGCGGCACAAGCAGCGGCGGCAGCGGTGCCGCTTAACCAGCAAACGATAGTTGTATGCGACCCGGCACATTGCCGCCGCAACTTGCTGGTCAGCATTTGGGAGGAGGAACCGGGGCAGCTTAGCTGGTCCCGCGTGGCTTCGTCATTTACAGTCGCAACCGCGATCGCCTGTCTCATCCATGTGGTTTGGCACAATCATGCGATTCCCGATGTCGCCACTCTCGGCGGATTGGGATCGTGGGCGGTGTTCCCATATGCGGTCAACAAGATCACGGGGATGGTGCAGAAGTGAGTGTCGCCATTCTGCGCTGTTCCAACAAGCGCCGCTTCGCCGATCAGGCCACTACCGAGGCGTTTATTAAGCGCTTTGTCTTGGCGGGCGGGAGACGCGGCATCCCCAGACGCAAGGCTTACAAGTGTCCACATTGTGCTTGGTGGCATATTACCAGTAAGTTTTAAAACAGAACGGAATGTCCTAGATTAAGGTAGACATGTTTGATAAGCTCAATCCTGCCTTGACAGGGCATCGTTAAGAGAGTCTTAATGCTGTTAGAATTGGGACCGTCCCCTCTCCCTTGTTTTTGGCGGAGAATTACTTGCCGCTCCCAAGTGTAAGTGGTATTGTCCCTGCACCTGATGGAGATTAAGGAGAGAGTCCGATTATGCAAAACTTGCCTATCGCTTTCAGGCTGGAATACAAATATCGGCACGACGAGCAAGCCGATGCTTATGTTGCCTACATTCCTGTTTTGCGTCTTTTTGCCCAAGCAAAAACAGAAGATCGCCTGCGAGATGCCATAAATGACGTGGTAATCAATTTTGTGACGCTATGCCATCAGCGCGGCATACTCTCCGAGGTTATGCAAAAACGCGGTCTTCAGCGCGTAGCAAGCGAAAAGTCCGGTACCGTGAAAGAAGGGGAGCAGTTCATCATGGTTGGGAATGTGGAAGAAGAACTCTATGAATTCCCGGTTCCCATCGCCCTGCTTGCCGGAAAGCAGGCAATGGCGGAATGTCGCTGACCTTGGCCACTCCCGGAGAATTAAAAGGCGTTCTGGAACTTGAGGGATACACGGTCATAAAGGAAAGCGAGTTCTATTGGTTTATGGCAAAGAATCCCTCCGACGAACCGCTAAATATACCGAAAGAATCAAAAAGCGGTTTTGTGTCCCCTGATGTTATGGACTACATCAAGTTCGAGACGCAAATGAGTCATAACAAGTTCATGCTCTTGAAAGACTCTCTACCGGAGAAAGCCAAGGGCAAGACTCCCGAGTAAGAACGAGCATGCGATTATGCGGGTTCCTGTTCCGGCAGCGGAAGCAGCATGGTCGTGTTTTTCTTCGGGAAAGCACGTTGCACCATGCGGTGAAATTGGTCCCAGTTGGTTGATGCCCGCATGAAGCCGATGATAGCGTAGAGATGCTGGGCCAGGGCGGGATTCCCGATGTCTTCCGTGAGCCATTGGTGGTGTTTAGCTGCTCGATTGCCCTTTTCATCTTTTGGGTTGCGGCGTTGCAGTTCTTCAAGGATGTTGGGGGCCAGGCGCTCATAAACGAGATCATTGGTGTAGTGACCTACGACGGATGGGCGATTAATCTTCATCCCGCGCCACTGCCAGCCGCGAAGGCGGAACATCTCTTGGTAGAACTCGTCGGGAAATCGTTTGGCCCATGCCGCCAATTCTTTCCGGAGAAAACGGTCAAGAATGGCCTGTAGTGCCAGCTTGTCCCTAATTTCTTGGTATCCTGTGGCTTCGTCGACCAGGGCGATGATGCCAACATGGGCAAGTCCACGCATCAGTAGATCGCAGGCAAGAATGATGTGCTGATAGCGTTCCGGAACTTTGCCGGTTTCCTTTACGGAGTGGTCGCGGAATTTCAGATAAACATCGCACACCTTCGGCAACAGGTTGGCGTCATAGCCAACAGACTTAGATTTGCCGGCCTGATAAAAGATTGGTTTCGTCGACTCTCTCAATTCTTTTGTTATGTATGGCTTAAGCACTTCTGCCTGTAAGAAAAAAGGCAAATCGTCGACAGTGCTAAGAACGCCAGTTCCGGCCTTGGGCGAACGCGCACGCCCGATTGCGCGAAGGAAACCGGCTTGATTCAAGACGCGGGTTCCATCCTCAAGCACGGCGCAAGGCAACTTGCTGTTGCCGATCGTCAGATCTCCAATATGGGTGGCTTTTCTTGTTTCATTACTCATGCGTCTACTCCTACCGCCCGTCGCAGCGTGAGATCAAATACGGCGGGATTCTTGCGATGATTGAATCTGTAGCAGAATTCGGTGATGTATTGATGGAGATGGCGAAGTGTGACTTTGTGGTACTGCCCGATGATGCCGCGCTTGAGCAGGCCCCAGAACGATTCGATGGTGTTGGTGTGGATTTCCCCGTCCACATAGCAGACTTGGTGATTGATCGTCTCGTGCCGCATGAAACTGCGGACCTTAATGTATCCCGACCATTCATCGGTGATGAGCATGGCATCGGACACGTCAATATTTTCGCGTACAAACTTGGCCATGCTCTTGCTGCCCAGCTTGGATTTGTCCACGGCTTTAGCGATGATTCGGCCGCCACGTTCAATCATGCCCACGATGGGCTGTTTGTTGGTGCCGCGTCCGCGCTTCAATGGTGGTGCGCTCGGGTCACGCCTGTTGCCCCTGCGCGGTTTACGCGGTCCCAAATACGTTTCGTCAGCTTCGATGATGCCTTTGAGCAATTCGCCCTGCTCAAACATGGCATTGCGGATTCTCATGCCCATGTACCAACCCGTGTTCTTGTTTACTTCAAGATCGCGGGCAAGCTGGCGGGCAGATATGCCCTTCTTGGCGTTCAGCACAAGGGAGATCGCCAAGAACCATTTCTGCAAGGGCAGATGGGTGTGGTGGAAGATGGTGTTAACTGTAACGCTGAACGTGGTGTTACAGGAATTGCAGTGATGCCTACTCTCTGCGGGCATCGGCGTGGTCTTGGTGGAATGGCAATACGGGCAAGCCGGAACGCCATGCCAGCGAACCTGCTCGATATGCGCGATACAATCAGCTTCGGTAGGGAATTTCTTGTAAACCGAGACGATGTTCATGGCTACCCTTTCCTAGGACAGGATTGTAGGAAAGTGGCGGTCCATTGTCAAGAGAATTCTTCTACCTTAATCTAGGACATTCCGAAACAGAAAAGCGGTGCACCTTATTCCGCGTCAGAGGTGGGAGTCTCAGGATGAGACTTAGACGATTCCCCGGTCATGGTCTTAAACAGTGTCGCCAGAAATCCGCCGGTAAAGTTGCCGGTGATGAACGAGATCCCCAGCATGGCGAATGAGTTGTCTTGCGTCAGCTTGCCCTCTTGCGAGCGCTCGAGCACGTAATAGAGAAGCCGCAGTGAAGCCCAGCTCCCGAGAATGGCGCCACCCGACAATATCAAAAGATTCCCGCCCTTCGTATTCAAGGCGTCAATCAGCTTGACTACCTTCTCGATGGGCGGGAGCCGGTTGTGCCATTGCATGAAGGCGAGAATCAGAATCACGGCCAGGAGAATGACCTCGCCGCCGATGGCGGATGCCGTCATTTGAACCAATCCGGATTATGTATCTGCGTCATTCGCCCTCGTCATCATCCTCTTTCTTGGCGGGATCGGTGGGCGGTGGAGTCGGAGGCGGCTGGGGACCGCCCTGATCGTCTAGCTTATAATCCAACATTTAGATCTCCTTTTCGTGGTACGAGATAACGTGCTTACAGCCGGGTCTCTGGTCGAACGTCCAATCGCGCAAGATCTCGCGCTCGCGCCAGTCTACCGAAGATTCCGGACAGATGTCGGAAATAATGGGCGACATTCTGGCCGGCTGCACGATAAACTTGTGATCGTTGATCTTGCGATTGATGGTGACATCGGTGTAAGTATAGCGGGTTGCGGTTGCGAGCTGGTGATCGCGCCAGAGCCACCCCACAAAAAGCCCGGCAGCCAAAAGCCACAGCGACTTACCGGCCCTCATCGCTCGCGCCCTTGTGTTTATCATGTGGGCGGGGATGGCTGGTATCGTCGTCGTGAGAGTTGGTGCGTCGAGTTGCGCCACTTCCGCGCCCCCTTTTTTGAGTTCGATCACGAGCCAGGCGACGGCGCCAATAGAAAGCGCCAACACCGACAAGAGAAGCGACAAGTAGATGGGCTGTGTATAAGGCCCACCCAAGCCAAGTGTTGTCAGTAGCACTACAAGGTACCTCCACATTTCCCCTCCACCCGATTACTTCTCCTTTTACCGCACAACACGCCAATTGATCGTTGCCGCTGCCGGCGTTTGAGCCGTGTTTGAACAATACGCGAAGTTTACGTTGTTAGTGGTCGGCCACGCAACCAGACCAGCATTTGATCCAGCGGGTGCCGCATTGAAGGCCCAGGTGATCGTGTCTGTAGTTGCAACTCCTGTCGCCGCTACCGTCACCGTAGTACCACAATTGCCCGCCGTAATAGCTGCCGTGGTCATTGTGGCAGTGCCGGAACCAATAATCTGCGGAACGTTAAAGAAAGAACCGTTGTTGTAGCTGGACTTGAGGGTGTGCGATGTTGAGTCGGCATAAAGAGCTGTGGTCGAGCCTGCCGCACCGGAAGAAGTTCCCTCGTTGAATTGCATTGAGTGGTTGCCGGTAACAATTGCCGAGGTGCTGCCCCATTGGAACGGACAGCCACCAGAGCAGAGGGCGGTCCCGCCAGTCGCATTGATTGACGGCGGAGTGCCAACGATGGTGTTTACGCCAACCCCCAATGCAATACTTCCTTGTCTGTTCCGCTGCCATGTCGATTCTATCTCTTCACATCCCACGCCAGATCCACCGATTGACGAACCGTTATTATTAGACGTTGGCGCGACAGATGCCCCGGTGCAGGCCCGCCAGGTCGCACCATTATGTCCATTTACGAACAGCGGGGTACCGGGCCCGGTTAGCCCGGCCTCCGATTGGATGCGCGTCATCTGGCAGCCGTTGATGTCAAAGCCAACTTGGTTGTTGGTCTGGACAGTGCCGCCCGATGAGTTGCCCAATCCAGATCCTGCTGTATACTGCACGGTCAAGCCGGTTGCGGCAGTGAGCGTGAAGGTGCCATTGTAGCCGCCGACGCCAACGCCAGAAACCACAACCGATTGACCAACCGCGAAAGGAAATGTCTGGCCAGAGAAGGTCAACGTTACTGTCGTTCCGACTTCAGTTGCGGAGCTAATCGTGGGAGGGGATGCCTCAATGGTATTGGTCTCAAAGATGTTGTTGCGGCAAGCACCAGCAATGTTGCCGGGGTTGATCGAGTTAAGTATCGTCGCGTTGCCACTCACGTCAATGTTGAAATAGTTTTCTGAGATCGAGCCGAAGGTATGCGACCCGTTGTCGGTGAACAACATCTGGAAACTGTCGGTAGAGCCACCTTTGCAAGTCGAGTTATACCAGCTATTCTGGTTCACCGCCTTGCCCGAGCCGTTAGCCTGATTCAGAAGGCATGCAAGCGTTCCCTGGAGCCCCTGGTTAACTTGCCAATTGATGAATGTGTTGTATTCGGCGCTGGAGTTCGAGGCGTCTGAGAGCGTGAAGCCTATGCCCGAGAAGTTGTAAATCTGCCCATTGCGGCCGCCACCACCCTGCACGCCATTGTAGACAATCCCGTTTGTACCGACATTTGAGTTGCCCTGCGTGAAGTTGCAGCCATCGATGATGAAGCGTGAGGGGTCATTGACCGTGAGAAAGGTTGTATTAGTGCCTGCCGGAGTGTAGGTAATGGTTACGCCACCCGTGTTTTGGTTCACGTCTCCAGGTGTGAGGCAGTTCACAAGCACCGGATTTGCGGTAACAGGAGTATAGACAATTGAAGAGACAACCGTCTGCGACTTGGGAACGAATATCTGGCAGCCGGTTGTTATGGTCTGGCATGCGGTCAGAGCGCTCTGGAGAGTGGTTGAGGTACCGTCAACAGTGATGACTGTCGGGCCCGTAGGAACGGTCAAATTGTAGCATTTGCCGGTAACATTTGGTCCGGACAAGCAATAGATATACGCGCCCGGCGAAAGCCAGAACCCGAAGTTGCCGAGACTGTCAGAGGTAGAGCTACAACCGCCGGCTCCGCCTGTATTGTTGGTGGGCGTAACCGGGAATCCGGAGGAGCACTGCGTCGAGAGAGTCGCATCAGTAAATGATTGCGCCTGGACAGAACAAGTCGTTCCGGTGATAGTAGCCGATCCGGCACAGAGAAAGACATTGACGTTTGCGATCGGCTTGCCCTGGCCATTGACAATCGGAGGAGCGTCGAAGCGGACTCCCTGGCTCTGCGCTATTGCGAGAACGGACAAAAGAAAGTAACCAAAGAAAAAGACGAGTGTCTTCATAAGAGTGTTCTGTCGCCTCCGAGTTGGCCCCCACCCGAACCGCCCGATCCGGCATCGACGTTGGTGGTTCCGGCTCCACCGGGAATGGCGATGCCCTGTGATCCGGCGATCGAGCAAAGTGGGATGTGGCCTCTTAGCATTTGCTGTTGAGCGGCTTTGAAGTTTTGCGCCGTGTACGCCACGGCTGGATTGCCGACCGAGACGCCAACTACTTGAGCAAAACGGATGGCTTGCAGCGATTCATCAAAGTATGGATAGAAGAAATATGTGACACCGCCGGTCAGGCCGGAAACCGCGAAGGGAGAGCCTGCTGGATTAGGACCGTATATTGTGCCGTCATCACGGCCGATGCGAAAGACTTGAGAGCCGCCAGAGCCGTCCCAGAGAAAGGTGATTGAACTGGAAACGCCATTTGAGACTACCGAGGTGATGATGGTGGTGGTGAGGGCTGAGGTGCGGGAGCCGGCTGAGATAATTTGTGAGCTGGTTGGGTCGATCTGCTTATTCTGGAGTGCCTGGAGACCGCTATTGCCGGGCGGATTGATGCCCTGCGAAGTCAGCTGGTTGACAGCCGAGACAATCCAGGCCGCGAACTGGTTCTGCTCGTCGGTGTCGAAGCGAGGAGGTACGGACCAGGGCTTGAAAGGGCCGGCGGGCATTTATTTCTTTCCTCTCATTTTCAGCGCCTCCTGAAAGACTTGGCGCTTTTGGTCGAGTGTTAGTTCAGCGAAGGACTTGCCAAAGAGTTTTTGGGAGGCCGCCTCGTTGAAGTCCACGGAGCCACCACGGAGTGCGCTCTCTTGATGAATGCGATCGACAATCTGCTGGATGCGCTCTGGGGTCATGTCTTCAGCGCCCAGCTTGCCGCCTTTGCCGAAACCAGCCTTTGACGGCCCGACTCCACCACCGCCCCGCGCAATCTCGCTTTCCGTCTGACCTTCGACAACCTGCTGTTGCTTGATACGATCCGCGAGAGCCTGACGCGCTTCTGGAGGCCAGTCTTCAATGCCGAATTTGCCGCCCTGGCCGAAACCCGTCCTCGCTGGGCCGGGAGCATAGGGATTTTCGGGACCGCGCACGCCAGCTGATTGAGCGCGACGGATTTGTTCGGCTACGTCTTGGGCGCCGCCTGAGACGGATGGAGCCGCTTCTTGGGTCGGCACCACACCCCTCGCTTGTCCCTGGAGCCGAATCGCTTCTTCCGCCGCTTTGCCCTCGTCTACACCGACATTCTCGACTGCCTGGCGGGCGCGCGCGAGCGCCTCGGTCTTCGTCATCTTGAACTGGTCTATCAGCGTTCCGGCAACGTTCTGGACAGTCTGGAATTTGGGATCGGAGGCGGATGCTGCGGCAGCTCGAGAGAGTGGCTGGCGCGTCTCCTGAAGAGACGGTATCTCGCCGGTTGGCTCATAGGGCTGGGCCTTCATTGCGGCTGAGACACCGCTGGCGAGAGGCGGCGCTCCACCAACCCGCTCGAGAGCGCGTACTGCGGCAATGCGAGAGGCGAGAGAACCGGCTTCAGATGCGCCGATCAGCCCGCCCAACCAAGGAGCGCCGACAGCCGAACCGAGCAGACGCCCACCAAAGAAGCCGGCCGTACCGAGTACCGGGTGCTGGGCCATCACCTTCATTTTGCCCATGAAGCCCATGCCGGTACCCTTGGCGTAGTCGTGGAGTCCCGTGTAGTCACGCTCCAGCTTGTCGAAGTAGCCCTTGGGGAGACCGGCGGCTTCGAGGTCCGCTTGGGCGTTGGCGATCTGGCCCTTGTATTTCGGGTTGCGGAGCGTGTCGAAAAAGTCTACACCGGTCTTCGCATTCTGGAGTTTTCCGAAACCGTGGGACGTGTCCTCGTAATTGAGGAGCGTCTTCCAGAGCGAGTCGTGAGAATTGTACTGGTCGAGCTGGCCGATCTCTTCCGCGCGATCCGCGCCCTTCTCCTTAAGCGACTTGTAAAGAGAATCGAGAGCGCCACGCTCGGGAGATCCCTCGGGGGACTTTGCCATTAGCCGCCCCACATCACGGCGTAATTCCATCAGCTCTCCGAGAGAGACGTTGCCGCCACGCGAGGTAATCGCGTCTACGGCAGCACCGAAGCGCGGGCTGGCGAGAGCGGAACGCTCGCTGCCCAGCTTGAATTGCTCGGCGGTATCAGCAAGTTCCGGGGTCATATCAGCAAGCGATATAGTACGCTCGCCATTTCCGGCCACCATGTCCGCAGCCTTGAGACCGCGCTCGAGAGCGCCAACCCGCTTTGAGATGGTCTGGTGTGGGATTTCGAGAGTACGCGATTGGGCTGTGTTAGCAGTAGCATCGAGAGTCCGGACAGCCGAAGTCTTCAGTTGCGGATCAAAGTAAGTACCCTTGATGCGGCCTGGCAGCTTGACGCCGCTCTCGATTACTTTCGGGAGTGCCAGCTGAGTTGCGAGACCGGTAAGCCCGCCAGCCGCGCCTTTCCAATTACCAGCCTGGACATCCTGGGATGCGGTCGAGAGCGTATTACCGAAGAGTGGCACAGCTTCAAGCGACTTACCACCAGCTTGGCCAATCGTATTGACAAACTCCTGCCAGTCGGCGGGCTTAATCAACGCCTTGAATTGCTCGGGACGCATCTTGCCGCTCGTCAACTGATCGACTGGATAACCCTTGGCGCGGAGTTGGTCGACAGCTCCCTGCTGGATGTCGCTCGATTCCCGAATGCCGGAATAAAGATGCGTCGGGATACTCTTGAGCATCTCGAGCGCTTCCGGGGCAGCCGTCAGTTGCGGCATCAGCGTGTTTAAAATCGAGCGGCCAGCCGAGGGAGACGTGCCGAGCGTGTGGGGGAGTAGGCGCTGCCAAGTCGGGAGAGCCTGTTCTTTTTGCTCAATCTGGGCGCGCGCTTCTTCGGCAGGCACGCCCCAAGCCTCTCCAAAGCGCTGGCCGAAGCCCGGCTGCTCCGGTTGATCCGCCGTCATTGCTGGGCCAACACCGGGAGGCAGCGCGGATTGAGATTGGGCCTTGACAGACGGACCAACACCCGGAGGCAAGCCATCGAGCATTACTTTGCTCCTGTTGGCGCCGGTACAAGTGTCCAACCTTTCGGGACAGCATAACCCTTGGCGAGTGGATGGATCTCACCGGTAGCCGGGTTCTTGACGTAGCGCTGGACTTCGCCGGATCCGGGCTTCTGGGTTGCTGTCGCGCTTGGTGCTGCCCTCTTCGGAGTCGGCGGCTTACCAAACGGAGTCCCCGAGGGTTGAGTCGATTGGCCGCCCGGAGTCATCGGCTGGACCTGGGCGCCACCAGGACCGCCTACACCATAGAACTCCTTCCAGCCGAGTGACTGGAATACTTGATCGAAGAAGCCTTGGTCCTTGTTGAGAATCGCCGCGTTGAACTTGTCGGCATCGACCTGAGTACGCTGGGTACCGACCTGGAGAAGAACCATGTTGCCTTCGTGGCGGACGTCTACACCAGCCGCTTGTAACATCTCGTCCATGCGGTTGTGGCGCTGAGCCTCGCCTAGCTTTGACCAGTCGAGATTGAGTAGCCCTTGCTGGAATGCGATACGGCCATTCGCCACCTTATCGCGGATCTGGTTGGCCTGCTCGCGGACATTGAGCATACCTTCGTGGTAAGAGGCCATGCCAGCAGCTTGAGCCGCGCCCGTCGCGCCACGCTCTCCGGTCTCGAGTAACTTCTGGCTCTCGCCGATACCGCCTTGGACGTCTTTGATCTGGCTGGCAAGCGCTTCCTTTTGCGCTCCCCAGCGCTCCAGGCCTGGGCCAAAGTAAGCCGATTGAATAGCCTGCCCAGGACGCGTTGCGGTTGCGAGTGCCACCAGAGCGCGAGCGACTGGATTATGCGGTTGCCATGCGACCGGAGGCGGGTTGCCGGCGAGGTCCGCATACTTCTGAACAAGTCCCTTCTCGGGAATGAGCGAGTAGCCGGTCGAGGTGGTTTCTGGACCGTAGACATCGCTGCCGTAAAGTTTCTGCATCTGACCGGTCACGCCGGGTAGCGCCTGTTGCTCAATTCCCTTGTTGAATTGCATCTGCTCGAGAAGCGGCTGGATAGCCTCGGATGACGAGAAGAGTTGCGGCGGCAACACTGATTGCTGAGAGTTGAAGAGGCTGGCGATGTCGGGAGACTGGGCGGGCGGCTGCCCCGCCTGAATCTGGCGTACCGCATTAGCTACTGATTTATCATCCATAAACTTATGATGGCGGTGCGTGGAATGCCGCTAATCCGCCGCTACTCCCAAAGATACCGCTCATGATTTGATTAAAGGATTCGGCTGCGCTCGGTCCCTGCGTCGAGCCTGGAGCCGAGATGTTGCCGAAGAGTTGCGCCGGATTAAACAGACTGGCGATTCCGGCAAGTCCCTGCGCTCCCTGTAGCGATAAATTCTCGTTGTTGAAGAGTTGCTGGAGATATTGCTCGGCAAGGGATGAGCCCTGGGCCTGGTTCATGCTGCCGATCATCGCCGCTGTTGCGCCTGATGGAGTACCGCCGTAACCTTGGGCCGCGAGTTGCTGGCGAGCGATCCCCTGCGCGTCCTGACCCTGCTTGACACCTTGCGTGAAAGCCTCGGATTGCTTCTGTTGGTAGAACGGCGAGCCCAGATTGGCGAACTGGCCGAAGACGTTACCAGCCTGGTTGCCGTATCCGAAAAGGTTCTGCATGAAAGCCGGGATGGCCTGTAAGCGGCTACTGGCGAGAAGATTGTTGAGGCCGGCGGCGCTGCGGGTCGCATCCTTGACGTTGGTAAAAGGATTGGGCAAATTACCGGGATTGCCGGGAGAGCCGGGGATAGGCGAGAAGTTCGGAGCTGGCGCCGGAGTGAATAGATTTGACGGCTGAAAGCCGCTCGATGGGCTTGAGCCCCATCCGGAACCAATAATCGGATTAGTTGCCATATATCACTCCAGCAGATTCGGCATTCTGAATGCGTTGCCCTGGTCGCGGAAAGATGATAGCCAGTCTTGCCAATCTGTGATTCCGGTGCCACCGCTGTTATCACTTGCGGGTTGTGGCGGCTGATACGAATAGGCTCCTCCGCCGAGCGCCCGCTCAAGCAGCGACTGGCCCTGTGGAATGTCTTTGGCGTCGGTTGGGTTGAAAGTCAAATTGCCGCCGGGACGCTGGAGGAGACCGCCTGCGTAAGTAGCAAGGTTCTGGCGATAGGACTGGTCGAAGGGACCGCCCTCGGTCGCGCGCACAGTCTCCGGGCCTAAGATATTCGACTGGCCCAGAAATTGCTGTTGGGCCTGGACTGGAGGCGAAATCCACGGCGCGGTATTGCCGGTCGGGATGTATGGACCGCCACTGCCGCCGCCCATCATTACCTGAGCCGGATTGTAGTCAAGCATCATCGCGGTGGAGCTGCTCCAAATCCCAGCTGGATCGAGCGCAGCTGAAAGTTTTGCCCGGTACTTGACGGGAATTGTACACCGAAACGCAAACGGCGCCCCATGACGAAGTTTACGCCACCAATTCTAAAGAGCTCGGGAGAGGTGCGGAAGGGAGAGCCCGAGAGCAGAGACGGATTACCGCCGAGAGTTGCCGTGTCGTTGGCGCCGGGGGTCAACGCGAGGGTCAGCGGCGAGACAAAGGTGTAGAAGTCATCATCAATGCCATCCACTGAGAAGGTCCAGCCCTGGAATGCGAGTTGCGACGGGTCTTGGTTGGTGGTAAACCGCACCCAGGAAGGACGCTTGATGATGAAAGCCGAATCGTTACCCCAGGCGTGCGTCTTGATATTGGCTCCCTTGACCTGGATCTCGGTGCCAAAGCCGGCCTGGAAGTCGGTGTCTTGGATTAGGTCGATAGAGCCGGTGAAGAGACGTACCAGGCCACCCTGCTCATAGACAGTCTCGAGAGAGTCGCAGCGGGGAATTTGATTACCGGCAACAATCGGGCCAGGCTGCAAGACAAACCAGCTCGGAGAGTTGGTTGCCATATCGAAAGTGAAGTAAGAGGGCGAGCCGTTGGATGCGAGTAGATCGAGGTCAAGCACCAGCAAGGTGTTGTTGTAAGAGAAGCCGTTGGCCGGTACTGCGAAGACCATCCAGTTGCGGTTCTGGGTATGGTAGTACTTAGCACGGACCAGAGACATCTGGCTTGACGAGATAGTCGAGAGAATGTCCTGCCAGGGACGGCCAATGTTACGAGGAGCGTAACGATCAGTAAACAGCCAGATTTCAGCATTGGACGTCATCCAGATGACGCCGAGCGGAGTGATTGCAACAGCGAATGGATTGGCGCAGCCGAGAGAATAGGGAAGTTGCGAGATGGTCGCGCCCTGGGCCTGCGAGGTGGTAGTCGAGACCTGGTTGTCCGAGAGCAGCCCTGTAAGCCGGAACATATCCTCTTTGTCGGACCAGATAATGAGCGAGCCGGGAAGTTCGGCCATACCGTTGATTTGAGCGTTCTGGATAGGAAGCGTGACCTGGTTGAGAGGCGCGAAGGACTCTTGCGGCAGGCCAATTGAGGTCGTTTCCTGGTTGGAATAAAAGAATGCCTGGGGAGCGCCGGAGACACCGAAAACAATCAGACGGTTGCCGTATTGGTTCAGGTACTTGCCGATCGGAGGCGGCACGTTGTTGAATTGGGCAGTCTCGGATGTAAATGGAAAGGATGGAGGCTCGGAGTTGGCGTTATCGAAAAACTGGAGCCCGGCAGCGACAAGGGTGGTCTGCGTCGGATCAAAGGCATTGCGCTGGACGCGGAAATAAGTCGCTTGGCCGTCGCCGGTAGCGTAGAGGCGGATGTTGGTTGCCGAGGGATCGTAGATTTGGAATTGTGCACCAACCTGAGTGACGATACCGCCAAAGGTAGTAAGCTGGGTTGCCGATTGGACCGAAATGATGATATTCGCACTCGAAGAAGGATTGCCGGCGACCCAGATGCGGCGGCCAATCCAGGCGGAGGTAAAAGCGGTGTTGGTCCCGGTGACGATGGTCGAGCCGTTAGTGGTGACGGTTCCGGCTTCAACCAGCGCCAGAACACCGTTCTGGCCGGCATACTTGATGTACTGAGTCGCTGGGGATGGAGCACCAACATGTACCTTGTTAGCGTTCTCCCAGGCATAAGCATAGGAGCGTCCTGTGGATTTGGTGATGTTGACATCTACCGTCCCGGTCGGCGTAAGGAGAGAGGTGTTCTGGCCTAGCTGACTCCATGTCAAAGTTGCTGTACCCGAGCCGGTAAGAACCGTGAAAGTCCCGGTAAAGCTGGTATCGCCGACGGTGATGATGACATTGATGAAACCGATGCCATTACCGCCAGGAACCGTCAGCGCCGCGCCGAGTGTAACGGTAACGACATTCGAGATACGCTGGATGTTGGTAATGGTTTGGGATGAGCCAGCATTGATGGTGATTTGCGGCGAGGCGTCAGGCGAGTCGAGGCCGAAACTCTCAATGGTAAGAGCGTTGGCGCCACGGCCTGATTGCTTGATGATGCCGTTCATCTCATAGACGATGTTTTGCAGTACTTCGCGCGACCATGGCCCGTTATAAGAAGAGGCCACGGTGGTCAGGTAGGGAGAGACACGCTTATTGAACGAGTAGTTCTGCGTGTCCCATGAGAAGAGTTGCCCCTGGGCTGTGGTGCCACTCATGTCCACCAGCAGATAAGACGAGAGGCCGGGAAGCGCGAAATTCTTCATGCTCGTTACTGGCAGATTGAGAGGCTGGTTAGCGGGATTCAGGATCACATTTGAGAAGCGCGAGCGTTGTACATAGCCGAAAGCTCCGGAGAAACAATTCGCCGAGCCGGGAGCCCACATCTGCGGCTTACAGAGAGTCGGATCGGTATAACCGTTGTAGCCGAGAGAAAGTTGGACCAGCATCTCGGCAGGCGACTCTTTTGCTGGCGGCCGAACAGGCATCAGGCTCCGATGTACTCCAGTTTGATGTGGACTGCGTACTGCATCGAGGTTGCGCCGGAGGTGGCGTAGCCGGTAGTCGTGTAGTTGATGTTGGTACCGCCCTTGGCTGCGACGACTACCGTACCTGACGGGCCGGAGGTGGCCTGGGCGGAGTTTGCGCCTACTGCCGGATTGGCGGCAAGGCCGGTATTTGCCGAGCACTGGATGGTTTGAGCCGCGCCGCCATCGAATGTGGTCAACACCACGTTAGCGACAGCTAGAGTTGATGTGGTGGTGGCTTGCTGAGTCACTTCAGCGTAGGCGATGACACGGTAGAAGCCGCCATTGTTCTGCGGTACCGTGTAGAGCAGAGTGGACGAGATATTCGCGCCTTGAGCAAGAGCGTCGGCGCGAGCGACAAAAACGGAATCACCGCTCCCGACAAGTCCCTGCGCGGTTACTGCATCAATTTGTGGCATATTCTAACCTCATCTAAGGAAGGCCCTGTTGCGGCGGCCTATGCCGTAGGGGAATCTCAGCTTCTTTGGCGGGTTATTCGATTGCCGCTCGATCAGCGAGTCCTTCATCATCTGCATATTTGATTGCGCGATGGCCGTCCACTCTTGTACGCGAGAGTCATCGCCGGCGACCGAGTACATCTTGCCCATGGCGATCGAGGCGATGACGCGGATGTGTTCGCGCGGGATCTCAGGGAGTATGGCGAGGATGTAGAAAGAGCCGGCAGCGAGAGCCGGGTTGGGCGCAGTAGCGAGAGTCAGCGAGGTATTCGATGGGATGGTCAGCACCCGGAAGATCTGAGATGGTTGCTGGGATGAGGTGGGAGTTGCGATAAATTCCGCCTGGATCTCTTCTTGGGCTTGCGTGGTTGGGATCGAGGCCGAGAAGTCGGGCTGGACAAGTTGAGTGAAAAATGTCCCGTTACCGGTGACGGTCACGCCGGAAGACGATACAGTGCCATCCTGTATATACGTCAGACCGAGAGGCCAGAACGTGTAGACCACCTCAAGTATGGTGCCGATAGCGAGCGGCATGGCGAAGTTGGCTTGGCCCCGGCCCGAGAGATACCAATAATAGGGACCGGTCTGGGTAGGCGTAGAGGACGGATTCGCGCTTACCGCGATGAAGTCGGGGTCAATCGGAGAGAGCGCCTGCGTCGATTGGAAGAGACCGCCGGCCGGAGGCTGCACGCGAATGCGCGTGACCTGGTAGAGACGGTTGGAGACAGGCGCCGAGAGGGCGGAATCAGAATTGTAAAGAAAATCGTAGGCGAACTGGGCTTTGGTGGTGGTGACGGTTTTGATGTTGGTGAAGTAGTGGTTCTTGAGCTTCGTCACCTCTTCCCAGACATGAATGTAAGCGCTGTTCAGCTCGCGTAGATACTCGGAAGGGTCGTAGCCGGGGAGACGCTGGGACAAATATTGGACAAGCCCGTAGACGTTTGAGGGCTGGGAAGCGAGAGTGGTTGTCGAGAGTGCGGGCATTCATCTTTATTGGGTTACAGGCTTCTCTTTCTGGTCGTCCAAACGCTTCATCAGGCGCTCGAGAGCGTTGGAGATGTCTTCGGCAACCACGCGACCAGGCTCGCGCTGGGCTCGCATGGCTTCAACCGAGTAGGGTTTGGTAATGCCAAGAATGGTGTAGCACTCATCCTCGTAGAGTGTGACCTGGGACGAGACCTTCTCGCCGACTGCACGCTGCTTCAGACGCTCCTCGTAGGCTTCGACGGCCTTCATGCGGAAGGCGAGATTCGCGTCGTTGGCCTCTTTCTCGTAGCGGGCCTTTTCGTGCTCCTTCGGTTCGCGGGAGAGGACGATCACGCCACGGGATCCCCAGCGCTCCTCGAGCACTTTGGCGATGCCCTTGATGGGCGTGCCCTGGTCGTCTTCAGAGTCGGCCATAGTCGCGGTATCGCGTACCGGACGGTCCTTCCAGTTCCAGCGGCGGAAATTCGAGAACGAGTCTTGGACCTTTTGCCAGCCAGCAGAGAGCGGCAGACGAACACCGTTCCATTGAAAGCACTCAGGGTTGTAGCCGGGCTTGCCCATCATTGCGGGGTTTGGTAGAGACTCGACAGAATAGATCCAGTACGCCATTCATTTCCTCCAAGTTGCCGCCCAGCGATCATATCCGTTGCGATAGGCGGTGGTTGATCCCATGGTTAATGGGACGTCGATCTGGTCGGGGCCGATGGCCACTCCGTCCGTAGTGCAGGTACGGACCAGGCGAGCCGCATCTTCGAGAAAGCCTTCTTCGAGTTGGCGCTCCTGGTTGGCCTGGAAGGCGCGCGAGGTGTCCATCGCATTCTTGACAAATGTGCGGGCGTCGGTCTGCTCGCGGTCGCATTCGGCGATGGCCTTGACATCGGATTCGGTAACGCTGCCAGATTCGCAGGTACAGACCTTGTAGTCAGAGCCCAAGTCGTCTTTGCCGATGACGTCGAGTTTACCGTCTTGACGCTTGCGCGTCTTTAGCTTCCAGCTCTCGGGGAGTTCAGCCATTACGATCCTGAGAGCGCGATCCAGACAACGGTCGGCGCGACGGATACCGCAGCTCCGAAACGGAAGAGGCCATAACCCTGGAGGCCGGCAATGGTGTAGCCGTTGGCGCTAGAGACGGCTGTATCTCCGGCAAATCCAGCGGCCGTAAAGGTAGTTGAAGAGCTGGCATTGGTAGGCGCCACGACTGTTGCCCATGTGATACCGCCATCAATTGAGACTTCGAGAACCGGGGTGCCAACCGTACCGCCGACGCAGAAGATGACCAGAGTATCGAACCCGTTGGGGGTTCCAGTTAGTCCAGTTACCGTAAATTGAACAGCAGTAGTCGAGGCGTTGACCGGAAGAGTGCCGACATTGGTCGCCTTATTGCGCTGGATTACCGGAGTACCGGGACCATTTGCGATAATAGAGGCCATTATTCCTCAGTAGTTGCCGGTTCGGGTGAAATTTCGACGGCGGTCTCTTTGGCGAACCAGTCGTCGGCTGCCTTCTGGGCTTCTGCGCGGTCCGTGTATTTGTATTCGCCACGGACTTTTTGGCCGCCCTCGAGCTCGAGAGCCGGAGCCCACCAACCGTCAGCGAGCAAGACTGTCGCTTGTTTAAAGATGCTCATTTGTCAGATACTCCCATACCGCGACGGTGACGCTGGCCGCCAACCGAAACCTTGACATCATCATTGCCGACAACCTTGTCGCCGCGCATGACCTTGACTTCGCCCTCAGCTCCGGATTCATCGACGCCCTTAGACTTCGCGGCCTGGTCGATGGTTGAAGCCCAAAAGTCGGCCTGGTTGATGCCCGAGACACCCGCTGCCGGGTCGAGCGCATCAGCGGCAATCGAGAGAGCAAAGGTGTTGTCGTCGGTACCGTAGATATCGGATGACTCGGCTTTGCCGCTCTGTTCGGGTTGGTAATCGTTTTGGTGCGCCATTTTAATGCGCCCTTACGCGCAGAGAGCAAACGAGACCGTTAAGAGTCGCAGCCGCGTTGGCCACTTCGAGCAGAGTCGCGGGACCGGCACCGTTCGAGCCAAACCCACGGACACTACCGTGAGCCTTGTCATAGGACGCGACAAAGCATGAGGCGGCCGCGCCTGCGTTGTTGTTGGTCCACGGGTTCACGACATCGACTGATTCGATCAGCGAGAAGGCGCCGCCGGTCAGTGTGTTGAGTTGCGTGATGCCGAACGGGTAGCCGCTGGTAGCGGTGAGCGGATACGAGTTGTCGGCCGTCACCTCGACAATCGCATCGAAGTAGGCGCCCGGCACCTTCCAGGCGTTGAAGCCCTCGCCGGGAGCGCGGGTTGCGAATGTTGCCGCCATTCAAGCCTCCTAGAAGGTCTCTTGGGTATAGCCGTAGGGCAGATCAGTGCGCGTCGGACCTGCCGGAGAGCCATCCTGACCATAAGTGAATGTGGACGAGTTACCCGAGGTCAAAGCCGCCGCCGTCGCCATATCGGCAGAAAGCAACGCGAACGAGAATCTCAACCCGCCCTGTGGACTCAAGATCTGGAAGAGAAAGTTGTTGGGCGAAGCCGAGTTCTTGGTGACGATAACGGTATTTGCCAGTAAGGTCGCGGGCATAGGTTAGCCTCCCTGCTTGCCGTGGTTGCCTTCGGACTGGGCGCGCGAGTCGGTCTCCGAGTTGATGTCGAGAGTCGGCTCGGGCACGCCGAGGATACGCGAAGAGATCGAGGTTGCGGTCGAGGTGTCGTCCTCGCCGTAGTACTGGGGATCGCAGAAATCCTTTGCCACAAAAACCTCCTGAATCAATATCCGGTGGGCACGCCCAGGCCATTTATCTTGACGTGAGCATTTGGTACGTAAGTTCCCAAATTTCCCCTGAACAGCAGAAACGCCACGAATGCGTCAGTGTACTGGCCGGTAGTCGAGGACGGTACCTGGCGCAGAATCGAACCGGTGCGGTCGTCGAATGAGAGCTCGCGGGCCGTGACCTTGAACATCACGTCGCGGTCGATGGCGAAGATGTGATCCTTGGGGCAGTCGGTGTCGATAATCCAGGGGAAGCCTTCCCACTCGACTGCGGTGTAGCCCAGGTCGAGTTTCTTGTTGGCGTCGTTGAAACGCTTCAACGTCCAGCCCATGTCCATGTAGGCGTGGAGTTGGGATGGGTGCGAGATCAGCTCGAGAGACGGGCTTACGCGACCTTGCAGGATCTGGACGGTAGCGAGTGCGCGGCGCAAGTGGTCGCGGGCCAAGGCCGGCGAGCCCGACAAGGCAATGACGCCGGCATTGTACTGGTTGTTGGTCGAGCGGTTGATGTTCTGGAAGGTCGGAGTGACGGTACCGTTGTCAACGATCAGCTTGAGCCCCGAGAGGACGTTCTGAAACGAGTCGGCGGAGTTCACGGTCGGCGAGCCGGTAACGACGATGGCATCGTTGGTATTGATAGTGGCGGCGGACGTCGCCGGGCCGACAACGATGTTGGTACCGTTCGCAACTTCGATCGGCTGGTCAAGAGAGATGATGGTTGCCGAAGCTTTCGCGGGAAGCGCGGAACCCGTCAAAAAGTTGATGTTCATGCCGGGGCGCAGATAGTGGGCCGCCTCGATGCTGCCGGTCACGTTGATTGTGGTATTGACCGTGGTCGAGAGGGTTGCGCCCGCGCCCGCGAGAGCGAGGATTCCGGTACCGTCCAGAAACGCATAGATGTTCAGGTACTTGATGGCGTTGATGGTGGCCATCTTGATGTTGAACGCCAGAGCGCGCGCGTAGGTGGTCGCGTCGTTACCGGCGGCATCGAGAGCTGCGCCGGTCAGCTGGACTGGCAACACGAACGAGAAGAAGCCGACGAGCGCCGAGGTCAAAGCCTCGGAGCCGCCAGCCGGCAGAGTGCCGCCATCAGCAAACCAGTTGAAGACCGCGTTCGGCTGGAGATGAGTCGGAATTTCCATGCCACGGTTCGAGATAGGGATGCCCTTGCCGTCGGCGTAGCGGTTCCACAACACAGCAGCAGAGTTGAATTGCTTGCTGATGCGGGGATTGAACATGATCTTCATCAACGGTTGGGCCGCTGTTAAATTAAAAACTGCCATCTTAGTCTCTCCTCAATATCTCGGGGAACGCGTTTTATCGTTCCTACGCTCTCGAAAGGGCAGCCGCTAACTCGCGCTCCGTTGCCGACCAGTCGTCTCCGGCGCCTTCAAGGGATTTGTCGATGTCGGATCGGGAGACAACGCCGGGACCAACCTGGAACTCGGAGAATGACTTGTCGAGTTGGCGGTCGCGGGTGGCCTTTTCGGCGTCAGCGGCGGCCTTGCGGTCGCCTGCCCATCCCTCGATAATCGACTTGAAGATGCGGGGAACATCGACAAAGTTACCATTGTTGATCCGCTTGACTGTGGCTGGGTCTTTAGCCAGCTCGGTCTGGAGATCGGAACGCATGGCCCGCTGCTCGCTCCTGGTCAGATTCAATGACTTGACGGCATCGGATCCCATCAGTTCATCGACACGGGAGGTGTAACGGCCGTGGACAAGTGCGAGTTGCTGGGCTTGGTCGCGTTGCTGCTGTTGAGTCTGGAAACCGCTTACCGTCTCGCGGAGGGCTTTGACTTCAGCCATCAGATCAGGGTCGGTTCCCTTGGCGGTGGATTTGCCGCTATTGGCAGGATCATCCTTGACTTCGTTTTCGTCAGCGAACATCCCGGCAACTTCCCAGCTAAACTTCTTCGCTGCTTCCGGGTTGACACGACGAAGCATCCGGACAAACTCTCGAGGGTCCGTTTCAATAATGCCGTTCATGGCATTGAGCGCCCGAGCCGCCTCGGGTAGTTCGCGGGCCTGCTCCGCAGTAAAGCCTGAGTCCAGCAAAAACTGGCCGAGTTCCTGGGCCGCCTTGTCCGCAGTTGCGTCAACCGTGGTGGCGGGTTTGGTTTCGGTCGTAGTTGTGGCGTCGGAGGTAGGTGCTGTGACGGGTTTGGTTTCCGTCACAACGGCATCACGAAGAGTAGCTTCATCGGACATTCGAGTTCTCCTTGAGAGTTATCGAGGTTACGGAAGAATTGCAAAACCCGATATCGCGCTTTCGTCTCTCTTCAATGAGGCAGTTGAGCGCGAGAGCGAGTGATTGCTCGCCGGCAATACGGTAAAGATAGTCGTAGTTCTCGTTTGTGAGCCGCACCAGCAGAGGAGTCTTGGGGCCGTAGGGTTGCTGGATCATATTGCTGGACCGCTGAACATCAGGGCTTCGCCAATCGCGTCATAGAGAGCCGCGAAGTTGGGGAATGAGAAGACGCCGCCCCGGACGATGAAGAGATAGCGCTTGCCGTCGTTCCAGATCATACTTTAGCTTCGCTTGCCGTCGTTCCAAATCACATCGGTCTCCGGCCGTATTGGGAAAAACGCCCATTGCGAGAGTCGCGTTCACTCTTATCGTGCAGTCCTCGTCCGTATTTACTGGTGCTGCGCTCTCTGCCAATTCTGCCAGCCGCAGATGCGCCCAACGCTGGGAACATCGTTCGGCATCGTACCCAATCCTGGACTAAGGCTTTCTTAACAATCAAATATGGAAGCACACCTTTAGCGAACTTCATACGATTAACATTGCCTGAAACGCTCAATTGCCATGTTGCAGACATCGCAATCAAATTCGTTCTCCGCTCTCGTATTTTGACCATACAAGATGTGATTCCATTGGCTGAAAGAAAGTCGCGTATTCGATAAAGGACCGCCGGCTCTTTTTGGTAAATGGACAAAATACAGTCAGATAGACACGGTGCGAACGTACCTTCACCATCGAAGAAGCCAGCAATATACGCCCAGTTCATTAAGTCAACCTCTGCACACGATGCTGGTTGCCTTCCGGCGGCTGCGGACGGTTTGGCTTCGCGGCGGCCCCCTTTTGCGCACGCTGCTGGCGCTCGACCGGATTCTTCGGAATCTGGCCACCGCGCTTGCCGCCCTGGTCGGGTTCCTTTTCACCGCCTCCGCCCGGAGGTGGAACGCCCGGAGGTCCGGCGGGTTGCGGTGAGATCGCTTGCTGGGCCTGCATACCAGCTGCCGAGACCACCGCCTGCATCTGTTGGGCCTTGGCGAGATTAATGATGTGGAGCTGGGCGTGGCGGAGAACCATCTGGGCGAGTTGCTGGTTAGTATCGGCTTCATCCGAGTTCAGCCATTCTTGACACGTCTCGATATGGACTGCATCGTTGTCGCGGATGAGCATCGGCTGGACTTGCTGGCCAGAGCGCATCATCTCGATCTCTTTCCATTGCCGCTTTTGTTGCGCGTAGAAGGGATCGAGTTCGCGCGGGAGATGGTAGAGCTCCATGGCCTTACGCTTGACGCGCGGATCTTTGGGATCGAGGAGGTTGGATGCGACGGCTTGTGAGAGTGAGTCCTGTTCCGCCGGGTTGATGGGCATGACACGAGTGATGAGATGGATATTGTCGAGATTGAGGGCCGAGCCCTTGAGTTTCGTAAACTCCCATTTGCCGTTCAGGCCCTCGACCGCATGAATACGCTCGTCCAGCCAGTTTTCGGCGGCAAGCTTGAGCGCCTGGCGCGCCCACTTCTCGTCGGCGGTCTTCCACAGGATGAGAGCCGGGAGTTGGGCGTTGTCAGACTTCGCGGCGGCTTGTTCCTGGCCTCCGAAGGTGTTGACCCCGGTTTCGTGCGCCCCGGATGCGGCGGGCGAGTAGCGGGCGTGGGCCATCATGTCTTGTAATTGAGCACCACGCCATTGCCAGGTCTCAGCCGAGAGAGGCGAGGATTTGATCTGAGAGAATGCCTCGTTGATGGGACGGCCTGCGGATTTTGCTTCAACAATCGTGGACGGATCATTGAGGATTTCATTCTTGTCGATGCGCTGGGAGTCGATCACCAGTAATGGTGCGGAGTTGTAGCCCTCGTTGCGAAGGATGAGACGGTCGGTCTCGTCGAGTTTCAGCTGGCCGGGGATGAGATCGTCGTCGCCATCGCCCCAGAGCCGTCCGGGAACCGGGGTGAACACGTAATGGGTCCAGTGGTCTTCGATGGTGTCGTCGCGGGCTTCGAGCAAGATGTCGCCGGTCTTGGCGCCGTAGAGGCCGTGAGGGTATTTCTTTCGAAGGTCCGTGTCGAAGAAATATTGAGACGGGCGGATCCAGCCCTCGATCAGAAGAGCCTTGGCGGCGGCAGTGGCGCGCTCATACCACGCTGCGTATTGTGTGGGGTCTCCAGGTAAGTCCGCGAGGGATTGCAGGTAGATGAGCCCCAAGTCGCCGCCCGTGGCATAAGCCTCTCCCCCACCCTCGTCACCTGAAGGTGCAAGCTGGATCTTCGGATAATTCGATTGCAGAGCAAGACGATCAACCACCCGGTTGCGAATGATAAAAGGAGCATGCCATAGATCATAAGACGAACTCCGGCAATAGACTTCTAACGGGTTCACTACTTCCGTCATTACCTCGCCGCGCGGGTATTGGACGGAGCCGGTGACTTGCGGCAGCTTAGCGGCGATGGGCGGAGTGGTTTCTTGGATGGGAGTTCCGCAGATCGGGCAGAACTGGAAGATACCCTCGAAGGGACCGTCGATGGGGCAGACCGAGCCGCCCTCCGAGAGTAAGACATCCTGGTCCTGGTAGACGTTCGCGGTAACGTAGCCGTAGCGGGTGTCTTTGGAGAAGTAGGCGAACCGGAAGGAGTTTCCGAAAAGACGGAGGTTGATGGCCTCGAGAACGCGGAGGTAGTCGTAGGAGACGGATTTGCGGATTACCTCGAGAGCGCCACGGGCCGCTTTCGCCGCCGCCTGGGCCGAGGGATCGTCGTTGGCGGGGGTGGCCTCGATGATGGGTTCGTTCTGGACCTGGGCCCGGACGCCGTGGAGAATGAGGGTACGGTAGTAGTTGTTGGGAAAGGCGTAGTCGCCGGAGTCTTGTTGCAGCACATCCCAGGCCACATTGATTTCCGACCACTCGAGTTCGTGATAGCCCTGGTAGATGAGAGCGTTACGCATCCACTTGCGGGCGAATTGGATCTTCTCGAACGATCCTTCGCGGTAGTAGTACTCGAGCAGCCAGAGGATACGCTTCTCCATTGACTCGGAGATCGGATATTGCGGCGAGATGTCACGCTTAGAGGGGCGGTCGGTCTTGGAGTGAAGAACCTTGTCCTTGTTTGCGAACAGGTCTTTGAGACGGCCGCCGAGACCGCTGATTGCGCCCATTAATCAGTACTCGCTTTCTTCATCCACTCGGTGCCTGGCAGGGGCATCGTTATGCGGTTGCGGTCCTGGCGACGCTGGATGTGGCGAGCCACCAGATCCGCTGCGGTCTTTTCTTCAGGTTGGGCGATGCCTTCGCGCGCAGCTAGCATCCGCATCCACTCTCGGCGCTCGTAAGAGACAAGTAAAAACTGGATCAGCGATAACGCGAGAGCAAGGATTGTAATGACGATAAGTCCGGTTTGCATATTCGCTCCAGACGCTCCTCTTCGGTTTCAGGGCGGCCACGCTTCTTTTCAAGCTCGGCTGCGATGCGGCAGGCCCGGTCCATGTCGGCGCCCTTGAGTTCGTCGCAGTCGGTATCAAAGATACCGTATTTGTTGGGTGACTCTTCGGGGATTTGACTCATAGATACCTTATACCGCAACCACAAGTGACGCCGGCCATGCGCTGCGGGTGCGCTAATTGCCCGGAACCCGGTACCAGTAAAACCGGCACCTCGACCAGATCGTCGGACCAGCTGCCGCAAACGTGACAGCGGCCAGCTTGGCCAACGGTGCGAGGTTGGAACCGCGAAACGGGAACCTTTTCGGCATTGGCGATGGCCTGGAGTTCCTGGTCGATTTGATCGAGGTTGTCTTTGGGCGGCATCAGGCGTTCTCCAGTTCGGCGAGTAGCGCTGACCCGGTATTGTAATCGAGCCAATCATCGTCCCGCCATGCCGCGCAGACCGCGCCGTTCTCGACATCCATCTGGAGGACGCGGCAGAAGGCGGTGGGTTCGATACGCTTGTCATCGCCATCCGTCATGTAATGATCACAATCGTCGCCCCCGGACTTGCCGCCGCAGTTGGCGCCGCCCATCTTTTGTCCGGGCTTGGGAGCGTTGATCCAGCCGGGACCGAGAGTCTCGACCGACAAGATGCAGTCCGCGAATTTCTCCGCGCCCATGTTGGGAGAGCCGGGACGCCAGGCCGAGCAGCACGGCCAGTATTCGATGGGCTTTGCGTCCGAGGTTGCTGCCGGGGGATAGGTAAATTTCCGCAGCTTCACATCCGGGCCCATCAGGTAACAGGTGCGGCCGTAGTTGAACATCGGGCAGTTGTAGCAGGTCGCGGGTTCGCCGCACATCTGAGCTTCAGGGATGTATTGGACTTCGCCCTTCGACATGGTTTGCGGATCGCGGTTAAGAGGCTGGGAGAGAGCGCGGCGCTGGGCGTTCACCTTGGTCAGGTGCTTGATGCGATAGGCGAGGAAGCCGGGAGTGGGGCTCATTTCAGCAATCCCTTCGCCCTCATCTCAGAAAGTTTCATCATCGAGTAATCACGCTGGCGCTTCAGTTCATCATACTGAACTCGCATCCAAGTGCGCGCTGGTTCCGGGAGATCATCGGCTAGATTAGCCGCATACTCCATTGCCTCGTCGGGCGTCATCTTGATGCCTCTTCCCGAGTCACGCGCGCGCCTCCCGCAAAACCAGCAATTCGATGTCATTTGTCCGGTCTCGGCATTCCAACCGGTAACGCAGGGAAGCCCATAATTAGGCTCGAGTGGTGCGGATGATCGCCAGCCACCAACACGACAAAACTCGCCGAAGCAATACATCGCGCGCTCTTTAATAACCTCCTCGTTCATTTCATCGTCACCTTTACCTTCGCGTCACCTTGCTTTACCTTGATCTTCTTGATGCGGGTGGCCAGCTGCTGGCCCACTATCTTATCAACGAGAGGCTTGGGTTTGGGCATCGCGTCGCCGGCCGAGGGCTGGTCGGATTGGGCGATTGAAGTATCCGATTTGAGAGTGCCTTGGAGGGCGCGGCGACCGACTCCGCCGAGGAGAGGCATGTTATTTTACCTCCTTAATTAAGGAGATGATAATTCCGACAATAAGGAACCACCAGAGGCCGGTAAGGGCGGCGCGCAAAAGAATGAGTTGGCGATCCGATAATCTCATTTTCCCTGTGCCTTTCTGACGCGCTTAGCCAGTGTCTTGCGGCGATAACTCTCGAGTATGGCGAGAGCCTGGGGACGGCTCTTTACGATCGGGCCGCCTTTGCCGGAATGTAATGTACCGGCGGCGAAGTCCTTCATGATTTCATCGGCTGGCATCAGTGCCTCAAATACCGCGCATACGCGGGACGCTGGAAACGCACCGGATTGCGAGATGCGAGTTTCTTCCATTCTTCTATCGTCAGGTTTTGGCGGGTGCGCGGCACGTAGCCCTGGAGCGTATCCCTGTGTTGCTCATCGGCCCGCCAGAACTCGCGCGAGAGATGATCGAGACCCTCGGCCTCCCACTTCCTCGGCTTTGGCAGCTTGTCGGGGAGAGGCCGGAAGGTGTGGAGCATGTAGCGGATGGCGTCGGGCGAGTGTGAGGCATGGTGAGCGGTGGGACGCGAGATGGCCGGGGCTTCATCGCCGGAGGTCGATTCGCGCTCCTTGAGTGCGAGCGCTTTTTTCGACCACTTGAACTCCAATAACTCTTGGATCGTCTTTTCGCAGGCCGAGGAGATGTAGTACCAGGGAGCGCCATCTGAGCCGAGAAACGGGTGCCGCAGCCGAGAGTCCACATGGAAGTATTGGGTGGTCTTCATCAGCCCGGCCATGATGTCCTTGTCGGCGGGGCCGGCGTTGATACCGCATTCAGCGAGTTCTATTCCGGCTTGGCGATTCGAGTAATCGTAGGCGATACCCTCGATCTTACGGCCGTCTATCTTGAGATGCACCTGGGCGGCGATATCGGAGACCAGCATATTGTTGCCGTAGACTTCGGCGTATTGGAATAACATGCCGGATGGGGCGCGCGCCGCGATGACGATCGACCACGGGTCGATGTCGGATCCCACGTCGATACCGATCAGAACCGGCCAGTTGTGAGGAGGCGATCCGGAGTCACCGAAGATGGGCCAGCGCTTTTTCACGTCCCAGACATGGGTTAATTCCGAGAACTCCTTGTAGACGAGACCCGTGAACTCGGAGAAGTTGCCGTAGACGTAGCGGTCGGCCCAGTCGGGAGGATAGGCGTTGATCATTCGCTCGACATAGCCCGGAGGATTGAAGGGATTGTCCATCGAGGTCGCGGTGATGCCGATGTTTTCCTCCTGGAGTTGGATTTTGCGCTCGGGATCGAAGAAGTGCCGCCAGATCCAGTCGTGGCCAGAGGGGTTTGACGTCAGTCGGACCACACAGCGACCGCGCCGGAGGCGACCCAGAATCCAGAAGTAAACCTTCTCCTCGATTTCGGTGGCCTCATCGACATAGGCGCCATTCAGCGACATTGATCTTAATTGCGACTCGAGTTTGGCATCGGCCATATCGAGGTGCTTGAAGGTCACGCGGTGGCCGTTCTTGAACGTCAGCTTCTTGTCGGACTTATGCCAGGCGGCGAGAGACTCGGGGATCAGCTCGAGGAGTTGCTGCATGGTCGAGTCGGCGAAGTCGGTGTAGTTGAGGCGGCCAATGAGCGAGTGGCCGTTCGGCTCGACGAGAGAATTAAGGATAAGTGAAGTGCAGAGGGCAACTGTCTTTCCCGAGCCCTGCCCGCCGATATAGGCACAGCCGGGGTAAGGCGAGGAGATAAATTGCTTCTGCTGGGGCATACGGCAAGGCGACTCCTTGAGAACGCGGAGGACGTCCGCCAATCCGATCTGGCCCTCTAAGATTCCCACTTAGGGCGCGACCACCAACGCGCTTGGTGCGTCAACATTGTACGCAATCGACTCACGCAAGAGATTGACGGCGCGCTTGGCGATTTTGTGGGCCTGCTCGAGATTGGCAAAAGTCGCGACGGGAGTGGTGTTGGTGCCGAGGGGGCCGGCCACCGCAATCTGGACGGTCATTGGGGTTGACACCGCCGAGACGGCATCAGGGGGCGGATTACCCTGGGCGGGATCACCGGGCCATGCCTGGGCAAGAAACGAATGCGCGGTCCCGAAGACCTGGGCCTGAGTGGCCTTGGCTTCCTCGAGCGAATCAAAAGTAGTGGAGGCGCAGGTCTGGCCATCGGGTCCAGAGACCGCGATGATGACGGTACGATCGACGAGATCCTTAAAGTTGGTTGCCATTTTTCAGCTCCTTACTTGACAAGTCTCCGCTCTCAGCGCGAGGGGCCACGGTGGCGAGGCGAGAGCGGTGTGATCTGCGCGCACTCGACGTGTTTACCATTCAGTAACTAGTCCCAAAAACTTGAAAAAATCAGTCAGAGGAATGTACCGCTAAATCAACCCCCGGCTCCTTTTGGGTGCTTGGATCGGCGGCGTCGCGTTTGCGTTGCGTCTTTACTTCAGATGGGACTAGTCCGCGCAACAGCTGAGAGAGGTCGTCGTTTGCTGCTGGTGCTGGCGGAGGGGCCACCCAAGCGCGACCGCGACGCAGCTCCGAGATTGCGCGCAAGCCGTTCATGAGCGTGCTAGATGACGCGAGCATAACTTTCGCTTGATCTGGTTCGGCAGTAGCAGCCTCGGCGGCAGTGACTAAGGCCTTGCGCCAGTAGCGCTGTTCCTCCCACAGCCCCAATACGCGCAAGTTACTCTCGTCTTTGGCCTTTTTGATGCGTCTAGGCTGTTCCGCTGCGCGTCTTTTGGTCTTTGAGAGCTGGGCCGAGGCCGGCTTGCGACCACTGCCTCTACGCTTGCCACCATGCGCGCTAGCTGAGGTACCATTAAGGCCCATAACTTGATTGTTTTCACCCGTGCTGGAATTAATCAAGTTTGGCGCTACCTCGTTGCTTGCCATACTCTTACTTCACCAGATCGGCGTGGTGCCCATCTTGATTTCAAGTTCGTCAGCTGCGCGGGGTCGCCGCGTCTATCGCGCATCCGAATTGCCTTTTGATGGTCAATGAAGAATGCGTCACCCGCATGCACCAGGTCGAGAGCTCGACTGTAACTGATTGTCCGTGTAGCAGGAGCCCATGAGGGTTCATTCGGCGCACGAAGGGTGATTTGGTTGGATGCTGCCATCTGTCGGCAACTGGTCGCGCTACTCGCACCCATTAGTAGACTTGATTACCACAATAATCAAGTGAAAAATCAAGTTTTGGCTAAGTTGTTGAAAACAGACCGAAAATAAATTGGGCTGAGCTATTGACATTGGTATACCGTTGGTTTACCTTTCTGGTGTCGGGAGGTTCAACGACAGGAGAGGAGATGCGAAATGGAATACCTTCTAACCCTGCTAATCATCGGCCTACTAGCTGGCGGAATCGCATTCAACGTATTTACCCGCGAAGGATCCGACGGACTTACCGATGCGCAGTACCGCGAGATTCGGGCAAACATGGCGCAGATGGCAAGACTCACGCGGAGGTAATTGAAGACTGGCGTGAAGCGTTATTGCACGAAATCACTTCCCGAAGTCTATCCGCAATTCTGATCGGTTCCAGCTCGAAAACACGTGTGCGGCCATCGAAAAGGCTATCGCCAAAGCCGAGGGTAAAATATGACCCCATCCCAAGACGATCTTTGCGATCTTTGCATGTCCTCGGGCGTGACAACTTACTGCGGCCTCACCATCGGAGTTGAGTGCGGCTGCGACCAGGATTGTGACGGTACTTGCGATCAAGAAGATTGCGAGGAATGTCAAATCGGAGGTGACGAATGACCCCATCCCAAGACGCCTAATGGCGCCTCAAGCAAGAGCGGTTATTGCGCCAGAATGGCCCTGGACCGCTTGGAGAGGGATGCCGGCTCGTCTCAGTGAACGCCAGGGGGCAAGAAAGGCCATCCCAAAAGGAGGAGAGATGTCAAAACAACCGTTTGACCCGTGGCGCTTGGCTTTCGAGGGCGCACTCGCGGAGATTGACCAGGAACCAGACAAGATCCGGCTGCGCCTGATCCAACAGTCCTATGATCTCGACGTGACCTGCGGGCATTGCCAGACGATTGGGGAGATCGGGAAGGAATGCCGGGGGTGTGGGAGACGGCTGTAAAAAGCGAAACAATAGCGAATAAACGCCACTCACCTAAGCCGAATATTGAAAATCCGCTTAGGTGAAGCCCAAAATCGCATATAACCCCTATTTTCAACAACACTTTACGATTTTCACCTAAGCGGATTCGTAACCCCTATATAGGAAGGGGTTCCGCTTAGGTGAGTCTCTTTCATTGCAGCGAACCGTATGCCGATTCAAGAGCAGATTTGGCGCTTTTGGTGGAGTACCAGTCATGAAAACGTATACGAAGATCTGTCCAGTCTAGCTTTACCAAGAGGGACCGGATGGGGATACCGCGCCGGACGACAAATTCCAGCCGGATTATGCCGGAAGCCCGGTTATGTACCGAGAGCATGATGTAGGAGTCGCCCTTGCCGAAGATGGCCGAAGACCCCCGGAGCTGGTCGGCGCCAAGACGGTCTCCCGGCTTACCGCAGTGGTGGGTCACAATGATCGCAACCCCATATTTGTCGCGCAGGTAGTCGAGGCCGCGCATTACCTGTTGCATCTCCGAGGCTGAGTTCTCCTCGCGGTGGTGGAACTCGATCAGGGGATCAAGGCACACGATGTCGGGCTTTACTTTAGCGATTACCGCCTCGATCTCTTTTGGTTCTTGGTCAAGACGTAAAGAGCGGTCGCAGCTGTGGACATAGAGCGAGTCCAAGAACAAGGCCTGCTGCTCGTCGGCCAAGCTGTCGGCAAGCGGCTTGAGCCGATCCTTGAGGGAGAACTCGCCAATTTCCTGCTCGAACAAAAGAACACGCTTGGGAGAATTGACCAAGAAGGCCGCTTGGGTGTGGTTTGCATGGGATCGAAAGGCCCCAAAAAGATTGGTTCCAGTGGTGAGGTGGTAGCAGAGCGAGTTCAGAAGGAATGACTTATAGGCTTTTGGCGGGCCGCCAATGAACATCAGGCCTTTTTCGTGTAGCAGGTTCTCGTCGATGATATAGGGGGGTTTTTCATAAATGCGGCTTATTACCTCGCGCGCTGTCGGCATGTTCTCCTCTCTCCAGTTCTGGCCCTGCGCCGGAAACGCTGGAGAGTCGCCTCCGGCCGGGCCAAGAAGTGCGGCGGGGAGCCGCGTTCGGCATCCTATCGCGGCACATCCCGGCAGTCAACCTCTTTTCTCGAGGCCGCATCTGAAGCCGCACAAGATTTCCACAGACTAAGGCCCGATTTTAGTTGACAAAGGTTGTCCCATGGTATACAAATGTTACCCATGGCGAAGAAGAAGGACAAGCGTAAGAATCTGGTGCGGATCAACGAGGACCAGCTCGCCGCCATCCAGAAGATCTGTAAGGCTCGGGTTGGCTATACCAAGGGCGCGTGTATTCGAGAGGCTATATCGCAATGGCTGGAGAGGCGGCAGACCGCATGATCGACTACAAGCAGTTTGAGGGGCATACGCCGGGGCCGTGGTCAGCTAGGCGCGAAGGCGCGTTTGATTACAGGATAGCCCTAAGCCATATTGCCGAAACCGTCTGCAAGGTACGCTGCGAAGCCAACGCCTGCCTCATCGCCGCCGCGCCCGAGTTGTTGGCCGAGAACAAGAAGCTGCGGGAGGCGCTAGAAGGCATTATCGAATCCGCCGAGGATGGGCGCGATTGCCCCGAATGGCTGGAGGAGAGAATTACCGACGCCCGTGCAGCCCTGAACACCGATGCGGAGGAATCAAATGGGCGGAATTAATACAGGAATGAAATATCGCAAGAGTGGCAGCCGGACGAGGACTTCTTACTTTCTGCCGGCAAATGTTAGGGCATATCTGCGGTCGTGGCGGGAAAGTACCGGCAGCCGCGTTGCTGCTGGATACGTCATTGAGAGCCTGGTGCATCAGGCGATCTCTAGCAAAGTCCCCAAGGTGCTTCCAGCCCTGAGCACCGATGCGGAGGTCAAGCCGTGAAATTGAGAGATTGGTTGGCATGTCGAAGGAAGCGCTGCGATTACTACAAGCATTACCTTGCATATGGGCCTGCGGAACTCACGCATGAAGGCTTCCACTCCGCGATGGAGCAGTGCCGATATTGGCAGCAGCAAATGTCGGAATGGTACGACAAACACACAAACGACGATGTGCCTGAACCGCAACACCTTTTGCGGATATGCGAAACCTGGGAACGGAGGGTCAGAGCGTGAACCTAGACCGCATAGCAGAGCGCTGCAAGGCAGCAGACAGGGTGATAGAGCGCATGGATCAAAGAGAATCTGACAACGCGAGTCAGAGAGGGGGCTGCCCTTATGTAGGAGCTGGCGCACTACCCCCGGCGCGAAAGGCAGCCCCCGTTTTTACTGGCACATGCATAGAGGACATCATCCGCACGGTTGAGCGGATACAGGGCGACATTCCACAGCCGGCAGATGACGGCTACCCCGAGGACTGGTGGGACGACCGAATAAGCGACGTGAACCCAGCCGTGGAACGCTTCCGCGATCAGGAAGTGAAGCCGTGATTACTGGTCTCTTTGTCGGAGCTGCGCTGATCGCCTTCTTTGCTTGGGGCCATCATGTCGGGCATGCCGCCGGCCACCGCCACCAGCAGGCGGTAGACAAGAAACGCTTCCAGCGGTTTGTGTCGCGGGTTGATGAGATTGCCGGGGAGTCCGCTTTAGACGCGATGATCCAGGCGGCAACGGAGATTGATGAAGTTCAAGAATTAGAGGAGATGCTTGAGTCTTGAGAAAGCCCCTCGAAACGCCGTTGGGCGAATGTGCCGCGCAAGCGGAGCAGCGACGAGCGTAATCGCCCGAGGGGCTTTCCAAAGACTTAAAGAGGAGATGCTGAATGTCAAGTAATCGAGGAGCTGTAATTGAGTTGTTGAGAGAGGCGTTTATTTCCGAGATCGAGTTCGGCGATCATGCGCCGTCTATTGAAGCCGATGTCATTCACGCCTTTGACCGTGCCTGCGTGAAGGTACTGGTGGGATCGCACAAGGCCAATCACTCGGCAGCCAAACCGAAGGCGGAGCGTAGCGAGGCCATGAAGAAAGCCTGGAAGACGCGGAAGGCGAAGAAGGCGCAAGAGACGCCAGTGGAGAGCGAGTTCGCCTGATGAGATCATTTTGTGCCTTTCATCGCGCCGAGTACATAGATGACTATGGTGACGATGGGGAGGCCGCTCTCGATCCGGATAACTGCCTGAGATGCCAGGCACACCCAACTGGCTGCATCTGCGCGGACTGTTCGGGTGCAGAATTGACTTCGGAGAATGACTGATGCAACTTTTAGTCACCATTCCCGGTACCCCGCTTTTGTTGTTGACAAGAGTCACCAATTGTGGCTAATGTATACGTCATGATTGATGTCCGCCATTGCCTGAGATGTGACCGTGATTTTGTGATGAGGCCGAACCGAAAGACCAGCCGATGCTCTTTATGCCGGTCTCGCTATTGGGATCGACCGCGAACGGGTAAGTGGCTGGCACGAGGCAGCACAAATGAAGAACGGTTTTGGGCCAAGGTAAATCAGGGATTGCCGCACCAATGCTGGATCTGGATCGGAGCCGTTGCGAGACGAAGTGGAATTTTTCATCTGAAGATTAGAGGCAAGAGAAAGATGATTTCAGCACCGAGATTCGCGTACTTCCTCCGGCATGGCAAGCACCTCTCGTCAAAGTTATATGCTTGCCACACTTGCGACAATCCGCTTTGCGTGAACCCTGCTCATATTTTTGCCGGTACTTCACAGGATAATTCGACCGACATGGTATTAAAAGGCCGGAGCTGCGCTGGTCCACTCAATCGCGGAGCCAAGCTAACAAGTCAACAAGTTCAAGACATTCGCAAACGCTATAAGCACAGAAGTCCAGATAATCGCGCTCTTGTCGCGGAGTATGGCGTAGATCGTCACACGATATCTCGTATCGGATTGGGGTACACATGGCGCAACTTTTAGTAACTATACCCGGAGTACCCTTAGCTAAAAAGCGGCACAGATCGGTCCCGATGCACCAGTGCCTCGGCTGTCACAAGACCGTCCAGGGGATGTATTCGGTTTGTCCCACCTGTGGCGGCGGGTTGCGGTTTCTGAAGAATATCTCGTATCCGGATTCCGAGTCGGTACGGTATGAGAATCTGGTTGCGTATTCGTTGAGACAGGCCATGGACAAGGCTGGGATCCAGATGTTGAATAGCGGGTTGAAGATGCGGTTGACTTTCTTGTTTCCGATGCCCGATAGCCGCCAGCACCGGCCTGGCGCTCCATGCCCCGGAAATGGGTGCAAGAAGCTGCACACGGGCGACTCGCACACCCAACGTCCCGATCTCGATAACTGCATCAAGTCGATTCTGGATGGCGGCAATGGGGTCTTGTATGCCGATGATGATGTGATCTGCGAGTTGAGCGCGCGGAAGATCTGGGCGAGCGAGGGAAAGACGGAGATAATTGTGGAGACACTCAGTTGAACCTCTTTCTTGATGCTACCTCGATCACCGCTTTCTTGCGCTGCAAGGAAGAGTTTCGTCAAACATATCTGGTAGGACGCGCGAGTCGCTATATCGCAATTCATAGATCCAGCGGGATTGCAGTTCACCGGGGCATCGAGTCGCTCTGGCGAGGCAAGACCTTTACCGAGGCCCAACACGTGATGATGGACTACTTTCTGAAGATTGACGAGTCGCGTATCTTGCCCACCGATCTGAAGAAATGGGGCGAGTTGAAGGAGATGGCGCCTGAGCAACTTGCGGTCTACGCGGACGGTACCGAGATCATTCCGGGGTGTGCGCTCGAGCACGAGTGGACGTGGAAAGAGCCCTTCGGGATCGCGGAGTTGACGCTTGGAGGCCGGATGGATCGAGTTGAGCTCGGGGGATCTGGCTTGAGTGCTCCTCTCTGCGAGACGCCACACCCTGCCCGTTCCGTAAAACTCATCGATATCAAAACCGCATCGGAGATCGACGGCTATGACGAATTTGGAAAGAAGGTCGGCTGGGAGCGTTCTTACCGGGCTCAGATGTGCAAGGATGTGGGCCTCGGTCTATATGATTGTTATCTGCGTAAGATTGGACTCGTACCTACGGCGGTGGTTTTAGAGGTCATCACCAAGCCGAGCGAGCGGTATGGGAAGAAGTGCCGGCTGGTGAAGATGGAGCTGCCCGAGGTGCTGGCCTATCGGGAGCGCTTCGATATGTTGCTGGAGCTCACTGCGCGCGAGATCTTGCACTACGTCCGCCATTACCGCGAGATGCAGCCCTGGCCGATGAATGTCTCAGCTTGTTCGGGGAAGTTTGGGAATTGTTCCTTTTACGCGCTGTGCAATCTGGGACTCAACCCGAGGACGGAGAAGCTGTATGGGAAGCGGGAGGAGCATCTGAGTATCAAGGAGAGAATCAGTGGTATTTGACCCAGAAGATCAACGTTATACGTCTAGACATTTGTCTAAGACAAGTATCTTAGACAAGTCCCAGGAGCGGCATGTGCCGGTCTCGAAGAAGTCGATCGACATGCTGGAGTCGGCGATCGGACAGCTGGTTGAGCGGGAGCCGGAGTGGACGGAGACAGCGCGGGTCTTTGCCCAGAAGGCCGGACTGAAGCGGGTGCTGAAGCTGATCGAGTTTCGCCGCGAACAAATCAAGCAGCAACAGGAGACACTGAAATATGACTGAACCTACTGCACAGCAACAACTCGCCGTCCAGAAAGCCGATGGCCTTGAGAAGCGTCTTGCGGCCTTCGATGATCTTGCCGACTTCAACTGGAAGACACTGAAGCCAAATGTGATGGCGCGCGTCCTGATGAAGAAACCCTATCGCGGCAAGACAGGCGAGCCGGATTACTATCTCACTCCTGAGCAGGCGTTGGTCTTTGCCATGCGCTCTTTCGAGTTGGGGCTGTCGCCGCTCTCATCCGAGGTCTGGTTCGACCGGGACCGCTGGTCCACCAATGTCACGCTTGAGGGAAAGATCCGGCTGGCGCGGGAGCGCGGGATCACCGGGGCGCCGACCTTCAAGGAAGAGAAGAGGCCATGGAGGAAGGGATCGCCAGCGCTTCTCGGGTACGCCGAGGAGCCGGGGATTACCGCGACCATCAAGGCCGGAGACAGCGAGTGCTCGTACACGGTGTGGTTGAGCGAGTGGATGGTTTCGACGTCGCCGGTCTGGAAGGCCAAACCAACTCACATGATGATGGTCAGAGCCTACGACAAAGTACTCGCATTCGCAGCCGGGGTGGGAGTAAGTTCCATGCCCGACGAGAAAGAGATTCAAGCGGAAGACATCCCGGCGCTGCCGACGCGACAGGAGTTTACCTCACCTGAGATCAGCCGTACTGAGTTCTCGGACATGGAACCGATACTCAAGAAGTCGATTGAGGCGGTGAAGAAGTAAAGATGTTCGACGCGGAGGGGATTTTTATGCAGGAAGCGATGCGGCGCTGTACAAAATCCGGGCCAGCGGTTTTTAGGGGATTCCGCTCCGGTGCAGGCGGCGGCCAACAAGCGCTCCGCGAGGGCGGCAACTCCTGCTAAAAATCCCCTCCGCAATAATTCCAATTTGGAGAATATAACAAATGCCAATTGACTACAACCAATACTCAACCTCGGGCCAGGGCGATCTCTCGCCTCTGCCTGAAGGCGTCTACACCTCTAACCCGAAGTCGAAGGACAAGCGGGGAGAGTCACTGAAAATCATCAAAGAACTGGCCGTCAAGGAAGTCAAGGGCGGCGCCACCCGGCACACGTTTCTAGTCGGATCGGATGACGAGCGTGGCACCGGCTTTCTGAAGATCGATCTGCACCCCTGGTCGCTGCGTCCGGAGACCATCGCCATGGCTCTCGGCAAGAAGCCCAAGGACGCGAGCGGTAACGGCCACTTCTTCATTTCGCCTGAAGTTTTGGCGCAGCTCGATGCGGCAGCCGTGGACTCGACCCAGAAAGAACTCGAAGAGATTGCGACGGCGAAGGTCGCTGAAGCTAACACCCCGGATGAGCAGGTCGGCGAGGCCATCAGCGCGACTCTTCACAAGATGCTGGTACAGGTCCAGATCAATGTCGGGACCATCTTCCGGTTGCAAGACTGGGCCGGCTACGCGCGCAATCCCGAAGAGGCGCTTTTGAATCTTGAGGGCGTGTACTTCGAGGGATCAGTTAAGGCCGGTCTCAACGATTCAGTCGAGATCTCGGTGTTCTCGAAGAAGAAGGATGCCGCGCCAGCAGCGAAGGCGACGGACTTTCCCGTGGAATGAGTTGAGGCATAGGGGCGGTACTTTTAAAACGCCTGGCGATAGAGGCCATGGTTCACGAACCGACGCCGCCCCCTTTTAGGAGTTCAAAGATGCTGGGTGAAGATGTGGTTTCGATGTTGATGCGCGGCTACTCGATCAAGGTTGCCGCAGCGGAACTCGGGATCAAGCGCCACGTGGCGGATCTCGCGCTCAAAATACTGAGGCGGCAAGAAGGGTGTCAGACCACGACTCAGCTGGTTTGCAAGTTAAAGCGGCGGGTCAGAGAGCGTGACCGGGAGTCGAGGGCCGATTACATGAGACAGTGGAGATTGCGGAAAGCGAGTCGCCATGCCTGACCTAGCCAAGCTGGAGGAAGAAGCGCGCAAGTTCGCAGACGAGAAATATCCTGGTGGCGATTTCGCGCAGTATGGCGATCCCATTGACGAACTTGTGCAACGCCTGAGTGAGTTCGCCCGCGACAAGATACTGGAGGAGCGGGAGCGCGGGGCAGAGATTCGCAGAGCCGCCGAACATTTGCTGGAAATGCGTTGGCGTGATGGTTCGGTGGACGTGGAAGATGCCGTCGAGAAACTTGGAGAGCTGCTTCGTGCCGCCGCCATCCGCCAGAGAGGAGAGAGGGAGTGAAAACTGAGCAGGAAATAGAAGCATTATTGCGCCGCAGAAAATTGGAGTTAGAAAAAATCAGAAAGCGCTTCAACAAATATGACAATTACGACGATCTAAAACTCATTGATGCACTTATTGTCGAAATCGGCGCACTTGGCTGGGTATTAGGCGGAAAAGATAATATCTAGCCCTGCATAGCGGGCCGGAGGGAATGATGATAGCCCCGAGTCGCTGTCATTCCTGCGATGGCTTGGGCGGTCCGCTATGGAGGACTTAGACGTTATGAGCCGAGAAGCGGAGAATATTTTCGATAAAGTTTCCAGGGAGCTATTCGGCAAACCTTGGGCAGATTTGGCCGAAACGCCTGAGCGCGAACAGGTTAGAGTACGAATCAATGAAATATTGCGGTTGCGGAGCGTTAACTAAAATGCCGGTTATTAAATTCACGTCCGGAGAAGAGGTAATTAAGCTCACTTTTCGTAACCTGCCGACGCCAATGGTGGAGTGGAGCGGAACAGCCAAAGAACTCCATGACATCATCTTTGGGGCATGGCTGAATTCGGACAAATCCGAAGAGGATTCGGCGCTGCGCCAGAGAGGAGAGTAGCTCCAATGCCAAAAATAGGCACGTTTGATGTTCTGAAGGTAATGTGTGAGCGCAATTTGGACATTCGCCTTTCGACGCTCAACAACATCAGCGACATGCGCAAAGTCAAGGCTGGGACAAAGGTAACAATCGGTGTGGCAGGCGATGTACTCAATCCGATCTGGCGTGGCGAGTTGGTGGGCGGATTTCTGCTGGCCGATAAGAAGCAGTTTGAAGACATTAAGCGCGAACTTGAGGCAGGAGGAGAGTAGCTCCAATGTTGGGTAGCATCTTGGATTCCGGTGAAGTGCCAACTTTGCGGCACGAATTATGCGGGTTGGAGATTGCGAGCCGGATGTTGACGGAGAAGGTTCGCTGGGATGTCCACTGCCAGATTGCGGCGGACTCGTTAGAGAGCAAAATAAATGGCACAGAGTCGGTAACGGAACCGCAAAAGGACGCATATAGAGAGTAGGAGGATGACATGAAAACATGCGATTTTTGCGGTAATACTGAAGGACAGTGCAACTGTGCAAGCCCAATGTTTTCAACAAAGAAGGAGACTATTATGAAGCAGCTATTCGGAGTAGATGTTAAAACCGCCAGTTTGTCGGATGGCCACCCGTGGCGGGCGTGGTTAGATCGAGAGACGCCGCAACCTGATGTATTTGGCGAAGGGATTACCGAAGCCGCCGCCATTATCGACCTTGCGAATAAGCAGGGAGCAAAGCGTAAAGATGTAGCGACTCATTGCCAAGAGTGCGAACGGCCAATTCCCGATCATGCTACCTATTGCATCCTGCTTAACGATGAGGACTTTTGGTTCTGTACGAACTTTTGTATGGCGCAATGGGCAAAAGCCTGTTTGCTAGGGAGCCCTGAGGCGGGAGGAAAGTAGCTGTTATGGGACAGGATTGGGATAAGCCCTACGAAGCGCCCGAAGGTAAGATTTGGGTCTGCGGAGCCTGTGGAAAGAGCGGCAAGAATCGGACTACGATTGGGGATGAAGCCTGTTTTCTAAATGCCGTACTCTGCTATGAGCAGAAGGATTTGGCGACTGGAAATTGGAAAGCAGAGGAGGAGTAGCTGTTGGGAGCCACGCGGACCCAGCAAAAGATAGAGCGCATTCATCAGCGATTGATGGATTTGCGCGATTCCACGCCATCGCGGAGAGGTCACATCGTCGCCGGAAAGAAGTATGTTGCGGTTTACCTGAAAGCCTACAACACCAACCATCTAACCGAATTCTACGCCGCCGCCGAACGATACAGACACTTTTTGCAAGATGGCGCGGCCCCGGCCCGCGCGCGGAAGGAGAAGGGGAAATGAGCATTGAGACGCTTTCGGACATCATCACGGAACTGGCCGACAGCCTTGGCGTTTATGGCGCTCACGGCGATGAGGATGTTCCTGGCGATGTAACTTGCACCGAGGCCAAGCCTTGCCGCATGTGCTTCGAGAGTGGACTTCGCGGGCGA
>Ga0126379_10000085_pt1 | contig 43803 bp, 35 predicted proteins | sample PanSoiMetPlot_24_FD_92640 | JGI IMG/M metagenome (GOLD analysis project Ga0126379, IMG submission 92640) | Tropical forest soil microbial communities from Panama - MetaG Plot_24 | ecosystem: Environmental > Terrestrial > Soil > Tropical forest > Bulk soil | place: Panama | collected 2016-02-17
CATCCCGTGGCCGTCGTCGGCTACGCGAATCATGCGCTTGCCGCCCTGCTCGACCTCGATGCGAACGCTCTTGGCGCCGGCATCCAGCGTGTTTTCGAGCAGCTCTTTCACCACCGACGCCGGTCGCTCGACCACTTCGCCCGCCGCAATCTTGTTAGCGACGGACTCAGGAAGTATGCGTATTCGGCTCATTCTCCTCTTACCGAGCCCTTATATCGTCCGCTTCGGTCACGGCCCCGGCCATCAAGGAAATGATGAACGCACCTGCAACGATTATCGTCACCTTCCAAGAAATAAAAAGAGAGGCCACGAACATCACCGGGAGCACGTAATAGCAGATTGCCGGGACGTAGTTGAACCAGCGCGGTTCTAGACTCGTCGCGCAGCGTGGCCTCGCGCGCAAGACCAAAGATGAACTTGAAAATGGCCTCAGTGGTATCTAGTAGCCAATCCATCGCAGGCGTTCCATACCTAAATTCGCAGACAAGGATATCATTCGGCGGCTTTCTTGCCTTCGGGCTTGATCGCAAGGCCGAGCTCGTCGAGTTGCTCAGGATCCACTTCGCTGGGCGATTCTGCCATCAGGTCTTGTGCCGCAGTCGTTTTTGCGAAGGCGACCACCTCGCGGATAGATTTTTCGCCGGCGAGCAGCATCGCGATTCGATCCACCCCGAGCGCGATTCCTCCATGCGGCGGCGTGCCGTAGGTTAACGCATCCAGGAAGAAACCGAAGCGGCGGCGAAGCTGTTCGTCGCTCAAGCCGAGCGCTTTGAACAGCCGCTCCTGAATGTCCTGGCGGTGAATTCGAATGCTGCCTGACCCAAGCTCGTATCCGTTAAGCACAAGGTCGTAGCCCTTCGACCGCACTTCCCACGGTGCCGCCTCGAGCTTGTCCAAATCTTCGTCTACGATCCCGGTGAACGGGTGCTGCGCGCTGACCCAAATCTTTTCGGTTTCGCTCCACTCGAACAGCGGAAAGCCCGTAATCCACAGGAATTTCCATTGCGACTTGTCGATCAGGTCAAGCACCTCGCCGAGTTGCAAGCGCAACTGCCCGGCAATCAGCGCGGCTGCTTCCGCGCCTTTGATTTGTTCCTTTGCAGAGACCGCGACGACAAGGTCGCCGGACTTTGCGCCGCAAGCCTCGGTCAGCTTCTTTACGTTTTCCGCGCCGATTATTTTCTCGACAGTCGATGACAAGCCCTCCGCCGCCACTTTCACAAAATAGGCGCCGCGCGCCTTCAACGCCCTGGCCTTCTCGGTCAAATCGTCCAGCTGCTTGCGCGAATAACCCGCTGCGCCCGGAGCCGCCAGCGCGAACACGTTTCCTTCAATTTGCAGTTTCTGCTTGGCTTCTTCCGGAAAGCAACTCGTCACTTCGTGCAATTCCATGCCAAACCGCAAGTCCGGCTTGTCGCTGCCATACTTTCGAATCACGTCCTTGTACAGCATGTGCGGAAACGGCGCGCTCACGGTGATTCCCGCCACCGCGCACGCGCGCACCATCACCGTTTCGATCACGTGAAAAATATCTTCCTTCCGCGGGAAAGACATCTCCAGGTCGAGCTGCGTGAACTCAAGCTGGCGGTCCGCGCGCAAATCTTCGTCGCGGAAGCACTTCACGATCTGAAAATATTTGTCGAGCCCCGCAATCATCAGGATTTGCTTGAAAATCTGCGGCGATTGCGGCAGCGCGTAAAACTGCCCGTGATGGATGCGGCTCGGCACGAGAAAATCGCGCGCCCCTTCCGGAGTCGAGCGCGTCAGCATCGGCGTCTCGACTTCGATGAAACCGAGCTCGTCCATTACCTTGCGCATTTCCAAAATGATTTTGTGGCGCAACACCAGGTTGCGGTGCGGCTTCGGGCGGCGCAGGTCGAGATAGCGGTAGCGCAACCGCGTCACTTCTTCCGCGTTGATTTCGTCCTCGATGGCAAACGGCGGCGTCTTCGCGTTGTTCAGGATGTGCAGCTTTCTCGCGACTATTTCGATCTCGCCGCTGGCCAATTCGAGATTCGCTTTCTGTCGCTTCACCACTTTGCCTTCGACGGCCACGACAAATTCACCGCGCGCCTGCTCGGCTTTCGCGTGAGCCGCGGGCTGCGTCTCTTTGTTGAACACCACCTGCACGAGCCCAGTGCGGTCGCGCACGTCAAGAAAAAGCAAATTCCCCAAATCGCGTCGCCGATGCACCCAGCCCATGACGACCGCGTCACGCCCGTCATCTTTCGCGCGCAATTCGCCGCAGTAGTCCGAGCGCTTCAAATTGCCAAGAAAATCCAGCAAGGTTTCTCCAGTAGCACAGGCACTCTTGCCTGTGCGGGTCTAGTTGTAGTGGCGGGTCTTTAGATCGTCTACTCAGACCGCGTTATTTTCCTGCAAAAAATCAAGCAAAGTCGGCTCGGTAAATTTCGCCTGTTCACCGGTCGCCAGCGTCTTCAACGTCCACTCGCCGCTCGCCACTTCATTATCGCCGAGAATAAGCGCATAACGCGCGCCCAATTTATCCGCCTGTCCAAGCGCTTTGCCGAATTTCTGTTCCACGGGAGGCAACTCAACGCTGAACCCCGCCGCGCGCAAATTCTTCGCCGCCTGAACGGCTTTCGTGTATGCCTTCTCGCCCATCCAGGCAATATAAACGTCGCGCCCTTTAGCCGCAGGTCTCTTGCCCGCCTCCTGCAAGGACAAAATGAGCCGGTCTTCGCCGATGGCGAAGCCCGTTGCCCGCGTCGGCGGCCCGCCAAGCAATTCCATCAAGCCGTCGTACCGTCCGCCGCCGCAAACCGCGTTCTGCGAGCCCAATCCCTTCGCAGTAATCTCGAATGTCGTCCGCGAATAGTAATCGAGCCCACGCACCAGCCGCCAATTCTCGCGATATTTCACGCCGCGCAGTTCGAGTTCTTTCTTCACGCCGCGATAATTCTCTGCGCACTCTTCGCAGAGGTGATCGGCGATATGAGGCATCCCTCCAATGAGTTTTTGCTCGTTTTCGAGCTTTGAGTCCAGCACGCGCAATGGATTCGTCTCGATCCGCCGCTGGCTGTCCGGTCCGAGCTTGTCCTTTACTTTCCGCAGCTCCGCGCGAAGCAGTTCTACATATTTCGGGCGGCATTGCTTGTCGCCAATGCTGTTGATGTCCAGTTCCACGCCTTCCAACCCCAGCCGCTTGAAAAACGTCATCACCATTTCAATCAATTCCGCGTCAATCCCAGGCGCATCCGAGCCGCCCAGCACTTCCGCGTCAATCTGATAGAACTGCCGGTAGCGCCCTTTCTGGGGTCGCTCGCGCCGAAACATCGGCCCAATCGTGTACAGCTTCACCGGCTGCGGTAGCTGCTGCATGTTGTGCTCGATGTACGCGCGACACACGGAGGCCGTAGCTTCCGGGCGAAGGGACACGCGATCGCCCTGCAAAATAGTTTCTAGAACCGCGACGTAATGATCGTAAGCCGCTGATGAAGCTTTTGCGTCGCGCCGGACTTCAGCTTGCTCCAGAGTCGACAAGTGGTCCTTGAGAAGCGCGAGTCGCCGGCGGTTTTCCGGTGTGTTGAATCCGGGATTCGCCTGAAAAGCCTCTTCGAGCGCTGGCGTGTAACCTCTTGGTGTAAAGAATGGCCGTGGAGAAGGAAGTTCGGTTGCCTTTTCCTCAAACGTATACATCTCCTTGGACACCACATCAGTTTCAGCGCCAATCGAGCGCGCAAACAAATCAGTCTGCTCGAAAATGGGGAGTCGAATCTCACCAAAGCCGTAGGAGGTGAAGACCTCTTGAGCGATTCGTTCGACGCGATTCCACAGCGCCGTTTCCGGCGGCAGCAGGTCGCGTGTGCCTTTGATGGCCTGGAACTTGCGCCGTTCTTCTTTCTTTGCTGCGCCTTCGCTCACGCGGTGGGTTCCTCGCGATAGATATTTTTGTAACCGACATAGCGTTTAGCGTACGCATCAATCGTGGCTTTATCGATTTCGCTCAGCGCGCGCTTCACCTTGCCCGGCGAGCCCATCACCAGGCTCCCCGGCGGGATCGCCGTCCGTTCAGTGATTAACGTTCCTGCAGCCACGATGCTTCCCGTACCCACAACCACGCCATTCAGAATCACCACGCCCATGCCAATCAAGCTGCGCGATTCGATCGTGCACCCATGCAGCGTCACGGAATGGCCTACGGTCACATCATCGCCCAAGATCAGCGGATACTCGTCGCGCATCACGTGGCAAATCGAGCCATCCTGAATATTCGTTCGCGCGCCGATGCGAATGTAATGCACGTCCCCGCGAACCACCGCGCACGGCCAAACACTCGAATCCTCGCCAATCACCACGTCGCCAATGATCACCGCCGCCGGATCGATGTACGCCGAAGCCGCAATTTGCGGGCTCTTCCCACGGTAGGGCCGGATGTCAGGCTGTCGAGTCAAAACTCGTTCACAATCCTTAAGCGTCAGTTCTCAGTCCTCAGGTGTCGGTCGTCAGTTGCTCACACGAAAACTCGCGTCACAACGAATCAAGCCAAGATAACATTCGCCTCGCACGACTGACAAGGAAACGCCAAGGCTCTAAGACTAGAAGAGTGTGATTCGTGAGGTAAAATCAGCGTATGAGGCTTGACCCGATAATACCATCCCGCTGTATGGTGGGTAGCACCAGCCGTGCAGCGGGGTCTTATAAACCCCGGAAAACGCCAGATTAGCGTCCCGGGAGGGGGCAGCACCCTCACCCACTACCAGACCTTCGCAAGGATTCCGTTCACGGGGGCACCATTCACCGGACGGGGTGGTTTGATCTTGCGTTCCACACGCCAAACTCAAACCTTTCCCGCCCCTTCGGCGGCAGCCGCGGCGCTTCGTCTAACCCCACTTCTTCAGCTTCGGCCAAGCTTGCTGCAACGTGCCAAACTTCGGGCGTCGGACCACAAACACATCAAAGTGTTCGTAGGGCATCGACAGCGGATGATCCACGGTGCCAACTTTTTCCACGCTCTCGAATTCCTTCGAAAGCGTCTCGTAGTCATCGCCCATCACAATCATGCATTCCCCGGTGTAACCGCGCGGGCCCCAATAGTAATAACTTTGGTGCCCGGAAAGCGCCCCCGGCAGGCCCATCTTCGTGCCAAAGAAATCGATCGCCCCGGCTTGCCCGTAATTCTGGCCGAAGATTGCGCAACTCTTCTGCTCTTCCGGCGGCAGTTTGAAGTAAGCGCTGGCCACAACCTGCGCTATCTCTTTCCACCCGAACTGGTCGGCATAGAGCTGCGGCAGCGGTCCCTGCCTGCTGTTCTCGAGTTTCGGCGGAGCCAGGTGCATGAACTTGGAATACGCAATGTATTGGTTCACCGTCAGCATCGGGAAATAGGCAAAGGGCGCGAACATCGCCCCGGTGACAAGCAGTGCCGCAATGTAGGAGGGCTTCAGCCAATTCCACGCATGCCGCTCCGCCCAATTCTGGAATGCCACCGCCCCCGCAGCAAACAGCATGGGATAAGCGGGCGCCATGTAATAGATGCGCCCGTGAAGCACAAGCATGCACAACAAAATGACCAGAAAAGTCCAGCCAAGAACGCGAATGCCTTTTCCCTCGCGATCCCGCATCAGATGCCACAATCCGGCGAGCCAGAGCGGCGCGGAGAGCGGATGCATGATGAATCCTTGCTGCAGAAGAAAACCGAGCCAGCTCAGTTCCGTGTTGCGCCCGCTGGCCTGCACGTTTTGCAACAACTCAATCGTGGGGAAGTGCCGGTGAATTTCCCAAATGAGATTCGGCAGAAAGATGAGGAAAGCAATCACTCCGCCAAGCCAGATCCACGGTTGTGCGAAGTGCCGCCGCTGCTTGGTCAGCAGCAGACCAACGAACAGGCCGAACCCGAAGAAAAGCGTGGAGTGCTTGTTCTGCAAGCCCACCCCTGCAACAACTCCAAAGAGCAGCCAGAGCTTCGGACTCGCGCCGTTGAGTATTTTCAAGACGATCAGCGCAGCCCCCATCCAGAAGCAGGGTTCGAAGGCGTTCATGGTTAGCAGGCTGTCGATCCCCAGATAAATTGGAGCCACAATCACGGCAACGCACGCGAGAGCGATAGCGTAGCGCCGCGCGCCAAGCTCCTTGGCGATCAAGCCCGTGAGCAGCACCTTCAGCCCGGCGGCAACCGCGGGCAAAGATCGCAGCGCGTGCAGCGAATCACCCAGCGTAACGCGCTCGAGCCAGGTGACCGCCGCAATCAGCGGCGCCTGGTCCACGTAGCCCCACGCCAAATGATGGCTGCAAGCGAGGTAATACAGCTCGTCAACAAAATACCCGTAGCGCCCATCAACGAGCATGTGCAGCAAAGTTAGAGCAAGCGAAAGCCCACCAAGAAGCAGCCAATCTCCCCGGCGATTCTCTTCCGCTGTCGGCAGTGTCTCCACAAGGCCCTCAAGTCACGAAACGTAAGTTGAATACAGAAAGTTCCGCGAAGAGAATAGCAGAAGTGTTTCAGAAACCGCTGCGGCGCGGGGCCAGCAGACCGAGAGGAATCGATGGAATACCTGATCGGTGTTGGACTAGCAGTGGTGGGCAAGCCGAGAAGGAACTCAACATTAAGCTTCACCAGGTCAGCCCTCTGAAATACTTCACCGCAGGTCCATATTCCGTGATGGCTTTCCCGGCGAACCATGCCCCGGGTCTGGGAGCGATGCTGTACTCCATCTCGGCGAACGGTCGTTCTGTGTTCTACGGCACGGATACCGCCACACTGCTGGAAGAGACTTGGCAAGCATTCAGGAATGAGCAGATGCAATTTGATCTTGTCATTCTGGATCACACGTATGGCAAGAACCAAGTCGGGAATGACCATCTGAGCGCCAACGAAGTTGTTGAACACGCCCGCCGTCTCCATGCTGATGGGGCGCTGAAACCAAATGGCCGCGTTTTCGCGACTCACATTGCTCACGAAGGTAACCCGCCGCACCCTGAACTGGCCGCCTTCGCCAAAGAACATGGGTACGAAGTGGCACACGACGGCCTCATTCTCAGCATCTGAAGTCATGAGTGGCTAATGGTTAGTAATCGAAACGGCCCACGAGACGCATTTTGCGGAGGAGTCTGTTTTGGACGTATCACCAGCAAACCGAAAAGTACCGTAAGGGCGAGCCTAGTGCCGCACCCCGCGGTTTTTCAGGTGCGGATTGTGATTTTCTTCCGGCCCTCGGTCAAGGAAGCCTAGCGGTCGCCGAGAAATTCCTGCCCGTGCCGTTTGGCGATCTCGAGCATTCGCGCGAACTCCTCAAGGCTCGGTTGCGCGGAATCCGGCCCTACGCGCCCATCGCCGGCCTCCCTCAGAAACCATTCAATTTTTGGACCACCGATCAGCGGGACGTCCACGTGGCCCGCGCCAGGATTTCTGAAGCCATGCACCGCGTTCGAGGGAATGATGGCCATCTCGCCGGATGCGATCGGGAGAAATTCTACCTGGCTGTCGGAGAGGCGCATGACTTCGAGAGTTCCCTTCCGGACAAAGAACACCTCGACGTCGGGATGGTAATGAAGCGGTACGAAGGCGTTGCGAGGGAGTCTTGCTGCACTTACAAAAAATGTCCCGAGTGTTTCCCGGCTGCTGATCTTTATCCGGGTCACCGTTCCCAGCAAAGCCAGAAGGTCCCCGTCGCTTGCCCCGATGCAACGCACCTGGGGTTCTTTCACCCCTTCGGAAGACCTCTTTGCATTCATTCTGTGCCCTTGCCTTTTGGCATCGGCTCGTTCCGCCTCCTGGTTACGTTGGGGTCTTCGAGGCCGTACGCCTTGTGCTGGAACCGGGTGCCGCACCCTATGGTTCTCGGGGCGCGGATTTTGATTTTCTCCAGGTCGGCCCTGGCTCTTCGATCTTCCCCACGTTTAATCCGCTATCTCTCGCAACGCGTCACTCGCCACTGCCTCTAGTCAATCTGAAACGTCGGCCCGCCGATGCTGCCAGCAACTTCTTGTAACCGATTCGCGACCGCCCGCGCCACTGCATAAAGGCTCTTCGCGCCGGCGCCCTCCTCCCCAAGCATGGCAACCGGTTTGCCGGTATCGCCGCCAACGCGAATCCGCGGATCGATTTCAACTTCGCCCAGCACCGGCACTCCATACGCAATCGCGGTCTTCGCGCCTTCGCCGTGGCCAAAAATATCCAGCGGCTTCCCGCAATGCGGACACGCGAAGGTGCTCATGTTTTCCACCACGCCGAGCACTTCCACGTTCACCTGGCGAAACATTTCAATCGCCTTGCGCACATCGGCAAGCGCCACAATCGACGGCGTCGTGATCACGACCGCCCCCGTCACTGCCACGGTCTGAATCAACGTCAACTGCACATCGCCCGTGCCCGGCGGCAGGTCAATGATCAGGTAATCCAGCTCACCCCACTCCACGCTGCGCAAAAACTGCGTAATCACGCTGTGCAACATCGGCCCGCGCCAAATCATCGGCTTATCGCCAGGATTTAGCAGGCCCATCGAAATCATTTTCAATCCCTGCGCCTGCACCGGAATGATGCGCTTCTCATGCGTGGCCTGCGGCTCCTGAGTCGTTCCCAGCATGATTGGCACGTTCGGTCCGTAAACGTCCGCATCGAGCAAACCAACTTTATGTCCAAGCTTCGCCAGCGCAAGCGCAAGATTCACGGCCACCGTCGTTTTGCCAACGCCACCTTTCCCGCTGGCGATCGCGACAAGATTTTTCACGCCGGGAATCGGCTGGCGCTCCGGCATTTGCTGAGGTGCTGGGCCTGGCGGCATACGTTTCACATTCTCCTGACTGCTCAGTCTCCCAGAATTGACGAATCCTTTGGAGTTCGGCCTAGGCTAGCTGCCGCTTTTCTTGCCTACTACACTCCCCCTACGCGGCGCGCGACTAATCTCGTGAAGAGCCTAACCACAAAACTGTCATTCCGGACGAAGCGGGCTGCGGTTCGCCTTTGCGAAGCGCCCGGGCGGCGAGGAATCGCGTTTCTACTTCAACGCCGCACCAACTCGATCGAACCGTCCTTACTCATCCCGCGATTTTCCATTTTCGACTTTCAAATTTCAATTTTCCGATACCCTCACGCCCCGTGGCACTTCTTGTACTTTTTTCCTGACCCGCACGGGCACGGATCATTCCGCCCAACCTTTGCACCCGCGCGCACCGGCTTCGGCGCTTCCGCCTGCGCCGGACCCGTCTGATACTGCAAATTCTGCTGTTGGCGCTGTTGCCGCCGCTCCATTTCGCGAGCAAAATCCGGCAAATTTGCCGGGGGCTCCTCGCTCGCCCGCGCAGCCGCGCTAGCTGCAGCCGCTGCTGCCGCGGTCGGCGGCTGGCGTGGCGGTTCGCGTTGAGGCGCCCGTGCCTGTGGCGGTTCGCCCTGCTGCATCTGAATGTGAAACAGATAGCGGATCGTTTCGTTATCAATCCGCGCCATCATGTCTTCAAACAGCACGAACGCTTCCTTCTTGAACTCGACCAGCGGATCCTTTTGCCCATACCCACGTAACCCGATGCCTTCTTTCAAATGGTCGAGCGAGAGCAGGTGGTCCTTCCACTGCGAATCAACTACGTCAAGAATGATGCGTCGCTCGAGCCAGCGCATCAGCTCCGCGCCAAACTGCTTTTCTTTTTCCTCATAGCGCTTTGTGACGGCGCTCACTGCAGCTTCCACCAGCTCGTCATGCCCTTTCGAACCGGGATCCGCGCCCGCCGCTTTCATATCGACGCCAAACTGGGCATTCGTTTCCGCCAGAAACTGCGTGGTATTCCACTGATCCGGATGCTGCTCGCGCGGACAATACGTTTCCGCCATTTCGCGCGCCACGTCTTCCGCGATTTCCAGCACGTAATCGCGCTGATCTTTTCCTTCGAGCGCCGACCGTCGAATCGCATAAATGGTCTCGCGCTGTTTGTTCATCACATCGTCGTACTCAAGAAGGTGTTTGCGGGATTCGAAATGCTGCCCTTCTACGCCTTTTTGCGCTTCCTCGATGCGCTTCGAAACCATTCGCGATTCGATGGGCACGCCTTCGGTCATGCCCAGGCGGAACATCAGTTGTTTCACGCGCTCGCCGCCAAAAATGCGCGCCAAATCGTCTTCGAGCGAAATGAAAAAACGCGACGAGCCTGGATCGCCCTGGCGGCCCGCGCGTCCGCGCAACTGATTGTCGATGCGCCGCGCTTCGTGGCGTTCCGTGCCGAGAATGTGCAGCCCGCCAAGCGCAACCACTTCGTCGTGTTCGGCTTTGCACTGCTCCGCGAATTGGTCATAGACAGGTTTCCACTGGTCTGCCGGAACTTGAAAGATTTTGCCTTCGTGTTGGAACAGTACCATTTGCACGCCGGGATTCTCACCGTTGCCATTCGAAGGATCCGCGCCAATCACGGCGGGTGCGGCCGCGTAGGGCATCGCCAGCTTCTCTCTCAAACAGTGATCTCGTGTCATCTGCTCGGGATTGCCGCCGAGCAAAATATCCGTGCCGCGGCCGGCCATGTTCGTCGCCACGGTGACCGCGCCTTTGCGTCCCGCCTGGGCCACCACGCGCGATTCGCGCTCGTGCTGCTTGGCGTTCAAGACCTGGTGCGGGATGCCGGCTTTCTTCAAGAGTTCCGAAACTTTTTCCGACTTTTCGATGGAAATCGTCCCCACCAGAACCGGCTGCCCGCGCTCGTGATAATGGCGGATGCCGTTCGCATGCGAATTGTCTTCCTGCAAGATTCCGGTGACCACGGCTTCCAGTTTTTCCTTTTCTGTGCGGTAAATCACGTCGGGCGCTTCGATGCGAATAAGCGTGCGGTTCGTCGGAATCACCGTCACGTCGAGCTTGTAAATCTTGCCGAACTCCGCCGCTTCGGTCTCGGCCGTTCCGGTCATGCCGGAAAGTTTCTTGTACATGCGGAAATAATTCTGGAAGGTGATCGTGGCGAGCGTTTGGTTTTCGCGCTCGATTTTCACGCCTTCCTTGGCTTCCACGGCCTGGTGCAAGCCGTCGGACCACCGGCGGCCGGGCATCTGGCGCCCGGTAAATTCGTCCACGATGATGACTTCGCCGTCTTTCACCACGTAGTCCACATCTTTTTTGTAAAGAGTATGTGCGCGCAGCGCTTGGTACACGTGGTGAATGGTCTCCATGTGCGTGGGGTCGTACAAATTGCCCAGGCCCAGAATCCGCTCGCACTTGCTCACGCCTTCTTCGGTCAGCGTCGCGGTGCGGTGCTTTTCGTCAATCGTGTAGTCAATTTCCTGAATCAGCTTGGGAATGATCTTGTCGATTTTCGCGTACTTGTCGGTGGACTCTTCCGACGGGCCTGAAATAATCAGGGGCGTGCGCGCTTCGTCAATCAGGATGGAGTCCACTTCATCAACAATGGCGAAGTGATGCCCGCGCTGGACGCAGTGCGCCAGGTCGTACTTCATGTTGTCGCGCAGGTAGTCGAACCCGAACTCGTTGTTGGTGCCGTAGGTGATGTCGGCGCCATAGGCCGCGCGCCGCTGGTCGTCATCCAAGTCGTGAACAATCACGCCTACGCTCAATCCGAGCGCTTTGTAAAGCGGGCTCATCCACTCCGCGTCGCGCCGCGCCAGGTAATCATTGACGGTAACGATGTGCACGCCGCGCCCGGCCAGCGCGTTCAACACCGCGGGCAGAGTGGCGACCAGCGTTTTGCCTTCACCCGTCTTCATTTCCGCGATTTTGCCTTCGTGCAGCACGATGCCGCCGATGAGCTGCACGTCAAAGTGCCGCATTTTCAGGAAGCGGCGGCCCGCCTCGCGCGCGAGCGCAAAGGTCGGCACGATGGCCGGCTCCAGGACTGCTTGCAGTTTTTCCTTGTAAGCCTTGTCCTCGGGATCGGCAGCCTTCAATTGGTCCTGCACGTGCTTGCGCAGTTCCGCGTAGCGTTCTTTGATGGCTTCGTTGCTGAGCGTTTGCACTTCCGCCTCGCGGGCGTTGATGGCCGCGATCGTGGGGTGCAGTTTCTTGATGTCGCGTTCATGCTTGGTGCCGATAAACCAAGCGATGAAATTGTCGAGAACCTTTGCCGCGTCCATGAATGGGTTTTGCCGTCTCCTGACGGTCTTTCCGGGATCGCCGATCTCCGATCGGCTCTTTCAGAGGTACGTCCGCGAGGGCCGCTTTCTTACCTCAAGTGCAAACAATCTATTCTAACCGGTTGGGCGCGGAAGCGCCAAGAAACGCGATGAGCGTGGTTGGCAGTGGGGTTCCTACGGGTCATCGCGTATCTATTTTACTGTCAAGGTCTGCGAGGGGCTGACTCCGTTCGAGGTGCCGGTGATGGTCAAGGTGTAAGTTCCCGTGGGCGTACCCCCGGGTGGCGGGGGGAGATGGACGATCCGCCCCCGCAGCCGATCAGCAAAATAGTGAGCAGCAGGAAACCAAGCGGGCGGGCTAAAGGGTAAACACCTGCCGCGGCGCATCGGACGCGGAAAGCGAAAACCAGCAACATTGCCGCAGGAGCAACCAGAAGAAACAGAGGTAAGACGCGCAAACCGTGATCCCACGAGTCTAGACGTGCCCCGGCACTACGAAAGACACGGACGGGCGCGACGTGCGCCACTACAAACATCCGGCCCGGCCGGCACTCGCAGTAGATTTGGCCTATACTGCGTGAGATTGCTCCGGTGTTCTTCACCATGGACACTCCAGCTATTCTCGCCTATTACACAGCCGGGATCCCTCACCTGGTACGCAGGTTCGAGGCGACGAGAGAAGAAGCGCGCAGCGGTGGGCGCCGCGGTTTATTAGGGCTGATCCGGAAGGCGAGTTTGGTCAGTGATCCAGTTCACTTCCCAAGTAATTGTTCGAAGTGGGGCGTGGATGTGCTGAGGTTAGTCCACTGGTAGCGGATGAGAATCGTTTTGTTGTTGATCGTGTCGATAGCATAGAACTCGCCGACGCCGTTGCCTGGCGCCGACTTGCATACTGTATGGGAGGCTGGGCTATCGGATGGACGAAATGGAGATTCGCTCGGGGAAAAGTGGAGCCAATTTGGATGATCGCGGAGAACGGGGCACCAAGGCTGACGCACTCCAAAGAAAGCGCGCCCCTACGAAGCTCAGCGTGAACGGGGAGGGCGCCGCGGCGAGCATTTGCAGTAGACTTCGCCTATGCTCCGTCAGATTGCGCCTGTCTTCTTCACCATGGACATTCCCGCTACGCTCGCTTACTACACAGGCAAGCTAGGCTTCGAGTGTCTGGGGACATGGCAGGATCCGCCGGAATATGCCATCGTGGCGCGCGATCGACAGATGATTCATTTCCGCTGCGCCGAGCCGCCCAAGGCCAATCCGGACAAATACGCGGACGAATTGCTCGACGCATACGTGTTGGTCGAAGATGCCGACGCGCTTTATGCCGAGTACGCCGCCCGTAGCGTGGAATTCGCTCGAGGACTTGGCAACATGCCATGGCACACGCGCGAGTTTGTAGTGAAGGATTGCGATGGCCGCCTGCTGGCCTTCGGCGCGAACGTAACGAACAGTGGCCCGCCCGAATGATGGCGGGCAGGCGAGTGACCCTTCGACTGCCCTCAGGGTAAGCGAGTGGCGAGTAAGAAGGGCACGATGTGTCGCCTCCCTACCACCGAAAGAAGAGAACCACGCCGCAGCCCGGCCTCTACAGAAGCGCGGGGTCTAAGGTTTTGTGTCGCTCGGGAGCTTCGTGGCTACCGGACCTTTGCCGTCTACCGGTGAGTTATCTCGGGTCAAATAAAACATGAAAGGGGCGATCTGAAAGAACATCTTTTCGCTTTCAGCCACAGTGCCCACCGGCTTGGACTTGAGCATCCACAATTGATCATTCCACGGGTCGACTTTGATGCGTCCTCCAAGCGGCAGCGCCGCAATAGTGCTGGCCGCCGACTTGTCTTCGGACTTTGCGGGGGACTCTGCGGAGACGGCGCTCGACGCGACGGTCCAGTCAGTGGGAACCCTGTCTCCCAGGTTTGGACTTATAAGGTCGGGAAGCTCCTTCGAGCGGTTCTTAAGCGCCTGGAAGAAAAGTCGCGTAGTGCGCGAGTCCCTGTAGGGAGATTTCGCGAGCAGTTCCATCCCCTTTTGGTTCGCAGCTTGCTCTTCTTCGGGTGTGCGGCCAAAGTCAAAGTGGCGAAACGTCTCCTTGTCGCTGAACAGCATGATGTCAAAGAACCCAAATTGCGTGTTTATGGGATGTGCCAGTATGACGTGACCGAGTTCGTGCGCCAAGATGGCAGCAAGGCTGGCTTCATCAGGAAGCACATCAACCAGGCCACGGCTCAAAACGATCGTGTGCCCCACGGTAAAGGACTCCAGGGTTGAAGTCATCAGCACGCGGCAACGAACTGCCGGCTGGATGTCCAGATCATTAGTCACTTCCAAGTTGTTGACTACGGTCTCCAGCACTTTGTCCACTTCGCCGCGCGGCGCCAGCAAACCCTGGCGCTCCAAATGCTCCATGACGTTGATTTCAGCCTGCCGATTCCAATAACGCTGCGCCTGAATTGGTGAATAGTCGTTGGCGGTTTCCGTCGAATCCGTTATGGGCGTCGGAGATTCAACCAGCACTTTGCTTAACTCTTCCTCGTCGTGAGCATTCCCGATGTTGTAGCCCCAAAGCCGCGTCTGTGCGCGGAAAGGCTTAAACCGTAGTTTGGCCATCGTTGGGTCATTCACGTCGCCCTCCGCGGTGTACACGAAGGCCGGCAACCATAGGTTCTTTCCCACATTGGTGCGCCAGCTATCGAAATTGAAGTAACCGCTGGTCAGCGAGTACCCTCCATAGGCGCCATTAAAGCGTACGATGTGATAATCCTGATCCTCCACCCAGATGCGCCCAACGAATCGTCCTTTGCCTGAATTTGGCAAAGGCTCGACGTCAAAAACCAGGCAACGCACTTCTCCTAAAAACTCGCGCCGGCGATAGGCAATGTTGTAGTGCTGGCGGTCGAAACCGTCCATGTCTAAATAGATCATCTGGAGGAAGCCGCGAGGTACAAACTCCGTGGAGAAGAATCCTCGCAAGCCTGCCAAGAACTTGTGCTGCAAACGGGCGTTGCGCTCTATCGGCTCAAGCCCCACTCCCTTTGCCAGCTCAGCCCGGCCAAGAAAGTATTTGTCGCCGTTCGGCAGTGCGACGGTCTCTTTGCCTGGTCGCAGATACTGGATGTATGTCTCCACCAGTGGCGAATACTGGCGAAGTAGTTGGACCTCCGCCTGCTCCTGAGCCACAATTCTGTCCAACACTTGGCCGGTGCTCTCCGGTTGCTGGGCGCTCGCGCCTAGCGGCATCGCACTGAGCGCCAGCGCGGCGGAGAGGATCTTGAGGCTGCGCATTGCGCTTCCCGGCTTGGACTTTGGAGAAAGGTTTGCTTTTGCCATTACCACGGCCTTAGTCCTGTTTGGTTTTGGTGCCGTCGCTGGGTGTACTTGGGTGTAGTCGGTACCTGGCATAGTCGATGCCGAATTGCACGCGCTGGTTGCAAAGCGCCGTACTTCGGATTGCTGCCGAGAGGCATGTCCCCCCGTCGTTCAGGTAAACCCGGCAAACCTCAAAAAGTCGCGTGGCCTGCCCGGCCTGGCGGCAGCAAGCAAGCCCGGAATGGCAGGTTTCGGGTTGCTGGGGAGGGTCACAGAGCCGAAGAGACGCCGGCTGCCATAAGCACTTCCGAAGGTTTGCCGACCTTCGAATTGAAAACGCGTAACGCGGTAAACCGCAGGCGGTAGACGCTGCTACTTGACGGCTGCGAGGTCGGCGCGGGCGTCGGGCGTTTCATTCGCAGCGGCGGTGTGGGAAAGATGGCTGGCGAGGAGGCGGCGGTATTTGCTGCGCTCTTCAAGGTCCATGTCCACGATTTCGAAGGCCATGTCCTGCGCGCGATAATCGCGCATCATCGCGGTGGCTTGCATCTGGCGCAAGCCGACTTGCAGGCGCAATTGAACGGGCGTTCCGGGTGCCAAGTGTCGGCTGATCGTTGCGAGGCCGCCACTCAAACTGGCGGTCTTAATTTCGAGCCAGCAGTTGTCTTTGAGATTCAAGCTGATAGCCCGCACCGGCTTCTGCAGCCGCACGCGCTGGTGCCGGCGCTGGCGAACGAAGCGCGACTGCGCGGGAACGTCGAGCGGGGCGAGCATCAGGTCTTCTTCGCTAATGCCGCTCTTGGGCAGGAACTCGCGCACCCACTGCGGGTCGAGTTTCTCGAGCGCCTGCATCGCGGCGATGCGCAACTCATGGGGATAGCCCCAGCCAAACATCTTTTTGGTCTCGACAATGCGCTTCAGCGTGGTCAAGGTTTCCGGCGCATGAATTCGCCCGAGCGCTTCGATGGCTTTTACGCGGAGGAATTGCGAACTCCCGGCCGGCAAGTCGCCGTCGGCGACCGTCAGCAGTTTGCCAAGCGCTTCACGGTCGCCGGTCACGCCGATTTCGTCAATGACCAGGGGCATAACGAGCGGGTCCACGTGATCGAGCAACTCCATCAAGATGTGGCACCTTCTTGCAGCGCCGCTGGCGGACACCTGGCGCACCACGCGATCCTGCGCCGCGGGTGGGAAGTCTTTCATGCGCGCCGGCAGAAAGACCATCAACGATTGCGGATCCAGCCGGCTCAGCAGTCCGACCATCTCCGCGGCTTCCTTTACGGGACCGCCGCGGACGGTGCTGCGCAGATATTGCACGGCTTCTTCGCCGAGGTCGGAAGCGAGATTCGCAACGTGTTCGGATTCGTCGCGCAAGCTGCAGCGGTTGAAGCGGATGGCCAGTTGCTCCGTGGTGGTCTGCGGGAGCATTTTCAGGACTTTGGTTAGCCCCGCCGCAACCTGGCGCGCACGCAGTGCCTCTTCCACAAATTCCGGCACGCGCTCCTCGATGCCCATCTTCGATCGCAGGTTTCTGCCAACCCCGGGTCTCTGGGCTTCGACACAATTGACCAGGTCGAGCGCCTGCTCCATCGCAGGAAAAAACCGGCTTGTGGCCGCCTGCTGGCTGAGCCGGACGAAGGCTCCGCTTACGAGTCCCTGAATCTCGTCGTCCTTCTCGACGCTGACCCGAAGTCCCACATGCCTCAACGCAACACTGAGCAGTGTGAGGTCTGCCTTCGCATAAACTTCAGACAACTCGGCCAGTCCGACCGCTGTCTTTTTGCGGGCTTCGGGATCTTCGCTTTCGACGCACTCGGCGTAATTCTTCAGAATGCTGATTGCTTCCGCGAGGTTTCCTTTGCCGATGAGCTCTCTCACATATGACTGCACGTTGTGCGGCGGGATGCACCAGGCTTCTCGGGAATGCAGGATTTGGTGCTTTCCCCGTTCCGGAACGGCAGCCCAAAACTGCCGGTCCAGGATTTCGCGGTGCGACTCGAAGAGCATTCCGCCTTCGGTCATCTTGTCTTCATGCGCGCCGAGAATCTTGCGCAAATTGTCGATTTCCTGGTGCATGCGGTCCAGCATCTGGCGAACCGCATTGACTTTCACTTCTCCACGTTCGAACCGCTCGAGCGCAAAGCGAATCGCCAGGTGCTCCGCGAGTTGCACGAGGACGGATTCGTCGGGCCTTGCATTCGGGGAACGCGAGGCCAGTGTCGTCAGCGCTTGCCGCAGCAAGTCTTGCGCGCTCCCCGCCATCTGCGAGACCTGCTGCTGAAGACCCGCAAGGCCTGCGCCGCCTTCGCCCATTCCCGTTCTGCCGAGATTTGTGAGCGCGCCCAGGATTTTTAGGATTTGGTCTTCGGAAGGCGCTGCGGCGTGACCATCCCCGCGGGATTGCCCGCCGCCTGCGCCTCTCAGTCCCAGGAAAACGCCGTCCGCATCTCCGCCGACGCCGCAGCCGGTCGTTGCTATCCCAGCGACGGGTTGGCTCGCATCCGCGGCGCCGGGTCCAGGCCCGATCGCGCCAGCGCCTTTCGAGCCCTGTGCTGCGGCAATCAATTCCAGCAATTTTTTTGGATCATTGAGCCACTCTTTCACGTGTTCTTGATCGCTTCCCAGAGAGGCGGTGGCCAGTTGCGCCGCAATCGTGGATTGCTTCAAGCGGGAATCCGTCGCCACGAAGCAGATTTCATTGATGTGGATTCCTGGCATTCCCGCCAGAGCCGCCTTCAATTCTTGGGCGAGTTCGGAGGGTTTGATTTTTCCTGCGGGAAAGGCCAGCGCAAATCGCGCAAGCTCTTCTTTCGTGACGGTGTTGAAAAACTGGACGCTCGCCAGCCCTGCTGAGGAGAGCAATTGGGCAAACTGTTTTTCAGCAGGCGCGCCTTCCAGCGGCACGCCGTCCAGCAAAAGCTGGGAACCGGTGGCTCCGAGCAAAAGTCCGCCTTCCGACCCCGGCGGGATAGCGGCGTGCAGCTCGTCAAAGGCAATTTTTAGCTGTTCGACGGTGCGGGCGTGCTCGTAGCCGTACAGGCGGGCGTACTTCAGCAGGATGTTCAGGCTTCTTACGAAGGCGCGTCCGGCCGCCGTTTTTGGATCCGATTTCATGTACCGCCGCGGGCCATCCTGAATGGGCACGACAGGCGCCATAGGACTCCCTCTCTAGCACCGTAGTTCCCGCCGCCGTCGGCGGCAATGGTACAGGGGGGCATCTGTGTCCCATGGGTCACGAAGCCCTTCGGACGGGCAGTTTCACTGACCGCACGAACCGGTATTTTTTGAAAGGGGACAGGTGGGGAAGGAGCCCCGGCAGAAGTCTTGAAATATCTGAGGTGGGTCCTTCCATCGGGTGCGCTCCGCCACATCTATTCACTTCCGCAAAACAAGCGCCAAAAGGATGGCCACCTTTCTAGCTAAGACGAGAGTCACAGACTGGGCCGGGGTCTTCTCCCTCCTGCGCGGTCAATAATTCAGCTTCAAGGAAAATTGAATCTGGCGCGACGGACCTGCCGTTTTGCTGATGATCCCAAAGCCGCTGCCGCGAACGATATTGGACGGCAAGCCAAAATTCACTTCGTTGAAGACGTTGAAGAACTCGGCCCGGAATTGCAGGTTCGCGAATTCGCCATTTCCGCGCCGGCCAAAGGCCGTGTCCTTGATCAAGGCCATGTCGAATTGACGGAACCCCGGCCCGCGGAAGGTATCGCGGCCGAGTGTTCCGAAAACGCCCTGGTTCGGCCCCGTTCCCCCTGGAACGCCGATCGGGGTCAGAAAGAAGGAGTCGTTTGCCAGTCCTCGGCCGAAATAGTCTTCACGCACCGTGCGGCTCGTTGAAAAGTCCGGCATGGACACGAGATCGGGCCGGTCGGTTCCGTCCACGCCAACTCCCGTTTGCTGGATTCCGGAATAAACGGAAAAGGGAGAGCCTGACGTCAGCGTGGTGATGTCCAGAAACTGCCAGCCGCTGGTGAGTGTTTTGCCGAACGGCTGGAAAAAGCGCACACGCTCCAGCGGCAATCTTTGAATCAGGCTCACCGCGAACACTTGGGTCACATCAAAGGTCGAAGGTCCTCGGTCCTTTTCGGGATGGAACGGATCCTGCGGCAAGGTTTGCAAAACCACTCCGGGAGTCCCGGAAATTCCTCCGGGAACCGCGCTGGTGTCGTCAATGCTCTTTGAAAAAGTGTAGCTCGCCTGAAAACTGAGGCCCATGTGCGGCATGTTCTGGCTCGCGCTCATTTGCAGCGCGTGGTAGCTCGAATGCGCACCTGTCGACATCACCATCTCAGGGCCAAAACCGCCGGTGGCATGGCCTGCCGCATTGAACTGGGTGTAGCGCGCGAAGGTAGGGTCCGCCCCTCCGTAGCCGTTCGGCGCAAGCACGCTCGCCAGGTGAACTCCCGCCGTCCCCACATAGGAGGCGCTCACCTTCACGCTTCCCAAATCCTGGTCGATGCCCAGCGTTTGCGTGGTGATGTACCCATTGCGAAGATGGGGATCGACACTGATGGCGGTGAAGAGTTGCACTTGATTCCCGGGCGTCAGTGCCGCCAAATCGTTTTGGAACCGCTGCACATCCATCGGTGTGTTCGCGGGAAGGTTGCTGCTGCTCGCGTTGGGAAAAAGCAGTTGTCCTTGGGTGGTGTAAACCGGAGGAAGTGTTATGGGCAAGAAAGAATCCTGAAAGCTGAGCGGAAAACCTGGAAGCGCAGTCACCAGCGGCTGAAACTCGAATGGAAATGCCCCGGTTACGTAATTTTCCAGCCAAAGATTCGGAAGAATCGTCGTGATGGCGGCGGCGGCATGGGCTGTCGTGTGCTTGCTCAGGCCGTACTCCAGCGAGACGCGCGGTCCCCATCCATTCCAGTCCATCGGGTAGGGCGGCTGCGGATTGTAGACATAGATTTGGGTAGTGCCTGGAGAGAGAAAGCCTGCGAGCTTGCCGTCTGGCCCGATGGGAACGGCCAGCGAAGTGCGATGGTGTGCCTCTCCAATCCGGCTATTCACTTCGTAACGCAAGCCCAGGCTGACCTTGAATCGGCTGCTGACCTTCCAGGCGTCCTCGAAGTAAAAGTTGTAGGCTTCGCGGCGCACGGCCGCTTCGTCAAACTTATTTCCTTTGGGTGTCAGGCTTCCAAGGGCGGTAGTCGTGTACGAAAAAGGAGTTGCCGTGAGCAGTCCGGACAGGGCGTCTGGCAACGGCTGTCCCGGCTGGATATCACGCTGTCCGCTGGCGGAGGGAATGAAAACGGGAGAGTACGCAGTTCCCCCTCCGAACGTGTAGAGCCCATTGGGATTCGTGCCGAAAATCGTGGAATCGCTGTTGAACCGCAATTCCGCTCCCCACTGCAACGTGTGCGCGCCGCGTGTAAGAACCATGTCCTCTTTGAGCTGGTAGACGTTTCCATACGAACCGAAGATCGAGCCGTCCGCGGAATTGAATCCCTCATAGAGACCGTCAGCAAAGGCGATGGCTGGCTGCGCCTGGTTGCTCGTGAGAAACAGTGGTGTGCTGCGAATGTAACCCAACGTCGTTTGATAGCTGAGCCGCGAAGTCGCATGGCGCGAGTATTTCACTGCCGCGCTGCGCTGATGATCAAAGAAACTGACCCCAAAAGTGGGATCGATGGCCGTTTGATCGGGGTTGGTGGTTGGCCCGCGGACCTGGTTGCGGCTCGCGCGCAGGAACAACGCCGACTTCTCTGAAAAACGGTGATCGATTCGTGCGGAGGCCTGATTCGTGTCGTTAACAACTTTGGAAGAAGTCGCGTAGGTGCGCACGCCGTAGGGCCCAGTGGGCTCGTTGGGCAGCGGATAACGCGTCAGCAGAGCAGCGATGCGGCTGTTCACCGGAACGGTCAGAGTGTCTCCGGGAGACGTGGCAGTTTTGGGAAAGGTGGTCGTGTCGATTCCTTGCCGTTCCGCCGAAGTGGGAACCGGCATCACCTGCGTCGTTCCTAGCACTTGTCGAAAGCCCTGATATTCGGCGAAGAAGTATGTCTTTCCCCGGCCATTGTAAACGTGCGGCAGGGCAACCGGCCCGCCGACGGTCGCTCCGAATTCGCTGCGCGCGAATGCCGGGAGGCGCCGGGGATTCACTGCGCTCGCGTGATCAAAGAAATTCCTCGCGTCGAATGCGGCGTTGCGCACGAACTCGAAGAGGCTCCCATGCACGGAGTCGCTGCCGGATTTCGTGATCACGTTGGTGAAACCCGCGGCGCCGTGGCCGATCTCCGCCGGCATGACGCCGGAACTGGATTGCACTTCCTGAATCGCATCCACGTTGAAATTCGAGAAGGTGGCGCCGCCAAGCTCAGGGTCCGTCGTGTCCGCTCCGTCCATGGCAAAAACCGCCGCGGAGCCGCGCTGGCCGTTGACCGCGAATTGCTGCGTGAAATTTGCGGCACCGTTGGTGTCCGTCATGGTCCCGGCCGCGAGCAAAAGAAGCTTGCTGAAGTCGCGTTCGTTCAACGGCAAACTGGACACTTCTCCGGTCGAGAGATGCTCGCCGCCGCTGGCCTGAGGTGACGTCGCGTCTTTCGCAACCCCGTTTGCCGCCGCTCTCGTCAAAATGATTCGAAGTTCCTGGCCTTGAGCAGAGAGTTGAAGGATGGACGGAAGGGCAGCTCCATCGCTGATCTCCACGGCTTCGGTTGCCGTCCACGTCTTGCCCAGAGCGGTTGCCGTGAGCGTGTAACTCCCTGCGGAGATCGCGGTAAACGTAAACTGGCCGGCCGCGGAAGTTGTCGCGGAATATTCGTGGCGGCTGTCGGTTGCCCGGAGATGGATTTCCGCCTTGGCGATGGGATTTCCCGCAGCGCCGCGCAGGACTCCGCTCCAGGAAGAAGCTGCTGAGCAGTTGATCGAGAAAATCAGAAAAGCCGCTAGAAGAAGAAGGAAACCGCGGGCGATGGGCGCTGGCCTGGAGAACATTGCGAAGGATTATATCCGCTTTCCGGTTTTGACGAAGGAAACGGGGCGACGCTAGCGAAGAAGAAAGACAGGGGGTCAGGCGCGCGGTGACTGCCGTCCGGGAGGCAACGACCAAAGCCCTGCGCAAATTCAGTTATCTTCCGACGCGCGGACCGGAAATCAGGCTTTAGAAACCGCGACGCGGCCGCGGCGCCGGCTGCGATTGATGACCTGAGCGACCACCGGCAAACCGCCCAGTTCCAGCAGCAATTTGCGCAGCCGATAGCGTTCTTCCAGGTCCATATCCACGAATTCGAAGGCCATAGCCTGCGGGCGCGCACCCCGCACCAGGGCCTGCGCCTTAATATGTCGCACGCCATGCGAAAACTTCAGGCTCAAGAGCGACCCGGGCGCCAGGTGCCGCTCTCCCGCGCCGATTCCGCCGCCCAAATTCAGTTCCGGGATGCTTAACCTGAAGTTTTCCCGCAAATTCGTGGTCACCGCGATGAGGTTGCGCGAAAGCTTCAACCGCGCGTAGCGCCTCTGCCGAATCACCGACGCATTTAGCTCCGGATCGGTTGGCTCCAAAGTCATCTCTCGACGATCTATTCCGCTCGCGGCCACGGCGTGCATCCCAACGGGCTTGTCCACATGGAGCAGCGCTTGCGCCGCGGCAACCCTCATTTCGTTCGGGTACACCCAGCGCCACACTTGTTTTGTTTCCAAAATGTGTTGCAGCAGCGGGCTCGCCACACTTGCCCGCAGCCGCCCAAGCGCCTCGATGGCCTTCACGCGTGTAAAACCGGTGCCATCGTCGTCCTGCAACAGCGCAATGAGTTTTGGAATGCACTCTGCCTGCCCGCTCATGCCCATCTCATCCAGCGCCAGCGGGCGAATCATCACGTCCAGCGAATCGTAAATCGCAACCAGCAGCCGCGCCCGTTGATGGGCAGGCGCCGCGGAAAGTTGTCGGATGGCTCGGTCATGCGACGAGCGGGGCCACTGCGAGAGCCGCACGGGTAATATTTTCTCTACGGTCTCGGGCGAAAGCTGACTCAGCAACCCAATCGTTTCTGCGGCTTCGCCGGCGGGTGCCGTCTGCAGCGTTTCCACCAACCGCTGCGTGGCGTCTTCTCCCAAGTTGCGGATGATTTCGCAGAGCAGCTCACAGTCCTCGCGAAATCCGCAATGCCCGAAGCGATTCGTCACGTAATGAATCGTGGCTTTGGGCATCAAGCCCAAAATGTCCATCATTCCGTCAGCAATATGCCCGGTGCGCATCGCTTCTTCGACAAATTCCGGCAGCCGCTCTTCCGCTCCGATGCGCGGCCGCAAGCTTTGCGTAGAGCCGGGCCGCTGCGCCTCCACGCTTTCCAGCGAAGCCAGCGCTTGCTGCATCGCCGGATAGCATCGTTTCGAAGCTGCTTCCTGACTCAGTCGCACAAACGCGGCGCCGACCAGCGTCTGCAATTCCGGCTCGCGCTCGATGGCCAATTGGTTGCCCGCCCGTCGAATTGCCTCCATCAACGCGCTTCCGTCGCCGCTCCCATAAAGCTCGCCCAAATCCGAAAGCCCAATCGCCGTGGTGCGCCGCGCTTCCGGCGCTTCGAGGCCAATGCACGACGCGTACTTCATCAAAATTTCATTCGCCATTTTCAATTCGCCGCGCCGCAGCATCTCTTCCAGGAATGCGCGCACGTTTCTCGGCGGCACGCACCACGCCTCATCCGAAGTCAGCACTTCCTTCTTGTTTTCTTCCGGCACCTGCTCCCAGAACTCCTGGTCCAGCAGCTCCGTGTACGACTGCACGGAAAGCCCCGCCTGCGCCATCATCTGTTCCTGCGTTGTGAGAATTTTGCGCAGCGCTTCAATTTCCGTATTCATGCGGTCGAGAAGTTGTTTCACCGCGTTCACGCGCAGCTCGCCGCGCTCGTAGCTGTCCAGCGCGAAGCGAATCGCCACGTGCTCCGCCAGCTTCAGCAGCATCGGCTTGTCGGGCTTCGCGTCGGGAGCCTGCGCCGCCAGCCCCGCAAGGGCCTGCTGCAGCGTGTACTGGGCGCGCACCGGCATCGCGCTTAGCCGCGATTGGAACGTCGGCACGTCCATCCGCGAATCCGGACCCTTCCGTGCTTTTCCCAGAGACGCAAACAATACCAGCATCTGGCGGACATCTTCTTCTTCAACGGTGAAAGCTCCGCTTCCCCCCAATCCCGCCGACCCGTGTCCGCCGCCTTTTTCGCCGCGCAACATCGCCGAAGCCGTCAGCCATTTTCCCGGAGGTCCTGCTGCTCCTCCTCCCGTTCCGGTTCCACCTCCGCCAAATCCTCCGCCTGACTCCGTACCGCCTCCCCCCACACCCGTGCCGGTTCCTCCGCTGCCTCCACCCGGTCCGGTTCCCGTTCCCCAGCCTCCGCCGGAGCCACTACCTCCTCTGCCCCCGCCCGAGCCAGAGCCGCCGCCGGCTCCGCCCCCCCAGCCTCCTGGCCCGCCACCCGAACCCGAGCCCGATCCACCGCCCGCGCCTCCGCCAGCCCCAGCCTCCCAAAGACCGCCGCCCGGACCGGTACCGCCGCCTCCGCCGGAGCCACCGATACCTGTCCCCGAACCGCCGCCGCTTCCGCCCATTCCTATGCCGCCCAGCCCGAATCCCGGCCCCGATCCGCCGGGACCATGCCCCGGCCCGCCCATTCCTCCGGCGCCACCGCCGCTGCGCGCGCTTTCGGCGGCGAGGATCATCTGCAACATTTTGTTCGGGTCTTCAAAGAATTCGCGGAACTTGTCGCCCTGCGCTCCCAGCGCCTTCGCCGTCAACTGCGCCGCCACCTTAATCCCCGCCACCGACGAATCTTCCGCAACGTAGCGAATCTCATTCACCTTGATGCTCGTGTCGCCGCCCAGCGCTGTTTTCAACTGCTCCGCGAGCGCCGAAGGCTTCGCGTTTCCGCTCGGAAACGCGCGCACAAAGCGCGCAAACTGCGGCTGCGTCAATCCCGTCGAAAAGTGGATGCTCGCGATCCCCGAAGACGTCAGCAGTTGCGCGAAGCTTCTTTCTCCCGCCGAGGAGCCCATCGGCACGCCGTCCAGCAAAATCTGGTGCCCCGAAGCGCCCAGCAGCACGCCGCTCCCGCCGCTGGCCTCCAGCGCCTGCCGCAGCTCTTTCCACGTCGTTTCGAATTGCGCCGTGGTCTTCGCGTGCCCAAACTCGTAGAGCCGCGCGAATTTCAGCAGAATGTTCAAGCTGCGAACAAACGCCCTCGCCCCGCCTTGTGCCTCAGGACTCATCGTTCCGTTTCAGAACCCATTGCCAACTGGTCCGCCCACGCGCCGCCATTCCGAGCGAAATTAGTCCGACTCTCCCTCCCGCATTCGCTCCTGCGAACGCGTCGGCCTGGGCAGTCGAGGAATCCCTCCTCGACTCTTAAACTCTTTGACTCTCTCGAACTCTTCGGCTTTTTCGGCCTTCTGCACTCTCCTCAGCCCCTAGTCTATATCCCTAATCTAATCCCCAATCCCCATTCCCTAATCCCTAATCCCTGGCTCTGTACTCATCTCAATAACAGATTTTGTTGCCCCTTTGGAAACATTTCGCCGTCCGAGGAGAGTCCACCGCCCGACCGCGCCGTGGCACTTCAGTTGCTCTCACGCATGGTTGTAGAATGCGAGGAGCGCGTTCAAATGAATACCGAAAGGACGATCGCGTCAAAATCGAAGTCACCGACGAGCCCTCCGCGGAAAAGGGAATGGGTGTGGCTTCTCGCTGATCATTGCGACGACGCGCAAGGGCTTGTCTTTGGCGACCTGGATTCTTTGCTCTCAACTGCGAACTCGTTCTTCCGCCCGATTTTCCATTTTCGATTTTTCAATTTCCGCGGCGGTCTCCGAGCCTGCCACAACTCGTACTCATTCCTTTTTGAATCTCGCGTCCAATTCCAGTATAAAGACAGAGCGAAGCTTTATGGCCGATCAGCCCCCATCGGACCGCTTCAAAGTGGAGATGCCGCAAGTCCCAGGCGTTTCTGCGCCCCACGCTGGCCCCGGCGCCAACGGTTCTGCTCTCAAACTCGTCATCGGGCTCATCGTTGTGCTTGTCGTCGTTTTTCTGGGGGCGCGCTGGGCGCTTCGCCCCGGCCACGGGGAGTCGAAAACCGGCGAGCCGCAGCCGCAGATCGAAGTTCCTTCGCCCGCGCCGGACCCGAGCACTTTGGTTCCGCACGCGAGCGACAACGCTCCCGGCATCGCCACCATCGAGGAAATGGCGAAGCCCTGGTCCGCGAAGGACTTTTTCGTTCGCAACGGCCTCACCGGCGAAAACGTTCCTGCCATTCTTGTGCGTCTGCCGACCGGCTCTTCGACGCGAGCCACCGGCTACTGGGCGTTTTCCGTGAATGCGCCCTACGGCAACTGCCGGCTGGAGTACATCACCGATCTCGCGCGGCTGCGAACCGATTACGGCTTCGCCGACGCGAAACATCCCATGGTCGGCAACCCGTGCAATCACACGGTTTTCGATCCGGCCAAAACCACGACTCTTCCTGGAACCGGCGCCATCGTACGAGGCGCGATCGTGCAAGGATCGGATTTGCGCCCGCCGATGGGCGTTGAGATTCGCGTTCGCGGCAAGGACATAGAGGCCATCCGCGCCGAGTAGCAGTAAACCGGATGAGCCAACCTCGTCATTCCGAGGAGCGGAGCGACGAGGAATCTCTCTTCAGTTTGAGGTCGGGCGTTCCCTGTTGGAAGTTTTAGTTTGTGGTTTATTGTGTCTTACTAAGTGAACTCGGGTTTAGAGAACCCATTTTTCCGTTTCAATTTTCGCTCTCATGACCACTGAATCGACCTTCGCAACCTTCTGGCCCGAATATGTGCGCGCGCACAGCCAACCCAGCACGCGCGCGGTTCACCTCGCGGGAACGCTGATGGGATGGGCGCTGCTTGTCGCCGCTATCGCCCTGCAACGCTGGTGGTGGATTGCGCTCGCGCTCGTCGTTCCGTACGCGCTGGCGTGGATCTCGCACTTCTTCGTCGAGCACAACCGCCCAGCCACGTTTGAGCATCCGCTGTGGTCGTGGTGGGCGGACCAGAAAATGGTCGCGCTGATGCTGACCGGAAAAATGGATGACGAAGTGCGCCGCTACACGACTGGAAATTAGAAAATCGAAAATGGAAAACGGAAAAGCGGAATTGGAAAATCGCGACAATAGAACGAGTTTGCGGCAATCGCGCTCGACGGCGCCGCGGCGTGCGGTGGTCTAAAGCTCGAGACCTCCGCAAGTTCGCAGCAATTTCGCGGGCATCAAGCGCCGACGCTCTCCGCATACTTGAATCTAATTTAGATAAATTCTCCAGAAGTATCGAAGTTTACACTTTTCCTCCCTGCGATTTGGCTCGCAAGTTATAGAAAAAACACAACCTTAGCGGCGCGGTGCATTGGCGAACGAACTGCAACCCCATCGCAAAGCTCAACCGGAATCCGACTGTCAGGAAAGAGTTTGCTTCAGGGATTCCGCGCACAGAGCCACGGGGATAAGGCGTCTGTTCGTTCAAAACGTTGGGATTGTTCCACCAAATGGAGGGCTGCAAATGAATTGTGAAAGAGCAACATCCACCGGGTCGCGTCGATACGAGGCACCTCGAGAGTCGCGAAAAGCATGGAGTCTGTGGGCTGCGTTTCTTGCTTTTGTATTGGCAACGATGATCTTGCCGACGTTTGCGAATGCGCAAAGGCTGGATGGAACATTGCGAGTTACCGTCTCCGATGCGACGGGCGCAGGAATTCTCGATGCCAAGGTTACCGTTACCAATGAGGGGACCCGCGTTGCGATATCGGCGACGGCATCGAGTGCCGGAACGTATGTCTTTCCGAATCTGCTCGTTGGCTCGTACACCGTGACGGTCGAAAAGTCTGGGTTTAAGAAGGCGGTTAACAAGGGCGTGCAGGTGGAATCCAACCAAGTCGCCGAAGTTGCCGCAACGCTCGAAGTTGGCGACGCCACGGCGGTGGTAGAGGTTACGGCAGGGGCCGAATTGGTGAAGACTGAGTCCTCCGAACTGGGGGCAACGTTCAGTGATCAAGCGGTCCACGATCTTCCGGTAAATACGTTAGGAGGCGACGTAAAAGAGTTTGCCGTGTTCGCTCCGGGAACAACGACGCAACAGGGCGGCGTGCTCGGATCAGGCGGCTCGATTGGCGGAACGCGTCCGCGTTTCAATGGCTTTTCCATCGACGGTGTGGATGATAACAAGGTGGATACCAACGGTCCTACTCAGCCGGTGATTCAAGAGTCGGTTGCGGAATTCACGTTGCTCACCAATCAATTCAGCGCCGAGTACGGCCATTCGGCGGGCGGACAGTTCAACATCGTCACCAAGTCAGGAACAAACAATTGGCACGGCACCGGCTGGGGCTACACCCGCAACCGGGATTTCAACGCGGCAACAAACCAAGAAATAGCCGCTGCCGCCGGCCAGCCAACTCCGCCCGCCGATGTGAAAAATCGCTTTGACTACAACCGCTTTGGCGCAAGCGCGGGTGGCCCGATTCGAAAGGACAAGTTTTTCATCTACGGAGCTTACGAATTCCAGAATGAGGGTCTCGGTTCGCAGGGCGCGACGGTACTCACGCCGACCGCCACCGGAATATCGCAACTGATGTCACTCAATCCCGATTCCGCCGTAGTCGCGGTACTGAAACAATTCCCTATCGCGCCCGTCAACGACAAGGGTACGGTGCCGGTGAGCCTGAATGGCAATGCGCAGAACATTCCAATCGGCACGTTTGCGGGAGTTGCTCCCAGTTGGTTCCGAGAGCACGATTTTACAATCAATGGCGATCTAAATCTGGGGAAGCACCAAGTCCGCGGGCGTGTTCTTTACGACCGACAGCGCTTGCCACAGGTGAACCCTATTCAGCCGCAGAGCCAGTTCACCGGCACGCAGCAATCTGACGCCCGCAAGTACATTTTGACAGACGCTTGGACGATTAGCAGCCGGGTGATTAACGACTTTAGGCTCTCTTTTTCGAGGCTAAGCGGGCCCAACGATTTGCCGCCGAGCCAGTTTGCGAATTTCCCGAACGTGGAAATCGATCCATTCGGCAGCAATCTCGGACCCTTCAGTCTCGCTCCACAAGGGTATGTTCAGAATGTCTATCAAGCTGTGGAAAACGTAAGTTACATTCGGGGAAAGCATACATTTAAGGCCGGAGTCGAAGGGAGGAACTACATCACGGAGACCACTTCTTTGCCGCGGGCCCGCGGGGAATGGGACTACGCGTCGCTCAACACGCTTGTCAACGACCTTGTACCCGACGGCGGGAATGGAGCGCTCCGAGGCGCAGGAACAGCCACGTCGGCCAACAACAATCCCGCGGTCTACTGGTTCGTGCAGGACGACTGGAAGCTGATGCCGCGGCTCACGTTGAATCTTGGACTGCGATACGAATGGTCCGGCGTGCCGCGCGATGAAGGGAAACAAGCCCTGAACGCGATTGCCAATGATCCGGCCGTTGGTTTGATCTTCCGCAAGCCAACATCCGACACCAATAATTTTGGGCCGCACGTGGGATTTGCCTGGGATCCGACGGGCCGCGGCAAATGGTCCATCCGCGGAGGCGGCCAGATTGCCTACGATGTGATCCCCCTCAACTTTGCGATCAACAGCTTGCCACCGGAACTGCAGACGGAACAGAACACCACTCTTACTTGTGCGCTACCGGGCGCGCCGGCGTGGTGCACCTCAGGTGTCGGAGGCACACCGGGGCCTGGATTTCTTGCCACTGGCGGGTTGCTCCAAGTGAACGTGCCGCCCGCGACGCCCGCGGCTGCTAGGGCAGCCACACAGGCGCTAATCCTGGACATGGTGGATCCGAAAGTCATCACTTGGTCACTGGGCGTGCAACACGAACTGTTCAGGGATACGAGTGTCGAAGTGCGCTACGTGGGCACACGAAGCCTCGAATTGCCGGTACAGAAGCGCCTGAACTCCGCTTCGGCGTTTGATCCCAACGTACCCGGCGGCGGCCTTGCACCGCTCCCGACCTACTTGACTGCATCTGCGATCCCCGCGAGTGTCCCGACCCCTGCCAGCACGCTTGCCAATTTCAGGAGCTTCCTGACGAGCGGTTTGTTTCAGCCGTTGGCGACAGAAGGGTTTCTCGGGAATCTCACCACAAACCCGCCTGTAGGAGCGGGGACTTACCATGCCGGCTCGGTCGATTTCACCCACCGGTTCGCGAAGGGACTGTATTTCCGGACGAATTACACGTTCTCCAAAAATATCGACAATTCCACGAACGAGTTGTTCAGCAGCCGCGTGAACCCCCGGCGAGCGCAAGACGGGTTTAACTTTGCTGCGGAACGTGGCCGCTCCGCCTTGGACTTGCCCCAGAAGTTTGCCATCACCTGGGTCTATGATTTCCCGAACATTCGTTCCGAAAACCGATTCGTGCGCGGGCTGACGCACAACTGGGAGTGGAGTGGCACGTACCTGGCGCAATCGGGCCAGCCGGTGACTCCACTGTCTGGGGTGGACTCGAACGCGAACGGCGATACCGCTGGCGACCGCACAATCATTAACCCAGCGGGCGTGGGGCTGACAGGCACAACAGTTCAGGCGGTTTGCAATGACGGCGCGGGTGGAGCCACTCGGATTGTCACATCGACGAGCGCGGTGTGCGCTTCAAGCAACGTAGTTGGCTATGTCGCGCTGAACCCGAATGCCCGCTTTGTGCAAACTGGAGTAGGCGCTTTGGCAAACGCCGGGAGGGACACAGTGAGCACTCCCGGACTCAACATCTGGAACATGTCGTTGTTCAAGACCATGAAGTTCACGGAGCGCGCATCACTGCAGTTCCGCTTCCAGACCTTCGACACCTTTAACCACCAGAATTACAGCCTGGGCTTGCCGACCAACAATGGTACTATCGACCAGAACACCAATACGAACCCATTGAACACGAGCTACATTTTCGTAACATCGCCGCAGTTCCTGAACAAATTCATCTTCAACGGGGGCAGCCGCAACCTGGAGCTAGGGCTCAGATTCTCCTGGTAACGACACGCCTTCCAAAGGAACCGGCCGCGAGGGAGCTTTTCGAAGCTCCCTCATTTTTTTATGCCTCCTCATCCGTATTGACAAGAGGCAGGGCCACAGATAAAGCTCTCTCTGCCATGCAAAAACAAACTTCGAACGTTTCAACGCAACCCTCGCGCCGGGAATTTCTAAAGGGCGGCGCCGTCGCCTCCATCGCTGGGCTAGCGACCGCGACGGCGGCTGGGCTTCACAAGAACGCCGCGGCTAAAACAGTGGCCGACGATCTACCTGAGGCTTTCTCGGCGCTTAAGCCGCTTGGGGCGCGTGTTCATCCCATTGCGGCGGACGAATATCGTGGGAGGCTGCAGCATGCACAGAAATTGATGGCGGAGCTGGAGCCGAAGTACGACGCGCTGTTCGTCGCGCCGGGAACTTCTCTCTATTACTTCACCGGCATTCGCTGGGGGATGAGCGAGCGGCTACTGGCGCTGGTGCTTCCGCGCACGGGCGAACCCATTCTTGTCGTGCCGGGGTTTGAAGAAGGGCGCATGCGCGAAAAGCTGCAATTCCCAGCGGAAGTACACATCTGGCAGGAAGACCAAAGCCCTACGAAAATTGCCGCAGCGGCGCTGGCGGATCGCGGGATTCGAACGGGGAAAATCGGCGTGGAAGAAACCGCGCCTTTCACTTTCTATGACCATTTGCGCGCGGCAGCGCCAGGGCTGGAATGCATTTCCGCGGATCCTCTTACCATTGCCTGCCGAGGGCGCAAGTCGGACCACGAGCTGGAGCTCATGCGCTTGGCGTGCGAAGCGACGTTCGACGTTTTTCGCGCGGCCTTCGCATCGGTCAAGGAGGGCATGTCGCAGGAAGACATCGGCAAGCTAGTGGAAGGCGGCTTCTCGAAGATGGGCCTGCACGGAAGCGCGCTGGTGTTGCTCGGGGCTTCCGCGGCTCTGCCCCACGGCACCATCAAGCCGCAAAAGCTGAAAGTGGCGGACGTCGTACTGATTGACGGCGGCTGCGCGGTGGAAGGCTATCAATCGGACGTGACGCGCACGGGAGTCCTGGGCAAGCCTCCCGAAAAAGTGGCTCGCGCTTTTGAAATTGTCCGCAAAGCGCAGGATGCCGCTTTGGATGCGGCCCGCGCGGGGCGGCTATCGGGCATGGTGGATGATGCGGCTCGCAAAGTTATCACTGACGCCGGGTTCGGTACGGATTACAAGACCTTCACGCATCGCCTGGGACATGGCATCGGTCTGGATGGCCACGAGCATCCTTATCTTGTGCGGGGAAGCAAAACGGTGCTCGAACCGGGCATGACGTTTTCGAATGAGCCGGGGATTTACCTTGTTGGTGAGTTTGGCTTGCGCTGCGAAGACGATATGGTAGTTACGGCGGACGGTCCGGCTCAGCTACTGACTCCGGGATTTGCGCCGTCTCTCGAGAAGCCGCTCGGCTGAGTCAATTTGCGGGTTTCCGGGTTCTAATCTGAGTTCGGTGAGGTGTCCATGTGCACATACAACAAACTCTTTTATGTTTTTTTCGGATGCTTTCTATTCACGGGGCAAAGCACGTCCAGCCAAACGAGCGTTCCCGACGTATGCAAAGATACGAAAACGCAGCTAGACATGAACACCTGCCTGGCCTCAGCCTATGGTGACGCCGACCGAGACCTGAATGCGCTGTACACATCGGTGAAGGGTAAGCTGAATCCCGCTGCCATCGCAAAGTTGCAAGAGGCACAAAGGGCTTGGATCCGATATAGGGATGCGAACTGTGAAGCGGAAGCCGGGCTGTATGAAGGCGGTTCCATCCAACCCGCTGTGCGCTCCGGTTGCCTGGGGCGAGTCACGCGAGCGCGCGTCGCTGAGTTGCACACCATTTACGACACTGGGAGTCGTTGAGGAAACCGATTAGGTACGGGCGAAAGAATGCGCTTCGCAAAATTCGACGATGCGCTGCTCGGCCCAGAAGCGTTCGGCGCCGGCATGTTTTGAGATAAAACCGCAATGGCCGCCATGTGGCGGCGCGACAAACCGAATTGCCGGATTGTCGGCGATTTTCGCTGCAAGGAAGGATGCGTAGGGAACGAAGGGATCGTCCTGCGCGGTGATCATCAGGAAGGGTACGCGAATTTGTGCTGCGACACGCTTGGCGCCTGCGTGCTCGTAGTAGTCCTGCGCGTCGCGATAACCGAACTGCGGCGCGGTGATGACATCGTCGAACTGACGCACCGTCCGAATCGGGCCGAGGCCGTTGAGCTGGTAGCGCTCCGGGAACATTTTTTGTTTGCGGGCGTAGCGGTCCATCAGCCCGGAAACAAAGCGGCGCTGGTAAAGATAATTTTCCATTCGTTCGAGGGCGTTGGCGCAAGCTGCCAAGTCTAGCGCCGGGCACACGGCGCAACCGCCGCAGAGCGCAGTTGGGACCGCTTCCGCGAACTCTCCCGCCATCTTGGTGACGAGATTTCCTCCCATCGAATAACCGGCGAAGAAGATTTGTTCGTAGTCGTCGCCGCCCGAGAGTTCCGCGAAGACAGCGCGATAGTCAGCGCTCATGCCCGAGTTGTAAAGCGTGGGTGTGAGGGCTTCGGTCCCGCCACAATTTCGCTGATTCAGGCGCACAACGTGAAAGCCGCGATGAAACGCCTTCTCCGCGATGCCGCGCATGTAATTCGAGTCGCTCGAGCCTTCAAGGCCGTGCACAAGGACTAGAACTGGCGCGTCTTTGCACTGTCCCGGCTGCCAGTGGCAATGCCCCAGCAGCCACGAATCCTTGTCCACTTGAAAGCGCCGCGATTGCGCAGGAGGTATATCGAAACGCCGCGGCACCAAAGCCGCCGCAATGGTCATCGCGTGCCTGTTCCTCAACAGCGGATGCGGTTCGAATTGAGATGCCATTCTCTCCACCGAAAAACCCTATTGCAGTTTAGGTCCCAACCAGAAGAGCGGAGTTGGGTTTTTCGTCCTCCGACCCTTCCGAGAAGATGAGTGCAAATGAAGAAATCACGTGGACATTTTAACGTAGTGTTCCGCCCGAAACCGGAAGGCGGATTCACTGCTATTGTGCCAGCGCCGCCGGGCTGAGTGATTCACGCCTCGCTCGACGTGGAATATGCCGAAACTTCTTGCCGTTAGGCCGCGAGATTATTCGATTCCTCGAGAAGAATGGATTCGTACTCGATCATGCTTCCGGCCCTCACTTTGATCTACTACAATCCAAGTTCGAAACGACGGGCCATTGTTCCACAACACAACCGAGACATTCCCAAGGGCACTCTGATGTCTTTGCTGAAGGAGGCGCGAAGAACTGGTGGAATTCCTCCAGAGTTGACCAAGACTCTTGCGCAATGCGCGAGTGTCGCTCAGACGGATAACTTGACCGAGAATGCTGCTACCCCTAGAATGGAGCATTCACCGTGAGGCATTTTTCGACTTTGATGCGGTGGTTTAACGGCCCAGCGGGCACCCGCTGGGCTGCGTTGCTTTATGGCCCTATTTTGCGCGGCCAAACTTTTAACGTGAGGTTGGAATGAACGAAGGTTTGATTCCCGACGCACTTACGTTTGACGACGTGCTGCTTGTTCCGGGCCGGTCAACGGTGTTGCCGACGGAGGTGGATACGACCACGAATTTTTCACGGAAAGTGAAGTTGAATGTGCCGCTGGCGTCCGCGGCTATGGATACCGTCACGGAATCGCGGCTGGCGATTGCCATTGCGCGGCAGGGCGGCATCGGCATCGTGCATCGCAGCATGTCCGCGGAAAAACAGGCCGAAGAAGTGGACCGCGTGAAGCGCTCGGAAAGCGGGATGATCGTGGATCCAGTGACGATTTCGCCGGACATCACCATCCGACAGGCGCTGGAAATCATGAACAAGTACAAGATTTCCGGGCTTCCGGTGACACGCGGGTCTCGCCTGACGGGAATTTTGACCAACCGCGACTTGCGTTTCGAAAAAAATCATTCGCAACTGGTCAGCTCGGTGATGACCAAGGAAAATCTGGTGACTGTGCCTGTAGGCACTACGCTGGACGAGGCGGAACGCATTCTGCAAAAGCATCGCATCGAAAAACTGCTGGTCGTGGATCAGGACTTCAATTTGAAGGGATTGATCACCGTAAAAGACATCCAGAAAAAATTGGAATATCCGCGCGCGGCGAAGGATGAGCACGGGAGATTGCGAGTGGGCGCGGCGGTTGGCGCGACGGGAGATTTTCTGGAGCGCGCGGTGGAATTGTCCAGGGCAAAAGTGGATGTGCTGGCGATTGACACAGCGCACGGACATTCGTTTCGTGTGATGGAGGCAATCAAGGCTATCCGCCATCGTTTGCCGGAGACGCAAATCATCGCGGGAAACGTAGCGACTTACGAAGGCGCGAAGGAATTGATCTCGCTTGGAGTGGATGGGTTGAAAGTCGGCATCGGGCCAGGATCGATTTGCACGACGCGCGTGGTGACGGGAGCTGGCGTGCCGCAATTGACCGCGATCATGGAAGCAGCGCGCGCGGCGCAGGGAACCGAAGTGCCGTTGATCGCCGACGGCGGAATCAAATATTCAGGAGACATTTCGAAAGCACTGGCCGCGGGCGCCTCGTGCGTGATGATTGGAAGTTTGTTTGCCGGAACGGAAGAGTCGCCGGGCGAGACGATTTTGTATCAAGGACGAACATTCAAATCATACCGCGGGATGGGCTCGACGGGGGCGATGGAAGCGGGCTCCGACCGCTACGCCACGGTGCAAGATACAGGCGAGCGGGGCAAGTCAGTACCGGAAGGGGTGGAAGGGCGCGTGCCATACAAAGGACCGCTAGGAGCGCTGACGGACCAACTGGTTGGCGGGCTGCGAAGCGGAATGGGTTACGTGGGCGCGAGCACGTTAAAGGAATTCAAGGAAAAGAGCCGCTTCATTCGCGTCACCGCGGCGGGCCTGCGCGAAAGCCACGTACACGACGTTATTATCACCAAGGAAGCGCCGAACTACCGGATGGAGTGAGAGAGGCACTTAGACGGCGCATGGGACAAGCGAACTGTTCATTCTGTTTTAACGCTTTGTGGGTATTCTCATTCGCTATCATTTTATTTTCTTAGTCGAAGGATTCTCCTTTGCTTCGGCGTTGCGCGAAACGTAGAGGGGTGAAACCGTGCAGAGACAAACAGAAAGAGCTGAACCTTAATCGTGGACTCGCAACACTGGCGCAACCCTCGTTCTGCACCAAGCTTGTCTGAGACTCGTGCGAAGACTCCAGCGGAGCGAACGCTGGTGCGGTTATGGGCCTGGTGGCCGGCGATTTTGTGGTCGGTGGTGATTTTCACCATGTCCACGGACACTTTTTCGCCCGAACACACAAAGTGGTTTTTCGAGCCGGTTCTGCGCTGGTTCATTCCCGGGCTGCCACAAAGCCAGTACGAGTACATGCATCACATCATCCGCAAGTGCGCGCATTTCTCGGAGTACTTTGTGTATTTCGTGCTGCTCTATCGCGCGGTGCGGGGGCACGACTCCGGCTGGCGCTGGGTTTGGGGACTCAGCGCGCTGTTCATTGCCGCGGGATATTCACTGTTGGACGAATTTCACCAGGCGTTCGTGCCGAGCCGAGGCCCCTCCATTTACGATTCGCTGCTCGATTCGGTGGGCGCGTTCGTCGCGCTGGTTGTGCTACGGCTGTGGTTACGCCGGCGGCGGGTTGAGGCTCCGGATCCTCCTTCCACTTAAAATAAGGCGCTGGTGCGACGCCCGCAAGCTTGCAGCCCGCAGTTTACCTCGCGGTCGATCGGTGACGCACCAGGCGGTGCTGAAACGTTTGGGCTGCCACTTTTACCCTATAGAAAGGCCTTGGAAATACTCGCTGTTTCGTCCTCGTATTTGCCGGACAGCGCGTGGACGGATCTGGACAACCGTCGAGGCGAACGAAATGGGGGCTGAGAACTTAACGAAGGGTTGGTGCGGAAGGAGGGACTTGAACCCCCACGGCCTTTCGGCCACAAGATCCTAAGTCTTGCGCGTCTGCCAGTTCCGCCACTCCCGCACCGAAACTAACCTATTGATTATATACGACTACGGGCGTTTCTCCTTTCGTGGAAGTGCTGCAAACTTGTGCAACTATGGCGTTTCTATGGCCAACGGGCGGCAAAGCCGGTTGCTGCGCGATTGTCGGAATCAGCGACACTCAGACGCTCACAAACAAGACTTTCGACATTTCTCTCAACACATGCAAGACGGCTTCGAACACAGCGGGCCATGTCCCGAGAAATAACGGGACGCAGTACCTTGACGCGCAGCTTGGATTCTCTGACCTAAGCGGGAATATCTCCACGTCACAAATGAACAGCGGTACAGGCCCATCCTTTTCGACGTTCTGGCGCGGAGATGGGACTTGGGCTGCACCAACAGCCACCTCTGAAGCGACAATGGTGAACCCGCTTTCTTTGCTCGGAAACAACACCGCATGTTCCTCAACGACCACAGGCTCTTGCGTGACGTACATCTTTGCCAACGCGCACACTCTTACGCGCCTTGTAGTCGTAACGTCGACCGCGCCGAGCGGCTGCAGCGTTAACGCAGTCTACGGCGTGCGTGATAATACCAGCAGCACGACACTCGCGTCCGCTACGCCAACATCGACAGGCGTATTGGATTCAGGAGCGTTGAGCGTGAGTATGCCGGCCACGCATCAAATCGAAATAGGGGTCCTCACAACTGCGAGCGGCTGCACCCAGAATGTGACATCGAACTTAAGCGCGACGTACCAGTGATGCAGGACGCCTAGCCCGGATTCAGCAAGACATGGGGGCCTTTAGTAATTGTGCGGAGCGGCGCCGGCGCAGTCTCGTACAAAAAAAAACGGTGCGACAATCCCACCCCTAGCAACTTCCTCATCTATGGCAATACGCGCCAGACGCACGAATCTTGCTTTTTCCGCCTCAAAGTCGACGATCGCGATTTGCGACGGGAAGCTATAGACGCGGAATGGCCAAGCGCGAACAGCAGCAGAAGCGGCAATGCCGCCAATCAGGAAGTTACGGCGTTTCATGGCAGCACAAGCATAGCACCGCCCAAGCCATTAATGCGGATTGCGAAAGAAATGCTGGCCTTTGTGCCAGCGTGGTTTAGTACAGCGGAGATCGCCCGAAGCCTCTCTAGTTGGGGCATCGATGCGCTCAGAGATTGTGGCTGCGCACTTGGGAGCAAACCAGCGAATAACCGGCAAGGACAGCAAGACAGAGAGGAACTTACGGCGCTCCATTGGTGGCCAAAAAACTATAGAGCCATATGACACGCCGAGCTCCGCCCGCTTCCATGCGGTACGCAACTGCCGGCATTTCCCGTTCCGCTTGAATCTGTTCTGTGGTTAGCTTCACAGCCCGCTCCTCAGAAGAACGGAGTGAGGTATTTTAGTCCGTCTTGCGCCAGTAGCGATACGGCTCCCTTTCCAACCTTCCCCGACACGCCCAATCGCGCCGGCTTCCAGCATGCTCGCCAATGATGCGGTAAAATGCCTTCGCTCTCCGTAACTGAGAGGTGGTCATGGCAAAGCTACCTGAAGACTTCATGCCAGGAGTGCGGCGATCACTTGAGTTAGCCAAGGGACTTGACGCGCCTGCACGATGGTTCTTCAAAGCGTGGATATGGTCCGGTGTGTTTCTTGCTCGATTAGGGTTTCCATACTTAAGCGGAAACCGTCAGCCGACGAATCACACAACCTTGCGCCAATAGCGATACGGCCTGCCTGGGACGCCTTCCCCGATGCGCTCAATCCGTCTTGCTCGGCCAGCGTTCGTCAATCCTCTTCAGGATGCTCTGCCTTTGTAACGGCGTCCGAGATGGCGTACTCCCGCGCTGGACATGGCTTGTCGCCTATCTCGTTGAACTTCCGTGCTGCCAGGATTGTTGCTGCGAAAAGGATTGCGTATTTCCGCTGCTCGTCCATTGAGCCCTCCAGCGGAAACGGGGCCAGCAGGATAACACACGTGATTCACCCGAGGCGGAATGCAGATGTTCACCCGATTGCGCGGCTGAACCACCGCATCACACTGACCTTAGGCCAACTGTGAATCCGCAGTGCCAGGGGGTGAATCTCCCCGGGTAGGCCTCCGAAACCCCTTGGAAGCCGAGGGGTTCACCCCTTCCAGCCCCGCCCTCCGAAAATGGACAAGTTATGAACGGCCGGAGAGACATAGAACAACGACGCACACAGGCCCAACTAGTCGAGCAACAAGACGCTATCAGGTCTCAGCTTGTTGCTACGGAGTTGGACCTCGCGATAACGTTCTGCCAAGTCGCCGCGACTACAAAAGACCCGGCCAGATACGATCGCAATATCGCTAACGCTCAGGAAGCTTATTCCGCCGCAGTTTATTTCCTCGGTTGCAACCATCTGAAGAGCACCCTAACCCTTGAAATTAACGCAAAACTCCTCCGACTCAACTCTTTGCTAGAGCGTTTTGACCCCGCGTCCCGTTCTTACTTCTCAAACTCAATGACGTTCGCCTTGTAGTCGATTCGCACGGCACGAAACGACCGCAGCCAGTCTTCGCCCAAGAGTCCATCGGCCGGAATGCCCTTAAGCATTGGGCGAAGGTCAGTTGCACGGATGCGGTATTCGTTATGGTGATAGGTGCCAATTTTCATATCGACGTACAGGAGAGCGAGGTTCTCTTGGCGCATCATCACCCGCTTGTCCATTTGCGTCTGCACTGCTCCAGTGTCGAGAACTAGCACTACGGGCTTGCCGTTCAACTGCGCGTCGAGCAAGATCATGCCGTTGACGCTGTGGAACGGGACGCGGAAAGTTTGCGCGTAGGAGGGAATTGCGAGAGCGAGTACAGCGAACAGCACGGCAGAGCGAAGCATGGTGCTTCGCCCGTTCGTCTATCGCTAGTCTATGGCCAATCGGCCCTCAAGGACCGATGAAGTCCGGTGAGGTTCGGTGAGTTAAGTGGTAGTGTTTTGAGATAAGGCCCTTTGTTTGCAACGCGCCGAAATATGCTCCTAAGTCTTGCGCGTCTGCCAGTTCCGCCACTCCCGCACCGGAGCTAACTCACTCATTATACAGGCTTCCGGGCATTCTCCTTTCCCTCTTTTGAGTTGGATTCAGGCTCACTATGAGTAAACTTGAAGTTAGCGTCTTTGTCTTTGGCTCCGGCCTCGATTTTGCGGGCCGCGTCCACGATATCAGTCTCAGAAACGATGTTGTATCGCTCGAATACACTCCGCGTTTTATGGCCTGAGATTTTCATTGCAACTCAACTCGTATGAGGGAAACCAGGAAGACAATAATGAGGTCAATGGTCGCTTTGGGGTTGAGCAGACCTTTGTTTTTAACCTTCAGCGAAATAAGCAAGGGGGCAGCGCCCGACTTTGAGGTGCATGTTCTCGAGCATGTAACCGTCAACGCCAATGGCACTTCACTTCTCCGTCTTGGGCCAGTAGTGGTATCGTCCCGAGCCCCTGGAGTTTAACCCGAGGGGGAATGCAGGTGTTCACCTGATTGCGCGGCTGACTCACGGGAGCAGCGTAGCTACGGAGTGACGGGGGGTGATCTCCCCCGGTAGGCCTCCGAAACCCCTTGGAAGCCGAGGAGATCACCCCCAACATAAGAAAGCCCGCCCTCAGAAATAGGCCCACATCGTGGACGGTTGCCGGAGAGAAGTGCGCAGTTCCCAAAGACTTCTGGTTTCGCTCTCCAATGCGACGCAGACAATGGTCGCAGAGTGTGCATCGACGGAAAACATCAGTGCTTATGGTGTGCGGGTCCGAACAGTCCGGCGTTGGAAGCCGGACACTCGCGTGCTTGTCAAATCTCCTGTGAGTGAACTTCGGGCGGAAGCGAGAGTCGTCTACTGTCAGACTCTTCCAGACACTACCTTTGCGGTGGGGCTGGAATTTCTGGGTCACAGGGCTGCATGTGGCTTTTCATTGCGCCAGTAGCGTATTCCGGCTTAATGCCTTTGCCGATGCGCTCGATTGCACCGGCGTCCATCATGGCCTGCAAAGCGCGCTGTAACGGACGATTGCGGTAATTGGTTTTGGCGGAGAACGAACCGTGCCATGTAAGGCCTGCGGATCAGACCAGCAGAGCAAGTTCACTGCCGAGATTGCCATCCACTTTCCAGGACTGAAGGGTCTTGAGAAACCGAACGTCTGGGTCTTTCCCGAACTAACAGTTTGCCTGAATTGTGGAATGGCTGAATTCTCCATCCCGGAGGGCCAGCTGCGCCGCCTTGCAAAAGGCGAGGCCGCTGCGAGCGGATGACAGTTCCCGGATGACTCCCCAAAAACGTTCACCGCCCTAAGTCCGCAAGTACTCTGTTTTCTTCAGCGGCGGATGCGTGTCACGCCCGCTGTTTTTGGACGTCGTGCCCCGGCACGGGGGATGCACCCGCCGACAGAGAGGCGCGGTTCCGCCACTTGGGTGTTAGACAAATTTTGCAATCTCCAATAGAGCCAGATGAGCTATCCTAGCCCCACATCATCTCAGTGAGGCGGAACATGAGAGCGATTCTAATCGCTGTAGCGATCTTATTTATGTCCGACTCTACGCTGGCCCAGCAAAGGAAACAGCCTACTGTTTCAAGGACGTTTGTTCCTGACGAGCCGCAACCGTGCATCGAATTTGATCGGATGGCGGCTCAATTGGATGCGGTTTACAAAATCGAAGAAATCAGCAAGGCCGAGTACGATGAGGGCATGAAAAAGTACGCGGATGGCACTTCGGTAGAGGGTGTGGATTATTTCGTTGGCGAGAAGGGACTCATTGGTGAGAAGGCAAAGTACCAGAGAGTTTCTCTACAGCGGGACAAGCTTGCTGAGTTCATTCGTTGGTACGCAGCGGCGGGAGGACGCAGGCAAATGGGCATAGCCAATGCCCATTGCAACACCGAAATGGGGGAGAGAGAGGAAAGATACTCGGGGATTTACGAACTCCGGAAGTTGCAGGACACGATGACTGTTTCGCAGGCGGAGGGGTTGTTGGCGGATGTTGCCCTGGAAGGTCAGAATGTGGTGATAAAAGCTCTCTTGGAGAGTGAATCGGCGCACAAAAAGGACGTAGAGCGCTACAACAAACTGGTCGAGAGCGTCAACACATACAATAAGGCAGTAAACGATCTCGTTGCTGCCGTGAATACCGCCATGAGTGAACCGAAGGGCTCCAAGCTGGCGCCAACACTCAATTTCAACTTTGTTCGACTGCAACCCATCACCTGCACTGGAAGCACAATTGCGTTCAGCAATTCGGCGGCTTACATGGCCAGCATATACACAGTGGCCAACGTGACCCCGATTCACTGCGAGTAAGCGAGCAGCGGAAATACGCAATCCTTTTGCAGCAACGCTCCCAGCAGGCATGTGTCCTTAGCGATTGAAAGGACGCAAGAAAAACGCGAGGAAAAGCTCGAAGACAACCTCTAGGAAAAGATGAAGCGCGTATTGAACAAAGCCTGGGCGCTAACAAACAAGGCAGAACAGGAAAGCGATCATAGGGGCGCCATGGTTGGCTTGCGCGAGGTGCGGGGGTGTTTGGAATCCCTGAACGCGCTGCTCGTGCGCGCCGGAAGTGGGCCGAACGGAGCAAAGTTAGAGGTTAGAGGCACTTACATCGCGGGGAAGTCGACGGCTTTTCGTTTGATTGGACATCCAATACCTCAGCATTAGGGCTTTGGAATGAATGACTTACGAGCGGCCATGAATGAACTATGGAATGAGGAAAAGGCTAAAGCGAGGGCCTCGCGTGGAAGGCCTTTACTCGCATTCTTGCTCTCGTGTTCGCCGGCGCAGGAGCCGAGAGTTGCTTTTCTCTAAGCCTACTCAAAAAACGGAACCCACTCTCAGGTCTTCACAGGGACCGCGTTTCAGGTCTTGGTCTGATTGATTGGCAGCCTTACAAAGAGAAAAATTGCACCGAGCGGGGCAGCCTCTCTCATCCTGCGGTTAAGGGTTGCGCTACCCGCTATAGCGTCAAATTCGCACGCCTTGGCTGCTGACTCCAAGAGAGACTGCGGGGGAAGTATGGAAAAACGCGTTCCTATCGCGATCGTGGTGCACTTAGCCCGCGAGGACGATCACACCGCCGCGGGACCGGAGCTTACGTATACGGATAACATCAGCGCTCACGGCGCCTGTGTCGTCTCCTCGCGCCAGTGGAAATCAGGCGAAATAGCAGAGGTCACCTCCTTGAACGACCGGATTACACTTCGCGGCAAGGTTGCCTATTGCGCTAAACGCGAAGCGGGCCGCTATGACGTTGGTGTGTTCTTCAACGAGCAAGAGGTCACTTGGAATCCCTATGTCAAATCCGCCATGTCGAATGTGCCGGCTCTCAGGTAGGGGCATCATCGCGCAGCCTCACCGCTGTTAACCTCCCTATTTTCTTTAGCCGTGAGGGCAGGCCGGGATATTCGCGGTCTCCGGGCGAGGAGAGCCGTTTCCTGCTTGCGGGACTTTGCAAGATGTTCCTCGCACATATCTACGGAACCGCGGGCAAGAGGCTTCACGGCGGGCTTCCCGTTGACCCCGGCGTCGAGCAA
>Ga0126379_10000086_pt1 | contig 43640 bp, 29 predicted proteins | sample PanSoiMetPlot_24_FD_92640 | JGI IMG/M metagenome (GOLD analysis project Ga0126379, IMG submission 92640) | Tropical forest soil microbial communities from Panama - MetaG Plot_24 | ecosystem: Environmental > Terrestrial > Soil > Tropical forest > Bulk soil | place: Panama | collected 2016-02-17
AATCATTTCATCGAGGTCTGCCTGGATGAATCGGAGATGGTTTGGTTCATGCTTCACAGCGGCTCGCGTGGCGTGGGAAATCGCATGGGCACGTACTTCATCGAACTCGCCAAGCGCGATATGGGCCGGCTAACGGTCAACCTGCCGGACAAAGATCTCGCCTATCTCGAAGAAGGAACTGAGCATTTCTTCGACTACGTCGAAGCGGTGGAATGGGCGCAGGATTTTGCGCGTACAAACCGCAACTTGATGATGGAGCAGATCATCGCGGCGGTGCGGGAATCCAGCGAAATCCGGCCGTTCACCGCGCACGTGCAGGCGATCAACTGTCACCACAATTATGTCGCCCGCGAGCGCCACTATGGGCAGAACGTTCTGGTCACGCGTAAGGGTGCCGTGCGCGCGCAAGAAGGCGACATGGGCATTATTCCCGGCAGCATGGGTGCGCGGTCGTACATTGTGCGCGGCAAGGGGAATCCGGAAAGCTTCATGAGTTGCAGTCATGGAGCGGGGCGCGCAATGTCTCGTGGGGAAGCCAAGCGCCGATTCACCGTGGAGGATCACCGGCGGATGACGGAAGGGGTCGAATGCCGGAAAGATGCCGATGTGATCGATGAAACGCCGGCGGCCTACAAATCAATTGAGGCGGTAATGGTGGCGCAGACGGACTTGGTGGAAATCGTGCACAGCTTGCACCAGGTAGTCTGCGTAAAGGGATAAGCTGAGTTCTGACCGGACAAGTGTCCCGCGCGGCTACATCACATTACAACGAGTTGTCATTCTGAACAGCGCGTGGTTTGCGCGCCAGAATCCCCACGCAACATCGCGCAACACAAGTCTTGGAACGTCTCGGGCGTCCTGTACCGCGCCCTCGCGATCAATCCTACAACACAGCCTTTTTCTGGCATCCATCAGTCTGCCGAGCGGAGCTACGAAACAGCTCAACTGAGAGCACATCCGCCCGCCGCGCGATCCGATTTGGGCCTGATTTGCGGACGCATTCAAGGCGCGCACCGGCCAATACTTGGGGACCTCAAGCGCCATTCAAGGCAAAATTCCCCCCATTCGCTGCAATTCCAACCCGCTGAGAAATCAATGCGTTGATTCCCACCGACACGAATGGTAGCCTTTTTAGGAGGAAGTCTGCTCCCCGCAGGGCGCGCAGGCAATATGGGTGTGTCGGTCCCGCACCTCCCGAGAAGACCACAGGATAGGAGAGACGTTTTGAGCGAAGCTAAGAGGAATTTTCTATTCACCTCCGAATCGGTGACGGAAGGCCACCCGGACAAAATTGCGGATCAGATTTCCGACGCTGTTCTTGATGAAGTCATGCGGCAAGACCCCAAGGGCCGTGTGGCCTGCGAAACGCTGGTGACCACCGGCTTGGTTGTGGTTTCGGGCGAAATCACCACCACCGCGCACATCGACTACGACGAACTGATTCGCAAGACCGTCGAGCAAGTCGGCTATGACAACGCTCTCTACGGTTTTGACTCCACCACTTGCGCGGTCATGTGCACCATCAAGCGCCAGTCTCCGGACATCGCCATGGGCGTGGATACTGGCGGCGCTGGTGACCAGGGTCTGATGTTCGGCTACGCCTGCAGCGAGACCGAAGAGCTGATGCCCATGCCGATCCAGTTGGCCCACCGCTTGACGCAACGCCTCTCCGAAGTCCGCAAGAGCAAGAAGGTCGATTTCCTCCGTCCTGATGGAAAATCTCAAGTCACCGTTGAGTATCGCGATGGAAAGCCGGTTCGCGTGGATTGCGTGGTCATCTCTACGCAGCACAGTGACACCGTTCCGAACGAAGACTTGCGCAACGCCATCATGGAGCACGTGATCAAGCCCATCATTCCCGCGCACATGCTTGACGCCAAAACCAAGTTCCACATCAATCCTACGGGCCGCTTCGTCATCGGCGGGCCGATGGGCGACGCGGGACTCACCGGACGCAAGATCATCGTGGACACCTATGGCGGCTACAGCCGTCACGGCGGCGGGGCATTCTCTGGCAAAGATCCCTCGAAGGTTGACCGCTCGGCGTGCTACATGGCCCGCTATATCGCCAAGAACGTCGTCGCGGCGGGCCTGGCCTCGCGCGCGGAAGTTCAGCTCGCCTACGCTATCGGCGTGGCCGAGCCAGTCTCCGTGATGGTCGATACTTTCGGCACTGCGACCATTCCCGAAGAGAAAATCACCGCGTTGGTCCGGGAAAACTTTAAGCTCACTCCCAAGGCCATCATCGAAACTCTGGACCTCCGCAAACCGATCTACAAGGCTACCGCTGCCTACGGGCACTTTGGCCGCAAGGGCGATGGTGGCTTCACCTGGGAGCGTACTGACCGCGCCGATGCGTTGCGCAGGGCTGCGGGACTGGGCGCAGAAGCTGAGGTCGCGGCTCGCCGCTAGTTCCGGTGGCGCGTTTGTTACCCAGCGCGCCGGTCGAAGACTTTTTGTTCTCAACTGCAGGTGCGTCCCGCTTGCTGGTGGGACGCAACAATTCAGTTCAACCGCCCAGAACGAATCTTAACTTCGAGGAGTGTGCGAATGGCTACGGCAGAACTCAAAAAGGGTGATGTGAAAGATATCGCGCTTGCCGACGCAGGTAAACGCAAGATCGAATGGGCCGCGCAACAGATGCCCGTCCTGGAGTCCATCCGCAAGCGCTTCATCAAGGAGCAACCGCTGAAAGGCCTGCGTGTTTCCGCTTGTTTGCATGTGACCAGTGAAACTGCAAATTTGATGATCGCTCTGCGCGACGGCGGGGCAGATATCGTTCTCTGCGCATCGAATCCGCTTTCCACGCAGGATGAAGTGGCGGCCTCGTTGAACCGCGACTTCTCTATCCCCACTTACGCCATCAAGGGCGAGGACAACAACACCTACTACGATCACATGAAGGCTGCGCTCGAGCACAAGCCCCAGTTCACCATGGATGACGGTTGCGACCTCGTCACCATGCTGCTCACCAAGCGCCAGGATATCGTCTCCAGCGTCATTGCCGGCACCGAAGAAACCACCACCGGCGTCATCCGACTGCGAGCCATGGCCAAGGACGGCACGCTGAAGTATCCGATCATTGCCGTGAACGACGCGATGACCAAGCACTTCTTCGACAACCGCTACGGAACGGGTCAATCCACACTGGACGGCGTGATTCGCGCTACCAACGTTTTGATTGCGGGCCTGAAAGTGGTCATCGCCGGCTATGGCTGGTGCGGTCGCGGGGCTGCTATGCGCGCCAAGGGCCACGGCGCGGACGTCATCATTACTGAAATTGATCCGGTAAAGGGCATCGAGGCCGTGATGGACGGCTTCCGCGTCATGCCGATGATCGACGCCGCAAAAGAAGGCGACGTCTTCATCACCGTAACCGGAAACAAGAACGTGATTCGTCGCGAGCACTTTGAAGCGATGAAGGGCGGCGCCATCGTTTGCAACTCTGGGCACTTCAACGTGGAGATCGAAATTCCGGCGCTGGAGAAATTGTCAACCGGCAGGAAGGAAGTTCGTCCGCTGGTCGATGAATTCCTGCTGAAAGATGGACGGAAGATTTATCTGATCGCTGACGGCCGCCTCGTGAACCTCGCCACTGCTGAAGGTCACCCGGCCGCCGTGATGGATATGAGCTTTGCGAACCAGGCTCTCTCCGCGGAATACCTGGTGAAGAACCACAAGAGCATGGCGCCCCAGGTGTACGTGGTCCCCGAACATCTCGACCGCGAAATCGCCAAGCTCAAGCTCGAGTCGATGGGACACCATTTGGACAAACTGACCCCGGAGCAGCAGCAGTACCTGGCTTCCTGGCAGGAAGGTACCTAAAACAGGGCATTCCAAGGCAACAATTTGGTAGTCTCTATGGGGCACGTTACGGCGTGCCCCTTGGTGTTGGTGGGTACGATGTGGGATTATTGCGGACACTCCCTGGAAACTGCGCGGTTGCGCGGCGCGAGGTATGCCGATGTGCGCGTTATGCAAATGCGCCAGCGCGACCTGACCACGAAAAACGGGCAGGTGGGCACGCTGGGGCAAAGCGAATCCATCGGCTTGGGCATTCGCGTGGTCGCCAATGGCGCGTGGGGATTTGCTTCCAGCGATCAACTCACTCGCGAGGGCATCGCATCGTGCGCGGCGCAAGCCGTCGCTATCGCGAAAGCCTCCGCCCTGGCAAAAAAAGAAGCCGTGCAATTGGCGCCTGAGGGAACTTACGTCGACAGCTGGCAGGGGCCGTGCCAGAAAGATCCCTTCGAGATTCCCCTGGAAACACAATTGGATCTTTTGCTCGCCACCGATGCCGCCATGCGCAAAGTAAAGGGTGTCACGCTGGCGGAAACCGATTTGCAGTTTCGCAAGATTGATTCGTGGTTCGCCTCCAGCGGCGGTTCCAAAATTCACCAGCGGCGCGTCACTTCCGGTTGCGGTATCGCCGCGACTTGCTTCAAGGGCGACGCTATCCAGAAGCGCTCCTACCCGAACAGTTTCGGCGGGCAGCACATTCTGGGCGGCTATGAGCTGGTGGAATCGCTGGACCTGCTGAAGCACGCCCCCCGTATCGCCGAAGAGGCAGTAGCCTTGCATGATGCGGCGCAGTGTCCGGAAAAGACCGGCACGCTGATCTTGGGTGGCAGCCAGTTGGGCCTGCAAATCCACGAATCGATTGGCCATCCCATTGAACTGGATCGCGTGCTAGGTCAGGAAGCGAATTTCGCCGGCACCAGTTTTCTCACGCTCGATAAACTCAACCACCTGCAATACGCCTCGTCGATCGTCAACGTTGTGGCCGACGCGCGCATTTCGCACGGGCCCGGGCTCGGTTCGTTTGCCTACGACGACGAGGGCGTGCCCGCACAGTGCATCGACATCATCAAGGACGGCGCATTCCGCGGCTATCTTTCCAGCCGGGAAACCGCGCATCTGGTTGGCCTGCATCGCTCCGGTGGCACCATGCGCACGGAAGGCTGGAACCGTCTGCCGATGATCCGTATGACCAACGTCAGCCTGCTCCCCGGGACCTGGACCCCCGAACACTTGATCGCGGATACGGACGATGGCGTCGTGATGGAGACAAACCGCTCCTGGTCCATCGACGACCGCCGCTACCAGTTTCAGTTCTCGACGGAAATTGCCTGGGAGATTCGGGGCGGCAAGAAAGTTCGCATGCTGAAAAATCCCAGCTACAGCGGCATCACCACGGAATTCTGGAATTCATGCGACGCCATTTGCAACGCGGACCACTGGGTCTTGTGGGGCACACCGAATTGCGGCAAGGGCCAGCCCATGCAAACCATGGGCACCGGGCACGGCGCGGCGCCGGCGCGCTTCCGCAACGTCAAAATCGGAATAGCCTTCTCCAACGAATGAGCGCAAAAAGCACAGAACGTGGGGCCACAGGACTCCGCAAAGCCGCGGCCGTCGCGCAGTTGCGCTCAGAGCGAGAATTGCGCGCCATCACTGACACGGTGCTTCGTCTGGCGAAAGCGCGCGGCATCCCGGAAACCGAAGTTCATGTCGAAGAAGTGATTGACGCCTTAACGCGCTTCGCCAACAACGCCATTCACCAGCATGTTGCTGAGCACGGCGTTGTGCTGTCTATTCGTATCGCCCTAAACGGCCGAACCGCTCGCGTGACCACCAACCGTCTGGACGAAGTCGCGTGTCGTTCCGCCTTGGATGATTGCTTGTCACTCGCAGCCAGCCAACCGAAAGATCCGCTTCTCTTGCCGATGCTGGGCAAACAGAAATATCGCAAGGTGCAGCGATTCGCTCCGGCCACCACGTCGGTCACCGCGGGGGAGCGTGCCCGCGCCGTGAAACGTGTTTGTGAAGTTGCCGAGCGTTCCGGCCAGGTCGCTGCCGGCATTTTCTCGACCGGCCAAAGCCAGACGCTTCTGAGCAATTCACGCGGTCTGTTCGCTTCCTACCGGCAGACGCAAGCGGAGTTCTCCGTCACCATGCAGCACGGCTCCGCTACCAGTTGGGCCAAGGCCAATTCCGCCGACGCGCGCCAGTTCGATCCCTTGGCTCTCGCCATCACCGCCAGCGAAAAAGCCGAGCGTGCCCAGAATCCCATCGAACTTCCGCCTGGCCGTTACACGGTCATCCTCGAACCTGCTGCTGTGCTCGACCTCGTCGGCTTTCTCTTCTACGACTTTTCCGCCACGGCGGTCTGCGACAAGCGTTCCTGCCTCTCGGGTCGCGTGGGCAAGCCGCTCTTTGGCAGGAACATCACTCTCACCGATGACGTCTACCATGCAGAGCAGTTGGGCATGCCGTTCGACGGCGAAGGCCTGCCCCGACAGCGCGTGCTCCTCGTCGACCGTGGTATCCCGAAGAATCTCGTCTATTCACGGCGCTCTGCAAAGCTCGCTCACAAAAAGCCCACGGGCCACGGCTTCGCTCTTCCCAACGAGTTCGGCGAAGCGCCCATGAACCTGGTCCTCGCCGGCGGCAACTCCTCGGTGCCGGAGATGATCGCCTCCACTGATCGGGGCTTGCTGGTCACCCGCTTGTGGTACATCCGCGAGGTTGACCCCTACGAGAAAATCATGACAGGCATGACTCGCGACGGATTATTCCTGGTGGAGAAGGGAAAAGTGGGTCCGGCCGTGCGGAATTTCCGATTCAATCAATCGGTTTTAGAGATGCTTCGGAACGTCGAGCTTCTCGGCTCCCCGCACCGGGCCACGGCGGAGGAGTCCTTCGAAATGGTCGTTCCGCCCATGAAAATCGGCAAATTCCAATTTAGCGAAGTCACGAAATTCTAAGCTACTTGGCCTTGCTGCCACCATCAGGAAACCGATTCATTCCAGAAAAATTCTGCATTGTACTTTGCGCGTCGCGCCGACTATTAAACTATATATGTGTGGTTTTCCCGCAGCCAGGTCTAAGCGGCGCCAGCCCAACTGGGGTCACCCGGACCATGACGCCTGCGGAACCGGCTTTATCGCCGGTCTAAGCGGTCCTCCCCGGTACGAAATCCTCCAAATGTCCCTGCAGGCGCTAGAACGCCTCTCGCACCGCGGCGGTGTCGACGCCGATGGCGCCAGCGGCGATGGGGCAGGCTTGCTGACCTCGCTCCCAACAGATTTCTTCCGCGCGCGGGCGGCCGAAGAGCAGATCAGTCTGGGCGAGTTCTTTGGTGTCGGCATGCTGTTTGTACCCGTGTCGCGCCATTCCGATGCTCGCGCAGCCATGGAAGACGCCATCGGGCGCGGCAAATTGCGGCTGGCCGGCTGGCGGCGCGTGCCGGTGAACTCCCATGCTCTGGGCCAGCGCGCCTTTGAAACCATGCCGGAAATCTGGCAGTTCTTCATTGAGCCGTTGCCTACGAAAAACGCCGTGGCCAATGCCGCCGACAAGTTTGAGCGCAGCCTGGCGCTTCTTCGCAAGCGCGCGGAAGCCATGTTGCCTGAGCGCAGCTATTTGTGCTCGCTCTCTTCCCGCACCATGGTGTACAAGGGCTTGCTCACACCGTGGCAATTTCCACGCTTCTTCGAGGATCTCTGCCGCCCAGAATTCGCCGTTAACTTCGCCATTTTCCACCAGCGGTATTCCACTAACACTGAGCCGTCTTGGCAACTGGCCCAGCCGTTCCGTTACGTCGCCCACAACGGCGAAATTAACACCGTGGTCGGTAACCGCCGTTGGCTGCGCGCCCGCGAACGCGAAATTCGCAAGCGTATCGGTGTCGGCAAATGGTTTCATTTGCTCGAAGAAAACGTGAGCGACTCGGCCAGCTTTGATAACGCGCTGGAAATCGAGCTGCTCGAAGGCAAGACCGTTGAGGCATCCATGCTGGCGCTGGTGCCGCCGGCGTTCCTCCACGATCCCTTTCTCTCCGACGATGTGCGCAGCGCGTTGGAAACGTTGTCGCATGAAGCTGAACCGTGGGACGGCCCCGCGGCGCTGGTGTTTAGTGACGGTGCTTCCGTCGGCGCAAAACTGGATCGCAACGGGTTGCGGCCGATGCGCTATACCGTGACGCACGATGGCTTGGTGATTGCCGGTTCGGAGAGCGGGCTAGTTGACCTGGACGAATCGCGTATCGCGGAGCGTCATCGTGGGCCCCGGTGAAATGATTCTCGCGAACCCGACGAAGGGTGTTCTGCTGCGCTGGCGCGAACTCTTGAAGAGTGTGGCGCAGCAATATCCACGCAAAGCCGCTTCGCAACGAAGGCGGGTGCACCTGGAAACGCCCGCGTGCCGCATTCGTATTGAAGAACCGAAGCGCCTTGCGGGGGTTGCAGGCTGGTCCGACGATCAGTATAAGATTTTGTTTCGCCCCCTCCTGAACGGCAAAGAAGCCGACTGGAGCATGGGCGACGACGCGCCGCCAGCATTTCTCTCGGCACTCGCCCGGCCATTGTGGGATTACTGCAAGCAGCGTTTCGCCCAGGTGACGAATCCCCCGATCGATCCGTTGCGTGAACAGCACGTCATGTCCCTGGAAGTTCCCTTGGGCCGCGGTCATTTTCTCGGCGGCCCACTCGTCAGCGTCGTAGAACTCGGTGTTCTTAGCGCGTCACTCGGCAATGCGAAACTTCTCGATTTTAGTTTTCCTGCCAACGAAGGAGTCTCGGGTGCGCGCCGTTGTTTGACTCAGTGCAAAACTACCCCTCTGAGTAGCGACGTGCGTCCGGGACTCCTCCTCCTTTCCGATCGCGCGGTTGGCCGCGCTCGCGCAGCCGTTCCGGCACTCCTTGCAACATCGGGTGTATGGAAGGCCATGGTGGCGCAGGGTCTTGCGGACGTGCCCCTGGTTGTCGAGACCGCGCAAGTTTACGACACCCACCATGTCGCCATGTTGATTGCCGCCGGTGCCAGCGCCGTCGTTCCCTATCTTGCGGAAGAATTCGCCGAGCTAGAAGAGCCGGGCTCCTTTGAGAAAGTGCGTGTTGCCATATACGCCGGGTTGCGCAAGGTCATCGCGCGCATGGGAATTTCCACGCTGGCCAGTTACCGCAACAGTCACTTATTTGAAGTCTTGGGACTCGACGACGATATTTGCCGCGAGTATTTCGAGGACGCCGGCTACTATCCCGGCACGAAGACGCTCGACCTCTTGTTGCAGGATTGCCTGAAGATGCACGCGGCGGCCTATGCGGGTCCTACCGAAGAGCTCGGCGACAACGGTCTGTTTCGCTTCCGCAAGGGCGCTGAACTACACGCGAATTCGCCGGAGTTTATCCGGCGCCTGCACGCGCATGTGCGCAAGGCCGGACAAACGAAATTCACGGCCATCGAGCAACTGGCTAAGGCCGAGGGCGCCACATTTTTGCGCGATCTGTTGGAGATGGTTCCCGAGCAACCTGTGGCGCTTTCCGAAGTTGAACCACTGGAATTCATCCTGCGCCGTTTCAGTACTCAGGCGATGTCCCTCGGTTCGCTCAGCCCCGAGGCGCACAAGACTCTTGCCATCGCCATGAATCAGATGGGTGGGCGAAGCAACACCGGCGAAGGCGGAGAGGACCCTGATCTCTACGCGCAGGGCAACGCAGCATGTAAGGTCAAGCAGGTGGCCTCCGGCCGTTTTGGCGTCACTACGGAATATCTTGTCCGCGCCGAAGAACTCGAAATCAAGATGGCCCAAGGCTCCAAGCCAGGCGAGGGCGGCCAGTTACCGGCTCGCAAAGTCACGGAATATATTGCGCGCATTCGCCACGCCACACCAGGCACGCCGCTGATTTCGCCGCCACCGCACCACGACATATACAGCATCGAAGATCTGGCCCAATTGATTCACGATTTGCGCGCCGTGAATCCCAATGCGCGCATCGGCGTGAAACTCGTTTCTGGCTCGGGCATCGGCGTGATTGCCGCGGGCGTAGCCAAGGCCGGCGCCAACGTGATTACCGTCAGCGGGCACAACGGCGGCACTGGCTCTTCGCCGCTGACGTCCATCAAGAACACTGGCCTGCCATGGGAAATCGGTTTGCGCGATACCCATGAAACCTTGTTGCGAGCGGGCCTGCGTTCCCGAGTCGCGCTGCGCGTCGATGGCGGCATGCGCTTTGCTCGTGACATCCTGATTGGTGCAATTCTCGGCGCCGATGAATTCGGCTTTGGCACCGCTGCGCTTGTGGCCATCGGTTGCGTCATGGCGCGTCAGTGTCATCTGAATACCTGCCCCGTGGGAATCGCCACGCAGGACGAAACGCTGCGTATGCGCTTCAACGGCAAGCCCGAAATGGTGGTTGAATACTTCCGTGCTTTGGGCGAAGAAGTTCGCAAAAACCTGTCCGAACTGGGCGTGCGCACGCTTACGGAATTGCGCGGCTGGTACGATCGCCTGGAAACCAGTTCCGGCCTGGACGCCTTGCTCGTCATTCCTGCCTCGAAAGCTCGCCGCGTTCTGCCTCAGCAATCCACGGTGTTGGATAGCGGGATGGTAGAAGTTGAACGCGAACTCGATCATCCACGCATTCCGCTGGATGGGCCCGTCGCAGTCCAGAATTTCCATCGCAGCATTGGCACACACTTGAGCGGGGAACGCATGCGTCGCCACTTGTCTGAAAAGGAGTCTCGCCCGGTCACGCGCGAGTTCCAAGGCTCCGCCGGACAAAGTTTTGGAGCGTTTCTCTCGGGCGGCCTTACGCTGAAACTCTGCGGCGAAGCCAACGACTACGTGGGAAAAGGCCTTTCTGGCGGCATGATCGTGATCGGTGCGGGTCACACCGCCTCTAAGCGTGGCGATGTGCTCGCTGGCAATACGGTTTTGTATGGCGCAACATCCGGCCAATTGTTCATCGCGGGCCAGGCGGGCGAGCGCTTTGCCGTGCGCAACAGCGGTGCCGTCTCGGTTGTCGAAGGACTGGGGCAACACGGCTGCGAATACATGACCGGCGGAATCGTGGCGGTCCTTGGCCCAGTGGGACTCAACTTTGGTTCCGGAATGACCGGCGGCCTCGCGTATGTCTTGCGCCGCGAAGTGGACCAGGTGCTCAACCTCGAATTCGTGCAAGCCCATGAACTGGAGGATGACGAAGAGCGCCAGTTGCGTGTGCTGCTGGAGGCGCATGTCGCGCACACTGGCAGTCCCGTGGCGTTTCGTATGCTCCTACAAAAAACGCGCTTGCCGTTCCTGCGTATTCAACCCGTTCAGTTCCAGGGCACGCTGGAAACCGCATGGCGCGCTTTCCCAGTGCAGTCCGCAAGTCCGCTACCTGTGGCCCCGGCCGATTTATTGGCCGTCCCCAAGGGGCCTGTCCCGCACTATGCCTGAGCCGCCGAGGATCCTTAGTAAATTTATCGCTATTGGGTATACTCCTACACGAGAATCCGACTATGGACTTTGATCAACTCACTACCTTTGTGCAAGTTGCTAAACTCAAGAGTTTTTCCAAGGCTGGCCAGAAAGTATTTCGCTCGCAGTCGGCCGTCAGCGCGCAGATTCGCCAGCTTGAGCAGGCTTATCGCGCGAAACTTCTGGATCGCTCGGCGAAATCCGTCGAACTCACTCCCGCTGGTGAGGTGCTCTTTGAATTTGCCGAGCGCTTGTTGCATCTGAGAGACGAATCCATGCAGGTCGTCGCCGACCGTGGCAACGTGGTGCAAGGCCCGGTCAGCTTCGGTGCCAACGAAGCCACCTGCCTCTATCTTTTGCCCGACATCCTTTCGGAGTTCCAGCGAAAGTTTCCCTTGGTGCGCATCAGCATCTACCGCAACTTCAGCCACAAGATTCTGCAGCGGCTGGAAGAAGGAACGCTGGACCTCGGCATCGTTACCCTGCCGCTGAAATCCCCCAACCTCAAGACGCACACGATCAATCGCGATCGGCTGCGCTTTATGGTCAGCGCAAAAAACTCGCTGGCACAAAAAAGCCACACGACCCTGGAAGAAATCGCCTCCGCGCCCCTGATCTTCCCGAAAACCGGGTACACCCGGCAGGTGCTCGACAAACTTTTCCGGCCCTATCGCTCGCGCTTGCGCATCGCCATGGAACTGCCCAGTATCGGCATGATCAAAACGTTTGTGGCTGCCGACGTTGGCATTTCCATCATCAGTGAGAGCTTCGCGCGCGACCAGGTGAAGTCCGGCGAAGTCAAACTGCTTAACGTCGACGGTGTGGATTTGTGGCGCGAATTGGCGCTGGTCTACCGCCGCGATCGCAGCCTGCCGCGCGCGGTTCAGTCGCTGATCACCATGATCCGCGAAAATCGTAAGCTTCAGGAAACTCACCCAAGCTGAGTCCGCCCGACTATACCCATAGGTTGCAGTTGCTTACTTAGCGTTCAGGTCGAGGCTCGCGATTGAGCGTGCAATCACATTTTCCTGTATCTGGATCAGGTCGGTATCGGCGAATGTCATACCCAATACGGTGAACACATCCGGGCCGCGCGAAACCACCACCAGCGTCCCGGACCAATCGTGATTATCGGCCATGCCCCGATAGCGATACTCGATACCCGGTAGCCCGCTCACCACGGTCTTGCGCTCCGAAATCAGCCGGTAATTGTCGTACACATCACGCAGCCGTTCTTCCACAGTTTTTGCCGCGCTTTCCAACGGTGCCTTGGTCTTCTCTAGCCCCACCACCAGCAGCGTGGATTCGTTGGCCGTGCCCATGGCCACAATCGCGTTCGGCAGTGTCTGTCCCGCGTTTTCGATCACCTGCCAGCTTGGCGCCTTATACATGCGGAAGCCGTGCGAGTGGTTGATGTACAGATTGCCCTGAATCTCTTCGCGATCTGCGGGTGGCTCTTCTTTTGGCGGTGGTGGTGGAGCAGCCGCAGTGGCCAGCGTCGCCTTCGGCGCGCCGGCAGATGTCTTGAGCGTCGGCGCCAGGGGATCTGTTGTTCCGGTCTTGACCGTGGGAATCGCGGGCCTGGTGTTGGCGTTGCTCACAATTCCGGCGGCTCGTTCGCGTTTGCTGGACCCTGCGGGCGTAATGTCCTTTGCGCTTGCGTTCGTCACGCCGGGCGTTGCGCCCGATGAGCTAGCCATAGCAGGCTCTGCCTTCGGCGGCGTTTCCGTGTTGGGCTTTGCCGCAGGATGGGCTTCGCCCTTGGCTGCATCCCCTTGCCCCGGCGTGTTCGGAAGGATCTGCGCGATCTTGTCTTTCTCCACCAGCACATAGCCAAAGTCGGTCTTCACCTTGAACATGTTGTCTTCATACGCCACGATCACGCCATAAAGCTTCTTTCCGTCTTTCAGACGAATCTCGTCGGCGCGGCCGGAGGTCGCGGCAAGGCCAGTCGCGACCAGCGCGAACAGGCCAATATTGATGCGGCGTTTACCAAGAGCGCCCATGGGGAGAGTATGCAGCCGTCCGCCCGGAGGGAGCAATAGCTAGCGGCAGCCCGGTGTCCGGCAAGCTACCTCTACCGCGGAACACCCTGTGCCGGCGATAATCCTACAGCTCAGGCCTTCACGCCTGGGGCTTTTCTAAAACCGCGGCGGGATCGCTCGGAGATGTGCAGCGCCGTGACTGCCGATACCGGCGGTCCGATCGAGGAAACCTCAGCGGTGAACGGGTGAGCTACAGTTCAACTACCCTGGAGCACCGCGTGCCAGCCGTAGCTGTCGCGGACGCGGTCCGCTTCACGATGCGCGTACCTGCGTCGGCTCTCTTGAGTGTCGAACCGCTCGTTCTCCCTGCGCTCAGATTCCAGATTGGCCACGCTCACGCCTACCTGCCGAACCGCCACGCCCCGCGCGACCGCCTTTGCAAACAACTCCTTTGCCGTGGCCAGCAATTCACCCTCGTCATCGGTCGGGCGGGCCAGCCGGATGGTCTGCTGCGCAGAAGACTGGTCTACATAACGCACCCGCACGCCAATGCTACCTGCCTGCTTGCGTTGCTCCCGCAGCGCAGCGCCAATCCGCTCGCTCAGATATTCCAGCAGGCCGCCAAGAACTTCGCAATCGACGGTGCCACCTTCGATGCGGGTTTCACGCAAAACGCTCACCGACGGCAGCAACGATTTGCGTTCATCGAGCCCTCGTGCGGCCGTCCAGATCTGTTTGCCCATCTCCTCGCCAAACGCCGCCACCAGCACCGGCTTCGGAATCCGGCGCACTTGGCCAATCATGATGACGCCTTGCTCCGCCAGCGCAACAGCGTGTGCGTGTCCGATGCCGTGTAGCCTGTCCACTGGCAACGGCGCCAGAAACGTTTCCTCCGTGCCCGGAGCCACAATGCGGACGCCGTGCGAGCCCGCAAGCCGCGAGGCAATCGACGCCACTACTCTCGTGCGCCCGGCCCCCACGGATACGTTCAGGCCGGTGCGCCCGAACACCTCCGCCTGCAACCGCCTCAGCGTGCCTTCAAAGTCCCCACAAAGCCACCCGCTATCGGCAAAATCGAGATAGAAGTCATCCAGCGCCGCCGTTTCGACTGTCGGCGTGTACGTTTCCAGGATGCGCCGCACACGCTCGACAATCCCCGCGCAGTACTCGTACTGCGCCGGCACGACAATCGCTTTCGGGCACAGGCGCACCGCGTCAATCAGACTCATCCCAGTCTTCACGCCGTGCAATTTCGCTTCACAGCTTGCCGAAACCACCACGCCGCGGCCCACCAGCACCGCCTGACCGCGCAGTTTCCGGTTCAGCACCTGCTCAACGGAGGCAAAGAGTTCGTCCACTTTCACATGCACAATCTGCGGCCTCTCCTTGGCCGCTCGCGTTCTGCCCAACTCATGCCAAATGGCCGCAACCCGCCACCGCTTTCCCTCCGCGACGGGTTGGCAGGGCACAGCATCAGTCGTGCCGTAAGTGCCTACGCCGCGATCCGGCTTCAGCCCCTGAGGGCTCGTTTCCAGGTCATCAAACGAAATCTGCAACCCCTGAAGACCACGGCTCTCAAGAATGGCGGTGATGACCTTTTGGCAAGCGTCCATGGCAGCTCCTGGTAGGGAAGCCCACTTTGCGCTATTTTAACGGGTGGCGTCCGGCTCGTGAGAGCCCGATGGCAATGGAACCGAAGCCACCCGTTTCCCGTTTCCTCTACCGCCCTGTACTGTAGGCGAACAAAAAGCGAAAGTCAAGAGTTTTTTGCTCCTGTCCCGCTCTTCCCGCTCCCACTCACTTTGGGATGTGCAATGCAAGTCGATCCGGCTTCAATGACGCCCGAACCCACAAATAGCCGCTAGCGTTCAGTTCGCGACGCAAGACGGTGGTCGCTTTCCATCTCAGAAGGTAGGAATGTTCTGGACCGTTCGAGGTAGCCACACGCCATCTTGGCTCTCCCTTGCCGCCATTTGAATGGCAAGTTTGAAGACTACTGGGAGGAGCACAGGGCCGCTTAACTTCCAGTTGTAAGTCGTGCACCCGAGCCCTACCGTGCATTGAAGTGACTCTAACGAACTGGCGCCCGTCTACTTTCCCCTTCCATTGCGCGCAGGACATTCCCGGCCGGGCAATAGCGTCCGCGGTCTGCCGCCGGGGGAGAAGTCAGAACTTGGCCCTCGCCTCACACCCAGGTTATTTCGTCTTACTCTCCTTGATCGAGGAAACATCCAGCACAGGACGGTCGCCGGTTTCCACACCGTGCTTATGAGTCAACTTTCCCGTCGCTACCACGCGCTTGTCGTTCAGCTTTTCCAGCTTCTGCGCGTCCTTGTAACCAATCTCGATCGAATGCAACGGTTTTCCGTCGACGCTAATTTCCGGATCGACTTGAATCGACCAGCCGGTGGATTCTCCACCGATGGCCATCGCACGCGCCAGCGTGCCCGTCACGGTCATCTTCGTTTGTGCCTGCGGTGCTGCTTGCGCGCAAGCGCACACCAATACCATCACCACCACTGCAGCGATTCGCGCCACACGCATATCCGCCTCCCGGGATTAGCGACCAGCCGGCTGCCGCGGCCGCACCGCCAGTACGTTCGGGATCGGCCACGGAATGGTGTTCCCACCGTTCACCTGCAGCGACGCTCCGTAGCTGCCGAACATTTCCTTCTCCACGCCTCCTGCCCGGAAATAAAGCTGCGCTTCCGGGCCGCCCTCCAGGTGCTGAGCGGCCACGATGCCAATGCCCGCGCCCAGCAGTTCCTGGTTCAAATCATGCATGGAAAAGGGTTCGCGCAAAAAAATGAACAAGATCCTGCCGCCATCGTCCTCCGCCAGCGCCGCCTCGCTCCACTTCTTGTCCTGTGAAGGCCAGGCATTCACGCCAGCCCGTTTGATCAGCCGCAGATTCTGCACCACCGCGCCATAGTCTTTCAGGATGCCTTCAAAACTCACACCCGGCGCATCCAGGTCGAAGATGCGAAACGCGGCCGTACCGCCGTCGTGCGGGTTAAATGCTGCCACCGATTGGTAGCTGTTCCGTTTGCTGCTGTTCACGTACTCCCCGCTGCGCATGTAACCGATATGAGATTTTCCGTCGGTACTGAACATCCCGGCATTAATCGCGGCCGTAAATTTTCCCTTCATGCACCATTCGCGCGCGGTGTGCCCGGCTAGCTCGCCTGTCTGGCTGGTTCCCAAAAGCGCCAGCTCCCATTGCTTCGGGTCTATGCGCAAAATGGTGATGGCCGAGTCGCTGCCGCTGGCCCCGTGCAGTGTCACATACCTCAGTTCCATCCCCGGCGCCAGCGTCTGCCATTCTGGCGCCCCGCTGGCGATCAGCGCACCAAATGCCAGCGCCAGCATCACGCTCGCGTTCCCCACGCGCGCTCCCCAATGCCTGCTTCTCACGTGAATCACCCCAGTCATCGTGTTTCGATTATCCGTCAGGCGAGCTATTTAATCGAAATTTCTCACTGCAAAATACTTACGTATCACCGCCAATCTAGTCGCCGCCTAAGTACCATGTGCCTATATCGCTTCCCGCGCCGATTGCATTATCCTAACGAGTGCCGCCCGGACGAGATGATCATGCCCTCCCCTGAAGCATTGGCCGACGATTCGCACGCCAGAGAGCTCGCGAGGCGCTTGCGTCGCATCTTGCCACTGGTATTTGGTGGACTGCTGGCGCTGATGATCGTCGCCGCAATCGTTTCGCTCTATTCTCTGCGGCAACTCGACGAAATCGCCCGCCAGGCTCAGCAACGTTTTGCCGCGCACAGCCAGGCCATTTCCTCCATCGTCGTCCTGGTCGATGTCTACGACAACCAGATGGATCGCTATCTCTTCCAGCGAAAAAACGCTGCGCTCACCGCCACGGTTAGCGACGTCGTTACCCGCGGCACCGCCATTCACAATGCCGTACTCAATTACCCTGCGGACATGGATCCCGAAGAAAAAAACCTGCTTAACCAGATTGAGCAGAAAATTCTCGAACAGGAGAAATCCTTCAACACTGTCAGCACCTGGCGCTCCGACGAACGCGAAAAACGTGCCCAGCAGCTCATGCGCGACGAAATAATTCCTTGCCGCACCCATATTCTGCAGGTTTCCCGCGATATCACCACCATGAACACGCGTCGCTTTGGCGAAGCCACGCAATCGTTGGCTATGCAGTTTCGCGCTGCCCAGACGCGCCTCGTCTCCATGGTCGCTCTCGCCCTGGTAGCTGGGCTACTGCTTTCCATCGTGGGCGGCTTCTATATCCTGCGGCTCGAGCAACAGGGGCGTTTGCGCTACCGCGCTCTGGTTCACAGCCGGCAGGAACTGGAAGCGCTTTCCGCGCGCCTGGTAGAAGCACAGGAGGAAGAGCGCCGCTCCATTTCGCGCGAGCTGCACGATGAAGTAGGGCAAACTCTCGGCGCTCTCCTTGTCGACCTCGGCCAATTGTCAAAACTCGTCTCGTTCGACGACGGACTGGTCCAAGGACAGATCTCCCGCATCAAATCCGCCGCCGAAACCGCGGTGAAGTCCATACGTGATATTGCGCTCCTGCTGCGCCCTCCCATGCTGGACGATCTCGGTCTGGTTCCCGCGCTCGAATGGCAGGGCCGTGAGGTTTCCCGCCGCGGCAATATGGAAGTGGAGGTCCATTCCGAACATGTCTCTGAGCAGCTCCCCGATGAAGTGAAAGTTTGCGTCTATCGCCTGGTGCAGGAAGCCCTGAACAACGCGGCAACCCACGCGGAAGCGAAAAACGCAAAGGTTTCTGTCGTGCAGACCGCCGACAAGATCATCGTGGAAATCGCGGATGATGGCCGCGGCTTCGATCCGCAACGCATGCGCGGCATGGGCATCCTGGGCATGGAAGAACGCGTGCGGCGGCTCGGTGGCAGCTTGACGATTCAATCCGTGCCCGGGAAGGGAGCTACCGTGAAAGCAGAACTTCCAATCCGCACTGCGCCGCCTCACTGAGCCCATGAGAAAAACCCGCATCCTCCTCGCCGACGATCACAAACTCATGCGCCGCGGCCTGAAAGCGCTCATCGAACAGCAGCCAGACCTTACGGTGGTGGGCGAAGCCGACGACGGTCGTCAGGCCGTGGCCCTTGCCACCTCGTTGAAGCCCGACCTGCTGGTGATGGACATTGGCATGCCCAACCTCAACGGCATCGAAGCCGCGCACCAAATCACCCAGGCGAATCCGGGAACCGCCATCGTGATCTTGAGCATGCATTCCGACGAAAGCTACGTTCTACGTGCTCTGAAAGCCGGCGCGAAGGGCTACTTGCTGAAGGATTCTGCGGAATCCGATTTGATCCGCGCCGTGCATGCCGTGGCCGGTGGAAAATCGTTCTTCAGTCCGGCCGTCAGCAAAGTGCTCCTCGATGACTACGTGCGCAAGTTGCAGCGGTCCGGTGCGGAAGATGCCTACGACTTGTTGACGCCGCGCGAGCGCGAAATCCTGCAACTCATCGCCGAAGGCAAATCCAACAAAGATGTGGCCAACCTCTTGAACTTGAGCGTCTACACCGTCGAGACGCACCGTTCCAACATTATGGAAAAACTGAATCTCCACGGTGTCCCGGAACTGATCCTTTACGCTGTCCGCAAGGGCGTCATCTCGTGAACCGGCGAAAAGAAGGCACACAGCCGTGATTCGCCGACGGCGCTATGTGTTCCTGACAATCGTTGGGCTCGCGATTCTGGCAGCTCTTTCCGGCGCCGCCTATCAGTCAATCGAATCACGTGTCGAGCCTCACCGCTCCCCGGAAGCTGGCCGCCCGTTGGATATCGGAGGATACCTGCTGAAATCAACTGTACGGTAACGGAAGGCCCATCTGTAATTCTCGAAGCTGAGCTTGGCCATGTGTCGATCGAGTGGCGCCGAGTGCAATCGGGAATTGCGAAGTTTGCGCGGGCCTGTTCGTATCACCGCGCGGGATACGGTGGCAGCGACGCCTTACCGACGCCGCGCACCAGTCTGCAAATCGCAAAGGAACTTCAGCACTCTGCTGTCCACCCTTCCTGCTCGTGGGCCATTTTTCCGGTGGCTATGGCTATAACGTTCGAGTGTTTAACGGAAACTATCCCGATGAGGTCACGGCAATCGCGCTAGTGGGACTCGACGCCAGAAGACCAGTACGAATTGTTGCCACGCGCATGGGCAAATCTACTCTTCAGAAAAGGCAGGCCATGTGAACCCCGTTTCTGTCGTCGGTGTGGCCCGCTGGATGCGCTGCGCACGCCTCGGCGGGAACGCCTACCCGATCCTGCCATCGAAGTACCTGCAAGAGCCAGTGAGCTCGAATCGATCAAGACGCGCGCGGAGCAGGCACGGACCGCGAGAAATATTTCGGACAGGAACCGTATTTGCCTATAACTCCATAAAATTAAGCCGCTTACGTCCTACCAAATTGCCGGGCACGAATATCCCCAACGCCAGGGAGAATCAGCCGCCCCCTCAAACGCGTCTGATTCAGGGAGACCAAAATCCGCGCAGACTCGCCCTGCGGAAGGGCTGGATGCGCAACAAGGGTAAGGACGGACACATGACCAAAATTTCGTCATCCATGAAGTCCAGGACCGCTGCACTCGCACTTGGCTTGGTGTTGGGTGTCGCTGGCCTGGGTGTTGCGCGCACGATTCAGAATTCGACCACGGCGCAAAAAGTTGGCGCCGCGTCGGAAAAGAATCCCCCCGCGACATTGAAACTTGCGGATCCCAAAGAGGGTCCGAGTTCCACCAGTTACGCACCAATCGTTAAAGAGGTGCTTCCTTCAGTCGTGAATATTTCGTCATCGAAAGTTGTCAAAGCCAGCGACGACGGCATGGAGCAAATGCAGATGGATCCCATGTTCCGCCAGTTTTTCGGTCAGGGCGGTATGGAAGCTCCCAAGGATCGCCGTGAAAAGGCTCTCGGCTCTGGTGTAATCGTCAGTCCGGAAGGCTACATTCTCACCAACAATCACGTCGTGGACGGCGCCACCGACGTCAAGATCACGCTCTCCGATAAGCGCGAATTCAAAGCGCGCGTCGTGGGCGCCGATCCAAAGACGGACGTTGCGGTTCTCAAGATCGACGCCAGTAACGTCACTCCACTCACCATTGGCGATTCTTCCAAGGTTGAAGTGGGCGACGTAGCCATTGCGGTTGGCGACCCGTTCGGCGTAGGACAGACCGTAACCAAAGGCATCATCAGTGCCAAGGGTCGCGGTGGGCTCGGTATCGAGGACTACGAGGACTTCATCCAGACGGATGCTCCCATCAATCCGGGCAATTCCGGCGGCGCGCTCGTCAACGATCGCGGTGAACTCATCGGCATCAACACCGCCATCATCTCGCACGGTTCCGGCGGCAGCCAAGGCATCGGCTTCGCGGTTCCCGCGAATCTTGCTCGCCAGGTCATGGACCAGATTCTCAAGAACGGCAAGGTTGTCCGCGCGTATCTCGGCATCCTGCCGCAAGACGTAACCCCAAGCATGGCGAAGGCTTTCGGTGCAAAAGAAGCCAAGGGCGTGGTCGTCAGTGACGTTACCCCCAGCAGCCCCGCGCAAGAAAACGGCATTCAGCGCGGCGACATCATTCTCGAGCTGAATGGCAAACCCGTCACCGACAGCAATCAACTGCGCAACAGCATTTCCATGATGCCGCCGGGCACCGGCGTGAAGCTCAAGACCCTGCGCAATGGCAGCGAGCGTGATGTCACCGTCAAGCTCGGCGAAATGCCTACGGAAACCGCCAAGCTGAATTCTCAGGAAGAGGGCGGCAGCAAAGCTCTCGACGGCGTGGAAGTTTCCAACCTCAATCCCGAAACCGCAAAGGAGCTGGGCCTGCCGTCCAGCACCACCGGCGTTGTCGTCAACGGCGTGGATCCCACCAGCAAGATGGCGGAGTCTGGTCTGCGCCGCGGCGACGTAATTCAGGAAGTGAACCACCAATCTGTAAAGAATGTCTCTGAGTTCCAGAGCGCGCTTAAGAAGGGTGGCGACGAGCCGCTCCTGCTCGTCAATCGCGGCGGTCGAACGCTCTACGTCGCTGCGTGATTCCTGAGCTTCCGCGGAGGACTCTGTGCCAGCCAGAAAAGGCTGGCACAGAGGCGGAAGCGACGTCCGTGTCGAGACTTTGTGGCGGGCGCTTGCTGGTGAAAGCTAGCAACATTTCTCCGCAAGAAAGAAAGAGTAAAAGCGAATGAAAGACCGCAAGATTCGCATTAAGACCAAAGATGAGACCAACGTGATGACCGAAGACATCCGCCGCCGTCTCGACCTCATCGACAAAGATTTGAATATGAAGCTGGAAACTCTTGATTACATCTTGACGGGCTCCAAAGACGATCCCGAAGAGTTTCTGCAGCTCTACGTCCAGCCACTCTTGGAATCGGGCCTCTCTCTCGAAGATTCCTTCTCGCTCTTGGTCGACGGCGTTCTCCGCCCCAACTGACTTCCCTGCAATCCGGCCGTCCAGCTTCTAACCGGATTGCCTCCGCCCGAAAGAAAAGCCCCGCTTGGAGCAATCCAGGTGGGGCTTTTTTGTTTAACTCGGCCCCTTTTTCCCTCCTGTCCAACCGTCCAGTTAGACCTGTCCTTCCCCGGCCGCCCAGCCCTGTAGCACCGCCGCAACCAGTTATTGCGCATGTAGGCACAGCCCTGTCCGTGCGTATTGATAGCCCTCAAATAGTTACAGTACTCTCAGTCCTAACGGTGGAGGAGAGCGCCCGGAGCTCGCGCTTTTGTAGGCCTCGCTCTGCGCTCCCGCCATAGTGCTGGAAGAGTCGGGACGTCGCGCCATCGATTGCATGCTCGCACCGAAACGCGTTGTTTCCGGCCATCGCCTGTGAGGGGCGAAGTATGAAGGAGAAAAGAGTCTCTATGATGCCCGCCAAAAAGATATTTGCTCTTGCCTGCTTGACCCTGACTCCGCTGATTCTTGCCTCGTGCAGCGGCATTCCCGGCGGTAACAACGGCGGAGGCGGTGGCACTACTCCTCCCCCATCGGCTACCTACACGATCGGCGGTACGGTAACCGGCTTAGCTGGCACCGGTCTAGTTCTAACCAATAACGGCGCGGATAACCTTACGATCAATCCCGGAACCGGCACAGTGAGCTTCACCTTCAAAACGGCAGTGGCGACGAATGGGGCATACGCTGTTGCGGTAGCCACGCAACCCAGCAGCCCCTCGCAGACTTGCACGGTGGCCGGCGGCACAGGGACGGCGACAGCGAACGTCACCTCGGTTACGGTGACTTGCGCGGCAGCTACGGTCACGATCGGCGGAACGGTCACCGGTCTGAGTGGCGCGGGATTGGCGTTACAGAATAACGGTGGAGATAATTTGACAGTCACGGGTACCGGCACGGTCCAGTTCACGTTCCAGACCCCGCTAACCTTGGGTGGCTCGTATAACGTCACGGTGCTGACACAGCCAACCAACCCCACACAGATCTGCAGCATAACCAATGGCTCGGGATTGGCCACGGCCAATGTCACCAACGTCAGTATCAGTTGTTCGTCGAAATTCTCCATCGCTGGAACGGTTAACGGCTTGACCGGTTCTGGATTAGTGTTGCAAAACAACGGCCTGGACAATCTACCCGTTAGCGGGACCGGAACGCAGCAATTCACCTTCCCAACCCTCGTACCGGGCACGTACAACGTTACTGTCCTCACGCAGCCAAGCAACCCCACACAGACCTGCCAAGTCACCAATGGCACCGGGACAGCCACCGCTAATGTCACCAACGTAACCATCACTTGCTCTACAGGCTTCCCGATCGGTGGCACCGTGAGCGGTTTGACCGGTGCCGGATTAGTGTTACAGGACAATGGGGGAGACAGTCTGACCGTTGTCGGCACCGGGAGTGTTAAGTTCACGTTCCCATCGTTAGTAACAGGAGCTTACGCCGTAACGGTGAAAACCCAGCCCTCCAATCCCGCCCAAAGTTGCACCGTCGGCGCAAACGGCACGGGAACGGCCTCCGCCCCTGTCACCAATGTGCAGATTTCTTGCGGGTCCGTCTACACGGTTGGCGGAACTGTATCCGGCCTTCTCGGCTCGGGATTGACGCTCGAAGATACCATTGGTACCGTGCTCGACCAGCTTCCTGTCACCGGCACTGGCGCGGTCAACTTCAATTTTGCCATTCCCGCGCCCATCAACTCCACCTATACCGTCAGCGTGATTACCCAGCCCACCAACCCTGCGCAGAATTGTTTCGTCAACAATGGCACCGGAAAAGTGACCGGCACCGTAAACACGGTTCAGGTGGTATGTCAGCAGCCGGCTTGGACTATCAGCGGCACGCAGGTCGGCTTAGTTACCCTCAAATACGACGGTACTCCGCTCACTGGCGCGTATACAGAGCTCCTCAACAATGGCGGCGACAACATCTTCGTTAGCGGCAACAACGTTGGCTTTCACTTCCCGACCGGAGTGACCAACAACGGAAAGTACAACGTGAACGTGTTTCTGCAACCGACCAGCCAGACTCAGGGGTGCACCGCATTCTACTATCTGGGAGTGGCCACGGCCAACGTGGATAGCGTCATCGTCGATTGCCAGCACAACGACTGGACATGGATGTTCGGGCCAGATACTGCAGGCACCTACGGCGACTACGGCCTTGCCAATCTTCCACCTCCACCACCTCCGGCTGCAGATCTGAACACGCCTGGAGGAAGAGATTTCGCTACCACCTGGTCGGATTCGTCGAACCTGAAATGGATGTTTGGTGGATGGGGCCTGCCTATACAGGGCGCGAGTCCGCCATACCTCCCCTCTTTCATGGGTGATTTGTGGGTCTTTTTGCCTGACGTGGGCAACGCCGGCCTAGGCGGTATGTGGGTGCCGGCGGATCTACCCACCACGAAGGTAGTGACGCCATTGGGCTTTACCACGGTAACTGCAAACACTGTTCCACTGCAAGTTCCGGGTTCGTTTAGCAACCTTACCGACGCCACCAACACGTATCACGACCTCGCCAGTGGCGACACCATTACCACCTTCGTTCCAGCCGTGCCGGGAGCGCGTTGGGGCGGCGTTTCATGGACCGACATCGCTACGGGGAACTTCTATTTGTTTGGCGGGCAAGGCCACGCAGCTCCCGGCCACGCTGGGTTGTTGAATGACCTCTGGAAATTTGCGCCCGGCAGCTACGATGGATCCACCCCCAACTATGTTGGGTCTAACACCTACTTGGGGTCCTGGACAAACATCAGTGGCTTCGCAACTGCCAACGTGACCGGCAATTACGGCACGCAAGGCTCCGCCTCAAACTCGAACCTGCCCGGTGGTCGATGGGGCGCGGCCTACTGTACTGATAATGCCGGCACACTATGGATGTTCGGCGGACAGGGATACGACTCCGCAGGCAACGTCGGACTCTTGAACGACCTATGGATGTATAAAGCCGGCCAATGGACATGGGTAGGCCCAGCCAACTCCAGCGTTTCACAGAACAATGGCGTTTACGGCCCTCTTGGCACACCGGGTACTGGAAACTATCCTGGAGGTCGACAGACAGCGGTCCTGTGGGCCGACAATAACGGGAATTTGTGGTTGTTCGGCGGCCTCGGTCTTGATTCCGTCGGCACACAGAATCCAGGAAACGCCGGATCGCTTCCCGACGGCAGCACTCCGGAAGGCGCTCTCCTCAACGACCTCTGGCAATACAACATCACCACCCAAGAATGGACCTGGATGTCTGGTGGAGGCGCAACCGGCCTCGCCCAGCAGATTGGCGTCTATGGTTCCCAACAGGTTCCCGCGGCTGGGTTCTATCCAGGATCGCGCTGGGGCTCCTCAGGGTGGTCTGACAGCAATGGAAACCTTTGGTTCTTCGGCGGCTGGGGCTATGCCTCGTCGCTTGCCGAGAGCACCGGATTCCTCGACGATATCTGGGAATACCATACCACTGGGCCAAACAAGGGGTTGTGGACCTGGTGGAAGGGATCAAGCAACGTCAACGAGGCGGGTCAATATCCAACGTATCTTCCCGTCCAGTATGCCATTCCGTTTGTGAACATCCAACCTGGCGCCCGTCGCGGCGTAGCTCTCTGGCCGCTGGACCCCTCGGAAAGGGTCTTTATGTTTGGTGGCCAAGGCTACGACTCGCTCGGAGCGAACGGCTATATGGGAGAAACGTGGACGTATTTGCCCTTCCCCTACTAAGCGGATCACTGAGAAGCTGACCGTAGCAGAGGTCAGAGAATCTCTCCAGCAGAGGTGAACACGACCAGCCGGGACGCGAACCGTCCCGGCTGGTCTTTTTTGGGCCGGCACTGCTGTGAGCGGCGCTCGCGCTTCCTTTCCAAGCTCCATGATTCTTTGCGGCTCAATTTCAGCTATCCTGTCTTTCCATACACATCGCGCGGAGCTCTTTTTGTCAATTGGTATGCCACAATCCGATTTGCGCACGGCCCCACTTCCTTCTGGCACGCGCATCACCTCACGCGATTCTTTCTGGCGCCTCGACGTCGCCCCTCTCTTTGCTATTGCCCTTTCCACCCTGCTTCTCCACTTCCTCACCGGCAATCGCTACGGCTTCAATCGCGACGAACTCTCTCTCCTTGACGACGCCCGCCAGCTCTCCTGGGGCTACGTTGCCTATCCGCCCATCACGCCACTTTTCGCACGACTCTCGCTCCTGCTCTTCGGCACCTCGCTCCCCGGCTTCCGTTTTTTCTCCTGGCTTGTGCAGGCCATCGCGGTTGTCCTTACGGGTTTGATGGCGCGTGAACTCGGCGGCTCCCGACGCGCGGAAATTTTCGCCGCTCTCGCTGCCGTTCCCTTTTGTCTCGGCGGCGGCGCGCTCATGACGTACATCTCCTTCGACTATCTCTGCTGGGTGCTTGCCGCGTACTTCGTTATTCGGCTGTTGAGGACTGGCGACGCGCGCTGGTGGCTTGCGATCGGTGTCGCGCTCGGCCTCGGCATGCTCTGCAAGTACACCATGGGTTTCTTCACCCTCGGCATTGTCGGTGCCGTCTTGCTCACCGACGCCCGCCGCTTCCTGCGCAGCAAGTGGCTCTGGCTGGGCGTTGCTATTTCCATTCTCCTTTTCCTCCCCAATCTCCTTTGGCAAGCCCAGCATCATTTCGTCTCGCTTGATTTTCTGCGCTTCATCCACGAACGCGATGTCCGCGAGGGCCAGACCTCCGGCTTTTTCCCCGACCAGGCCGAACTCGCGCTTCTCGCATTTCCTCTGGCGCTCGCCGGGCTGCACTACTTCTTCTCCAAAAACGGCCGGCCGTTTCGCATGTTGGCCTGGATGTACGTCATACCCCTCGCGCTCTTCCTTATCGCCAGGGGACGGGGCTATTACCTTGCTCCCGCATACCCGATGCTGTACGCCGCTGGCGCTGTGTTCCTGGATGACTGGTTCGCGGACCTGCAAGCAAGCAGAGCGAGAGTGCTCCGCATCGTCGTCTTCTCTGCCTTGCTGATCGATGTTGCCATTGCCATTGCCTTCGCGTTACCCACTGCCCCGGTGGGCTCCCCGTGGTGGTACTTCGCAAGCAAAGTCAATGGCACCTTGCGTGAAGAAATTGGCTGGCCCGAATTTGCGGAGACGGTCGCAAAAATCCGCGACACTTTGCCCGCGAAAGATCGCCCGCGCCTCGGCATCCTGGCAGGAAACTACGGAGAGGTCGGCGCTCTCAATCTTTATGGGGAACGCTTCGGTCTGCCGCGCGCCATCAGTGGCGTCAACTCTTTCTGGGAACGCGGCTACGGCGACCCGCCTCCCGAAACGGTAGTTGTCGTAGGCTTCCCGCGCGAGTGGGTGGACTCTCAGTTCACATCGTGCCAACTTGCTGGCCACCCGTGGAACCGCTACGGCACCGCCAACGAAGAAACCATCGAGAATCCCGACATGTTCGTCTGCCGCGGCCTTCGCCAACCCTGGCCCGCCTTCTGGAGAAACTTCCAGTCCTTCCGTTAACCGCTCTCTCTTGGGAGCGCACTGCTCCGATGTGAAAGCCTCCATTATGGGGCAGGGCACGGCGCAACGGTTTGCGGACAACTCTCATTTTGTCATTCCGAACCGAGTCCGCGGAGTGAGAAATCTCTCTTTTCTTGGATTTCGCTAAGGAGAAATCCTCAATCACCTCATACCGCAGCCGAAGGCTAATCCTTCCCCGCATGCCGCCGCGCCCAATGGCGGTACAGCGGCAGCCCCGCCAGAATCAGCAGCAAGCCAATCGTCGAACGCCCCGGCCGCTGAAACCAAATACTCACGGTCAGGGCCAACGCGCCCACGACAAACAATCCCGGCACCCACGGATAGCCCCAGCAGCGATACGGCCGCGTCAAATCGGGCTCCGTCTGGCGCAAGCGAAACAGCGCCATTACCGCCAGCCCGTAAAAAATCCAGCCCGCAAAAATATAAAGGCTTGTCAGCTCTTCGAACGTCCCGGACAGCGCCATCACGCTCGCCAACGTACCCTGAAAAACCAGCGCGCGTCCCGGTGTGTGATATTTGGGATGAATTCCATCCGCAACCTTGAAAAATATTCTGTCGCGCGCCATGGCGTAAGGCACACGCGCGCCGCTCAGAATCGAGGAGTTCATGGAACCGAGTGCCGAAATCACCATGGCCAGCGTAATCCACGTCGCGGTGCCGTGGCCGATCTCCCGCGCGAGCACATCCGACGCCACGTGTTGCGAATTCGCCATTTCGTTGAACGGCAGCACTTTCAGGCACGCTGCGCTGAACAATATGTACACCAGCGCCACGAACGCCACTCCTCCTACCAGCGCCCGCGGAAAATTCCGTTGTGGGTCCGCAACTTCCGATCCCACGAGATTCAGGTCTTCCCAGCCGTCATAAGCCCACAGTGCCGCAGCCAGCGCCGCCAGGAACGCGCTAAGCAGCCCTGGGTTCACTGCCGTTGGCCAGATCGGATCCCCCGCATGCGTCGCGCTTCCCGGCAGCAGAAACGCCACGCCAATCACAATCACTACGCTCACCACCTTGATCGCCGTGAGGAATACCTGCACGCCTCCGCCCAGCCGCACACCCAGATAATTCACGCCCGTCATCACCAATAGCCAGAACACCGCGAAGGGCTGCGCCCAGGTGAACACGAAATCGTACGGGGGAATCCATTGTGCAAATCCCGGAATGGCTATGCGCACGGTGAAAATTGGCGTGGCCACCGCCGGAAGAAAAAACGCCAGGAAGCGTATCATCCCTGCTGCAATCGACGCTGCCGATGACGGCCTTCCAACAATCGAGTGCATCCATCCGAACAGATATCCCCATACCGGCCCGAATCCGCGACGCAGATACGCATACTCCCCGCCTGCTTCTGGAATCGCCGCACCCAATTCCGCGTATGAGAGCGCCCCAAACAGCGACAGCAATCCGCCCACAATCCACGCCACAAACACGACCGAGATGCTTCGCCCCTCGCGCGCCATTTCCGCCGGCTTCAGGAATATTCCTGTGCCGATCATCGTGCCCACAACAATGGCCGCCGAAGCCCATGGGCCCAGCCCGGGCACCAATTCCAGGCGCTTTTCGCTCATACCCCTCCCATTTGGAGTGCCGTGGCGTGCCACCGCTTTTCCAGCGCCAAGGTGTCATCCAAATTTCTCATCGAACCGTCAGCAAAGCTTGTGGTCGCAATTAACAAATTGTGGTCCGACAACTACCTAAATTTGTCATCCCGCCTGCCCTGAACGCATTCAGTGAAGGGAGCAAAGCCAGGGATCTGTTTTTCGGGGAGATCACCCCTCTCCGCATCCTCAAATCGCACCCGCCCGTTCAGGCAACACCCGGCTCGCAACCACCCCTGCCGCGAACGTCACGCACGATCCAATCATCCAGTACCACGTAAATGCTACGCTTGTGAACCGCGCGACCAGCAACACCGCCGCCAATCCCACAATCATCCCAATCAACGACCCGTTGGAATTCGACCGCCCATCGAACGTGCCCAACAAAAACAATCCCAGCAAGCATCCGGATGTAAACGATACGATGGTCAGTCCCGCCTCCAGCACCGGCCCCCAGCGCACCAGTCCCAAAAAGATCAGCACCGCGCCCCACCCCAACGTCATCCGCCGCGACAGCTTCACGAATTTCTCTGGATCGCGTGTGTGGCCCCTCAGCGCCGCAAAATCCATCACGCTGCTCGCCGCTAGCGAGTTCAATGATCCGCTCGCGTTCGACATCGCCACGGCCAAAATCGCCGCCAGCAGCAATCCTGCCAGCCCCGTGGGCATTTCGCGCACCAAAAACAGCGGCAGAATACGATCCGTCGACTCCCCTGGGGCCAGCAACGGCGTGTGTTGCGCGAACACATACAGCAGCACTCCCACCAACAAAAACACCGTGAACTGGAACAACACGATGAATCCGCTGCTCAACAGCGCCTTCCGGCTGTCTTTTTCGTTTCGCGCTGCCAACAACCTTTGCACGATGGTTTGATCCGTTCCGTGCGTCGCCATGGTCAGGAATGCTCCGCCAATCACGCCCGACCAGAACGTATACTTCGTCGCCAGATTCCGCGAAAAATCCAAAAATTGCAGCTTGTTCCCCGCGGCCGCGGCCACCTGTGTCACTTCGTTCCACCCGCCCGGAATGCGGCGCAGCAACAAAAACAGCGTCACCAGGCTCCCTGAAAGATACAGCAAAAACTGCGCCACATCCGTCCAGATGACGGCCTTCATTCCGCCTTCAAACGTGTAGAAGATCGTCAGCGCAATCACGATCACCACCGCCAGGCGTTCCGACGTTCCTAGCGCCACGCTCACCACCAACGCAATCGCCGATATGCGCACTCCTTCCGCCAGCGCGCGCGTCACCAAGAATGTCATCGCCGCAATCGACCGCATGCGTGTCCCGAATCGCTTCTCGACCAGCGCATAGGCGGTCAGATAATCCCCGCGAAAATAGCCCGGCAGCAGAATAATCGCGATCAGCACGCGCCCCACAATGTAGCCAAACACCAACTGCAGAAACGTGAGATTCCCGCCATAGGCAAGTGCCGGCGTGCCAATGATTGTCAATGTCGAGGTTTCCGTGGCCACGATGGAAAAGGCCAGCGCCCACCATGGCGCGTTCTTTCCACCCAAGAAGTAATCGCGCACATCCTTCTGCTGCCGCCGGAAACGCAACCCTAGCGCGGTCACGCCAAGCAGATAGACAATCACGATCCCCAGATCGAGCGGATGAATGTGCATGCGTTGTGCCGCGCGACAATTTGTGACCCTCGCCGCGAAGTGTTTTGAGAATAGTGGCGGACGCACCAAGCGTCAAGGAAGCTCTCAACCTCCGTGGCTTGTGCGCCGCTACGCGTTCAGCAACTTTGTCACGCCGCCGCTGCGAAAACTCCTCCGCTCGCGTATTCTTGTTTCATGAAACTGGCTCTCGGCTTTGACGGCGGCGGCACCAAAACTCACTGCGTCCTCATCGATACCGAAGGCCGCATCCTTGCCGAAAGCCGCAGCGGCCCTTCCAATCCGATGCGCGTCGGCTTTGGCGGCGCCATGGCATCCGTATGCGATGGCGCGCGAATTGCCCTGCAAAATGCCGGCGCCTCTATTGAAGATCTCGCCGCCATCTGCGCTGGCAATGCCGGTACCGGCCAGCCGGAAGCCTCCGAGACAATGAAGACGCTGCTTTCCCAGGAATTCCCTCACGCTCTCGTGCGCATCTGCACGGACCTGGAACTCACCCTCGAAGCCGCCGGCGATGGTCCTGTAGTCGTTCTGCTTGCCGGAACAGGTTCCGCTGCCGTCGGCCGCGACGGCGCCGGTCAGGTTGCGCGTATCGGTGGTCACGGCCCGCTCGTCAGCGATGAAGGCAGCGCCTACGATGTTGGCCGTCGCGCCGTGATGACGGCCATGCGTGCGTTCGAAGAAAAACAGCAGGACTCGGCACTTGGGGATCGCATCCTCGGCGAATTAGATTTCGTTTCCTGGCAGGAGCTGCAGGCCCGCGCGGTTGCTGCTCCTGACGACGTCTTTCCCAGAGTGTTTCCCATCGTCACTGCTGCCGCCGAAACGGGCGACCTCGCCGCGCGCCAGCTCCTGCAACTCGCCGCGACGGATCTGGCATCGCTCGTCCATGATCTTGTTGAGCGCCTTCAGCTTCGCGATCAAACATTTCTTTTGGTCAAAAGCGGCGGCATGCTTTGCCGCTCCGGCTATTTCGACCAGTTGATCGATCAGCGCCTGCGCGAAGCTGCACCGAACGCGCAATTTGGCGCCCTGGCCATCACACCCGGTGAGGCTGCGGCGCGCGTTGCTCTCCGGCTTTTGTCCAGGCAACACGCGGAAGGGCAGCGTCATGGCTGAGCTTGATCAGGTTCTTCGACTCGCCCGCAGCGCCTCCGGCGACGAACTTGCCCCGCTGATCTATCATCCCGATCCCGCGGTGCTGTTGGCGCTCCTTGAGAACCCCGCGTTCGACGATGCAACTCTGTGTCTTCTCCTGGCTCGTAAAGATCTGCCTGCCGAACTTCTAGAAGAAATTGGCTCGCGCAAACCTTTGCTGAAAGCCTATGCTGTCAAACGCGCGCTCCTTTTTCACCCTCGCGCCCCTCGCCTCATCTGTCTGCGGCTTTTGCGCGATCTTTACCTCATGGATCTTGTGCAATTTACCCTCTCGCCCGCAGTTTCGCCGGAGCTCAAGCGTCACGCCGAGGAGCAAATCCTCGCGCGCCTGCCGCAACTTCCGCTCGGCCAGAAGATCACCTTGGCGCGGCGCGGCCCCGCCCGTGTAGCCGGAGCGTTGCTCGCCGAAGGCCATTCCCAGGTCCTGCCTGTTGCGCTGGACAATCCCTACCTAACCGAAGCGCAAGTGTTGAAGGTGCTGGCGCGTGAAAAAGTCTCTCTCCCGGTTGTTCAGGCCTTGGCGGCACACCGCAAGTGGTCCCACGCGTACAACGTGCGCCTGGCTCTGGTCCGCAGTCCCTCCGCGCCTCTCGCAACCGTTCTCGCGTTTCTGCCGGAACTCACTGTCAACGATCTCCGCGAACTTGCCGCACCTGGCATTGTTCCCGCCAATTTGCGCAATTACCTACAAGCCGAGGTCCAGCGCCGCATGCGCGCCTCGAAACAGACTTCCTCCAAATCGTTCTAGTGTTGACGCCCCTCACGCCTTTGTAGCGTGGGCCTTGCGAGGGGGGGCGGTTTTGAATGTAGCGCGCTGGCTTTTATGCCAGCTGCAATGACACTGGCAAGCTCAACACCCCAGGCGCCCTTATCCTTGCTCCTTCAACCGCAAAATCATGAACGCCCCAAGAAAAAACAATACCGCCGAAAACGAAAACGCCGCCTTCACCGAAACCGCCGCCCACAAGAACCCCACCACCACGCTGGACACAAAATCTCCCACGGCATTCACCGCCGCCAGCGTCCCAAACGCCATTCCGTGCTGCTCCCTCGGTATCAATTCCGCCGCCAGCGAATCCTCCAGCGCCTCTTCGGTTCCCACATACAATCCCGCCAGGAGGAAAATTACGACCAGCAACCACAGGGAACTCGGAGCCGCCATCAAAAAGATCGCCGTCACGCCCGCCAGCGCATAGCCCCCCGCCAGAATTATTTTCCGGCGTGGCACATGGTCGCTGATCCATCCGCTCGCGTACGCCGATCCGGCATAAAACACGTTGTGCAATGTATAAAGGCCGATGGCAATGCTCGCCGCTCGCGCCGTCCCTTGCGCTGGAGTCAGCGTTCGTGTGGCATACAGAATCAGCAGCGTATGCGAAAAGTCGCCCGATCCGAATATTCCTACACCTAACAAAAATTCGCGAAACGATCCCGGCAATTCCTTCAAGCTGGTCCAGAACAATTGCTGTTTCCGCGTCGCAATCGGCCGTTCCCGCACCAAAAACCAGAAGCTCGCCACCGCAATCATTCCCGGCAACAGCGTCCAAAGAAATACCGTGCGATACGAATGATGCGTCACTCGCAACAGCCACATCGCGGTCAGCGGCCCCGCGATGGCCCCCAGCGTGTCCAGCAGCCGTTCCAGCCCGAATGCCCGGCCGTACGCCGAAGGCGAAACAGCTGCCGCAAGCAGTGCTTTCCTCGTCGGTGAACGCACGCCGCGTCCCAGCCACGCCACCGCGCGCCCGATCAACACATGATACGCATGCGTGGCGAACGCGAACGATGCCGTGGCCAGCACCGTCACCGCGTACCCGAACACCGCCAGCGGTTTGCGGCGCTTTAATCGGTCCGTGTAGTAACCTGCGCTCAGTTTCGCGAAACTCGACAGCCCATCCGCAATTCCTTCGATCGTCCCCAGCCAACCCGGTCCCGAGCCAATCACTGTCAGGAACGCGGGCAACACCGCCGTTGCCGTCTCATGGCTCCAATCGCTGAACAGACTCGTCAACCCCACACCCAGTACGGTGCGGTTCAGCCAACCCTTGCCCTCTTCCACACGTTTATTTTCTTCCGAATTCACAGGCGCCAGTGTACAAGCGTTGGCGTAAATTAAAAATAGATTGAAGGGTTGCCTATCGCCGCGCGGCTCGGTACAAGATGACGCGTACTTTTTCCAGCGTGATCAACCCGCCTTCCACCATCTCATCCAGCCGCGGCAAAATTTGATCGATGCGTTCCTGCGATTCGATCACTTCCAGAATAATTGGCAAGTCTTGCGAAAGCCGCAGCAATTTGTCCGTGTGATACACGCTGGAGCCGCCGTATCCCCCCACCCCGCGCAGCACCGTCACCCCGGAAAACCCTTCCTTGCGCAGCATTTTCACAATTGCCTCATGCAGGAGTCTACCGTGCCACTTGTCCGACTCGCCGATGTGGATCCGCATCAACGTTCGTTCGCCTTCAAATTTCTGATGTGTCATGGCGCACTCCTGACCGCGTCGAGGTAGGTGGTCAAAGCCTTGCTTCCGACACTTGGCACCGCTAACACCGGGCTTTAGCCCCTGAGGACTCTTATTCTTCTGCCAAGTTCACGAAAGTCATCTCCGCTCCTAGAACCGATTCGCCAAGTGGATTCCCGCCACCGACAGCAAAAGCCCAAAAATCACGCTGGTAGCCACATACGTCGTAGCGCGCAGCCACTCGCCTGACTCCAGCATCTTCGCCGTTTCCCACCCAAAGCTCGAGAACGTTGTGTACCCACCGAAAAATCCCACCGCAATCGCCACACGCCACTCTGCCGGGACGATCATGCGGTTCAATGTAACTTGCCCGATCAGCCCCAGCAGAAAGCAGCCCGTCAAATTGACCAACAGCGTGCCAAACGGAAATGTGCTGCCCATCCTGATCTGCACCAGGCCCTGCAGGCCGTAGCGCGCCAGCGTCCCCACCGCTCCAAACACGGCAATCAGCAATAGTCGCAAGGTTTCTCCTCTTCCTCTTGCCGCGGGCCTCGATAACAAAAAACTCCTGGCGCCGCGCGGCATCCAGGAGTCATCAGTCCCGCTTCTCGCGGGGACGGTTCTGGCGAACTCCATCGCCATCTCATTTTCCAGTTCAGTGTATCCGCCACCTCCCGATGGCACAAGCGTAACGTCGTGCCTGGACGCCATCTCGGCACGGTTTTTCGCGTCGGCACCGGTTCTTTCCAACTTTTACGCTAGCCACGAGGCTGCTCGGTTTATTTCAGCGGAGTCGCCGCAGGGGGCGATGCCGGCACAGCCTTCGGCTGCTGCACCGCAATCTTCTCAAGGTGCCCGATATTCTCGCTCACCACCAGATCCGCACTAATCGTGTCCCCCGGTTTCAGTCCTACGATTTGCTGCCCATCGGCTACTCTGTAATCCATCGTCATCGCCGGCATGAATCCGGGAATGTCTCCGTGCTTCAGCATAATCATGTGCGTTGGAACGTCCACGGAGATCACCTCTCCTGAGACCGGGTAGTGCTTCGCCTCGTCCTTGTGGCATCCCGCGCACAAAAATCCGCACGCCACCAAGACCACCATCACCAATCTCTTCATTTCCGCTCCTCAATAGTGAAAACGCCAGCGAATCTGCGCTGCCATCATTCGTGGGTCCGCGTAGTGCGACCCGCCAAAGGTGTTGCTCGTATCCAGCATATACCGCTGATTCGTAATGTTCGTCGCCACAAACCTCACCGTGAAATTCTCGCCGAAATTCTTTCCCAACGAAAGATCCAACGTGTAGTAGCTCGGCAAATGGCTCGGCCCGTCACCATTCAGAAATCCCGAACCGTAATTGATTGTCAGCGCCGCAAAACTGCGCCAAGGCAGATCGCCTTCCATGCCAGCAGAAAACGTGTTCCGCTGGTCGTGGTCTAGATAAAAATTCCCGCTTTCTGGCGGCGTAAAATCTGTCAATCCACCGGTGATCGCTCCCACGCCTTGCGCTTTCTGGTTCGAGTACACCACGTGTGCGCGGTAGTGTTTAAGCAACAGCGGAGAACGCACCGTCGTTTCTAGTCCACTGATCACTGCCCCCTGTATCGTCAGCGGCAAAAAAATGTTCGAGTTCCCCAGCGAATCGTGGTCGAAGAAATTCCTCGCCGAGGTATGGAAATACGTTTCGCTCAGCGCCCATCCTCGTATCGGAATCGTGACGCCGTATTCCTGCTGGATGTCGCGCTCCCCGTACAGCGGCAAAAATCCGCAGCCGTCGCACCCGGTGTTGCCGATCAACGACCCGGAAACGGTATCCAGCGGCGGCGCCTGGTAGTAGTAGGAATACGCCGCGCGCACGATCCACTTCAGCTTGGGGATCTGGATTGCCGCGCCGATCCGGGGGTCCGTCGCATTCTCCGCAATCTGCCCGTCAAAATGCGTGTATCGCAACCCGCCGGTCAGTGTCAGCCACGACGTCGCCTTGAACTGGTCCTCCACAAACAGCGCTTCCAGATTCCCCGTCGGCCGCACGCGCTGGCTGAAGAAATTCCCTGAGCCATCATTGGCGTAAACGGAAAAAAACGAATTGTCCTGCTGCGCGAACGCATAAATTCCCGCCCGCACATTGTTTCGTTTGTTTACCCAGGAAACCGTCGCTTGCCCGCCCTCGTAGTTTGATCCGCGATTGTCCGCCGCGGTTGGTATGTCCGTCGGCCCGCCCTGATACACCGCGCGATTGAAGTGATAGAACGGCGACAGCACGAACAGTAATTCCGGACTGAACGTGTGCACCCACGTCCCGATCACCGCAATATCCTGCTCGCGCTGCCGGTCATTGTAGCCAACCGTCGTTTGCTCCGGATCGTTCGGCACTTGAAAGTAGTCCAGCCGCACGCCGCCATCAAACCGCAACTGATCTTTCTCCGTGGGATTGTAGAGCAGGGAAGTGAACCCGCCGCCGCCCGTCGCCTGGTTATGCGTGTTCACCGGCGTTGGCGGTTCCAGTCCCCAATCCGTATTATTGCCGCTGACGCTCGCGTAGTACGCAAACTTCTCCGTGTGATCCCCAAAACTGAGCCAGTCATCGGTGCCGTTGTAGCTCCCGTAGCTGGCGATCAATTCCGCCTGCCTATCACGCTCGAATCCGTTTTTTGGAGCCACATTGAACACACCATAGATCCGGTCGCCATATTCCGCCGCGTAGCTTCCCGTCTCGGCCTGCAGGTAGGAAATATCCTTCGGGTTGAACTGCGTTCCCACGTTCGACGCGATATTGGTGTTCGGAATGGGCACGCCGTCAATGGCCCAGGTCACCTGGTGCCCGCCGCGCACGTGCAGTTGGTCGTGAACCATGTAGGACCCCGGCACGAATTCCGTGATGATCTTGAAGCTGTTGCTGGCGTCCACTCCCGCATATTTCGAGATTTGATCCTGATCGATGAACACATCTCGGCGCGGCGAGTCCGGATTCAAATCTTCCGGTGACGCTGTCACCGTCACTCTTTCTGCCGTGGAAGCCAGCGCCATCGCGTAGTGCAGCACCGGTGCGCTCCCCGCGACGACCAGCAACGTTTGCGACTGGTACACAAATCCCGGTGCCTGCACCGTCACTGCGTACTGCCCCAACGGCACCGCTTGAAATTCAAACACTCCATCCGCGTTGGTGTCCGCCTCTTGTTTGTACGCGGAATTATTCGCCTGCAGCGCCACGTGTGCGCCGCTCATGGGCCGATGCTGCGGATCGTGCACTACTCCCCGCACCGATCCAAAAACCGTAGCAATCACGCCCCCGGCTAAAACCGCGGCAAACGGCACTAATAGCAAAAATCGTCGCAACATGGATTCTTCCCCATTGATCCGGGGCGAATGGCCCCGTTGTTTGGCCATGTAGCGGCCGCCTTCTGAGGCGGACGCTTTCTCCCAGCCTTGATTCCTGTAGCTCACCCCTTCAGGGGAGGCCGTTTGGCGCGTGCTGGCAATCGACCGCCAGCGAAAACGCCCCAACTGTCATTCCGAGCCCCGTTCGCCTTTTGAACGGGGCGAGGAATTTGCTTGAGCCTTTGATGGGAACTGCGAACGGACTACAGGAGAGAGCTTTTAGGGGGAGGGGAAGGAGGTGCAAGCAGTTGCAAGACTTCTTCGTTCTTCAGGGCTACCGTCGAATTCACTGTCTCCGGCGGCGCCGAAATCTCCACCGGTTCCGGCAACACATATACGCTACTACTCACCAGGGATGCGCCTTCCTTATGGCAGCAAGACATGCTGCACGCCACCATCCCGGCGCCGCGCGGGTGCTCGCATTCCATCTCGTTCTTCGTCGCTTGGCTTTTTCCGGACGAGTTGCTCTTTCCATGTCCATGCACGGCGCACATATTTCCTGCGCAGCACGCTGTTCCTCGCGCCACCCAGGCCGACGCCCACAGCGGCGTCCACAACAGTAATACCGCGATCAGGCACACACACGCTCCAACAGTTCTTCCCGGAGCGATGGCAGCGTGGAGCGAACGACTCATAAGGTGAGCTTCGAGAATACCTGAACCGCTTCCCAGTTTCCATACCCCGCCTTGTTCAGACTTGTTCAGAGGTCACGTGTCCCGCGAACCGAATCTCTTCTTGACACCAAACCCTAGGCATAGATAGCATACCCCTAAGATATCTATGCCTAAAAACGATATGCCTTCTGGCGCGCTCATCCTTCTCATCCTCCGGGTCCTCCGTTCCGGCCCTCTTCACGGCTACGCCATTGCACAACGCATCCACTCTCTGTCCTCGGAAGTCTTGCGGGTGGAAGAGGGTTCTCTTTATCCGGCCCTCCAGAAGATTCTACTTAAAGGTTGGGTCACCGCCGAGTGGGGCATCTCCGAAACTAAACGCAAAGTTCGCTTCTATCGCCTCACCGCTGAGGGTTCCCAGCAACTCAAAGTGGAACTCTCTGAATACGATCGTGTGAATGCCGCCATCCAGGCCATTCTGCGCACTGCCTGAAGGAGACTGCCATGAGTGAATTCTTTCGTCGTCTCCGCTACCTCTGCAACCGCCGCCGCTTCGACCAGGAACTGGCCGACGACATGGAATTCCATCGCGAAATGGCTGCGCGCGAAGGTCGCCAGAATTTCGGCAGCACCTTGCGCCTGCGCGAAGACGCGCGCGAGGCCTGGGGCTGGATGTGGATCGACCGTCTCACGCAGGATTTTCGTTTCGCCATGCGAATGTTGCGCAAATCGCCCGGGTTCAGCATCACCGCAATACTCACTCTGGCCTTGGGCATTGGTGCAAACACCGCCGTCTTTTCCCTGGTCAATTCGTTTCTGCTGCGCCCGCTCCCGTATCCCCACGCCGAACGGCTGGTTAAAGTTTGGGAGCAGCTTCGCGTCCTGGGAATAAACCGCTTCGCCGCGCCCCTGGGAGACTTCATCGACTACCGCAAAGACAATCATGTTTTTGAAGACATGGCCGCCGTCGAGGATGGCCACTTCCTCCTGACCACCGATCAACTGTCCCAGCGGGTCTTTGCGCTGAAGGTCACGGCCAATCTTTTCGAAATGATGGCTCTGCATCCCGCCATCGGCCGCTCGCTGGTGGATACCGACAATCAGCACGGTCATGAACATGTGATTGTTCTCAGTGATGCAGTCTGGCGTGAGAATTTCGGCGCGGACTCCAACGTCCTCGGGAAAAACGTCACCCTCGATGGCCAAATCTACGAAGTCGTTGGCGTAATGCCCCGAGGCCTGCGATTTTCCATCGGCCAACCCGACCCTCCAGACGTCTGGGTGCCGCTTTCTCTGGTCCCCGATCCGAATCGCAACACCGGCCGTCTCCAGATCGTGGCCCGCTTGCGCGACGGCGTCACGTTGGCCAACGCTCAGGCAAACATGGACACTCTCGCCCGCCAGATGGAGCAGGAGTATCACATTCAGATGGGCCCTCACGGTGAGGATCCCGGTTATGGTCTCTGGCTGGTGCCGCTGCGCGACGAACTCGTTGGCGATTTGCGGGAATCCCTCTTGCTGATGCTCGGCGCCGCCGGTCTGATCCTGCTGATTGCCTGCGCCAATGTAGCCAACCTGATGCTGGCGCATGGAGTCGGTCGCGATCGCGAATTCGCTATTCGCATTTCGTTGGGCGCCAACCGCACCCGGTTGCTGCGTCTGCTCACCATCGAAGCCGCCTGCTTGGCCGCCATCGGAGGCCTCGCCGGATTCGCTGTCGCTGTTGCGCTTTCGCGCTTACTGCTGCTTTGGAGCCCCTTTGACGTGACCAGGCTCCTTGGGGTAACGCTCGACCTCCGTTTGCTGGCATTTGCATTCGCCGCCGCTTTCGTTTCGCTGCTGCTCTCTGGCCTGCTCCCGGCTCTGCTCATGCTGCGCAAAGGAAACTGCGTTGGCATGCACACGCGCTCGCATCACGTAGTAGGCGACCGCGCGGGAAGAAAGCCGCGTCAGGCCTTGGTCATCAGCGAGACGGCCTTCTCAGTCGCGCTGGTCATCTGTGCCGGATTGCTGCTCCACAGCTTTGTGTTGCTGCGCCAAGCTCCCTTGGGATTCGATCCCAACCAGACCCTTACGGCATGGATGGCGTTGCCAACGTCCTATCAAACTCCCGTCCAAGAGTCCTCGTTTTACGAGACGCTCCTCGATCGCGTTAAAGCCATTCCTGATGCGCAAAGCGTAGCCATAACCACCATGCTGCCGGTTGAAGAGCAAGCTCGCCACAATCCCTTCAGCATTGAAGGACGCGCGTGGCAGCCCACGGGACACGACCAGGTCCCACAATTCGCGAACAATCAGGCCGTCAGCGCCGAGTATTTCCGAAGCCTCCATATTCCCTTGAAGCGTGGACGCTCGCTCACCGCCGAAGATCGCGACGGCACCCAGCCTGTCGCCGTCATCAATGAAACGCTGGTGCGCGGATTCTGGCCCAACGAGGATCCCCTTGGTAAGCGCATCCTTATGGGCGCACCCCGGCCAGGAGCCTCTTGGCTCACCATCGTTGGCGTGGTTGGCGATGTTCGCAGCAGTGGCGCAAACGCAGCACCCGCGCCGGAGTTGTACACTTCGCTGCTGCAAACGCCGAGCCCCTCGACGGCCTTGCTTCTCCGCACGCGCACCCCGGATCCTGAAAAACTAGTCGCTCAGCTGCGTTCCGAAGTCGCGGCGATCGATCGCGGCGTCGCTCTCTATGCCGTACAGACCTACGATGACATCTTTGCGCAAACCCTTGGCCCTCGCCGCTACGAGATGCTTTTGCTTTCCAGCTTTGCTTGCCTGGCTCTGCTTTTGGCCGCCATCGGCATCTACGGCGTAATCTCTTTTTCTGTCAACCAGCGTGCCCGGGAAATGGGCCTGCGCATGGCGTTCGGCGCAACCCCGCAGGACTTGAGTAAACTCGTGCTTCGCCAGGCGCTTCTTCTCTCCACCGTGGGCCTGCTCCTGGGAATCGCCCTTGGCCTTGCGTCCCACAAGCTGCTAGCCTCCGCTCTGTTCGGCATCAGCTTCCTCGATTTTCCCGTCTATGCAGCGGTAGTCCTCACCATCCTCGCCGTCTCTCTGCTCGCAAGCTATTTGCCGGCCCGCAGAGCCGCCAGCCTCGATCCCATGACCACCCTCCGCGCCGAATGACTGCGTCCATTTCGGGACTGTTCAAGTCGCTTTTAGAAAAATCTCCAATAAATTGCGATCCCGAGCGCAGCGAGGGATCTGCTTTTTCGCAAGGATCCATGGGAACGGCGATCTTCTCCCGTTCGAACAGACGACCCAGAGATATGACTAGATTCTCTCAGCAAGGTATGCCAACCGGGACAGCCGGCCTTCTCCCGCAAGGCGCGCAGTCATTGCCAGGAAGTTCTGCTGCGCCGCGTATCTCTGGTCGCCTTCGATCTGCCGCAGGGCCGTGCTTCGCAACTCACGCGCGGCGCGTCGCTTCTCCGCAACGGTAGCCATGTTCGCGGTGACGTCTCTGCACTCAAGCAATCGCAGGCCGGATTGGGCAATCACTTCTTTGTCGTAGTCCCTAGGGACAAACAGGAAAAACCCCGCCGAGCTGCGCACGGCAATTTCTTCATTTGTCAAAGGTCCAGTCACGGTGACGGGATCCGTGAACAGTAGAGGGCTCCCGGGCTTCAGCAAACGCGCCCACTCGGCAATCACCCGCGGTCGGTTGGGAAGATGGTTGATGGCATCAATGCAGGTAATCGCATCAAAGCGCGCATCTGGGAAGGGCAATTGTTCGCTCGCGTTCAGCAGGAGAAATTCCGCCCGTCCTTGAAGGTTCCGCTCGGATGCCAATGACGCTGCAGTGGCGATAGCCTGCTCGTGGATGTCGATGCCTACAAGGGAGCAGCCCGTGATTCCTGCTATCCGCAGCGCTGGCCCGCCTGAACCGCACGCAACATCCAGCAGTATTTTCCCAGTGGAAAGATCAAGCCAGCTCAGGTACAAGTCCTGTTCTTCAGCGCTCAGCCAACTGTTCTGCCCAATATCATCGCCGAAGGCGTCGCGACGAATCTCCGAATACAGCCCCGTCTGAAAATTTTCATAATTGGCGTCGTAGTAGCTACCGTCCGCTTCACCTTTCGATTTATTTGTTGGGTCCACGGAATCCTCCGCTCAATTGATCCGGCACCGCTTCCCGTGGTCTCAGAGTAATTGGCAGACCGGCTTCCGTTTGATCGAGAGCGCTCAGATTCACATCGCGCGTTTCCCGGATAAACAGAAGCGCTAGCATCGCCACCGCACAATAAAATGCGTAGATGACAGGAACGAAGTACCACCGATGGAAAACGTCCTCGCCGATCAAGCCCGCCAACAGCGACGGCGCGATCATCCCGCCTAAAATGCCAGAGAGATTGTAGGAAATACCCGCGGCTCCCGTCACGAACCCGTCCATGTGCATAAATGCGACGATCAATGCCACCAGAATGACAAAACCAAGGTGCTTCTGCAGAACCGTGAAACTGGGCCAAGCGGCGAGCTGTTGCTGCTTGAGCCGCTTGTAGAGGGGGCTGTCCGCAAGCTTATACCGGGCGAACAGCGCTGGGATCACGATGACCACAGACAGCAGCATCGCGATTCGCCAGCCAGTGGTGGCGAAGGGTTTGCTCATCAGCAGCATCATGCCGCTTGCCGCGATGGCACCTAGGGGGACACCTAGATTGCCAGTGACATCCAAAATGCTCTCGAGCGTCGCTCCGCTCCAAATTCGCCGAGTAGCGAAGAGGTGCCGCCGAACTGGCCCCCGATTCCGATTCCTTGCGCGATGCGCAAAACAACGAGGAGTATCAGGGCGGCGATCCCTAGCTTCGCATAACCTGGCAAAAGCCCGGTCAAGCATGTGGTGACTGCGACGATCGCCAAGAAAGAAAACTTTCTCCCCATGCGATGTGGCCAAAGATGAACGCTCCGACGAGACGCGCTGGAAACCCCGCACCGAATGCTAGGTAAGAAAGCACCCGTGCTTGTGCGGAAGGCAACTTGGGGAAGAAGATTGCGGGAAATGCGCTGGCGGCCGCGAAGCCATAGATGAAAAAATCATAAAATTCGAGGAATGGGCCCGCTGTTGCCGAGAAGGCGACAATGGTCAAGGCGCGAGTGTTTGCCCCTGGGCTTTCCCTTGCCGGCATCGGGCAACTCCGTAACTTCCGAGAGCGCGAAATGTGTGCATCCAGTCGTTTTTTTCGCTGGTTCGCTCGTGGTCTGAAAAAGGCTACTGGAATCGACCCACACGGTCAATTGGCGCGTGCTGGCCGCATGAGTGGCTGCGCGGAAATTAGCCCACTGCCCAACCATTCTCGCGCGCCAACTCCCCACCTCTCTTGACTTGCCGTTTCTCACGCCGCAAACTCAGTTCATGCCACACACTTATCTACTATTTGATTTCGCTACCGACGAAGAAAAAGCTCAGCTCGCTCGTCACAAATTGGAAACCTGGAAGCAAGCCTTCCGCCTAGACAAAAAGCTCCTCTACAAATTCGACCGCGCAACTTCCGGCGATGGCGCCGAGCCCTCTGTCGAAGAAAAGCCGGCTAAACCTGCAAAGGAAGCCAAAGCCAAGGGCGGCGCAAAATCCAAATCGAAATCCAAAGCAAAATCCGAAGTCTC
>Ga0126379_10000087_pt1 | contig 43633 bp, 57 predicted proteins | sample PanSoiMetPlot_24_FD_92640 | JGI IMG/M metagenome (GOLD analysis project Ga0126379, IMG submission 92640) | Tropical forest soil microbial communities from Panama - MetaG Plot_24 | ecosystem: Environmental > Terrestrial > Soil > Tropical forest > Bulk soil | place: Panama | collected 2016-02-17
CCAAGCAGCGGTGGCGCCCGGTGGCAATTTGCAGGACTACGCACGCCAGGCAGCCCAGAAGGCGGGCATCGACCCCGACATCTTCGTACGCCAGATCCAGCAGGAATCCGGTTTCAACCCCACAGCGAAGTCCGGCGCGGGCGCGATCGGCATTGCCCAGTTCATGCCCGGCACTGCCCAGGGCATGGGCATCGATCCGACCGATCCGTACGCCGCGCTGGAGGCTGCCGCCAGACTGGACGCGCAGCACCTGAAACAGTACGGCGGCGACTGGAGCAGAGCGCTCGCGGCGTACAACGCCGGCCCGGGCAACGTCGACAAGTACGGTGGCGTGCCGCCCTTCGAGGAGACGCAGCGCTACGTCAATACGATCCTGGGCGGCGCGAAACAAGCGCCCGCGCCGGTCTCGACGGCGATGTCGACGAGCCAGTTCGGCGATCGGCAGCTGTCTACCGACGAGGCGTACGCGGCCTGCGGTCCGGCTGCCGCGGTGCGCTTCGCCCAGGCGTACGGACGGAACCCCACCCTGCGCGAAGCCGTCGACCTGGCAAAAACCGTGGGCTGGACGGCCGGCCAGGGCATGGCCGGCATCGGCTCCGAGCAGCAGCTGCTGAACAAGCTCGGCGTGCCTACGCGCATGGTGAGCGGTATTGACATCCAGTCAATGGCACGCGAAGCGCAGACCGGCAACCCGGTCACCATCTCGACGCCCGGCCACTACTTCTACGCGGACGGCTTCAACCCGCAGACGGGTGCGTTCCACGTCGGCCAGAGCGGGCTCGACCTGAGGGCGGGCAAGGAGTGGATGACGCCGTCCGAGATGCAGGGGCTGATGGGGTCGATCCAGGGCGCGCTGTTCGCCGACAACCCGCAGGCGCCGGCGGTCTCTACCGCCGCGCCGCCGCTGCAGCAACTGGATCAGACGCGCCAGACGCTGAGCAGCGCGCTGTCGCCGAGCAAGCCGCCGGTGGCGCCCCTGCCGCAGCAGGCCATGACGCAGTTCGGCTCGAGCGCCGATCCGCAGGTCGCCCAGCTGGACCAGGCGGTCCAGTCCGCCACGCAGCCGAGCCAGCGGCCGGACTACCTGGGCGTCTTCGACACTGCCCAGGAACAGGGCAGTCCGCTGGATCAGATCGGCAACGTCATCGGCGGCGCCGTGCAGCGTGCGCTCTCGAGCCTGCTCGGCGGTCCACCAGGCGGTCCGCCGCGTCCGCCGGACCGCCGCGACGAGGACCAGCAGGATCAACAGAGCCAGCAGGTGCAGCCGCTGGCGTTCGACCCGAACCTGGACCCGGTCGAGGCGTCGTCACTGTACGACCGCACGCGCGCCCTGCTGCAGCGTTTCAACCAGCTGCCCGGCGGGCTCACGCTGCGCGACCTGGGCGTGCAGGACATCGTGCCCCCTGATTTCCGTGGGTTGTCGCCGAGTCAGTCGGTCATGGCCGCGCTCGAGGCGGCCGGGCGTCAGGCGCTGCAGCGGCAGTCGCCGATGCTCGGTCCGGGCGGGCTGGGCATCTACGATCCGCGTCTCGGGGGCGACCCGCGCATGGATGTACCGTCGCTCAGCGACATTCCTTTAATAAGGGACGCGGGCGAGCTCGGGAGCGCGCTCGTCGATCGCGTCAGCGGCCGGTCCTCCGCGGTCGCCGACGTGCTCGACGCGGCGTATGCGGCGGCGCGCGGTGCTGAAGGCGTGACGACAGGCGGCATGATGCGCCCGCCGCTCGGGGGTGGCGTCGAAGGACTGGCACGCAGCCGCGCCCAGCAGGTCTGGGACTGGTTCGTGCGCAACTATTCCGACCGCAACGTCGATCTGAACCACATCGAACAGGAGTACGCCCAGCGGCTGGGCCGACCGCTGCGCGACGACGAGCGGCTCGGCCTGCTGGCGCGGCTCGATCCGACGCACATGGCCGACTACTCGATCGACCAGGCGTTCGGGCAGGAGCTCCGCGACGTGCCCGATTCTGCCAAGCAGTCGCTCTACGATCTGGTCACCGCCCGCACGAACCAGTCGACGGCCGAAGGGCTCGGGACCATCGCCGAGCGCGACTACCTGGCGGGCGGCATCTCGCCGCGCACCGAGCAGGCGCTCGCGGACGCGAACAAAGATCTCGAGCAGGCCCAGCTGAACCACGCCCGCGCCCTGGCCGAGCAGCGCATGGTGGAGGCCGGTGCGAAACGGACCCGCTCCTCGATCGGGCTCGACGCCGCGCAGGGCCGCGTCGACGACGCCCAGGTGCGCCTCGAAGCGGCCAGCGACGCGGCGCGCACGGCCCAGGCGCAGCACGCGTACGACGCGGTGCTCCAGCGCGGCGAGCTCACCACCCTCGAGCAGAACAAGCAGCTGGCGATCGCCGAGCACGACGCGCAGCGGCTGAACCTGCAGTACGAAAAGCTGTTCAGCCGCAATCCCGACGACCCGTACCTGCCGCGGCTGGCCACTCAGGTTGGCCGTGCCGAGAACCGCGCCAGCGCGCTGCGCACGGCCCAGGGCGAAGCAGCGGTGGCGCGCGAAGGCAGACTGACCGGCCAGGCTGAGCAGGCCGCCCAGCGCGCGGGCGGCTTCGAGTCGAGTGCCCCACCCCTTTCGAGTAGCCCCGAGCTGGCCGCCGCGCGGGTGCGCCTGCGCTACGAGCAGCAGACGCTGGATCGCTTGCAGACCGAGCAGGCACGCGGGCGGCAGGGGCTGATCGACGACCTCGCACGCGCCTTCCAGCGCGTGAACCGCGCGCAGTCCAGGGTTGACGCAGCGACCGCCGCGCTGCCCGGCCAGGCGAAGGAATACGGCCAGAGCATCCGCGACGCGTGGCAGTCCGAGGGCAAGACGTACGCCCAGTGGCAGGACGTCGAAAAAAGCATCCTGGCCAAGCACCCCGCCGACTCCTCCACTGGCCAGAAACTCGAGGCGGCCTCGCAGGCGATCCAGAACTTCCGCAACCAGATGCTGGACGAGCGCGTGGCGCACGGGATGATGACGCCTGAGGACGCGCAGAGCCTGAAAGACACCTTCCCGTACCACACGCCGCGGCGGATGCTCGAGTACATGTCGGACGAGACCGCCGCCGGGGCGCCGCGCGGCAGCCGCTTCAGCGTGAACGGCCAGGGCTGGCGCCACTACACGCGTACCGGCAGCGGCGAAGACCTGACCGTCCAGAACCCGATCGCGGCGATGATGACCGAGGCGCACCAGCACTACACGCGGCTCGTGAAGAACGACTTCATCCAGGCGCTGGTGCAGGCCCAGAGCGGCGAGGGTGGGGGCCTGAAGCGGATCGCCAACACGGTGAAGGAATACGTCGATTCGGGCGGTGCCGAGGCGGACGTGCTGCATCCGCCGAACTACCACCCGCGCGGCGACGAGCGAAAGATCATCGGGATGATCAATGGCCGCAAGCAGGAGTACGTGACTGGCAACCCGCTGCTCAAGACGGCCATCGACACGCTCACGCCCGGCGACCCGAGCATGCTGATGAAGCTGCTGTCGATGCCAGCGGGCTTCGCGCGCGAAGTGCTGACCCAGCGCAACCCGGTGTGGCTGGCGCGCAACATCATGCGCGACGCGCGCGACTTCGGCTTGCGCTCGAGCGTGGCGCCGACCGAGACGTGGCGACGCTACCCGTCGATGGCGATCAATCTGGGCCCAGCTGGCATCGTGGCGGCCACCACGCCCAACGACGATCCCGAGAAGCCCAGGAAGATCGCCGCCGCGCTGGGGCTGGGTATGGGCTCGCGCGTGCTGCTGGGCAGCCACCTGGGGCTGGGGCCGAGTGCGACGCGGGCGTTCCTGACCCACTACGCGAACGTGCTCGAGGGGCTTGGCAGTACGCGCATGACCGGCCAGGACGTCGCCGACCTGATGCTGCGCGGTGGCGGTATGCGCGGCGGCGGCTACTTCGGCGGCACGGCTGCTGAAGGGCAGGCGGCCCTGCACGCGCTCGAGAAGCGCAACGTGTTCCACATCCGCACCGCCGGCGACCTGGGCAGTCTGCTGAACGACGTGGCGCTCTTCGGCTGGGTCAAAGCCCTCGGCGAACGCTTCGAGCAGGCGCCGCGCATCTCCGCCATGCGTCTCGCCGAGCAGCGCGGCGAATCCCCGCTCGCGGCGGTCATGCGCGCCCGAGATGCCAGCGTCGACTTCGACCGCGGCGGCAACTTCAGCCGCCAGGTGAACCGCATCGTGCCGTTCTTCAACGCCACGGCCCAGGGCGGCGCGCAGCTCGGGCGCATGCTGCGCGCCGACCCTGTCGGCACCGTGGCGTCGCTGTTCATGACCCTCGGCGCGCCCTCGGCGGCTGCCGAGGCGTGGAATACCGCCGATCCGCAGAGCGCCCAGGACTGGGCCGACGTGCCGGATTACCAGAAGAACAACAACTACATGCTGCGCGTTCCGGGCGAGGCGCCGCGTGACGCCAACGGCAACCGCCAGCCGCAGTACCTGAGCTTTCCGCTGAACGAGTTCGCGCCGTTTTCCGTCGCCGGCCGCGAGGCGTACCGCAAGCTGGTGGGGCTCCCACCGTCGACCAGCCTGGCGAGCGTGCTCGGCAGCGAGGCGCAGGCGGTGTCGCCGATCGGCGGCCGCAGCCCGTCCGAGACGGTCCTCGGCAACGTCCCCGCGCCGGCCGGCACGCTCGCCCAGCTGAGCCTGAACCAGGATCTGTTCCGCGGCAGCACCATCGCCAACCAGTACAGCGACGCGAATGCCTCGAATCTGAGCAAGGCGCTGGCGCCGATGATCGAGCAGGTCGCCACGCGCATCCCCGGCTGGGAGACCGCGCACGTCCATCCCTCACAGGTGGACTTCGCCATTCAGGACATCCTGGGCGGGCTGGGCCAGCAGGGGCTGCGCGCCGCCGACGTGCTGAGCGGCCGAGCACAGCGGACGGACGTGCCGACAGCGGCAGACGTGCCCGTGGCCGGCTCGGTGCTGAGCGGTCTGATCCGCGGCAGCGGCGGACAGACGTGGCAGAACGTGAGCGACCCGGCGCAGATGATGGAGCAGGACGTCCGCGAGCGCTACCGCGCCATGGGCGGCGCGGGCGCGTACTACGAGCCGAGCCCGGTGAACGATTCGATCACCGTCGGCAAGGCGAAGATTCCGCTCCAGCGCGCCGAGCAGGCGGAGCTCCAGCGGCTGACGAACCAGTACTTCAACCAGTTCATGCGTGACGCGCTCGACGCCAGCGGCGACGATCCCCAGGTGCGCGACTATCTGCGCGCGAAGATGATGGACACCGCGCGCATGGTCGCCGAGCGCGAGCTGCTGGCGAAGATTGACGCGAAGGGCTCGGATCTCGGCGCCAGGATCGATCAGAAGAGCAGCGCATACTGAGGAGCAAGCTATGGTCGACGTTCCGATCACCAATCCGGCCACCATTACCAGCCCGCGCGGAACGCCCACGCGCCAGGGCCCGCAACCGGTCAATCCATACGGCACGCCGGGCTCGGACCTGTACGACTGGTACTCGGTCAACGACGCGCTGCGCCAGGCCGGGCTCGAGGGCTGGCAGATCGCGGGCGCGAACCACTCGCCGGTCAACACCGGCTCGTGGCAGGAGAACCCCAACTGGAGCAAGACTGGCATTCCGTCGGTCGACAGCAAAGCGAACGCCGGCCAGCAGCAGTACGTCTGGCGCCCCTCGACGACCTCGGTCATCGGCGTCATCAACCCGCAGAACGGGCAGATGCTCAAGCTCACGCTCGGCGGCGGCCCGCCCGACCCGGACAAGCGCGGCGCCTCGCCGTACACGTGGACAGTGCTCGGCCGCGACGACCAGGGCAAGCTCAACGCGGCCCAGGCCGGCTACAGCGGCGTGCAGCGGCTGCCGTTCTCCGACGGCCACGAAGAGCTGTGGGGCACCAACGCCCAGACCGGCGCGTTCGAGAAGATGGCCGGGCAGCCCGGCAATCTCGGCAATACGAAGGGCTGGAACGACGTCCGCCAGATCGAGCAGAACGGCCAGCTGGTGTGGGTCGGTACCAACCCGCAGGGGCAGCCGCTGCAGCCGATCCCGGGCGCGCCGACGGTCAACGCCAGCAAGTACGTGCCCGGCAGCGTCAAGCAGGTCCAGGTCGGCAACACCATGGTGTACCGCGGCCAGAACCCGCAGACCGGCGACTGGGAAGACATCCCGACGCTGGGTACGGAGCCGGTCAAGCAGCAGGTCACCACCCTCGGCAAGAACGTCTACGTCACCGACCCGAACGGCCAGCTGGTGCTGGCCAAGAACGTCGCGCAGCCGACCGAGGGCAGCGAGCAGTGGGTGGACGCAGCCGGCGGCTGGGCCAAGCACCAGACGTTTTCGCAGGGCGACTGGCGCGACGACCCCGACACCCAGTGGAAAGCCGTCAATCCGGACCTGCAGCGGCAGCAGGCGGCGCTGAAGCAGAAGGGCGAAAAGTACTTCATCCCGCTGCCCGGCAGTCCCGACAAGCTGGTCGAGGTCACCGCCGACGGCAACGGCGGCTATACGTACGAGTTCGGCCCGAACGGCGAGCCGCCGAACGTCAAGCAGATTCCGGGCGTCCGCGAGCCGACCGAGGTCACCGGCGCGGGCACCGGCGAGTTCCTGCCGCAGCGGCGGGATGCGCAGGGCAATCTGCTGCCGCCCGAGAAGAACGTCAACTGGCAGCCCGGCAACGTCGGCGACCGCGTCCGCCAGCTGCAGGACCTGGCCACCAACAAGCAACAGCAGCTGTTTGGCCAGGTGAAGTCGGGCGCGCTGAGCGAGGACGACGCGCACGCCCAGTTTCAGGACTGGTGGAACACCAACGTCGCCCCGGCGAAGCAGGAGATCCAGCTGGCGCAGCAGTGGAAGGCGGAAGACCAGGCGCGCCAGAACCTGCAGGTGGCGCAGGCCGGCGCCGGCGAGGTCGTGCGCGCCGTTGCCGGCGAGCACCGTGTCGGGCCCGGCTACGGCGAAGCGCTGGCGAATCTGGGGCAGTCCTTCGCGACGGGCAAGTTCCCGCAGGCGCTGTCGGCGCAACAGTTCAACAACGCCTTCGTCACGCCGATGCCGGACTACACCCAGATCTACCAGAACGCGACGGCTGAGGCGCTCAAGCACATCAGCCCGACGGCGGCCCAGATCGCCACCGGCCAGCCGACGCCGACGGCCCTGCAGCCGGGCGGCGGCTTGCAGAACGTCGACATCACGGCGGGCCTGAACCCCACCAACTATCAGTACGGCGGCGGGATGACGCCGCCGGGCGGGCGGAACCTCAACATCAACGGGCAGTCCGTCCCTGTCGAGTACATGCCGTACACGGGTGGGGCTGGTGCGCCGCAACCGATGCCGCAAACGGGTGCTCCGGCGAACCCTATCAATATGTCTCAGATTTCTGGATTCATGCCAGCGGGAGCGCCGTCGCAACCGACTCCGCCTCCAGTCACTGCCAGCACCGCACCGCCTGCACCGGCTGTTCCGTTCTTGCCGCCGCCGACGCCCACGCCAACATTCGTGCCGCCCGCGTGGAACGCCTGGTCGCCAGGCGCCTATCAGCCCCAGCCGTACCAACTGCCCGCAATGGCACGGGGCGGCATTGTCACTCAGCCAACAGTAGTACTGGTTGGCGAAGCTGGACCTGAAGCGGTGGTGCCACTTGACAACATTCTGGGCGCGGATCAGGAAGCCCAGATCTTGCCGCCAGAGTACGCACGCGGCGCATATGGGTGGAGTGACATCCCGGGTCAGGAGCAGTCTACGTTCGGCTGGCGTGAGCCTGGACGTCCGCTCCAGATGCCGCCAGATTACTTGCAGAACGTCGGATACAGGTATCGAGCTTCGCCTTACCGTTTACCTGTCTAAGGATCTAGAATGCAGCCCGAACAACCAGCAGCTCTTTCGCCAGCGCAGGCACCCGAGGATGGCGCGAATGCACCAGCGGTTTCTGAGCAGAGCGAAACTCCTTCGCGCACGACTTCGTGGCTGCGCCGCCTGTGGCGCGGCCGGGGAGCCGAAGAGGAGGAGAACGACTCGAGCCAGGAGCCGTCACCTGCAGTCCCGGCGTCCGCGATTTCCCTGACGCAGGAAGAGTTCGAAAAGCGCATCCAGGCAGAGACGGATCGTCGCGAAAACAAACGCCGCGAGCTCGCTCAACTCGAGCATCGGCGCAAACTGCGCGATGAGGATCCGTACGCGTACGCCGAACAGGACCGCCAGTTCGAGCAGCGCGCACTCTCCGACGCGCAGGTCTCGACCATGTTCAGCCAGATCGGGGCGGTCCACGACCGCTACTCGGTGGATCCCCTGGTGCAGTCGCTGCCGGAGGCCGAGCGCCAGCGCATCCTCAGCATCGAGGGCGCCGGCAGCGGTCTCGACGGACGCAAGCTGATTGTCGAAGAGAGCCTCAAGGCGCTCGAGAAGATCTGGCGCGCGGAAGGCGCCAAAGACGCCGAAGATCGGCTGCGCAAGAACCCTGCCTTCCGCAAGCAGCTCCTCGGCGAAGTCCGCAAGGGGATGAGCGAGCCCGAGTTCGTCAGTAGCGGCGCTCCCTCCGCGGCGGACAAGAACGTTTCAGACATTCTCAGATCACAGCTTCGGGCGCGTCAGTAGGGCGCGTCCGTGAGGACAGCCATCGATGCCGTACAACTCCGTCGTCGGCCGCACCGCACCCGGTGCGTCCCCGCTTATTCCCGAGGACGTCCAGAAAGACATCGTCCAGTCGGTTGAAGAGAAGTCAGCCGCCATGCGGCTCATGCCGCATGTAACGATGAAGCGCGCGCAGCAGCGCATCCCGGTGCTGACTCAGCTGCCGATCGCGTACTGGCTCACCGGCGCCAGCCTGGACGCGCGCGATCGCGGCATCAAGCAAACCACCAACCTGGCCTGGGACAACGTCTATCTCAACGCTGAAGAGATGGCCGTGATCGTGCCGATCGCGCAGTCCCTGCTCGACGACCTGGATTACGACTTCTGGAGTCAGGTCAAGCCCAAGATCACCGAGGCGTTCGGCGTGGCGCTGGACGACGCGATCTTCTTCGGCACCAACGCCCCGTCGACCTTCCCGACCTCGATCGTCTCTGCGGCCAACTCGGCAGGCAACCTGCTCGTGGTCGGCGCCACCGCTGGCCAGGACTACATCGGCGACGTCAACGCGGGCATGGGCCTGGTCGAGGCGGACGGCTACGACGTGAGCGGCTTCTGGGCCCGCAAGCAGGCCAAGGCCAAGCTGCGGGGCATGCGGACCACCACGGGCGCGCTGATCCTGGTCGGCGACGACGCCGGGCCGCAGGCCGCAGTCAACACCGGCAGCCTGTTCGGTGAGCCGATCGTCTTCTCGAACGCGGGCATGACGTCCTTCGCCACGGGTGCCGCGAACTATTCCATGATCGGCGGCGAATGGGACCAGTCGATGCTCGCCATCCGCGAAGACATCAGCATGCAGATGTTCGACACGGGTGTGATCACCGACGGCTCCGGCGTCATCCAGTTCAACCTGATGCAGCAGGACATGGTGGCGCTCCGCGTCATCGCCCGCTTCGCGTGGGCGGTGCCGAACCCGGTCAATCGCCAGCAACCGACGACTGCCAGCCGCTATCCATTTTTCGTCCTGCAGCAGAAGGCCAGCACGGGCGGTGAGGGCTGAGTCGTGTCGGATGTGGTGTTCCTGGCCGATGCGCAGGACAGCGTCACGGCCACGACGTACTACGGCAAGGACCACCAGGCCACCCTGACAGATGAGGTGTTCGTCAGGGCGCTGATCGCGCAGGGCAAGGCTGCTCTGCGCGGCACGGCGATCCGCCGCCAGCGGGTGACGCCGATCGCGGCCACCACGGCAACGGTCAACTGGACCGTTGACCAGTCGTGTACCGCGATGTCGGTCGACTTCGGGACGACGACGGCGTACGGCACCAATCAGGCCGCGACGCCTGCCGCAGGCGTTGGCGACATCGTGGCGAACCTGACCGGGCTCACCACCGCCACGCTGTACCACTACCGCATCAATGTCACGTGCAATGGCGCGGTCACGCGCACTGCCGACGCGACGTTCACCACCAGCTAGGAGCAGGTATGCCCGGCGGCCGTCCGTACAGGAAGCCTGTCTCGAAAGCACAGGCCAGGTTCTTTGGCGCCGCGGCCGGGGGCAACGTCCCCGGCTTCGATCCGAAGGAAGCCCAGAACAAACTCAGAGGAACGAACGAAAGCAAGCTTCCCGCGCGCAAATCGAAGGGAGGCAAGAAGTAAGCCATGCCAAAAGTACGCGCGCTCGCCCCGCTCACCGATCCAGACGGCAACCCGATCGCGCTCGAGGAGGTCGTGGACGTCGACGACGCAACAGCCGCCAGCTGGCGCGCGGCCGGCAAGGTCTCGCTGCTCGAGGACGAAGAGCGCAACGCGAAGGCAGCCGAGACGGGCAACTACACCAGCGTCACCGGCCGCGAGGAGACGGCCGGCCTCGGCAGTGGCGGGCTGCCGGGTCCGCAGGCTGCCGAGGCGGACGCGGACGCGGACGAGCCGCCCAGGAAAGGCAGGAAATAGATGCCCAGGCTGCGCTTTCTCGCACCGGCCTATGACACGCGCCCAGGCAAAGAGACGACGGTCTACGGCCCGGGGCACGAGACCGATTTCAGCGAGACCGACTACGAGTACGCCATCCAGCTGCGCAACCGCGGCTACGCGGAGATCATCGATCCGACGGGTCTGCCGCAAGCCGCGAGCGCCGAGGTCCGCCAGGAGCCGATCGTTCCGCCCCCGGCATGACCATCACCCTGGCACAGCTCGAGCAGGAGGTCGCGCGGCGCACGGGACCGTTCTTTCAGGCTGCCCAGGACAGCCAGACGCCCACGACCTCGACCACGATCTCGGCGTATATGCCGACGCTCAAGACGAGCTCGTTGCTGGGCGGCCCGGAGAACCTGTTCCTGCTGCGGCGCGGGGTGCTGTCTGACGGCACGCCGGTGGCGTCGGCGACGTTCTCCACTGACGACCGCATCCGCATGGTGCAGACGTTCGACTCGAGCGCCGGGCGCATCGTCGTCGACCGCAACTGGAGTTATCCGATGCAGCCGCGGGAGCTGGCCGACTTCACCCATCTCCAGCCCCAGCAGGAGCTCCACCAGTCGGTGCTCGCCGGGCTGCGGCGGTGCTACCTGCCGGATCTGGTGGCGGGTGTCGTCACCAGCGGTTACGGCGATATGGACCTGACCTCCACGTACCCGTGGATCACCGCCCCCAGCCAGGTCCAGCGCGTCCAGTACGGCTGGATGCGGCCGTGGGGCGAGGCGCCGTTCGAGGCCACGCTGCAGCAGGGCCACGTCATGCTGCGCGGCGCCTGGGGCCCGTATGCTCCGACCAGCGTGTGGGTGACCGCGTTGCGGCCGGTCGCGAGCTGGGTGAACGGCGCCGACTCGACCACCGGTCCGACTGGCGACAACGACGTGCTCGCGGTCGACCTGGACTACGCCGCCGCGGCCGGCCACATCGAGGCGTGGCACCTGTTTCCGAGTCGCATGTTTGCCGCGGCCGCGGGCAGCCAGCAGGCAACCCAGCAGATGGCCGCACAGGAATTCACCCGCCAGTCGCAGATCTGGGGACCGAAGCCCGACCGGCGCATCGGCTTCAGCGAAGTGGTCGGCCCAGTTTCAACGGTGGTGCTATGACGGTTCCTATCGATCAACTCTCCCCGCCCGACACGGTCGGCGGTCAGCCCCACAACGCCGCCGAGGTGAACGGCCTGGTCGGTTTGCATTTGAAGGAATTCCTGCGTATCAAAACCGTGATCAATCAGGATCAGGACTGGTTCCTGCCGACCGACCTGAAAGCAGCACCCTACGCGTTTACCAGCGAACAGGAGACCTTAATAAAGTCCGCGTTCTCGACGCTCGATCAGGCACTGGACGCGCTCGACATGACGTTTATCAATCGTCTGGTGGGCATGGGTTGAGCCAGCTCGCTGCCGACTGGAAGACGCTCGTCGACAGCGGTCGCGAGCGGCGTACTGACGGGCTGTTCAAGCACCTGGGCAACCTGGACGCAGGCTTCTTGCGCGCGCAGCAGTGGAACATCGTGCCGCGCGGCGGAGCTGGCCTGGAATTGTTCTACGACCTGCCCACAAACCAGGGCCAGGTGATGCCGTACAACCGCGACACCGGGCAGTACGGCAAGTTGAATCTGGTCGGCTCGGACATCGTCATCGCACCCCAGGGCGGCACCCTCAGTCTGCCCGCAAACTGTGTCGGTACCAGCCAGATCCAGGCGAACGCGGTGCAGCAGCGCATCGGCTCGTACTTCTCGGGCAATAGCTGGAACAGCGGCGGCACCACCAACGCCTGGATCGAGACGACCGTCACTACTGGCGCCATGTCCTGCTCGGGCGCTGAGTGCCGCATCGAGTGGGTTGTCTACTGCTACTCCAGCGTGGCGGCCACGCTGCAGATCGCCCTGGGCTGGGACGGCAGCGCCGTCTACTCGATGGGCATCGCCACGGTCACCGCCGGGAGCCTCCACCAGACCTTCAGTGGGGTGCTCTACGTCACGCCAAGTGCCGGCACCCACCGCATGAGCGTCTTCGGCAACATCAACACCGGCACGATGTACTTCAACGGCAGCTTCTACGCCGTCCTGTACGTGACGGAGCAGAAGCGATGAGTGAGCGCCCGGCGAAGTGCCAGCCGATCAAGAAGATCCCGCCCACCACGCCCTATCCGGAGAACAAGCACGACACGCCATGACCATGTCGGGTGCGCCACCGAACGTCAACGACCCGCGGGTGAACTCCAATCCGGTGGGCGGGACTCCGCTGCCGCCGACGTGGTCCCAGGGACCACAGGGGCCGCCCGGTCCAGCTGGCCCGGTCGGTCCGGTGGGGCCAGCCGGCCAGAACGGCCAGGAAGGTATCGCGGGCAACCAGGGACCGCCCGGCGCGACCGGGGCGACAGGCCCCGTGGGGCCAGCTGGGCCAATTGGTCCGCAGGGCTTGCAGGGCCCGGGCGGCGTCCAGGGCCCGCAGGGCAATGTCGGCCCCCAGGGTCCAGCGGGTCCGCTGGGTGCTACGGGTCCAACGGGGCCGCAGGGCCCGCCCGGTACGTCGGTCTCCGCGACGGCGCACGAGGAGTTCCTGCCGGCTGCGACGGCTACGACGGTAACGGTAGCGCAGGCACTGGTGCGGCCCCTGATCGTCGCCAGAGGCGGTGTGGTGCAGTCTCAGGTGGATGGGCACTACTCGATCAGCGGCGCCACGCTGACTTTCAGCACGCCCTTCGACGGCACGGAGCGAGTCATCGTGAGCTACCAGACCGGTACTAGCGGCACGGGCACCCTCATCGATACCGATCTGCGCACGTACGTGCAGCGCATCATGGCTGTTCTGGATCCGAGCGGTCCGCCGCCACCCAGTCCATGACCAGACTGCTGACTACGGGCTACGAGACCGGCGACGTCGCTGAGGCGGGTGCGCTCGTCCAGGGGACCGGGGTCGTGGTGTCGGTGGTCAACACCGCACCGACACCCCGCGCCGGTGCGTACTGCCTGAAAACGACGGTGAACGCCACCACGTGGACCATCACCACCAAGGGCTTCAACTTCGGACTGAAGACCGAGGTGTGGGTCCGCTTCGCGTTCCTGGCGCATCAGCTCTCGTCGGTGGAGTACATGTTCGCGCAGATGGCGGACTCCGCCGGTGGTGCGCAGTGCTGCCTGACGTTCAATCCAACGGACGGGTTGATTCGCCTGTACCGAGGCACCGGCACCACCACCTTGCTGGCGACCGCGTCGGCGTCGGTGGCACAGGACACGTGGATGGTCATCGACTGGCGGACGCAAACCCTGACCACCACCACCGGCGCCAGCGAGGTGTGGGTCAATGGCAACCGTCTGATCAACTTCTCCGGCGACAACACCAACACCGCGAACGTGAACGTCCAGACGCTGCTGCTGGGGTTTCTATCGGGGGCGACGAACGCCGGCGCCAATGGCTCGTACTGGGCGTATGACGACATTGCCGTCAATGACACGGCTGGCACACTGAACAACGGTCGCGCCGGTGATGGGCGGGTCATCCTGCTGCTACCAAACGGTGCGGGTAGCTCGACGCAGTTCGCGCGGGGTGGCACCGACACCGGTGCCAACTACTCGCAGGTGAGTGAGGTGCCACCATCGATGGCGCAGTACAACGCCTCAGCGGTTGTCGGCAATCGCGATCTGTACGCCCACCAGGACCTGGCGGTGGCGGTGCAGGCCATCAATTCCGTCGAGGTGGTGGCGCTCGCCATGAATTCCGACGCTGGTGGCGGCAACCTCGCGCCGACGCTCAAGAGCGGCGCCACCGTGGCTGAGGCAACGGCGGTCGGGCTGACGTCGACGGCGGTCTACGTCGGCGCTCGCTGGGAGACCGACCCGGCGACGACCGCTGCCTGGACGGTGGCAGGGGTGAACGCGCTTGAGGCGGGAGTGACGGTGCGATGACCGACCGCCAGGTTGGCAGCGAAGGGCTGAACGTCGACCTCGCGGTAGCCGTGGAGCGGCGGCTCGCCGGCGGTGGGATTCAGATCGACTTCTCGCCGCCCAGTGGACCCCTCGCGGGGAATCAGCTTGCGGGATTGGGGCTCAACCTCGATGTTGTGCCGACCGCCCAGCGGCGACTGGGTGGTGGGGGTCTGATGGTGGACTACATTCCATCGACTATTCCACTCAACGCTGTGCGGTGGTCGAATGTTGCCTTCGAGGCGGGTACGTCATCGCCACTGGTGTACTGGATCAGCCCCGCCTTCCAGGTGAGCGGCACCAAGCCCGTGGTGTGGCTGACTGATCACTTCGGGGTGGCGTCATGAGCCGTCAACTGGTGGCGCCGCTGGCGGCTGGCGTGCCTAGTGGCGGCAGCAGCGGTCAGGTACTGACGAAGAACAGTGGCACCAGCTTCGACTATGCCTGGGCGCCCGGCAGCAGCGGTGGTCTCACCCTGCCGCTGACGCAGAACCTGACGTTCAGTCCGGATTCCGCGTGGAACATCGGGGATGGCTCGGGCGGCTCCAAGCCCTATCGGATCTTTGCGTACAGCGATCTGACACTCGGCAACAACGACATGCAGTTGTCGATAGACACCCTGTCAACGTCAAGCTCGCTCAAGCTGAATGCGGGTGCTGGCGATCTGCGGCTGGAGACCAACAACCTTGACAGGTTGATCCTGGGGCAGACCGGCAACCCCATCACGATTGCTCCGGCTAACAACACTGTTGAGCAGCGCAACGGCACCACCGCGCAGACGCTGCGCATCTACAACACCTACACCAACTCCAGCAATTACGAACGCGCGACGCTGAGCTGGAGCAGCAACACCTTCTCTCTCGCCACCGAGTACGCCGGTACCGCCAGCGCACGCTCGCTGGTCCTTGCTGCTGCTAACCAACTGTTCCTCCGTGCGGGTGGTACGAGCGGCTGGCTGGTGAGCACCGGCATGCTGCTAGCGGAGGTTGACAATACCTACGACATCGGGGCCTCCGGGGCCACTCGACCGCGCGACATCTATGTGGCGGGTCGCGTCTTCGTGGGCGCTCCGCAACCGGGTGCTCTCGCAGGCGACCTCAGCGTCTCCCGTACGACTGCTTCCGGAGTTATTTACTTCGGGACGAATGGCCTCAGCTTCCTCCAGCTGAACGCGGGAAATTTCAACTTCGGCGGCGGTGGCATCCGCTTCCAGACCGACAACACGTACGACATCGGTGCCGCTGGTACGAGCCGGCCCAGGAACGAGTACCTGGCCGGAACACTCAGTCTGGGCACCAACGCCACGCCGCCAACAGCCAGGGCAGTCCCAAACGCAACGACCGGGCTGTTACTGGAGTCGCCCGGCTTGTCCGCGCAGATGGCCGGCAAGACCGGCGGGACAGTGGGGGGCAACGCCTACTGGGACGGTACGAACTGGCAGCGGTACGACGTGGCGCAGCCGGCGATGCACCTGGCGGTGGGTCAGGGGGCGCTGTCGATCAACTACGCACCAGCGGGTGCCAACCCGATTTCCGCCTGGACGCAGCGGATCGGCATCGACGCCACCGGCACGGTGACGTTGCCGGCGGGTACCGCGCAGCAGGCGCTGGGCCAATACGTGGGTGCTCCCACCTTCTCGGTCTCGGCTGTGAACGCATGGACCGAGACGCCGGTCAAAGTGACCATCACCTCGACCGGGGCGCTGCTGCGGATCGAATACTCCACGTGCTGGAAGCACTCGGCGGCGAATGCCACGTGTCAGATCGGTCTTGGCTTCGATGGAACAGTCAGCATTGGCCTGCTGGAAACAACTCAGGCGCTCGCAACTGCCTCCATACCCTACAGCGGGGTGTATTACACGACCCTCGCCGCAGGCAGTCACACTGTCGCGATTTTCATGATCAACAACTCGACCGGCACCCTGTCGATTGATAACGGCATCAACTCCACCATCTACGTGACGGAGCAACGCTGTTGAGCTTGCTCAGTTCGCGCCGCAGACCGTGGCCGTTCCACATGCGTATCGGCTCGATCCTGGGCGCAGTCACCGATCGCCAGGGGTACATGCTCATCGCGAACGATCAGGGCCTCCTGGTGGGGCGCAAGCAGCAGATGCTCGACGGCGTGGTGCCGAGCGTGCAGGAGTACGGCTCGGCGCCGGTCTATCGCGAGCGTACCTTTGCCCTGCGCCCCACGGGCGGCTACGGCGAGCGGGTGCAGTCCAGCTACGGCGACCGCCGCTATTACTGGGGCACCGACATCCAGGTGGATGGCGGCCTGATCGGCAAAGGTCCACTGCTGCATCCCGTTGCTGCATCGACGCCGCCCAGCAATGTTGCCTTTGGCGTGGTGCGGTTTCTCGATGCTCCAAATGGCAGCGGCGGGATCGATCAGCTGATCCTCTCGGGCACTGCTGCGTACCGCCGCACGGACGATACCAACGCTGGCCAGACCGTCGCGCGCATGCACACCCAGGCCTGGCTGGACGGGGTGATCTTCCAGGGCGGCTTCTCAGGTGCCGGGCCGTATCTGTACGCGGCCGATGCCGCTGGGGGCTTGTGGGAGCGCACGCCGGCCAATACCTGGACGCAATGTACGCTGCCGAGTGGCTTTCTGGCCTATCGCGTGGAGGTGGTCGGGACGGAGCTCTGGGCGGCCGACGTGAATGCCTCGGTTATCCGCAAGGTGACCTCCGATCCGAAGGTCGCGGGCAACTGGTCGGGTCCGTTCTTCGTCGGCGACCCGTCGGTCAGGATCAGCGCGCTGCGCCAGACCGGCACCCAGCTGTACATCTTCAAAGAGGACGGCACTGTTTTCTCGATCAACTCGGACGGCTCGACCAACGACCTGTTTCCGGGCCTGACGAGCCCGATCAATGCTGACAACGGACGGCGTGCCGCGGCCTGGCTGAACGCGATCTGGTTCCGCGCGGGGCCGACCTTCTATCGACTGGACGTGCCCGGCAACCAGCTCACGCCGACCGGGCCGGGCAAGCTGCTCGAGAACGCCTCACCCGTTCGGGGTGACGTACAGGTGTTCTGCGGGTGGGGCGGCTACCGTGCGTATCTGGTGCTCTGGAACAGCATCACGTCGACGAGCTACCTGATGACGTACGGCAACTGGGAGCCGCACGTCACTGATGCGGGCACCCAGTTCAGCTTCGATGACCAGTACGACGGCTCGCTGGCACACTGGGTCGGTCGCAAGGCGACGGCGCTCGGTATCTCGGGCGCCACTGGCCAGGACCGGCTGTACGTCGGCTTCGATGACGGCAAGTGGGACTGGATCAAGCTGGTGCGTTCGCCGCTCGCCTCGGACTCGGGTGCGGAGTTCGTCACGGGCCCGTCCGAGCTCGTCTTCCCGCTCCATACGGCGATGTTCGACGCCGACCTGAAGCACTGGCTCGGGTTCTCGTGCTTTGGACCGGTGATGCGCCCGGGCGATGAGGTGAGCCTGTACTACCGCATCATGGCGAGTGCCGGTGCGCCGCCGACGGACCCCACCGGCGACTGGCTGTTCCTGGGCGAATTCACCTCGAACGGGCAGCGCATCGACACGCCACCGAATCTGGTCGGCAACGCGCTGTCGCTGAAGGTGTCGTTGTCGAACACGAACAACACCGACACCCCGGTGATCGAGGTGATCGCGTACCACGAGCGGGTGGTGCCCGCGTTCAAACGCGACCTGACCATGACGGTGGATGGCCGTTCGGTCATCGCGCGTCTGGACGGAGCTGCCTACCGTCCCAATCCTGAGGACGTCCACCAGGCCATGCTCGGCTATGCCGCGGCCCCCGGCAGTCTGGCGATCGAGCTGCCTGACGAGACGGTCAACGAGATCGCGCTGTTCGGCTACTCGGAGCGGATGCTGCCGATGCAGTCCGGTGGCGGACACGGCTGGGCGATGGACCTGCAGGCGACGCAATTCCGCATCCTGACCGTGTACGGCATCATCCAGCGATTGAGGGGAACGCGCATTGGCGATCTGCGCGGCTACAAGATCAGCGCTTTGAGGGCACTATGAGCGATCTCACCGCAGAGCTGAACCTGGCGCTCGCCGTGGACGGCGACGATACCGCCGACTACCTGACCACCACTGGCGGCTTGCGTGGGTCGTTGAGCACCATCGACGGGCTGTTCAACGCGAGCACCGGTCACAACCACAACGGCGCGCACCAGGGCGGCTCGATCACGACGCTCAACCTGTCGGGAGCGATCACGGTCGGCGGCCTGGCAACGCTCAACAGCGTGGACGTCACCACGACCTCGCACCTCCGCGGGGCAGTGACGCTGGACAGCACGCTCAGTGTGGCCGGCGCAACGACGCTCGCGGGCGTCACGATCAACGGCACCCTGAACCCCAGCACGACGCTGACTGTTGGCCTGGATCTCGCGGTCGGACGCAACGAGACAGTGGCTGGCACCCTGACCGTCTCGGGCGCCACGAACATGGCCAATGTCGGCATGAGCGGCGCGCTCAGCGTGACAGGCTCGGTGACCGTCGGCGGCAACCTCAACGGTGCGGACATCTACGCGAATCGTGGCAACGGCAGCGGCTACTTCTTCATGGTCAACGGCAGCCATTACATTGGCTTCGACGGGACTAACTACCAGCTGCCGTCAGCGCCGCTGTACGTGAACAGCTCGCGGGTGGTGACCGAGGCGTATGGCGGCGCGGTAGCGTGGCAAGCTGCGCAGAACCTGCCGTCGCTCAGCAAGCACCAGGGCTTCAACATCCTGGGCACGGTCGCCAACGCCAACGACTGGCTGGTGGACTACGGCGGCAGCCCCCTGGTCGCGGTGCCGAACGGCGGTCTGGCAAACCAGGCGTACTCATTCAACCGTGCCTTTGCCGCACCGCCCTTCGTCATCGTCAGCATCGGCTTTTTCAGCGGCTCGGTGAACACGCTGCACCTCGTGCAGGTCGCCGCCCACAACGTCACCGCCAGCGGGTTGCAGATCGACTTCGGCAACAACACCGGTGGCCAGCAGTCAATCGTCGCCAACTGGATCGCGATCGGACGCTAGGAGGACACATGGCAGAGATCGAGATTGTCGAGAACGGCACGTTGGGGTCGCCGCAGCCGCCCATCCTGCCGCCGCTGGAGCTCCACCCCGAGCAGCGGCTGGGCGGCGGGGCGCTGCGGCGTCTGTCGCGTCTCCAGGCGCGCGTGGACGGGGCGACCGAGGTCGCGCAGGCCGGGATCAACGCACATACCGCTGTCCGTCAGACGTACGAGCAGGCGTTCCTGGCAGCGTGTGAGGACGCGCAGATTTTCGTGCCGCCGGGACCGCACGACGTGGACATCGACTGGGGCACTGGCGAGGTGCGCTTCATCCTGAAGAGGGACGCATGACCGACTTCAACGTGGGTCCGGGTGTCGCGGACGCCATCGCCGTCGACGGTGGAGAAGCTCGCAGCGATGAGCGCTACATCATCCTCACCGAAGGCGACCGGGTGAGCATGACCATGGCCACCACCGGCGTGTACTACTGGTACGAACGCGACAACAAGACGAACAGGACGCCCTTTCCTTAGCGCGGCTCCCCCGGACGAGGGACTCACCTGGGACGCCTGGGCCAGCATGCCTGGGCAGCTCTACGACTGGACATGCAGTGCCTGCTCGCTCGAATGGGTCAAACGCGCCACCGGCGTGTTCCCCACAGACGACATCTACGGTAGCCGCGAGACGACCGTGTACGAGATCGGTTACCCCGACAACATCAACGCCCAGTACGGACTCATGGACGGCAGCGGGGCGGAGCTCCAGCGCGTGCTGAAGGACATCTATGGGCTTGACTCGGGACAGGGCTGGCTGGACTTCGACACCACGTATGACCTCGCTCGGGAGACCACGGGCATGCTGTCGGGGCAGGCCTGGTATCACTGGGTGGCGATCCGCGGCGTGCAGGGCCAGAACCTGTGGATTGCGAATTCCGCACCCAACTACATGGGTGTGACCGATGTCCTCTCCCGATCCGACTTCTCTCGACTCGGCCCCTTCAGCGTCGTCTACCTCGTCTGACGAACGCGACTCTGGGATGAGCATCTCGGTGTCGATCTCGATCGGCTATAGCCGACGTCGGCCCGATACGCTCGGCGATCGCTGGGAGGCGCGCCTGGACAGCATCGGCCTGCTGGTGGTCGGCGGTATCGTCGTGCTCGCCGTAGTCATCATCTTGTTGCCGCGCCTGCTGACGTGGCTGGGGAGTTTGTGATGCAGATTGCTATGCCCGCCATCACCATCGGCTGGATCATCGCGCTCCTGGTGCTGATCCTGGCGATAGTCTTCATTGTCGTGGGTCAGGTGCCGCTCATCATCGGAGCGCTGATCGGGGGCGTCGCCCTGTCGAGGTTGCTCTAACGGCACGAATAAGTGATTGGCGATCTCGGCCCAGCGCTGCTCACCGAGTGGCGGCTGCTCGTCAGGAAGATCGGGCGGTTTGCTAGAGCTAAGCCCCATTAGGTTTCTCAGCAGTATCGATTTCGAATTCGTACAGATGCGCGTCGCATAGCGCCATCAATGAAAGGGTGCCGTTGAAGACGGGCGGGATGAGATGCACAGTCCACACAGCTGGATTGGGGCATCCCTTGTTCCAGCATGTGCCGGTACGCCCATCCGGGAATGGCTCAATCCTGGTCCGTAGCTCGGTCATGGCAGCCTCATCGGGTACGGCTCGACGTACTTGCGCTGGCCGCAGCCGTCGCAGCGGAAGCACACGTACAGTAGGCCGTCTTCGGAATAGAAGGTCTCGGGTCGGCCCAGGTTCCAGCCGATCAGGTGAGCGACTCGGTGGCGGAGCCAGTTCATGGGGTGCCTCTCCTCTCTTCGAGTATAGGTACCCGCACGAAAAAGCCCCCGATCCGAAGATCGAGGGCCGCAGAGTGAGGATTGGCACCCAAACACACTGCAAATCCGAGTATGGCTCATCCGGCAGCTTCCTTCCAGCCCTTCTTGCCGCCGCGCGCGGGCGAATCCGGTAAGGTGAGCTCAACCAGCACCAGCGTCTCTTGAGTAGCGAATGACACTTTGTGACCTAACTGTGGATCATTCACCAATTCCACAGGCTGAGCTTCTACGTTGCGCAGGCTGCCCATCAACTGTTCGACGTCGCCGCCCATTACCAGACAGCAGCGCAGGCTCGAGCGTCCGTCGACGGTACGCACCTCGATACGTTTGACTACCGCCTGGATCAGCGTGCGCTTGGCGTCGGTGTCGTTGTTCGCCTCGATGACGTCCAGCTCTTCGCGCAGGTCGGCGATGGTGTGCTCGCTCTGCTGGGCGTTGAGCTCGTCATAGCTGAGCCCGCGGATCTGCATCTCGAGCGCGTCGCGCTGCTGCTCGAGCGTCTTCTTGCGGGCGTGCAGGTCGCGTGTGCGCGCCGCGGCAGAGTCCCAGTCGCGCAGCCCTTCCTCGGCTGAGCGGCGGACGTTCTCGGTCTCGGTGGTGAGCCGCTGCATCTGTTCGACGACCGTGGTCAATTCGCCCCGCAGGCGGGCGATCAGGTCCGGCCGAGACGTGTCTGCCTGAGCCATCACCTCGCCAGGGTTCAGCACGAACTGCTTGACCAGGCTCCACACCACGTCTTCGACGTCGCCGACGCGGATCATCTTGGCGGTGCAGCCGTGTCGCTGGCTGTTCGTCAGCGACTTCAAGGTGCGCGTGCAGTAGTAGTAGGCGTACGCCTTGTCGTACTTGTGGCGCTTCTCGATCCGTCCGGCGAACTTGCGCCCGCACAGTCCTTCGATCTTGGTGCGGCGGCCCCACGGACCGCTGCCGTCCTCGAGCCAGATCGGCTCGTGGTCGTACGGCTCGCAGCACAGCAGCAGGCCGCTCAGCAGGTACGGGTAGTGGCGCACGTGGCCCGCGTTGCGGCGATTCGCGAGGAGCTGCTCCTGCGCTTTCTGCCACGTCTCGGGCGTGACGATGGCGGGCGGCAGGTTGCGCTGGGCAGCCGTCCACTCGCCGCGGGCGCTGGAGATGCCGCCCTCGCCCTTGTAGCGGCGGTTGTGGAGGATCCAGCCGATGCGACGCTCGGACAGGCCCGTGCGCTGGGCTTCCTTCCACGTGGTAGAGCCGCGTAGGGCGACGTTGTCGAAGATCGACTGGACCATGCGGTACGCCATCTCGCCGGTCTTTTCCATGAGCGTCTCGTCGACGACCAGATAGCCGTCTTCATCAGTCGTCATGCCGAATGTCTTGCGACCACCCACCCATTTGCCCTCCGATGCTTTCTGGTGTTTGCCGCTCGTGGTGCGCTCGAGGATCGTTTCGCGCTCCCACTCGGCGATGCTGGCCAGGATCGTGAAGACCAGGCGACCCGTGCCGGTCGAGGTGTCGATCGACGGGTCCATGCACATGAGCGAGACGCCGTGACGCCGCAGCCACGCCTCGATGTCGATGAGGATCTGCAGCTTGCGGGCGAGGCGGTCGAGCTTGGTGATCCACACCTGATTGATCTCGCGGGTGTGGTGGCAGTCGCCGTCGCAGTCGATCGACACGCGCGGGCAGATGCGCTCCATGAGCTTGCGGCCCTCGGGTCGCTCCTCGAGCGCCAGCGTGCCGCTGATGCCGTTGTCGTAGAAGGCGCCGCCGAGTTTCAGCTGGTCGCGCAGCGGCAGGTCGGGGTTGGTGCGGACGGCGATGGTGCCTTCGAGCTTGGTGACCTGGACCTGGATCGTCTCAGCGTCGCGCTGGAGATCGGTCGAGACGCGGCCATAGGCGAGGACGGTCTGAACAGCCTGGATGACGGTGAGCGGATACGCAGGCGAACGCGGTCGTTTGGGTGCCATATTTGCGTACTGTACTACATCTTGATCGACTGGGCCATCTTGCCGGCTTCTGCATTTCGTGCGCGGCGCTCGTCGACGCGTTTGAGCAGGAACTTGATCGCTTCCAGGTACTGCGCGCGGGCCTCGGGCGAGGTGTCGATCTCGAGCTCGAAGAACGGTGGCGGGTCGGGCGTGCGTGGCATGCCCGAGAGCGTCCCGCAGGCGGCTCGTCAGCGCTTGTCAGGCTGATCGTCACAATCGGCGAAAGGAGTATGGCCGGGTGTTGCGGATCCGTTAACCTTGCGCGCAACCTTCCTTCTGGGGAATGGATGACAAGCCGGTGACGAACGGTGATGAATCGGAGGGTGCATAATTAGAACGTACGATCCAGTGCCGTCCCGGAGAGTAGCGCGGCGGCTGGACAAGCGCTCGCTAACCGAATATGACCCGCAGGGAGGCCGCGTCGTAATGCCGTAGGCGGGAACCGGTGGCGTTGTTTGGGAGTCACCTCTGCGGGGGCAGTTATCTCTGTGAAGGGAACCCCTTTGTGGAGTTGCACCAGTCAACCCTGTTTCCAGAATTGAGGCCTGCTTACTCTCCCAGAGAGTTTGCCGCGATGCGTCTGGCCCTGGCCGAGCACACCCGAAAAGCCGTCGATCGCGGCTGGGAGTGCGCGCTGCATCACTACAAGCACACGAAGGCGCGACTCGAGCGCGAAGACCTGCGCCAGCTCCTGCTGGCTCTCTACAACGATTCGCCACGGAGTCTCAGCGCCTTTGATCGCGCCCACCGCATCTGTCCGCTGCTGCTGCCGTGGCCGATCCAGTACGGCCAGCGGCCACCGTGGGAAGGTGGCGACATCGATGACACTCCTATCGATCCCAGGCCAGTTGACCTGCGCGATTACCAGGGTGAGATCTCGAGCGGCCAGCTGGTGCTTGGCGAGGACGGGCCAACCGTGGACGGCAAGCCAGTGCGGCTCGAGGTGGTCAAAGGCGTGGTGCGCGTGCTCGGCACCACGTTCACCGGGGTTGCCGCGACTTTCTCGGCGATCGCCATCGCTGACGGCATGGACGGCACGATCGACCAGACAATCCACTGGTGCAGGGTCGTGCTGGCCGGCCTGGCGCCCCACCTGACGATCTGACTGACGAACGCTGACGAAGGGCGCGTGCGCACACTGCGCACATGCCCGCTGTCAAACCCATTTTCACCGAGTACGACCTCGGGAGCGCCGGGTGGAGGACGCTGCACGAGCTCGCTCGACAGCGGCGACGAACTCCCAAGGACCAGGCGCGCCAACTTGTCCTGTTCGCGCTCGATCGAGCGCTCGCCGGCGAAGACGTTGAGCTGAGCCAGCGCGCGCTCGAGATCCTGCTGAGGGACGACCGCACGCTCGAGGACGTGGCGTAATGCCAGTTACGCCGGCCGCCCAGGCAGACGAAGTGCTAGAGAGCTACGGCATCCACGACTGTTGCTGCGACCACGTCGTCGAACAACTGGCAGCCATGCCAGTGTCGACGGAAGAGGTGCGCCGCGGCGTCGTACGCGACCGCTACTACCTGTGCCCCCACCAGTGGCTGACGCCGCTCGAGGTGTACCTGGGGACGCTGCAATGAAGTTTCCAGTCCACGACCTGGAAATCACGTGTGCCGTGCTCTTTGACAAGTGGTGTGCTGAAGAACTCGTGGATCCACGGTTGCGCGAAATTCTCGAGGAGGCTTTCGTGAACGGCTTCCTTGCGCGCGACGCGCTCGAGTACGCAACGAAGCAGGAGGATGCCGCGTAATGGCGCGCGGTGTCGCGCTGGTGGCGTTCGGCATCGTCGTCGGCATGGTTGTCGGCGCCGCGCTGGGCATCCGCGCGGCAGACGAATCTGACATGGGCACTGGTAGCGCCGACCTGACAGGTGTGGACGGAAACGGCGAGGCGAACGGTAGCGCCAGTGCCGTACCGGACCTGACGGTGGGGAGCGCTATCAGTGCCCAGGTGTGGGATCGGCTCGCGGCGTGCGAGTCGAACTCGCGCTGGCACATCGCCACCGGCAACGGCTACTTCGGCGGCTTGCAATTCGACCGCGGCACGTGGCTGGCGTACGGCGGCGGCCTGTACGCCGCGCGCGCGGACTATGCCAGTCGCGAGCAGCAGATCAGCATCGCCGAGAAGGTGCATGCTGTGCGCGGCTTCCAGCCGTGGCCGGCCTGTTCCAGGCTGTTGGGGTTGCGGTGAGCATCCTGCTGCCGCCGGGCGTCAAGCGTGCCTGCGGACGCGATCTCTGGCCGACACCCGACACGCTCAAGCTCAAGGACGGAGCGCTCCTGAAATTCGACAGCTGGATCTCGATCGCCGGTATGTCCGGCAAACGCTATCGCGGTCCGCGCGACCTGTGCGTCATTGTCTCGCTGGACGACCGTGGCGAGCCGTGGGGCGTCATGTTGCACATGAGCCTCAGCTTGCCGCGCGGCTACCCGGATTGGGATCTGATCTACGCCGTCACGCGTGCCGTGTTCGGCGAAGAGATCGACACGATGATGCCCATTCCGCGCGAGGAGGCGTTTATTCACGGCGCCGTCGAGGCGCAGCGACGCGGCAAGGCGCGTCAGGTATTTCACGTGGTTGAGATGCCGCAAGCGTGGCAATCCGAAGAGCCATGGTGAAGATGGATTCCGAGCGCTTTCTGAAATCCCACCGCGCGATGCACGAACGCGCGGTGCGCATGCGGCACACGGTGATCGTGCTCACCTGGGCCGCACTGTTCGCGATGTTCATCATCGCGGCCGTCATCCTCTGGCGCTGAAGGACTCGACAGTAGCGCCGCGGCGCCTTGTACCGCGGAGGGCAGGAATCCCCAATGCTTACGGAAACGCGTCATTCGCTGTTTCTGCAACTGACGGCCATTCACAGCAATGTAGCTGTGCTGCTGAATCCTCACCACATCGTGTTCGCCGAGCCGATATTTCGAGAAGCTCCGTCCAAAACCAAACGTGACGGGTTTTACGACGCCGGTCCACAGAAGACTGTTGAGTCAGGTACACAATTCCAGCTGAGTAACGGACGGCTGCTGCTCGTGAATGAGAAGCTCGATGAGATCCTCGAGCAGCTCGGGGAGAACATCTGATGCCGCAAGCCCCTGACGCCACGTTCGCGCCCGACGTCGAGATCGACGACAGCAAGAAATGGATTCTGAAGCTGGTCGGTATGGAAGAGCAGCCGTCGCGTTACCGCGACAAGCGTAAGGACGCGATGATGCTCGTCTTCAAATGGCTGGTGTACGGCCTCGAAGACGGCGTGGCGGTGGAGGACAACAACACCGGCGAGCCGTTCGAATTGTGGCAATTCACCGGTGATGCGACGTATGACAATCCGAAGTCCAACAAGATCGCACCGGCGCGCGAAGTAGCAAATGCTCTGATGGGGCACCGTCTTACCGACGACGAGGTGCGTGAAATGAATGACGACGGTTGGGAAGAAACGCTCATGAACCGCATGTGCGTCGCCGACCTGGAGTGGTACTCCGACCAGAACGGCACCCAGAAGCTGCGCGTGCTGCGCCAGAAGCCGTACGTGAAGCCGGAGCGCAAGAAGGCTGCCGCCGGGCGCCGCCTCGATGACGACGAGCAACCTGCCGAGTGAGTCGTTACCTGCTCGTGGAGCTCCACAGCGACCTGGAGCACTTGCCTGACGAGCCCCGACAGACCACCCGCTCGGCGGTCTTTCGGGGCATCGCCCATATGCCCGGTGTCAAGTGCGTCGCCGACGTCGAGTTGATCGACCGCCAGTCGCTCGACCAGTGGCTGCTGCCCGAGCAGTACGCCGAGCAGCTGCGCCTGTTCACCCAGCCGAAACGTGCCCGCAAAGCGCAAGCCTGACCTGGCACAGCCGCCGCTGGAGGGCCGCACGTTTCGGCGGCTGATCGACGGCACGCTGACCGAAAAGCAGTGGCAGCAGCAGGTCGAGCGCGCGCTGGACCTGCACGGCTGGTGGTGGATGCACGTGCCGGCCAACGTGATCATTTGCCAGCGCTGCGGACAGCGCAACTACCGCGGCATCAAACGCGGCTTCCCCGACCTGCTCGCCGTCAAGCCGCCCCACATCCGCTGGATTGAGCTCAAGCGCGAACGCGGGCGGCTCGATCCAGACCAGATCCGCGTGCATGCCATGCTGCGCGCCTGCGGCCAGGTGGTGCTCCACGCACGGCCGCGCGACCGTGAGCAGCTGTTCCGCGCGATTGCCCATCCCGAGGAGGAATCTGATGGCTCCCAATGACGTGGTGTTCAGCCGCGATGCCCAGCGGCCGTTCAGCTGCTGGGTGGCGTATCCGAATGAGATGGCGTTCGTCCACGACGACGACAACGAGACCTATCACAACCGCGGCGGCTGGTGGCGCACGCCCTGGCGCGGCACCGAAGCGGACGTGCTCGCGCTCGGCCGGACGCCGATCCATACCGTAAAAGCAAAGTCAAAAACCTGACGAGCCGGCTGACGATCAGTGACGAAGCGGCCCGCGCACACTGCGCGGAATGACTGTCACCGACGTCAGCCCCCTCGGTGCGGCAGCGCTGCTCTATGCCGCGCTCGAGTGGCCTGTCATTCCGTTGCACAGCCCCGACGTCCACGGGGTGTGCGACTGCCGCCAGCCGGACGCTGGCGATCCCGAGAAGCATCCGATCGGCAAACATCCGCGCACCAGGCACGGGCTTGCGGATGCCACGTGCAATACCGAAACCATCCGCAGGTGGTGGGGTATGTGGCCTCACGCGAATGTCGGGATCGACCTCGCACGGGCCGGCCTGGTCGACGTCGCACCGGACTCGCTGGAGTGGTTCGCGGAATTCACCGCCCGCGGACTGCCGCCGACCTTACGTTACGCCTCGGGCGGCGGCGAGGGCCACGTCCACCACCTGTACCTGCGGCCCGAGGGCTGCGCCGCGTACCGCGACACGCACAGCGGCGAGTACGACGTGCTGAGCGCCGGCTACGCGGTGGCACCGCCGTCGGTGCATCGCAGCCGTCGGCCGTATACGTGGCTGCACCCGTCCGACGGCGTGCTGCTGAACACGGCGACCGTGGCGGCGCCCGACTGGGTGGTCGGCATGCTGAACGCGCGCGTCCGCGGCAAGCAGGCGCGGACAGACCAGGAGCAGGTCGGCGATCCACCTGTCGACCTGCACGGCGAGGCGCTCGAGCGATGGCACGGGCGCCTTTTTGCGGTCAGGCCGGACGGCAGGGTCAATCGCTCCGACAGCCTGTGGTACCTCGCCGTCGGCCTGCTCGACGCGGGCTGCCGTCCGGCGTTCGTGGAGCAGCTGCTGGCTGAGACCGACGTGCGGCTGGGCTGGACAAAGTTCTCCGGGCGCCGCGACGCGCTCGAGCGCTACCGCGTCATCGTCGAGCACGCGGTCGCCGGGCGCGGTCCCGGACCGGTGCGGATCAGGTCGCAGCGCGTCGCCACCACTGATCAACTCGACCTGTTTCTGACGGCGGCCCAGCTGGCGGAGGTCGAGGACGAGGAGATCCGCTGGTACGCTTTCGGCTACCTCGCTGGCGGGCTGGTGACAGAGCTCGACGGCAAGGTGAAGCAGGCCGGCAAGAGCACCTTCGTGTCGGCGCTGTGCCGCTGCATTCTCGAAGGCGAGCCGTGGCTCGACCAGGCGACGCGCTATGCGCCGATCGTGTACCTGACCGAGCAGAGCGCGCCGTCGTTCAAGCGGAATTTGAAGCGCAGCGGGCTGCTCGGCCGCAGCGACTTCCACATCCTGCTGTGGAGCAAGGTGCGCGGCTGGAAGTGGGAGGACGTGGTCACCCTGGCCCGCCGCAAGTGCGCCGCAGTGGGCGCCGGTATCCTGATCGTGGACACCCTCGGCCAGTTTTCGGGCGTACGCGGCGACGGCGAGAACTCGAGCGGCAACGCGCTGGTGGTGATGGAGCCGCTGCAAGCGGCTGCCGCCGACGGGCTGGCGGTGCTGGCCAGCCGCCACGACCGCAAGAGCGGCGGCGACGTCGGCGACAGCGGGCGCGGCTCGTCGGCGTTCACGGGCGCGGTCGACGTCGTGCTGCACCTGCAGCGCGTGCCGGGCGATCGCGCGGGCAAGGAGCGCCAGCGGCTGCTCGAGGCGATCTCGCGTTTCGAGGAGACCCCCGAGCAGACGCTGGTGGAGCTGAACGAGGATGAGCCATTCAGCTACCGCGCCATCGGCGACGTCGAGCAGGTGCGCTCGGTGCGGCTGCGCCAGGAGATCCTGGCGAACCTGTCGGTGGATCCCGACCTGGGCATGACCATCAGCGACCTGCGCGAGCTGTTGTCCTGCGACCGCAGCGCGCTGTCGAAGGCGCTCTGGGAGTTGATGAAGGATCGGCTCATCTGGCGCACCGGCGCGGGCAAAAACGGCGACCCCTACAAGTACTGTTTGCGCCCCCAGCAGGAGGCCGACGATGACGAGTAGCCCCCCATTTAAACCCGTATTCCGTATTGACCCTATAGATGAATACGGAATACGGGTTTACTGGCCCCCCAAAGTGGTCTGGGCGCGCGAGGCCGGCTGGCTGCGGGTGCGCGACCCGTGGGGCACCTGGCACGAGCTCCCGGCCCGCGAAGCGCCTGCCGGCTACCCGCGTCTGGCGAGCGAGGCGAAGCGGCGATGAAGGCGGTCAGCCTGTTCAGCGGCGTGGGCGGCTTCGAGCTCGGTTTCGAGCGGGCGGGCATCGAGACGGTGCTCCAGGTGGAGAAAGATCCGTGGTGCCTGAGCGTGCTCGAGCGCCACTGGCAGGAGGTCGAGCGAGTTGACGACGTACGCAAAGTGGACGCGGCCGCATGGGCCGGACGACGCCGAGACGTGGTCGGAGAGCGAGACGGCGCCGACGGTGAACGGCTGGGAGGAACGCCACGAGGTGCCGCCGGTGTTGATCTCGTCTATGGCGGATTCCCCTGCCAGGATCTCAGCGTGGCCGGTCGGCGGCGCGGTTTTCGGGGCGAGCGCAGCAGTCTCTGGTTTGAGTTCGAGCGGGTGCTGTCCGAGCTGCGGCCACGCTGGGCAGTCGTTGAGAATGTTCCCGGACTGCTTAGCTCCGACTACGGCCGAGACTTCCACCGAGTACTTCTGGGCCTGGGGCAGCTCGGGTATGGTGTCGCCTGGCGAGTACTGGACGCGCGATTCTTCGGAGTCCCCCAGCGGCGCCGTCGCGTGTTCATTGTCGGCTGTCTTGGAGACGCGCAGCGTGCCGCGCAGGTACTGGCTGTCTGCGAAAGCTGCGGCGGGTATCCTCAGGCGCGCGGCGAAGCGCGAGAAGACGTTGCCCCGACGCTTGATGACGGCGCTCGTAGAGCTGGCGTCGACCTGCCGATGATCGCCTTCGGCGGCGGCAACAACACGAGCGGCGAGATCGACGTCGCGTCGGCGCGCTCGAGCCGAGCGAACCGCTTCGACTTCGACACGGACACCTTCCTGGTCGCGGCGCCGGTGCGCGCGAGCGACGGTCACCACGGCCATTCGTCTGGCCGTGGTGACGGAGCCGACAACTTCGTCGTGCAGCAGGGCGTGCGGCGCCTGACGCCGCTCGAGTGCGAGCGGCTGATGGGCTTCCCGGACGATCACACGCGCTACGCGGCCGACGGCAAAGAGATTCCTGACAGCCACCGCTACCGCATGTGCGGCAACGGCGTGGTGGCGCCGGTCGCCGAGTGGCTGGGCCATCGACTGGTGGAGGTCGACCGATGGCCGTGATGCCGCACTGGAGTGCCACGCGCTTTATGACTTGGGATCAGTGCCCCGGCGAATTCAAGGCGCGCTACGTGGACGGGCAGAAAGTGCAGGTGACCGAGGCGATGGCGTTCGGCCAGGCGATGCACCTGGGGCTTGAGGCGCACTTCCACGGCGACGACGGCATCCGCGCTTTCCGCGCGGCGTGGAAGTCGTTTATCGCCGAGCTGCCGAGCGTCGATCCGAACCTGACGCGCGTCGGCATGGACCTGTTCGAGCAGGTCGTCGAGCTCGATCTGCACGGCGTGCCCGAGCGCGGCTTCTCCATCGACACCAACGACACGCTCCTGGCGCCCATCGTCGGCGCCATCGACCTGTGGGGCGCCGACGGGGTGACGTACGACTTCAAGACCACGCGCGGCGCGTGGTCGCAGGAGCGCGCGCAGAAAGAGGTGTGGCAGCCGGTGCTGTACACCTGGGCGCGCTGGCTGGAGGAGCCGGAGTACGGCGGCGACTTCGAGTACGTGGTCCTCAACCGCCTGACCGGCCAGCTGCAGCGCTTCCGCCGCGACTGGAGCGCGGACGACATCAACGTGCAGATGAACGCGGCGTGGGAGCGCATGCGCGCTATCGCCGACGACGTGGCGGCGGACCGCTACGTGTGCGCTGGGAAACACGGCTTCTGTCCCGAGTGCGGCGACCGCTGGGCCCACGAGCACGTGTGCGACCAGGCCGCGCGGGCCGGCATGCGGATCCGGCTGTGAGAATCGATTCTCTGGGCCGGGCAATGCCGGACCGCGTGGTGGACCGCACGCTGGTGCTGACCGAGGCAGGCCGTCGCTGGCTGGCGATGGAGTGGCTGGGTCTGGTCGAGACGGAGGACGACGACCTGCGCTGCCGCAACGGGCACCGGCTGCGCAGTCCGCGCGGGTACTGTTCGGCGTGCTCGATTCTGAATCAGCGGAGGGACGCGTGAAGCACTACCTGAAGCCGCAGTGCAAACACAAATGCCGCTTCGTCCAGGTGACGGAGGAGCTCTGGTTATGCCCGCACGCCGCGTACGGCGCCGCCTCCTACTTGAGCGGCGCGATCGCCGACGCACGCGCCTTGCTCGAGCGGGCCGGCGGGTACGACGCCGTGCTCAAACGCATCGTCGAGCGCGAAGAGGAGCAACGGGCCGCGGCGCGCGAGCGCACCCAGTCGAAGTCGCGGCGCCTGGCGGAATCCGTCCGCTACGAGTGACGCGGGCATGCCGGATCGGTCTGATTACGCGGCGCGTCGGATCACGGAAACAGTCGAACGCTGGGACGCGTGCGTGCTGTGTCAGCTGCGGCACGTGACGCCGGCGCTGCTCGCGTTGCGCCACCTGGGCGAGCCGTACGACACGGTCTGCAACGACTGTGCCGTGCGCGTGCTCCAGCTGGCGGAACACATGGCGCCGGTGGCGGTCGACCGTGGCGTCTAGCGTGTGGCACCGCGTGAAGTCGTCGGATCCGATCGCCCGCGCGTTGCGCGATCGGCATTACTCCACCAAACACCCCGGTGGACGCACGGTCGGGCCGCCCGGGCGTCGACTGGTACTCGTGTCCGACGACGAGCACGCGCTGTGGGTGACCCACTGGCCGGACTCGAAGCTGGTGCTGGATGGCATCGACGCGCTGCGCTGTACGGTCTTTCGCCGCGAGGGGCGGCGCCGCGAGCGTGCGTCGGTTCTGATCGCGGCCGCCATGACGCTGTCCGAGGCGCACTTCGGGCCAGCGCCGCAAGGCTGGCTGACGTACGTCGAGCCGTCGAAGGTACGCAGCCAGGAGCCGGGCTACTGTTTCAAGATGGCCGGCTTCGAGCTGGACGCGGCGTTCACGCACAGGCGGCTGATCCGGCTGCGCCGCGGGGCGGTGGGGGCGCACAGCGGCCCCCTGCTGCTGACGGGCGACAGGGGGCCGCTGGCGATCCCGGGGAGAACCGTGAGCGCCAGTCTACGCCAGCTGGCGCTCGAGTTCGCGTAGCGCCAGGTACAGGTACGGCGGCACGTTGTGGGTGCCGGCTTCCCAGCGCTGCACCGCCAGCCACGTGACGCCGAGGAGCTCCCCCAGCGCGCGCTGGCTCAGGTTGTGTTCGATGCGCCACTGGCGCAGGTCGGTGCGCGCGTCTTCGAGCGACAGCATCGTCATACGCGTGTCACCAGCCCACCGGATCGCCGGTGTGCCGCGGCTGCGGGTGGCGGCGCTGCCACAGCGCGCGGACGAGCTTCCACAGCAGCACGGGCGACCACAGGATCAGCCACGCCGCGGTGCTGAACGCGGCCCAGAACAGCAGGCTAGAGAGCGGGCTCATGGCTCGAGCCTGCGGAACGGAATCGGTTCGTCGTCGGTCGGCGTGACTTCGTGCGCGAACACGGTCACCTCGCGTCCGTCCGGCGTGCGGCAGACGAGCATCGGCTCGACGCGCAGCACGACCAGTCGCGTCTGTGCCGCGTCCAGGACTGCCACGACGGTGGTGCCCGGGCGCAGCACCTTCGGGTCGACGTAGCCCGGAATTTTGAACGCCGATTCTTCGAGCTGGGGTTGATCGTTCATGGGTGGGGTGCCTTGTCGTCGACGCCCGGCTGCCAGTCCCAGTACCCGGGGTGGGTGCGATCGAATTCGCGCGCGCGCTCGAATGCATCCGAGCGCAGGAATGCCGCGCGCTCGGCGCCGAGCACTTCGTCGCACGGGTGATCGCCGATGCCGTGGTCGGGATCGACGCACGGCGTTCGCGTGCTCGCTTCGTACATGGCGACGAGCCGGGCGAACACGTGGTTCACCACGTCGCGCTCGAACGGATCCGTGCGCGTCTCGACGTCAGCCTGTGTTTCGGCGATGAAGTCCGGCAGGTCGGCTGTCGGGATCGGCAGCCGGTCGTCGGCCGCGTCGTGCGGCGGCAGCGTGCCGGAGCGATCGCCGGGTTCGAGCTTGAGGCGTGCCTGGCAGAATGGGCAATGGGCAAACGGCAGAAACGTATCGAACGGACCGCGTTCGATGTCGGTTGCCCAGACAAGCGAGCCGGGGCACGTGAGTAGTGAAGGGGTGTACATGGGTGCCGATCCTCTCAGGCGCCGAGCCACGCCCGGGTGAGCGGGCCGGGCTCGCCGGGATCGGGCAGCGGATCCTCTTGCGGTGCGTAGCCTTCACAGTCGCACGGCTCGCCGCTGGCGCTGTTCACCCCGTCGCAGAATGCAGCCGGTTTGCGATCCGGATAGAAGGCGTGCGAGGCATACGGGTGATCGCACCATCGGCACGGGTCCGTGGCCTCGTCCGGGTCCGGTCCCTCACCGGTGTAGTGCCAGTGCTCGCGCGTGTCGACGCACTGTTCGGCGAAGTGGTGCCACGCGAAGATGTCCTCACCGCCCCGGCGGAGGGTGACGAAGTACTCGCCATCCTCATCCGGTCCGTCGAGATGCCATTCGCTCCCGGGGATATTGCCCGTACCGAACAGGCCGGAATGCGCCTCCGTCGCGTTCACGGCGACCTGAGCCAGCGCATCCTGGCGGTCCGTGTGTGTAGAGACGCTGCCTTCGGGACTGTGCTCGCCGGCCTGTCGGCAGCCGACGTGCCAGTGGGGGAATGCCAGCGTGACGCCAGCGTAGCGGGGGAATTCGATGTGTTCCATTGGGTACCAATCCTCTGTGTGGCTCAGGCCGCGCGGCGGCAGTGCGCGACGCGGCAGGCGAAACAAACTTCCAGGTGACGCGTGACGCGCGTCCAGACGTGCATGGGTGCCGATCCTCTGTGGGTGAACGCTCCGGGCCTACGCGGCCCGGGCAATGGCGTAGTGGTCGACGTCACACGCGGCGTTCGGATCCGTGGTCGAGCACGCGACGTCGCGTACGTCGACCACAAAGCCGCTTGTGTCGTGTTTGGCCGACTCGCCTTTGGCGCGCAGCCCGGCGATCACGTTCGGCGGGTCGAGAAAGCGCAGGTCGTCGGTGTCCGCGTCGATCACCCGGTAGCCGTGCCAGAACGCGGGCAGCGGATCCGCCGGGCGGCGACTGTGCTTTGTGCGCGCATTGAACACGACCGCCACATTGCCGCCGGCGGCGAGCACGCGAACGCAGTCCGCCTCATTGATTTCCGAACGCGAGAACGTCAGGTGGTAGTTGGCCGGGTGCTCGCCGGCGGCATTCGCCAGAGCACGCCGCACGTTCTTGGTGTAGTCGTAGAACTGAACATCCGGGAACGTTTCGAGCACGGTCCGGCCGTCGTTGAGCCGCAGCTTTTCCCACGGCAGGTCGGACGTTCCGTTGAGCCGGACGCACGGCGTCATTCCCTTGCGCCCGGCCCGGTCGATGTGGGATTGAATCTCGCGTACGAGCCGGGCATTGAACGCGAAGCGGCTAAAGCGAAACCATCGGGTGCGATTGATGCGCGCCGCCGGCACCTCCGGGTCAAACCCGCCGCGACCGGCCTTGTACAGGCAGACGTCACGGCAGCCATCGGACGCGTACTGGCAAACGTTGAGCACGCCGGACGCGTCCGAAGGTGCCAGATACAGCACAGCCGTCGCGTAATTGCGCAAGTGACCCTTGTCAGTCTTGGGGTTGTAGCCGTCGGGCGTCAGCAAATCGTGAAACGTGCCGATGTCGAGTGTTTCCATGATGGGTGCCAATCCTCAGAACTAGTCGTTGTTGTTGTGCGCCATGGCGTCGAGCATCGCGTTGTGCGGGCCGGAGCGCTCCGGGCCGATCCATCGGCACGGGCAGACAGCGCGCCACGTGCTGTCGACAAAGGCGACCTCGGCAGTGTGCCGGTCGAACGCCGTTGCTTCGTAGCACGTGCCGCAGGCCGGATCGTCACACGTGGCGTGCCACGCCACGGAAAACTCGGCCGCGTGCTCCACACACAGCGTGAGCGCCGGGCCAGAGCCGGTCTCGCACAGCAGTCCCGCGACCTGATCACAGTACTGATAGTCACAGCGCACGTGGCGCGGGTCGTTGAGCGGGAGACCGGCCGTCTCAAGCCGGGTGATGCGCGGATACGTATCGACGTCGTGGCCGGTGGTCTCAAAATGCCGCGTGGCGTCAGCCAACGTGTCACAGACGAACGCACACTCAACGTGGGTGCCACGTCCGTCGCCAGAGCAAATGTACTTGGGTGCCATGGGGAGCACTATATCGAATCGATATACAGAACACAAGGCATTCCGGCGTGACAGTGCCGTTACAGAGCTCCTAACGCGTTGTTAAATCGACGTACGATTGCGTGACAGCGAATACGGATTCGAGAATGCCAGGCATGGCTCAAGAACAAAATCCGGGCCAGACGACTACAAATCCAGTCGAACGCAGGTCGACCTACGGGCATGCTCGCGTTCAACAGACAGGACAGCCGCGCTCAACGTCAGGCCTGCCGCGCTCAACCCTTGCGCAGTCTACGCGGGCGAAACGTGCGTTTCTTGAGTCCTACGCCAGCTGGGCAAACGTTACTGCGGCATGTCAAGCAGCCGGTGTTGCGAGACGCAACATCTATTACTGGCAAGAGCACGACGAACAGTTTGCAGCTCAGTTCAAAGTTGCGGAATCGGCGGCGACCGAACGTCTCGAACGTGAGGCATGGCGCCGTGCGATAGAAGGCTCACCGTACGAGCGGACGTCGTACTGGCACGGGGAACCGGTCGGGACGGATCGTAAGGTCGAGTACTCCGACCAACTGCTGATGTTGCTCTTGCGCGCGCGGAAACCTGAGACCTACCGGGAAACAACCAATGTCAACGTGACGCAGGTCGTCAAGACGGTAGCCGGAATCGATCCCGCCTCTGTCCTCTGAGGACAGTCCGTTGCGTGGAGCAACGCTTGCGCTAGTGACTGTGGAACGTCCGAATGTAACGGTCAGCGGAATGGTGTTCCGAACAACATCCGTTCCGATCACCTGTTCGACCAGGCATCGAGCAGCTCGTGGGGTGGGGTGGCACTGGGACGTGCCCCGCGGCCGCGGGGAGCCCGGAATCCTCTCAGCCCGTTCTGGCACACCCCGGATTTTTCGAAACCGAATCTGGGGCACGCACGGTGGAGCTCCGCTGCCGACTGTCGCTCCCCGACCTCGACGGACGTCTCTCGGAGGTCGTAGGGGGTACTGTCAAGAGTACTCCAGTTCAAGCTTTCCTGCTCGGACGTCACAATATGCCGGCTAGTCCGAAACTCGGCATCTCCGGCACGCCTGCGACGGTGGAGCACGGCACGGAGACGGCGCCGGAGGAAGCGCCGTATCAGCCGTTCGGAGCGGCGCTGGATCTGTTCCGGTCGAAAGCGCGTGAGGTCTTGCTGGCGGGTCCAGCTGGCACGGGCAAGTCCAGGGCGTGTCTGGAGAAGCTGAACCTGATTGCGATGCAGAAACCGATTCGAGCGGCGATTGTCCGGAAGACGCGCAAGTCGTTGACGCAATCCGCGATGAATACGCTCGAGACGAAGGTACTGCCGCAACCGAATCAGGTGCGCTTTCATGAAGGCGATCAGGAATATCGCTATCCCTCCGGTGCGGTGATCATGGTGGCGGGCATGGACGATGCCGACAAGATCGGTTCCACCGAGTTCGACATCGTGTATGTGCAGGAAGCGACGGAGCTGGAGGAAGACGACTGGGGCATGCTGTTGCGCGGGTTGCGGAATGGTGTGCTGAGCTATCAGCAGATCATTGCGGATTGCAACCCCGGTCCACCGGAGCACTGGCTGAAACAGCGCTGCGATCGTGGCGATACGCTGCTGCTGGAAAGCAAGCACGAAGATAATCCGATGCTGTACGACCGCGGCACCGGGCAGTGGACGGACTTCGGGACGACGTACATCCACACCCTGGATACGCTGCAGGGCTACTTGCACCAGCGCCTCCGACTGGGCTTGTGGGTCGCCGCGGAAGGCATGTACTTCACCGAGTGGGACCCGTCACTGCATATCGTGCCGGCCTTCGAGATTCCACCCCACTGGCCGCGCTGGCTGGCGGTCGACTACGGCTTTGCGGCGCCGTTCTGCTGCCTCTGGTTCGCCAGGGAACCGGAAACCAGGCGCATCTTTGTGTACCGCGAGCTCTACGCCGCCGGGCTCCGGGACGAGCAGCAGGCCCAGCGGATCGTGGAGGCCAGCGAGGGCGAGCACCTGAACCTGCGCATCCTGGATCCGAGCATGTTCAATCTGCGCACCGAGCAGCAGCGGCCCAGCATCGCCGCCGTGTACTGGGCGCACGGCTGCAAGCCGGTCTGGGCGGGCATGAACAACCGCAAGCAGGGCTGGGCTATCACGCGGCGGGCGCTCGCCCACGACCAGGGCCCCAATCGCCTGCACCTGCTCCACGGCGCCGCGCCCAACCTGGCCCGGACCCTGCCCGTGATGGTGGTGGACCCGCTCGATCCGGAGGACGTCGCTGACAGTATCCGCGGCCAGAAAACCGAGGACCACGCCGTCGACGCGCTGCGCTACGGGCTGTGCGCCGAAGCCCAGCCGCCGCGGCCGGATACACCCACGTCGTTGAGGTTCGGCTGATGGCGGTGCTCGATTCCAAGTCCAGCTCCAGCTCGACCTCGAGCTACGGCGACGACGAGACGATGGAGCGGCTGACGTGCGAGCTCGCGCAGCAACTGGAGCGCGACTTTCACGACCGCAACGTGCTGTACGCCGACATCGATAAATCCCTGTTCATGGAATTTCCGATTGTCATTCCGGAGGCGTACCGCAAAACCGCGATCGAGGTCAGAGCTCCGCTGGCGTTGCATATCGCGCAGAATGTCGCCGCGGCCTTATCCGTCAACGCCCCGTCGGTGGGCTTCCGACCGGTCGGTTTCGGCGACGTGTACCAGGAAAATTCCACCCGCCGCGAGCGCTTCTTCGAAGCGTCGTGGCAGCGTCAGGAGCAGGAAGCGCGGCGCCAGCTGGCGCGCCTGTTCATGTGGAGCCTCGCCGTGAAAGGCGAGGGCGTACTGAAAACACTCGAGCGCAGCAAGGCCGCCTGGAATACATACACCGACGACGCCGCGGCGTTCGACGAGCAGCTGCAAGCGGACGGATTGGATCAGCACGCGCGCGACCTGGCGTACGACAAGCACACCGAGAATCTGAAACTCCAGCTGCCGTATCCGATCGCCACCACGGACGTGCCGCCGGAAACATTCTTCTATACGAAGAATGAAAACGGCTACACCTCAATTGTCGAAATCAAAGATATTCCGTACCTGGAGGCGCTCGAGCGCTTTCAAGCCGGGCTGGACTCCAGCGGGAATGTCCGTACAGGCATGGATCCGCAGGCGGCGCAATTAGCCCGACCGGAGTGGGCGCGCATCATGAAAACCGCCGGCTCCACCAGCGTGCGCTGCATCGAGGCGTGGGACGAGCACGTGCAGGTGATCTGTTTGCAGGGTCCGAACCAGATCTCGCGCGGCCTGGACCGAGCCACCCTGTGTAAGGTCACCGAGCACAGCTACGGCGATCCGTACCTGCACACGCTGCGCGGGCCATACTTTCATGCCCTCGGTATTACGACCGGTTCCAGGTTGCCGGAGCACGCCGGACTGAGCGTGCTGTACGGCTACATCCAGCTGTTCCGCCTGATCGACAGCCTGCTGACGGTGCAGAGCAACGCCGCCTTCCTGACCGGTTTCCCGAGCTGGAAGCAGACCCAGAATCCGAACGCGATTCCGGGGTTGCCGTACGGCACCGACGGCCGCGAGGCGGCGGCCCAGGAGCGCCTCGAGCCGGGCAAGTTATATCCCTTCGATGTAACTCCGATCGACCAGCCGACGTCCGGCCAGGACGCCTCCAAGCTGCTGCAGAACATCCAGTCGCTGGTGGAGCGCGCCATGCCGGCCGCGTTCTCGGGCGCCGTCGGCGCCGACCAGTCGGGCTACGCCCTGAACCAGGCCGCGTACCTGGCCGGCCTCGCCTTCAACCCGATCGTCGCCAACGCCGAGGTCGCCATGGCCGAGCGGACTGGCTTCGAGTCGTGGCTGATCCAGGACCGCATCGCCGAGAACGTGTACGCCTGGGGCGACCAGCCGGGCAAGCCGGGCGGGCGCGGCGCCGGCCAGATCAAGGGCTCGTGGCTGCGCATCGGCCCGGACGACCTGGACGGCATCCACCGCTACACCGTCAAGCTCAGTCCCTCGACGCCGTCCAACGAGATCATCCAGATCCGCAGCATCGGCGAGAAGATGCAGCTGAAGCTGATCACGTACGAGGACGCCGTCACCGAGGCCGGCGGCAACCCGGACGAGGTCGAGCAGTCGTGGCTGCTGCACGACCTGAAGCAGTCGCCCGAGATCCAGCAGGCCCTCAAGGACCAGATCTTCCAGAAGCTGGGCACGCTGCAGACGAAGCAGCTCAACGCGCCCGGCAACCCGAGCCTGCAGGAGATGGCGGGCGGTCCCGCGGCAGGACCGCCGACGGGAGTCCCGGGCACGCCCGGCACGCCGCCCTCCGGCAATCTAGGCGGGATGCCCCCGAATCCCGTGCCGTCCCCGGGGCAGGGTCTGCCCATGGCCCCTCCACCTCCGGGGGGCGGTGGGCCGGCCATGCCGCCGGGTGGCGTCCCCGGCACGCCCGTCGTGCCGTCGCCGCCGCCGAACAGCCTGCCGCTGGTGCCGCGGGGACGCTGACATGCATGCCGACTGCTGCGCCGCCCAGACCCACGCCGAGCACATCTGCGGCATCGTCGAGGAGCAGGTCGAGACCGAGGCGCGCGAGCTCGGCCTGGACACCGACGAGATCGCGCACTTCTGGCGCCACTTCACCGAGGCGAGCATGCTACGCCTGGTGCGGCTGAACCCCGAGATGGTCACGCGGGTGGAGGGCTGAACGATGCCGAGCCAGACCGTGCTCGACGCCGTCGCCACCGACCTGGCGGTGTGGATCGACCAGGAATCCACGCGCATCGCCGCGGCCATGGCGCCGCAGGGCGTCGCGCCCTTCGCCGCGAACCTGACCGAGGAGCAGAAGCTCGAGTACTACCGCGCCCAGCTGTTCAATCCCGACGGCACGCCCAACCTGCCCGGCCGCAACCAGCAGATGCAGCGGCTCGGCCCGCTCGGCTTCACCCAGGTGTACAAAGCCGTGCTGAAGGCGTATCCGCAGTTGCGTCTGCCGACGCCGCCCGGCATGCTGCCCGGGCCGACGGCGACGCAGGCTGCGCCGCCCGCGCCGCCGTCGCCGGTGCCGCCGCCGTATCTGCCGCGCGGTGCGCAGACCGCGCCCGTGCCCAACATCACGCCCGTCGTACCGCCAGGAGCGTAGGCCATGTCCTTTACCGCTGATCCCACGCTGACCGGGCAGTACCTGACCGGCCAGAACAACGCTGCCCAGATCGCGTACTACCAGGCCAAGCTGCAGGGCGACTCCGACCAGCTCGCCTTCGCCAAGGCGCAGGCCGCCGTGGCCATGGCCGGCAACCTGTCGAACACCTTCGGCTACGCCCCCGGCGGCGACTGGTTCACGTGGGGGCCGGGCGGGCCGACGATTCCGCCGGCGGGGACGCCGACGCAGTCGGCCATCGCCGGCTGGCAGAATCTGGCCAACCAGCAGCTCGGCAACCAGCTGAGCATCGCCGGCGCGACCGGCTACTTCGCTCAGCCGCGGCCGAGCCAGTACACGCCCGGCACGATCCTGACCGCGCCGAGCCAGACCGGCGGCGGCAACGCCTACGGCATCGTCAATTCCGACGGCTCGGTGCAGATGGTGACGACCGAGGCACTGGCCCAGACCGCTGCGCAGCGGGGCACCACCGCCGATGCGCTGATCAGCCGCGCGCAGCCGGTCGACTGGGGCACGCTGCAGCAGCTGTCGATGGGGCCGCCGACCGGTCCGGCCACGCCGACGCTCGACCTGCAGCGGATGCAGCAGCAGAACGCGTACAACGCCGGCCAGCTGACGGGCATGTACAGCGACCCGACGCAGACCGTGCAGGCCTTCAACGCCCGCGGCCAGGCGATGAACGGGCAGACGTTCGACTCGCTGCCGCCCGACCAGCAGCAGTTCTGGCTGCAGTACAACCAGAACGACCGTACCCAGGCCGCTACCGCGTGGGCCTCCGGCGTCAACCAGGCGCTCTCCGCGAACGGCTTCCAGACGCCTAACCAGAACGCGCCGACGCTGCAGATGCAGGCGCTGTACGGCCAGTACGGCGCGCCGACGGCCGGCCAGCAGACGCTCGCGGGCCAGGAGCAGTCCTTCACCCAGAACCTGCGCACCGAGCAGGAGCAGCGCGCGGCCCAGGCGCAGCAGCAGCAGCAGGCGATGGGCTACCTGCAGCTGCTCTCGAACCTGCGCGGACCCGCGGACTGGGCGAAGTACCAGCAGGTGTTGGGCTCTACCCCCGGCGGCATGCGCGATCTCGTCGCCGCGGCGGCCGGCCAGTACGTGCCCGGCGGCGGCGCGACGACCGGCGTGCAGCCCCAGGCGGTCAGCCTGCAATCGATGATGGGCGACGTCAGCGGCAATCCGTACACCGGTCAGGGCGGCGGCCAGCTGAACATGCCGAGCGTGTACCAGGGCGGCCAGGGCAGCTACGGCATGCAAACCGGCCAGTACCAGTACCAGCCGCAGGCCGGCCAGACCCAGCAGTGGGCAAATCCGAGCGGCGGACAGATCAACACCGCTCAGATGTGGAGCGGCCCGAAGAGCGGCGCGGCGTGGGACCAGTACACCCAGCAGCAGCAGGCGCAGAACCAGGCTGCTGCCGGCCAGCTTCAGACGCAGGGCGGCTACGGGACGGGCATGGGGTACTTCGGCACCGCGCAGCCGGCGCAGATGTTCAGCGGCCAGACGCAGACCGCTGGTGGCCAGCAGCAGTTCGACGTCATGCCGAGCCAGTACAGCCAGCAGCGGTATGCCTACGGACAGACGCCGTCAGGGGGCTCAAACGATAGCCAGGCGATCATGGGCGCGCTGGTGGCGCCCAACCAGATGGCGTCCCAGACGTGGAACAACCTGACGCCGTCGCAGCAGCAGATGCTGCTCGGTACCTGGGAGTCGAAGGGCTACACCCAGGACGACGCGAAGGCGCTGTTCAACCAGTCGCTGCCCAAATACGGCGCCAGCCCGACGTCAGGCACGTACCGCTTGCAGTAAGCCATGCCCGATCTGCCCGACGTCGACCAGCAGAGCTGGAACTCGTTTGCCGCCGATCGCTGGTTCAAACAGAGCTCCGACCAGATCAACAGCCTCACCTCGATGCCGCTCCAGCCCGGGCTGGGCTTCCTGAGCTCGACCTCGGCCCAGATCGGCTCGCTCGGCCAGATCCAGGTGCCCCCGCCGCGGCCGGCACCGATTCCACAGCCGCAGCCGGCACCGATCCCGCAGCCGACGCTGCCGCCGTTGCCGACACCGGCGCCTGCCCCGAGTGTGGCGCCGCCGATTCCGACGCAGCCGGCTCCGCCGCCGCTGCCGACCCCATCGCCGATGGGCCTGCCGCCGTCGCCGCCGCCAACTCCTCCCAGTGCGCCGGAGGCGACGACGGCACCCCCGCAGGGCTTGCCGATGCCGACCGTACCGCAGGTGCCGCTCGTGCCTGGCGGGCAGCCGTCCACCACTGGGGCGAGCTCGATCTACGCGCCGACGACGACACCCGCGCCGAGTCCCTTCGCGGGCGAGGCGAACGGGCCGTTCGGCCAAGCAGCGGTGGCGCCCGGTGGCAATTTGCAGGACTACGCACGCCAGGCAGCCCAGAAGGCGGGCATCGACCCCGACATCTTCGTACGCCAGATCCAGCAGGAATCCGGTTTCAACCCCAC
>Ga0126379_10000088_pt1 | contig 42936 bp, 39 predicted proteins | sample PanSoiMetPlot_24_FD_92640 | JGI IMG/M metagenome (GOLD analysis project Ga0126379, IMG submission 92640) | Tropical forest soil microbial communities from Panama - MetaG Plot_24 | ecosystem: Environmental > Terrestrial > Soil > Tropical forest > Bulk soil | place: Panama | collected 2016-02-17
GGGTCCGCCAGCCCGACATCGCGAAGGCGAAGCGCCTCCTCGGATGGGAACCCCGGGTGGAGCTGGAGGACGGCCTGTCCAGGACGATCGAGCATTTCCGGAACCTTCCGTCGCGGGAGTAGATCCTTCGTCGCTGCGCTCCTCAGGATGACAAGGCAGGCATAGTCCTCTTCAGAAACACTCTTCTCCTTCTCATCCTGAGCGAGAGCGAAGGACCTACCCCGGACCGTCGCTCCCAATGGCTTCGACGGGACAGGAGTCCATCGCCTCCTGGCACTGGGCCTCCTCCTCGGGATTGGCGGGCTGGCGGAAGACGTAGGAGAACGCCTTCTCCTCGTGCCGCTGGAAGTTCCCGGGAGCGGTGACGCGGCAGACGTCGCAGTCGATGCACTGCGTGTCCACGTAGTACTTGCCCGAAACGTTCTCGGGAAGCCGGTCGGCCAGGTTCGCCACGTGGAGAAGGTATCAGGGGTCGCCGGCGCGGTTGCGCGCTTTTTAGACGCAGATTAGCGGCGGGGCGGATTCGAGGGAATCGTCGGTAGACTCGGGTTCGTGGCCCGGGTCAAAGCCATTCTCCTTCTCGCGGCGCTGGCGGCCGTGTCCTGCGGCAGCGAGCAGTCCCTTCCCGTCGGAGACGGCCTCTCGGGAGACCTCGCCGCCGGCCAGCGGATCTTCGAGCGCAAGTGCGTGTCCTGCCACAACCGCAACGGCGACGGCAACACGGTGACGGCCAGCCGGTTCAAGTACGCGAACCTGATCGACGGCGTCTGGCGCTCCGACGGCAGCGAGGAGGCGATCGAGCGCCAGATCCGCAAGGGCCGCGACCCGATGCCGAAGTTCGAGGGCAAGTTGACCGACGAGGAGATTCGCCAGACGGCGGCGTACGTGCTGGAGCTGGCCCGGGCCGCGGAGAAGAAGCGGGAAGCGGGAGGCGATAAGCGATGAGCCGGGTGATCCGGCTCTTCCCGCTGCCGGAGGTCGTGCTGCTTCCGGGGACGCTCCTTCCCCTGCACATCTTCGAGCCGAGATACCGCCAGATGGTTGCCGACGCGCTCGAGGGCGACCGGACGATCGGGATGGCGATGCTCGAGCCGGGCTGGGAGGAAGCGGCCGGGAACCCGCGGATCCACTCGGTGGGCGGCGCCGGGGAGATCGTCGAGTCCGAGAAGCTCCCGGACGGCCGGTACAACATCCTTCTCGAGAGCCGGTTTCGCTACCGCATCCTTCAGGAAGAAGATCGCGCCACCCCTTACCGGGTCGCGAAGGTCGAAGAGATCGCATCCGTCCCGTTCCCGGGCGAGGACGACGAGACCCGCGCCCGAGGACGTGCCGCCGGGTTGTTCGAGAGCCTGCGCGGCAGCCTCGAGCTGCCCCCGATGCCGGAGGAATCCCTCTCGGCGGAGCGCTTCGCCTCGGAGATGGCGCTGCGGCTCCGCCACACGCCGCCGGAGCTCCAGGCGCTGCTCGAGACGGACTCCCTCGCGGCCCGCTTCGATTCCCTGATCGCGAGGATGTCGGAGTGGGAGGGAAGGATCCGCTTCCTGGCGCCGTATCGGCCGACCGACCTGGACGTTCGACGAAATTAGCCCAAAGTCCAGAGCCCAAAGTCCGAGGTCGGTCGAAAGTCGAAGGTCAAAAGTCTGACTTTGGACCTTAGACCTTGGACGGACCTTGGACCTTGGACCTTGGACCTTGGACCCTGGACTCAGCGAGCGGCCTAGGGCCGCGACGCGTTCAGCGCCCTGTCGTGCGCCCAGCTCTTGATCGCCTTGATCTGGTCCTCCATGGTGATCGAGAGGGGGACGGTCGTCGAGATCACCTTGTGGAGGTCGTCCTCGGTCAAGGTGCGCTTCTCCGAATAGGAGTCCACGACCGAGGAGACCACGATCTGCTCGATCTCCGCGCCGTTCCACCCCTTGGTCGCCTTGGCCAGAAACACCAGGTCGAAGCGCCCCGGGTCGCATCGGTTCTTCTTCAGGTGGATCCCGAAGATCTGCTTGCGCTCCTCCTCGTTGGGCAGGTCCACGAAGAAGACCTGGTCGAAGCGGCCCTTGCGGATGACCTCGGCGGGAAGGAGCTGGATCCGGTTGGCGGTCGCCGCGACGAAGACGAGCGCGCTCTTCTCCTGCATCCAGGTCAGGAACCCCGAGAAGATGCGGGACATCGAGGCGTCGCCCCCCTCCCGGTAGCCGCCCACGCCCATCTCGATCTCGTCGATCCACAGCACCGCCGGCGACACCGCTTCGACGGAGCGCAGCGCCTTCAAGAACGTCGCCTCGGGATTGGGCGTCCCGAAGATGGCGTTCATGTCGAGCCGGAAGAGGGGAAGGTTCCACAGCGTCGAGATCGTCTTGACCGCCAGGCTCTTGCCGCACCCCGAGATCCCCATCAGCAGGACGCCGCGGGGGATCGGGATGCCGGCGTCGAGGGCCTCCTTGGAGAAGAGCGTGCGGCGCTTCAAGAGCCAGGTCTTCAGCGTGTCGTAGCCGCCGATGTCCTCGATGTTGAAGCGCGGGGGGACGAACTCGAGCACCCCCTCCTTCTTGGACATCTGCTCCTTCTCGGCGAGGACCTCGAGAAACGCGGCCTCGTCGAAGACCTGCCGCTGGGCGAAGACCTTGGAGAGGACGTGGCCGATCTCGTCGGCGGTCAGACCGCGCATCGCCAGCGAGAGCCGCCGGACCGCGGCGTCGTCCAGAACCGCGCCCTGCCGGCGCCGCATGATCCCCTCGATGATCCGGGAGATCTCCGCGTCGTCGGGCAGCTCGTACTCGACGACGAAGATCTCCTTCTTGGCCTCCTCCGGAATGGACAGCCGCGGCGAGACCAGCAGGACGTGGCGTCCGCGGTCCTTCAGGCCGCGGTAGAGGTCGCGCAGCCGCCGGACGATCTCGGGCCGCCCGTCGGGGGACGTCGGGAAGTCCTTGAGGAGATAGAAGCCCTTTCCCGGCGCCTGGAGGATCGTCTCGAGGGCCTTCAACGGGTCCCGCGTCTCGGGCACGGGCACTCCGTCCACGACGAGACCGTCCACCACCGACCAGATCCCGCACGGGACCGGGGCGCCGAAAAACGTCTTGGCCAGGTGCAGAGCCAGGCGCTCGACCCGCGCCTCCTCCCATGTCTGCACGAACAGGATCGGATGGCCGCCCTGGAGGGCGCGCCGGATCCTGTCGGTCGCCTTCGGCGGCGCCGCCACGAGGGGAACGACGGTGCTCATTTGAGACGATTGTAACGCGGGCTTCCGATTCCCGTCTTCCCGTACAATCGGCCAGTGGCCAATCCGGAACATCTCGCCCTGCTTCAGTCCGACGAGTGGAACGCGTGGCGCTCGCGCAACGGCAACGTCACGCCCGACCTGACCGACTCGGACTTCTCGCAAAAGAACCTGTCTGGAAAGGACCTCAAGCGGGCCGACCTCTCGCGCGTGAACCTGTGCGGAGCGGAGCTCTCGGGGGCGGATCTCTCGCGGGCGGTCCTCGTGGACGCCCGCGTGGACGGGGCCTCCGCGCCGGGGGCGATCTTCGACCACTGCATGCTCGACTTCCTGAACTTCAAGGGCGCGTTCCTGGCGGGAGCGCGGTTCCGATCGGCGTCGGTGCAGAGCTGCTCCTTCGTCGGCGCCAACCTCGCGGGCGCCGACCTCTTCCGGGCCCGGATGGACGGCGCGGACCTGACCGAGGCGAACTTCGCCGGCACGGCGCTGGGGGACGTCTCCTTCCGCGGCGTAAAGACCGCCGGCGCGCACTTCGACGGAGCGGACCTGTCGCGGTGTCTCTTCGAGGGCGTCTCGCTCGCGCGCGGGTCGTTTCCCAACGCGAACTTCGAGGGGGCGAACCTGAAGGCAGCGGACCTGACGGGGGCGGACCTGCGCCGCGCGAAGTTCGTCAAGGCGATCCTCCGCCAGGCCGCCCTGAACGCCGCCAACTGCGAGGGCGCAGACTTCGCCGAGGCGGACATGGAGCTGGTCTCGGCCATCGAGACCGACTTCACCGGGGCGAGCTTCGACCGGGCGAGGGTCCGGAAGGCGGACCTGAAGAAGGCGATCCTGCTCGACGCCGTCGGGCGAGACGTCAGCTTCGCGGACGCCAAGCTGACCGAGGTGGACATGCGCTCAGCCCGGTTCGAGAGCGCCAACTTCCAGGGCGCCGACCTCTCCAAGGCGAACTTCTCGCGAACGAACCTGAGGCCCTACTCCTTCGTCGGCGCCCGCTTCGCCAAGACCGACGTCTCGGAGGCCCAGGCCCAGGAGGTCAACTTCTCGAAGGCCGACCTCTCGTTCGGCAACTTCCGGCTCGCCAACCTCAAGCGCGCCAACCTGTCTGCGTGCCGGGCGTTCGACACAGACCTGTCGGGCACGCTGCTGGTGGGGGCGAACTTCCGGGAGGCGACCCTGGAGGAGGCGGACCTGCGCTTCGCGCGGGCGATCGGCGCCGACTTTTCCCACGCGACCCTGAAGGGCGCGGACCTGGCCAACGCAGACCTGTCCGAGGCCCGGTTCAAGAAGACGAAGTTCTGGGGCGCGACGGCCCGCCGGATCAAGCCTCCGAGGGGCTACGCGATGCTCCTCTCGATGTCCACGACGTTCCACAAAGCAAAGCAGAAGAAGACGAGCGTCGTCGACCAGAAGGAGCAGCAGCGCAAGAAGCGGATCGCCGAGCTCGAGGCCGAGGCAGACCAGAAACCCCCGCACAGGACCGGACGCCGCCGCTGAAAAGAGTAGGGAGACGGGTCTCCTTACCTCTTCGACGGCTTGGGGGGCAGCGCAGGGATCGTCGGCGTGTACACCGGCGCCGGCGCCGGCGTCGGCGGTGTCGCAGCCTTCTGGAAGGCGCCCTCGACGGTCGCGGGCGCGTCGGCGGCCAGCACGAGAGAGCCGGAGCGCGGGGAGACCACCGCCTCGGCCTGCAGGGATTCCGGGTAGATCTTGATCGTCCACGGCTCTCCCGAGGAGACCTTGATCGTCACGGTCGCGGCCGGTTGCCGGTCCCCGAGTGCCTTCGCGCGGGCCTCGTCGCCGAAGGAGCGGCTCTTCAAGTCCAGGAGCGCCGACATCAGGTCATCCACCGAGGAGGCGACGATGGTCTTGCCGCCGAGCGTCCAGCCATCCTGCTTCCTCTCGAAGAGGTACTTCGTCTTCGGGAAGACGCCCTCGATGGACGTCACGAGGCTCCGGTCGAAACGCACCAGCTTCGGCTCCCGGAAGGCCTCCGCTTCCCGGGTCAGGTCCTCGGTGACGGTGCTCGCGACCGTGAAGACCTGGTTCTCACGGCGGCCGTAGACGGAGTTGCCGTCCGCCTTGGACGCACCGAAGTCCACCGTGACGCCCGGCCCCTTCGCGTCCGCCAGGACGACGTGGAAGAGCGGCGGCGACAGCCCCAGGGACGCCAGCCCCTGCCCCGGAGGCGAGGGCACGAAGTCGATGACCTTCAAAGCCGTCATGGAGGAGATGAGCTTCTCCACCGCGTCGTTGTCCGCGAGGTCGGAGAGCGGCTGCTTCAACCACCACGCCCCGTCCTTCTTCGCCAGCGACAACCGGCCGCGGCCGCGGTCCACGTCGAGCCGGGAGTTGTCCGGGTTGTTCGGCCCGAAGACCTCGCGGCTCTTGAACTCGTCGGCGGTCTTCTTGACGGCCAGCGCGAGGTTCGTCGAGACGAAGAGCACCGGCCCGGCGCCTCCCGCGCGCGCCGCGGTCGTTTCGGTCCCGGGGATGTCGATGCCGACCTCGACGATCCGGGAGGACGGCTTGCCCGGGTTCTTGTCGTCCTTCCAGGTGATCGTCGCCTTGACCAACGGGGTCTTCAGGCCGTAGTCCTCGGGCTTGGCCTCGGCGGAGTCGGGGCTCGTGCGGCGCAGCCTCGCCAGCTGCGAGACGACGTCGGAGGCGGCGAACCCGTCGGCGGGATAGGTGTCGGGCTTCACCAGCCTCCAGCTCTTCTCGCCGGCCCGGTCGAGCTCGAGGACGGCTCCGCCCTTCTCCAGCTTGACGGACTGGACCTGCTCCTCCGGGATCTCCCAGACGAGGTCCCCCTTCTGCTTGCGCTCGGTCGTCGATGGGAGCTTGCGCTCGAAGAAGAAAACGAACGCGAAGAGCGCGATGACGAGCGCCGTCAGGACGATGAGCTTGCGCGAAGTCATGGATGCCGCCTGGAGTCGCCGCCCGCCACTAGTCGCGGCGGCGGTACCAGACCCAGACCCCGATGACGATCGCGAAGGCCGGCATTCCCGCGATCGCGAAAAGACCGATTCGGTTGACCTGGGCGCGCGTGAGCGTCAGCGCGGCCTGCTCCGGCGTCTTGGGCGCGATCCCGACGAGGCGCTCATGCCCGGCCAGCCAGTTGACGGCGTTCAGGAAGAGGTTGGTGTTGCCGCCGTTGTTGATGTTGCCGTTGGCGACGAACCGCGAGTTGCCGACCACGAGCATCCGGAAGGGATGCGCCGGCGCCTTGCCGTCCTTGTCTTTCTGGACCCACTCGACGGAGATCGCGATGGGCACCGGGCCCTGCACGTCCTCCGGGTCCTTCTTGACGGCGTCGAGCTTGTTCAGCGAGGTCTCTCCCCAGCCGTCCTTGGTCGTGTCCACGATCATCAGCTCGAGGTACCCGTCGGGCACCTTCTCGGGCTTGAAGACGGAGCGCGCGAGCGGGAAGACGACCGGCAGGCCCTCCGAGGCCAGCGACGTGACGATCTGGTGGAGCCCGTAGTCGTTGGCGATCAGGGTCTCGGGCCCGACCATCGGTACCGCGTTGGCCGGGTCGATGACGATGTCATTGTCGAGCCGGATTCCGTACGGCGCCAGGAAATCGGAGAGGCCGAGGTCCGGAGGCGGCGCGCCCGTCTCGGGGAGGACCGGGTCCGCGAGGAGGAGGACGCGCCCTCCGTCCTGGGCGTACTTCTTCAACGCGCCGAGCTCCGGGGCGAGAAAGGCCGCCCGCGGGCCGGCGATGATGACGACCGCGGCGTCGGCGGGAACGGCGTCCTTGCCCAGCGAGTCCCACGTCGCCACGGTGTAGTTGGAGCGCTCCAGGAGCTGCTTGGCCTCGGCAAACCCACGGCCCCGCTCCTTGGAGTCGAACTTCGGCTCGCCGTGCCCGGCCGTGAAGTACACCTTGGTAGTGTTCTTCTCGGTGACGTCCAGGATCGCGGAGGTGAAGGCCTCTTCCCCGCGGAACGACTTGACCTGCGGCGTGGCCCCCTGCTGGATGCCGGTGTAGTCGAACTCGGCGATCTTGTCTTCCTCGACGTACTTCTTGCGGTCGCCGGCACGGAAGACCACCGTGTTCTGCCGGACCTGGAACTCCTTGACGAGGGCCTGGGCGCGGAGCGGGTTGCGCTCCGGGTCCAGGAACTCGACCTCGATCTTGGTCGACGCCGCGCGGTAGCGGTGGAGAAGCTCCGAGACCGGCTGGTAAAGGCGCGACCCCCGCGTCATGAAGACGGTCACCTGCACGGGCTTGGTCAGGCCGGCGAGGACCTTCCGCGTCGTCTCCGAGAGCGAGAAAATCCGCGCCCTCGTCCAGTCGCCGCGCCACCAGTGCCGGGCGCCGAGGTAGTTGGCGCCGACGGCCAGCAGCAGGACGAGCACGATCCCGGCCGCGCTCGTGCCCGCGCGGACGGTCCGAATGCGGCTCCTCACGGCCGCTCCTTCTTGGCCGTCAGGGAGATGACGGCGAGGAAGAGGAAGAACGCGGTCGCCGAGAGGTAGTAAATGACCCGCCGCGAGTCCACGATCCCCCGGGCGAAGTCCTCCATGTGGTCCCAGAGGTTGAAGTAGGTCATGAGGTCGCGCTTGGACGGGTCCGTGATCATGGACTCGGCCAGGCCCGTCGAGAAGATCGGGATGAGCATTCCGAAGGCCAGGATCGCCGCCACGATCTGGTTCTTCGTCAGGGTCGAGGCGAAGGTCCCGACCGAGAGGAAGTACCCGCCGAGCAGGACGATCCCCAGGTAACCCGCGCCGACGGGGCCCAGGTCAATCGGGATCTGGGAGCGCAGGATCCAGACGTAGATGAGAGTCGGCGCCCAGAGCGTCAGGAAGAACCCGAGCGCCCCGACGAACTTGCCCAGGACGACCTCGGTCTCGCTCACCGGGGACGTCAGGAGGATCTCGATCGTGCCGCTCTTCCTCTCCTCCGCGAAGAGGCGCATGGCGATGATCGGCACAACGAAGAGGTTGAAGATCCAGAAGTAGTAGTTCGTGAAGAGGTACGGCAGCGCCTGGCCCTTCGGGGCGTTGGGGGAATTCAGAAAGTTGACGATGGCGTAGAAGATCAGGCCGTTCATGACGAGGAACGCGGCCACGATGACGTAGGCAAGCGGCGAGAAGAAGTACGCGCGCCACTCCCGGGCGACGATCGCCAGGAACTTCCTCACGACTCGATCCTCGCCGACTCCCCGCGGGAAGCGGCCGCCTCTTCCGGCGCTTCTCCCGCGAGCGGTTCCTCTCCCGAGGCGGCCTCTTCCGGCGGCGCCGCCTCGGCCTCCTCGTGGTGCGTCAGCCGGACGAAGACGTCCTCGAGGGAGACGGATTCCCGCGAGAGCTCCCGCAGGACCCACCCCTTCGAGACCGCCAGGCGGAAAATCTCCTCGGAGACCTCCGCGCCCTCGGCACACTCCACCCGGACCCGGGTCTCGCCCACTCCCGGCGTCTGCTGCGCGGAGACGACGCCCGGGATCGCTCCGAGCGCCTCGACCGAGGAGACCTCGCCCCGGAAGGCGGCGCGGACGACGGGGGTTCCCGCGAGGCGCCGGCGCAGCTCCTCGGGCGTTCCCTCCGCGACGATCCTCCCCCGGTCGATGATCAGGACCCGGTCGCAGACGGCGTCCACCTCGGGAAGGATGTGCGTCGAGAGGAGCACGGCCCGCTCGCGCCCGAGGACGCGGATCGTCTCCCGGATCTTGATGATCTGGGCCGGGTCGAGCCCCACCGTCGGCTCGTCGAGGATCAGGACCGGCGGCTGGTGCACCAGCGAGCCCGCGAGAGCGGTCCGCTGGCGATACCCGCGCGAGAGGTTCTCGACCTTCCGGTCGGCGACTTCTTCGAGCAGGCAGAGCCCGACGATCTCCTCGACGCGGTCGAGGATCTCGGATGCCTTGATCCCCTCCAGCCGCGCCCGGTAGGCGAGGTACTCGCGCACCCGCATCTCGGGGTAGAGCGCGGCGGACTCGGGGAGGTACCCGGTGTTGGCCCGGGCGCTGCGCGAGTCCGAGACGATGTCGTGCCCGGCGACCCGGGCGGATCCCTCGCTCGGAGGCAGGAAGCCGGTCAGGCAGCGCATCGTGGTGGTCTTGCCGGCCCCGTTGGGCCCGAGGAAACCGACGATCTCCCCCTGAGCGACGGAGAAGGTCACCTCCTCGACCGCGGCGTGCGTTCCGTATCTCTTGGTCAGGCTCTGAACTTCGATCATGTCTATCGGCCCGTAAAAAAAGCGCCAGAATCTACCACGTATTCCCAGCCGGATCTGCGAGACGTGGTCCCCGCGTGCCGTGTGGGTGAGGCTCGGCCCTCCCGCCCGGTGGTGCCCCTATTTCCGGGGCGACTCTTCCAGGAACCGGCGGAGGCGATCCGGACCGCCGTACCCTTCGACCTTGCCCAGGACCTTCCCGTCGGAGGCGGCGATCACGATGGTCGGAAAGGCGGAAACGGAGTACTTCCGCTCGAGGTCCTCGATCGGCCCGGGGTTGCGGCCGTCTTCTCGCTCGCGGTCCACGATCCGGACGGGAACGTAGGACCGGTTCACGATCCCCGCGATCGCCGAGTCGCCCCAGCCCTCCTGCTCGAGCCGGTGACACGGTCCGCACCAGGCCGCGGTGAATTCGTACATCACGGGCTTGCTTTCACGCAAGGAAGACGCCGCGGCCTTCTCCAGGTCCTGCCACTTCACCAGGCCCACCTGGTCCGGCCTGGCGCTGCTGCGGTGAAGGACGCCCGTTCCCACGCGGACGAGGACCGCGACGACGACGATCCAGAACAGGACCGCGGGGATCTTCGATCGCCACGCCGGCCTCACCGGCGCCTGCGCCTGGACGCTGCTCACGGGTTTGCGAGGATAGCAGATGCGCGGCCGGGAAACCGGGGCTGTCAGGCTGACGGGCTGTCGGACTAGCGAAACGTGCCGGTAAGCTGATTGTCGAGCTGGTCGAAGAATTCGCGGATGTGCTTCTTGTTCTGCCCGAAATCGATCAGGCCGCTCTTCGAGATCGACTGGATCCGGACGAGCGTTCCGCCCGCGGAATGAAAACGGATCTGGACCTCGTCCTTGTACTTCAGGAACTTCGACACGCAAACCGCGTCGAAGCCCCCGTCCTGCGTCGGATTCCACGACCACGCCAGGCCGATCAAGGCCATCTGCGCGGCGCGGCGCACATCGGGCAACGGGCGAGGGTAACGCCTGTCTTCTTTAGCCTGCCTGGACATTTTTCGACTCTTTTTTCGTGGGTGATCTTACCTGATTGCGAGCCCTGTCCGCTAGTGCGTCGCCGGGTCTAGGAGTTACGGCCGGCATCGGAAGCCTTTCGGGAATCCGGGGGAAGCGGCGGCGCGAGCTCCGCGAGAAACCGCCCGGTGACGCTCGCGGGAGCGCGCCGGATCTCCTCCGGCGGCCCTTCGGCCACGAGGCGCCCTCCACGCTCGCCGCCACCGGGCCCCAGGTCCACCATCCAGTCGCAGGCGGAGAGGAATTGCAGGTTGTGCTCGATGGAAACGACAGAGTGGCCGAGGAGGATCAGCCGCCGGAAGGTCGCGAGCAGCCGGTCCACGTCGGAGGCGTGGAGCCCCGTGGTCGGCTCGTCGAACAGAAAGAGCGTCCCGCGGCCCGGCGCCGGCCGGGAGTCCAGGAACGAGGCGAGCTTCAGCCGCTGGGCCTCTCCCCCGGAAAGCGTCGCCGTCGGCTGGCCCAGGGTGACGTACCCCAGCCCCGTCTCCAGCAGCGGCTGGAGCCTGCGGACGATCCGCACGTTGTCGGAGAAGAAGCGCGCCGCCTCGGTCACGGTCATCTCCAGCACGTCGTCGATGTTCTTGCCGCGGTGGCGGACGGCCAGCACGCGGTTCTGGAAACGCCGGCCGTCGCACGCGTCGCAGGCGACCGTGACGTCGGCGAGGAACTGCATGTCGATGGTCTGCCAGCCGGTTCCCCGGCAGGCCTCGCAGCGCCCGCCAGGCGAATTGAAGGAGAAGTCCCGCGCGGTGATCCCGCGGGAGACCGCGCGGGCGGTCCGCGCGTAGACGCGCCGGACCTCGTCCCACGCCTTGACGTAGGTCACGGGGTTGGAGCGCGCGGAGCGTCCGAGGGGCGCCTGGTCCACCATCTGGATGTCCGCCACGTTCTCCAACCCCTCGACGCGGTCGTGCGCGCCGACGTCCAGCGCCACGATCCCTTTGACCCGCCGGGCGTACGAGTTGTAGAGGATGTCGCGGACCAGCGTGGACTTCCCCGACCCGGAGACGCCGGAGACGCCGACTAAGCGCCCGAGCGGAAATCGAACCGTCAAGTCCTGAAGGTTGTGCTCGCGCGCGCCGACGACGGTCAGGGAGCCTTCGGCGCGGCGGAAGGGAACGAGCCGCCCGGCGTGCCCGCCGGGCGGGGATTTGTGATTTGTGATTTGTGATTTGTGATCGACGCGGGCGAGAGCACGGAGGCGTAGGAGGTCGGCTGTGGCGGAGGATTTGATGCGGGACAGAGCTCGGGGGGTTCCCTCGAAGAGAAGCCGGCCGCCGAGCGAGCCGGCGCCGGGGCCGAGGTCGAGGACGTGGTCCGCGGCCTCGATGACCTCGGGGTCGTGCTCGACGACGACGACCGTGTTGCCGCGGTCGGCCAACCGACGCAGGATCGCGAGGAGCCGGCGCGTGTCGGCGGCGTGGAGGCCGATCGTCGGCTCGTCCAGGACGTAAAGGGTCCCCGTCAGCGCGCCGCCGAGGGCCGAGGCGAGTCCGATCCTCTGCGCCTCTCCGCCCGAGAGCGTCCGCGCGGCCCGGGACAGCGTCAGGTAGTCGAGCCCGACCTCGTTCATGTAGCGCACGCGCGAGCGGATCTCGGAGACCACCGAGGAGAGCCTCTCCTGTTCCGCCGGACTGAGCTGGAGCGCGTCGAACCACTTGGCGAGCTCCGACAGGGGCAGATCCGAGAGCTCCGCGATCGTCTTCCCGCGGAGGCGCACCGACAGCGCGGCCGGGGTGAGCCGCGCGCCGCGGCACTCGGGACAGAGCGTGTAGGCGCGGTACCGCGCGAGCAGCACCCGGACGTGGATCTTGTAGCGCTTGGTCTCCAGCCAGTCGAAGAAGCCGTTGACGCCGTAGAAGTCCCCGCGGCCCTTGATCAGGACCTCGCGCTCGTGCGCCGAGAGCCGCCCCACCGGGATGTCCGTCCGCACCGAGTAGCGCCGGCAGGCCCGGAAGAGGTCGCGGTAGGCCGACTCGTAGGCCGGCGTGTTCCACGGCGCGACCGGCCGGTCCGACAGCGTCAGCTCCGGGTCGGGGATGACCTTCTCGAGGTCCACCCCGATGACTCGGCCGAACCCCTGGCAGGCCGGGCACGCTCCCAGCGGCGAGTTGAACGCGAAGAGAGCGGGCGTCGGGTCGCGGAAGTCCGCCCCGCACCGCGGGCAGTGAAGCCCCCGCCGGAACGTCCTCGTCCGCCCGTCGAAGACCGCGACGAGCGAGCCGGCCATCGCGAACGCGGTGTCGGCGGCTGCGGCCACCTCGGCGCGCGACTCCTCGCGAACGACGAAGCGCCCGACGACGACCGGAAGACAGCCCTGCGGATCCAGCAGCCCTTCGACGTCCTCGCCGATCTCGACGGTCTCTCCCTGCGGCGACAACGCCCGGAAAAAGCCGGCGCGTTTCAACTCCTCCACCCGGATGCGGTCTTCGCGGGCGGCGCGCCGGGAGCGCCTCGAGCCGTCGCGCTTCCAGGCGAGGGGTGCAACGAGGGTCACCCGCGACCCGGCGTCGGTCGAGAAGATCTCCTCGACGGCCCGGTCCACGCCTCCCGGCACGGCGGCCACTCCGCAGGAGGGGCAGAAGACCGTCCCGCCGTGGGCGAAGAGCAGGCGCAGGGAATCCGTGATCTCCGTCTGGGTGCCGACGGTCGAGCGGGCGTTGCGAACACCGTTCTTCTGCTCGAGGGCGATCGCGGGCGGCACGGGCTCGATGGAGTCCACGTCCGGCCGGTCGAGCCTTTCGAGGAACTGCCGCGCGTAGGTCGAAAGGCTCTCCGCGTACCGCCTCTGCCCCTCGGCGTAAAGCGTGTCGAAGGCGAGCGAGGACTTCCCCGATCCCGAGACACCCGTGATGACGGTCAGGCTCCCCGTCGGGATCGTGACCGACACGTCCTTCAGGTTGTGGGTGCGCGCGCCCCTTATCCGGATCGGAGATTGTTCTTCCATCGAACAGCTCAATCTATCAGACCCTTGTCATCCTGAGCGAAGCGAAGGATCTACCCCCGTCGTGCCCGTGGCGGAGCAGATCCTTCGTCGCTTCGCTCCTCAGGATGACAAGGGGATCAGTTGAACGCCCCCTCGACGGGCAGCGGCGCGGAGAACCGATGGATCGGGCAGCTCATCGTCGGCTGCGTGTCCGCGATGAAGACCTCCGTCATCCGGCGCGGGCAGTCGGGTGTGGCGAGGTAGCCGGTGTCCGGGTCGATCTCCGCCGTCACGATGTCGGAGGGGACCGGGAAGTTTTCCGTGAAGTACTGCGCCGGCAGCGACTTCGAGAAATCCGCGAAGATCGGGACCGCGGCCTGCGTGCCCGTCAATCGCACCGGGCGGTTGTCGTCGTACCCGACCCAGACGGCGGCGAGGAAGCGCGGCGAGAAGCCGATGAACCAGGCGTCGCGGTAGTCGTTGGTCGTGCCGGTCTTGCCGGCGAGGATCCCCTTGATCCCGCCCGACCGCGCCGCACTGGCCGTTCCGCGGTCCACGGCGCCCCGCATCAGCGAGTTGACGAGGAAGACCGCGTCGGCGGGGAGCACGGGAGCGAGCGGGGTCTCCTTGCGCTCGAGGACGCGGCCGTCGCTCGTGACGACGCCGACGATCGCGATCGGCTCGACGCGGACGCCGAGGTTGGCGAAGACCGAGTAGGCCGAGGCGATCTCCAGCGGCGAGACCTCGAAGGCGCCCAGCGCGACCGAGGGGTAGGGGCGAAGCTCCGAGCCGACCCCCGCCGCCCGGGCGGTCGCCATCACCGTCGGCAGTCCGGTCGCGAGCGCCGTGCGCACCGTCGGGATGTTGATCGAGAGCTCCAGCGCCTTCCGAACGGACATCGAGCCCCGGTACTCGCCGTCGTAGTCGTGGGGACTCCACTGCTCCCCTTCCGTCCCGCGTCCCCACGTCACGGTGATCGGCGTGTCCTCGAGGATCGTCGCCGGGGTGATCGGCTTCTCCATGTCGCGCCGGGCGAAGGCGGCCAGGTACACGAACGGCTTGAACAGCGACCCGGGCTGGCGGTGCGCCTGCGTGACGCGGTTGAACTGGGAAACGCGGTAGTCGCGCCCGCCGACGAACGCGCGGACCGAGCCGGTCCGGGGCTCGAGCGCGATCAACGCGCCCTGCAGCGGATCCTCCTTCGCCCGGACCGCGAGCCGGCGGTAGTTCTTCTCGAGCGAGGAGAGCCCCTGGGTGATCGCGCGCTGAGCGGAGCGCTGGAGGTCCACGTCGAGAGTCGTGTAGATCTGGAGGCCCTCGGTCTTCAGCTCCCGCGAGAAGCGCGCCTGCAGCTCTCGCTTGACGAAGTCCACGAAGTGCGGAGCGATCGTGCGCTCCTCCATTCGGGACGTCGTGACGAGAGGCTCTGCCAGCGCCTTCGCCAGCGCCGCGTCGTCGATTTTCTTCTCCTCGCGCATCATCTTCAGCACGAGGTCGCGCCGCTGCTTCGACCGGGCCGGGTTGTGCTCGGGCGAGTAGGAGTTGGGCGCCTTGATCATCCCGGCGATCGTCGCCGACTCGGCCAGGTCCACGTCGCTCGGGTCCTTTCCGAAGTAGTGCCGGGCGGCCTCCCCGACCCCGTTGACGGCCACCGATCCATGCTGCCCGAGGTAGATCTCGTTGAAGTACGCCTCGAAGATCTCGTCCTTGGAGTAGCGGGCGTCGAGGATGACCGCGAGCACCGCCTCGAGCGCCTTGCGGCGGAATGTGCGGGCCGGCGAGAGGTAGAGGTTCTTGACGAGCTGCTGCGTCAGCGTCGAGCCGCCCTGCACCCCTCCCTTGTTGCGGAAGTTGGAGAACGCCGCGCCCAGGAGCCGGCGGATCGAGACCCCCGAGTGCCGGTAGAAGTCCCGGTCCTCCGTGACGAGCACGGCGTCCTTGAGGCTCTGGGGAAGGTCCTCCAGCCGGACGAGGGTGCGGTCCTGGAACTCGTCGCCGAAGACCGAGCCCAGGCGCTCCGGCTCGACGACCAGGGCCGGAACGTCGCCGCCGGAAACGTCCTTGACCGAGACGACCTTGCCTCCCGAGAACTCCACCCGGGAGGAGAACCCGTGAAAGTCCTTCCCGGGATACCGGAAGTTGCGGGTGAAGACCTCGACGACGTTGCCCTGCCGGCGGAAGTGTCCTGCCCGGTCCGGGACGCCCTCGGTGGGCTGGTAGAGCAGCCGCTCGAGCTTCGCGACGAGCTTCTCGGGGGCACCGCTTTCGCCGGGACGAAGGACGTCGATGTCGGAGTAGATCCGCGAGGGGAGGTTCCAGCGATGCCCTTCGAAGCGCGTAACGACGATTGAGGTGAAGTAGGCGAGGGCGCCGAGCCCGGCGGCCAGGAAGATCCCGGCGGTGGCCAGGATCGCGACGCGGTGACGGTACACCCACATGTGCAGGAGCACCCGGCGGCGTCGGAGCGTCGCGGACGTCGTCATGGACGCAGGAGATAACGAAGAAATCGAGGCGTCTATTCGTCATTCCGTGATGCTCTAATGGCTGGAGATGTCGAAAAAAAGGAAGAGGGCGGCGCGGGAACCGCGGCCCGAGGCTCCTCCGTCCGCGGCCGCGGTCCGCCCCCCGCGGGACATCTCCGGGGCCGCCGCGGCAGGCATCCTGGCCCTCGGGTTCTTCGCGGTGGGGCTCGTCGTGGACTCGGGGGCCGACAACTCCTTCGACGCGCCCAAGCGGCTCGTGGCCATCCTGTTCGTCGCGGGGTCGGCGCTGGCGGCTCTCGGTTTCTCGCGCTGGAGAAGCCCGTTCCCTTCCGGCGGGGGGCGGGCCGGCGCACCGGCGATCGCGGCGGGCTGCCTCCTCTTCGCCCTGGCGGCGGCGGCGCTCTCGGCGCTCCTGTCCCCCCGCCGGCAGCTCTCCCTCGATGCCCTGCGCGTCGTGGCGCTGTACGCGCTCCTCCTTCCGATCGGCGCGAGCCGGGTCCTGGGGCGGCGGAAAGGTTTCCTGGCCGCGGCGTTCATCGCGGTCGCCGGGATCAACGCCGTCGTTTCCTTCCTCCAGGCGAGGAACTACTGGCAGCCGTTTCCGCTGCTGACCCGCGGCAGCCGCGAGGCGACCGGCGCGTTCGTCGGGAACCCGGGCTACCTGGCCTTCATCCTGGCGCTGTCCGGAGTCGCCTGCCTGGCGGCTCTCCTCCTCGGACGCGGACGGCTGCTTCGCGCCGCGGGGTGTGCCGGCGCCGCCGTCAGCGTCGGAGGGCTGATGATCAACCGGAACCTGACTTCGTTTTCCGCCTTCGTCGCGGGCGCGGCCCTTCTGTTGATCGCCCGGTTTGGCCGGCGGGCGGCGGCCCCGCTCGCGCTCCTGGTCGTCTTCGCCGCGGCGATCGTTCTCGCCTACCGCCCGATGCGGCTTCGGGCGGCGGAAGCCGTCTGGGCCATGAAGCAGGGAGACTGGGACCACGTCGTGACCTACCGCCTCGGCGCCTGGGCCGCGGCGGTGGAGATGGCGCGCGACCGGCCGTGGCTGGGGTTCGGGCCGGGAACCTACGGCGAGGAATTCGTGACCCACCGGCTGCGGGCCGAGGTCGCGGCCCACCGGCGGCTGGTCAATCCGCTCCTGACCAGCTCTTACGGCGAGGCGCACTGCGACTACCTCCAGCCGTTCGGAGAGATCGGCGTGCCGGGGTCGCTGGCGCTGCTGGTCGCGGTCGCGCTGCTCTTCCGGGGGCTCTTCGCCGCCTTGAAGCGGCTCCCACCGGGCGCCGCGCGCGCCGAGACGTTCGGCGTCCTGGCGCTACTTTCCGCCGGCGCCGTCGGCGCACTGACCTGGTTCCCGCTCCAGCGGCCGATCTCGGCTCTGCCGCTTCTGCTGCTGGCCGGAAGGGCGTGGAGAATCGCCGCCGACACGCCGGCCATTGCCGTCCCGGAGGCGGGAGAGACGGCTTGAGCGTCGTCCGCGCGATCCGGACCGTCCTGCTGGCGGCGCTTCTCGCCGCGGCCGTGGCGCCGGAGTTCCCGCGCTACCGGGCCGAGAGGCTGCTGAGGCTCGGGACCGAGGCGCTTCGAACGCTCGTGCGCCGGCCGGGCGAGGTCGCCGATCCCCGGGGCGCGCTTTCGCGAATCGAGCAGATCGCCCTCTCGGCGGCCGCCGCGCTCCCGGGCGACTCCCGTCCGTGGATCCTCGCCGGCTCGACGAGGCTCGTGGCCGGAGAGCCGGACCAGGCGATCGCCCGTTACCGCGCCGCGTTCGCGCTGGGAGAGAGGGCGGAGATCGACATCAACATCGGCAGGGCCCTCGAGGCTCAGGGCGACACGGCGGCCTCCCGCCGGGCGTTCCTCCGCGCCGTCTGGATCAGCCCGCCGCTTCTCCGGAGTCTCCTGCCCGACGTGGCCGCGGAGATCCACCCGGAGCTCCACCGCTACGAGGAACTGCTCCGAGCGGGACGGCTCGGCGCGCCGCCACCGCCGCCCTAGCTCTTTGGCTTGAAAATCCCCGCCGAGTAGACGCCCCAGGAATGCAGCTTGTAGAAGACCATGGTCTTCAGGATCGCGAGGCCGTAGCGAACCGAGGGGGCGAAGGAGATCTGCGAGGCCTCGTCGAAGTAGCGGGTCTCGATCGGGATCTCCCGGATCGTCAGCCCTTTCGCGATCCCCTGCGCGATGATCTCCGTGTCGAAGACGAAGCTGTCGGAGTTCGCTTCGAGGTTCACGGCCTCGAGGTAGCGGCGGCTGTACGCGCGGAAGCCGCTGTGGTACTCGGTCAGGTAGATCAGGAAGGTCGCGTTCTCGACGGCGGTCAGGAAGATGTTGCCGAGGTATTTCCACTTCGGCATCCCGCCCTGGATGGGGCGCCCGCCGAGCATCCGGCTGCCGAAGACCGCGTCGCATCGCCCCTCGAGCAGCGGCCCGATCAGGTCCGGGATGACGGTGGGGTCGTACTGGTGGTCGGGATGGACCATCACGACGATGTCGGCGCCGCGCTCGAGCGCCGTTCGGTAGCAGGTCTTCTGGTTGCCGCCGTAGCCGCGGTTGCGCGGGTGCTCGACCACGTGGAGTCCCAGCCGCCGCGCCTCTTCGACCGTTCGGTCGCGCGACCGATCGTCCACGAGGATGATGTCGTCCACGCATTCCTTGGGGATGTCCGCGAAGGTCCTCTCCAGGGTCTTCTCCGCGTTGTACGCGGGCATGACGACCGCAACTTTGGGGCGCGTTCTCGCCTCCGGCCGGCTCACGATCAATGGATCATAGGGCAGAACGATTTGTGATTTGTGATTTGTGAACAGGGCGGAACACCCTTGTCAGCCCTGATCACAAATCACAAATCACCAATCACAAATTCTCCCTAATAGCCTCGTCTGGTCAGGATGACAGGGAAAGTTCGGAGCAGAATGGAAAGGTCCAAGCCGAGGCTCCAGTTGTTCAGGTATGCGAGGTCGTAGCGGAGCTTGATCTCGGGCTCGGTGGAGTAGTCGCCGGAGACCTGGGCGAGGCCGGTGACCCCGGGGCGGGCCGAGAGGCGCAGGCGGTATCCCGCGACGGTCTCGGCGAATCGGCTGGTGAACTCCGGCCTCTCCGGCCGGGGCCCGACCAGGCTCATGTCTCCCGTGATCACGTTCCAGAGCTGCGGGATCTCGTCCACGCGCAGAGCGCGAAGCCACCGCCCGACGGGCGTGACCCGCGGGTCTCCCGGCGAGGCGAGGACGGCACCCGTCTGCTCCTCCGCCTCGCGGCGCATCGTCCGAAGCTTCCAGAGCTGGAAGGTCCTCCCGTCCTTTCCGACCCGCTCCTGACGGTAGAACACGCCGCCGCGCGACGTGGCCGCCACCGCGATCGCCGCCACCAGCAGGATCGGCAGGACCAGCACCAGCGTCACGGCCGATACGGCCACGTCGAAGACCCGCTTCAACCCTCCACCCACTCCCTCGAGCGGCCGCATCTTCGCTTCGAGAAGCGGCAGGTCCCCCACGATCCGGAATCGCAGCCGGCCGATCATCGTCTCGAAGGGGGACGGCCAGACCAGCAGGTCCGCGCGCCACCGCCGGGGAACGCGCTCGGAGAGCTCGTCCTTCCAGCTGGGCTCCTCCGGCGTCACGATCACCTCGTCCGCGGCCACCTCTTCCGCGATCTCCGTGAGCCGCTCGAGGGGACCGAGCAGCGGCAGGTTCGCCGCCGGGGCGCCGTCGGACCCGACGACGCCGACGACCTCCACTCCCGTCCACGGGTGCCGACGGATCGCCTCCGCGATCAGCGACGCGGCCGGGCCGCTCCCGACGATCACCGCGCGGCGGCGGCCCTGCGGGAAGATCCGGTCGAGGATCATCCGCCACAGCCCGAGCGCCACGGCGTCGAGCAGGATGTAGACCACGAGGACGGATCGCGGAAAGAGATACGTCTGCGCGAACGCCAGGAAGTACACCGCGGAGAGGGCGAGGAGCTCGAAGAACAGGGCCGGGACGAGGACGCGCGCCAGGGGCTCCCGGAACCTCTCCCGCGCCCGGTAGAGCCCGAAGAGCGACAGGAAGAACGCCTGCGCGGCCATGACGATCGCCACGTTGACCAGCGTGTAGTGGAATTTCCCCTCGGGCAGGAGGCCCTCGGTCCCCGGCAGCGCCACGCGGGTGCGCAGGAGGAACGCGCCGTAGAGGCACAGCGCCGCCACCGCCAGGTCTCCCGCCAGGGCGACCGCCCCAAAAGCGGAGTGCGATCTTTTCATCGGGGGGAGCGGCTCAACATCCTTGTCGCGTCTCGCGGCTCGCGCCTCGCTCTACCGCGTCCGCCGCCAGGCAGGGCGGCGATAGCCGAGCAGCCCGGCGACGACTCCGGCGGCGAGGGCGACGTTGACCACGCCGAAATGATAGAGCTTCCCGGCGACGCCCGGCAGCCGCGGTCGCGCGAAGGCGAGGAGGACGAGCGTCGCGGCGACGCCGAGAACCGCGGCGCCGGCCGCGCGCAGACGCGGGTCCGCCAGCGCGGCCAGGGCGGCGGCCAGCGCGAGAACCGGAGCCGTCCAGCGCGCGAACTTGCGCGAGAGGAAAGCGAGCGAAAGAAGCCCGTGCCTGCCGGCGTCGAAGAGCCACGGTTCGCCCGTCAGCACCGCCGCCGCGCCCGTCCCGATCCGGAAGCGCCGGATCACCTCGGCCGCGGAGTCGCGCCCGGCTTCCTCCCGGGCCACCGCGTTTCCGGCGAAGACGACCTTCTTCCCCTTTCGAGCGATCCGCGCCGGGATCAGGAGATCGTCCAGGATTGCGCCGGACGGGAGCGGCTCGATCCACTCGCGCCGGGCCGCGTAGATCGCCCCGTTGGCGCCGAGGCAAACGCCGAGCCTCCCCTCGGCTTCTTTCAGGCGCGTCTCGCGGTCCCAGAAGACGGTCTCGATGCTCTCGCCGCCCGGGGCTTCGAGGACGAGCCTTCCGCACACGGCGCCCACCGCCGGGTCGGAGAAGGCGCGGAGAAGCTCCCGCACGGCGCGGGGATCGAAGCGTGTGTTCGCGTCGGTGAAGACGAGGACCTCGGCCGCGGATCCCGCGACCAGATCGTTCAACACGGCGGCCTTGCCGCGCCTCTGCCCGAACTCGACGACCCGTCCCCGCTCGGCGAGCGCGGCGCGGGCCAGCGCCGCTGTGCGATCACGGCAGCCGTCGCATCCGACCGACACTCGAAGCGGAGCTTCCGCCTCCTGCTCGAGGAGGTTTGCGAGCCGCGCTTCGATGACCTTCTCCTCGTCGGCGGCGGCGAAGACGACCTCCACGGAGGAAGGAACCGGCCCGTCCGCAGAGGAAGCGGGCGCGCGGAGAGCCAGGCGGCGGATGACCGCCGGATAGAGGAGATAGGACCAGGCGGCGAAGAGGACGGCCAGGCCGGCGAGGATCCCGGCAGCGGTCACGCCCGCGAGGCTCCCGCCAGCAGCGCCCGGGCGAGAACCGCCCCGGCCGCTCTCCAGTCGTACGTGGCTTCGACGCGCCGCCGCGCCGCCGCGGCCAGCGAGCGCCTCGAATCCGGGTCCGAGAGGAGCCGCGCGACCGTGGTCGCAAACTCCTCCGGCTCGTCGGCGAGGAGGATCTCGGAGCCCGGCTCGAAGCCGAGGCCTTCCGCACCGACCCGAGTGGAGATGACCGGCACGCCGGACGCCGCCGCCTCCAGGATCTTCAGCCGCGTTCCCCCTCCCGCCTTGAGAGGCACGATCGCGACGGACGCGCGGCTCCAGTACGGCCTCGTGTCTCCCCCTTCCCCGGCGAAGGAAACCCGGGCGGGCGGGTTTCGAAGGAACCTCGAGAGACGCCCGGCGGCGCCGCGCCCCAGGATCTCGACCCGCGCGGCCGGGGCGAGCCTCGCCACGAGCGGCCAGATCTCCTCGCAGAACCACGCGATGCCGTCCGCGTTGGGAGGCCAGGACAGATCGCCCACGAAGAAGACGGTCTGCCCCGCCGGCGGGTCCGGGCGGAACGCGTAGCGATCGAGGTCCACACCGTTGGGAACCTCAAGAGGATCCTTCGCGCCGGCCTCGCGGAGGGCGCGGGCGTCCCGCTCGGAGACGCAGGACACACCGGCCGCTTTCGACGCGATCCGCGATTCCGCGCGCGCCACCCGCGGCGCCTGCCAGCGCGCGGCGGCCGCCTCGACGCCGCTCCCCTCTTCGCCCAGCCGGCGCCAGATCTCCGAGTCCACGTTGTGAAAGTCCACCCACGCGGGGACGCCGGCCGCGAGGCCGCCGGGAGCGACATGGTAGGAGTGCGCCACGATCCACGCCGGCGTCTCCGAGGCGACCGCGGTCTTCAGCCTCTTCGCCATCGCGCTCGACTGATAGAGGAGCACCGGAAAGGCCTCGCCGGAAACGAGGCTCTTCGCGAGCGCCGCCGCGCGGTCGAGCCTTCCGCCTCGCCGCGGGATCTCCTCGACGTCCACCGCCGCCGGGTACTCCCCCGCGCCGCGGGCGTCCCGGCCGGCGAGCACGAACGCCCGAACGCGGAACTCCCGCGAGATCGCGGCGAGCAGGTGGTAGTTGCGGATCGCGAGGCCGTCGCGCGTCGGGTGCGCCGGTCTCGGGAGGACCGAGTAGACGAGCGGTTTCATCGAGGGCTCCGGCGAGTATAGGGAAGTTCTTTTGCCGCTGTGATACGGCCGCGGAGTCGGCCGTAGAACCCGCATGGACGGCCGACGGCTCGCCAACGTCCTCGCGCTGACCCGGTCCTTCGAGCGCGGGCAATCCCTCCTCGACGCCGGGCCCATCGAGGCGTACATCGAAGTCGCCGCCCGATGCAACCTGCGCTGCCCGATGTGCCCGATCGTCGTGGACCCGCGCCACGCGCCCGGGTCGGGGCAGCCGGCGCTCCTCTCGCCCGAGATGTTCGAGCGGCTCGACCCCGCGTTCCGCAGCCTCCAGCGCGCCCACCTCTTCGGGCTGGGCGAGCCGCTGCTGTCGCCGCACCTCTTCCATTACGTCTCGCTACTTTCCGCGGCGGGTGTCGAGACGTGGATCACGACCAACGCGACGCTGATGACCGACGCGCGGGCCGACGCGCTCGCCCGCGCCGGCCTGACCCGCGCGACCGTCTCGATCGACGGCGCGACGAAGGAGACCTACGAGCGGATCCGGATCGGGGGACGCTTCGAGGAGGCGGTCCGCGGAATCAAGGCCCTGACCGACGCCCGCCGCCGGTGGGCCCGGCCGCGCGTGATGCTCGCGATGGTCGGCATGGTCTCGAACCTGCGCGAGCTCCCCCGGCTCGTAGACCTGTGCGCGGAGTGCGGCGCCGACGGCGTCTTCGTCGAGAAGCTCTACCACTACCCGCACCCGGACCTCGAGGCCGTCTACGCACGCGAAGACCTCGCCGGCTTTCCGCCGGCCGAGGCGGACCGGATCTTCGCGGCGGCGCAGTCGCGGGCGCGGCACTATGGCCTGGAGTTCTCCTTCCGTCCGCGCCCGAAGACCCTTCCCTCAGCGGCCGCGTCGCCTGCGCGGCGCCCGCCCGCGGCCCTCCCCTTTCCCTGCAGCGAGCCGTGGAAGACGATCAACGTCAGCGCGGACGGAGAAGTGCGAACGTGCTGCTTCAACGACACCCCCTTCGGCAGCGTCGCGAAGACCCCGTTCGGCGAGGTCTGGAACGGGAGCGCCTGGCGCGGCCTCCGGGCCGACCACGCCGCCGGCCGAGTCCCGCCCGGCTGCGCGGGATGCGTCGAGAGCGGCCGGGTCATGAGGTCTCCCCTCTTTCCCCCGTCGTTCCCGGCGCCGCCCGAATCGACGGTCGGGACAGGAGCCTTCTCGCTTCAGAGCCCCGCACCCGGCGAGCCCGTCGCGGATTCTCTCCACCTCTCCGGGACGCTTCCCGGGAGCGGCTCGCGGCTCTTCAAGCGTCACGTGGACGTTTTCATCGACGCAACGTTCGTCGGCCGGGTCGGCGCGCGCGGGCGTCGCCGACGCTTCGCCGGCTCGATTCCGATCCCGTTCGTGACGGAAGGCCACCACCAGCTCCGGCTTCGGATCGAGGGAGCGCCCGACCCTGCCTCCGCGATCGAAAGGCCGATCCAGGTGGCGCGCCTCGATGCAGCGGAGGCCGACCTCGCCGCGGTGGAGCGGGCGGCCGTCGCCGTCGAGCTGAAGCGGCGCGAGCCGCAGCCCTCGGCTGCCTGCGACGGGAAGCCCTGGCCCCTCCTGGACTGGGTCTGCGAGCGGTCTGGGATGGGCTTCCTCGGAATCGCGATTCTCGAAGTGTCGTCGCTCCCTCCCGGCCTCCACGACCTCGAGCTGGCATTTCGCCGCCGCCGCGAGAGGCGCCGCCTGCTGGTCCTCGACCTCTTCAGGAAGTCCGAGGCGTCGAGAGAAGGCGAAGGCGCTCGTCGTCTTCCGGAAGGGTCTCCAGGACTCCCAGGAACTCGTCCAGGATCCGGCCGTCCCACCACCCTTTCCGAACCTCCGCCCGCATGATGTCGAGCGACTCCTCCCGCGAGAGGGCGCCGCGGTAGACCCGCGCGGTCGTCAGGGCGTCGAAGACGTCGGCGATCGTCGTTACCCGGGCGGCGATGGGGATCGCCTCGCCGGCGAGGCCGTCCGGGTATCCCGACCCGTCCATCCTCTCGTGGTGGTGGTAGACGACGGCCATCGCGGGAGCGAGCGTCTTCATGTTCTGGAGCAGGTCGCGTCCCTCGCGCGGGTGGCGCTTGATCTCGGAGTACTCCGAATCCGTCAGCCTGGCGGGTTTGAGCAGGACGGCGTCGCGGACCGCGATCTTGCCGAAGTCGTGGAAGAGGCCGCCGCGCCGGACCGCCGCGAGAGCGCGCTCCTCCAACCCGATCCGCTCTCCCAGGAGCCCCGCGTAGAGCGAGACCCGGGCGCTGTGGCCGTAGGTGTAGCGGTCCCGGGCGTCGATCGTGCGCGCCAGCGAGATGATGACCTGCTCGGCGTCCTCGAGCGCGTCGGTGACGAACTTCAGCTCCAGCAGGGCCCGGGCGCGCGCGGCGAGCTCCTCGGGCGAGAAGGGCTTGGCGAGGAAGTCGGTGACGCCAGCCTCGATCGCCTTCAGCTTCCTCTCGTGGGTCGCGGCTCCCGTGATCATGATGACCGGGACGAGGCGGGTCCTGGGGTTGGAACGGATCTCCGCCAGCAGCTCGTGGCCGCTCTTGCCAGGCAGCTGCATGTCCAGCAGGACGAGGTCCGGCCCGGCCTCGAGCATCTCGTGCGCTTCCTCGGCCGATCCCGCCTGCAGGATCCGGTGGCCCATCGGAAGCAGCAGCCGGACGATCAGCCCGCGGATCTGCTCGTCGTCGTCCACGACCAGGACGGTGCCGAAGCCGGCGGGCGGGACCGAGCTCACGCCCCTCTTTGCCCCCGCTGTCGTCGAAAGTGATCCGGCTTCGTGATTTTCGTCAGTCTAGCAAAAAGAAAGCCCCGGCTCGCGCCGGGGCTTTCCGTCGGAACTGGATGCGATCAGTACATTCCGCCCATGCCGCCGGCGCCTCCCGGCATTCCGGCCGCTGGCTTCTCCTTCTCCTTGATCTCGGAGACCATCGCCTCGGTCGTCAGCATGAGGCCGGCGATCGACGCCGCGTTCTGCAGCGCGTTCTTGGTGACCTTGGTCGGGTCGATGATCCCGGCCTTGATCATGTCCTCGATCTTCTCGGAGTTGGCGTTGAAGCCGAAGTTGCCCCCCTTGGAGCGAAGCTCGTTGATGATGACCGAGCCCTCCGATCCGGCGTTGGCCACGATCTGGCGGGTCGGCTCCTCGAGAGCGCGGACCACGATCTTCGCGCCGATCTTCTCGTCGCCGGACAGCGAGTTCACCACCTTGTTGACGCTCTCGATGGCGCGCAGCAGGGCCACGCCGCCGCCGGGGACGATCCCCTCTTCGACGGCCGCCTTGGTCGCGTGCATGGCGTCCTCGACGCGGGCCTTCTTCTCCTTCATCTCGGTCTCGGTGGAAGCGCCGACCTTGATGACGGCGACGCCGCCCACGAGCTTGGCCAGGCGCTCCTGAAGCTTCTCGCGGTCGTAGTCGGAGGTCGTCTCTTCGATCTGGGTCCGGATCTGCTTGACGCGGCCCGCGATCGCCTCCTGCTTCTTCTTGGAGCGGTCGTCCACGACGACTGTCGTGTTGTCCTTGTCCACGGTGACCTTCTTGGCGTCGCCGAGGTCCTCCCACTTGACGTTCTCGAGCTTGATGCCGAGGTCCTCGGAGATCAGTTTGCCGCCCGTGAGGATCGCGATGTCCTCGAGCATCGCCTTGCGGCGATCGCCGAAGCCGGGGGCCTTCACGGAGCAGACCTGGAGCGTGCCGCGGAGCTTGTTGACGACGAGCGTCGCGAGCGCCTCGCCCTCGACTTCCTCGGCGACGATCAGGAGGGGCTTGCCCTGCTTGGCGATCTGCTCGAGGATCGGGAGCAGGTCCTTCATGTTCGAGATCTTCTTCTCGAAGAGGAGAACCTTGGCGTTCTCGAGGACGCACTCCATCCTCTCGGCGTCAGTGATGAAGTAGGGCGAGAGGTAGCCGCGGTCGAACTGCATTCCCTCGACCACTTCCAGCGTCGTCTCGAGGCCCTTGGCCTCCTCGACGGTGATCACGCCGTCCTTGCCGACCTTGTCCATCGCCTCGGCGATGATCCGTCCGATCTCGGAGTCGTTGTTGGCCGAGATCGTCCCGACGTGGGCGATGTCCTTGCCCTCGACGGGCTTGGAGAGCTTGTCGAGAGACTCGACGGCCGCCTTGACGGCGGAGTCGATGCCGCGCTTCAACTCCATCGGGTTGGCGCCGGCGGTGACGTTCTTGATCCCCTCGCGGTAGATCGCCTGCGCGAGCACGGTCGCTGTCGTCGTGCCGTCGCCGGCCACGTCGGAGGTCTTCGAGGCGACCTCGCGGACCATCTGCGCGCCCATGTTCTCCAGCGAATCCTGGAGCTCGATCTCCTTGGCGACGGTCACGCCGTCCTTGGTGATCGTCGGGGAACCGAACTTCTTCTCGATGACGACGTTGCGGCCCTTCGGGCCGAGGGTGACCTTGACGGCGTCGGCCAGCTTGTTGACGCCGTGGAGGATGCGCTGCCGCGCCTCCTCGCCGTACGAAATCGTTTTCGCTGCCATTTGCTGTTTTCTCCTTTTCCTCTCGGGCTACTTCTCGGGCTACTTTTCGACAACGGCGAGCACTTCCTCCTCGCGAAGGATCAGGTGCTCTTCGTCGTCGATCTTGATCTCGGTCCCGGCGTACTTGCCGATGAGGATGCGGTCCCCCTTCTTGACGTCGAGCGGGAACTGCTTGCCTTCCTCGTTGACCTTGCCCTTGCCGACGGCGACGACTTCGGCCTCCATCGGCTTCTCCTTGGCGGTGTCGGGGATGATGATGCCCCCCTTCTTGATCTCCTGAGGCTCCAGCCTCCTGACGAGAATCCGGTCGTAAAGCGGTCGAATCTTCATTCCTTTTCCTCCTGCGGTTTTCGGGATTACACCCACCAAACTTCAAAAAAATCGGGAGGCGGATATTAGCACTCCTCGACGACGAGTGCTAGCAGGCGGCGGACCGTTTCCACCCACCCGGTAACCGATTGATCTGGAATGGCTTGATATACTCCGGCGCTCGTGGAACCGCGCCGGGCACTGATCACCGGGATCAACGGGCAGGACGGATCGTACCTCGCCGAGCACCTGCTGGAGAGGGGTTACCGCGTCCACGGCCTCGTGCGGCGCGCGAGCGAACGCAGCCACGAGCGGATCGCTCACCTCCTGGACGACATCGAGCTCGTCAACGGCGACCTGCTGGACCAGACCTCGCTCGTCTCGGCGCTTCGCGAGATCCGCCCGCACGAGGTCTACAACCTCGCGGCGCAGTCCTTCGTGCCGGCGTCGTTCTCCCAGCCGGTCTTGACCGGCGAGTTCAACGGGCTCGGCGTCACGAGGCTGCTCGACGCGATCCGGATCGTGGACCCGAAGATCCGGTTCTACCAGGCCTCCTCCTCGGAGATGTTCGGCAACGTCGAGACCGCGCCCCAGGACGAGGAGACCAAGTTTCAGCCGCGCAGCCCCTACGGGGTCGCCAAGCTCTACGGCCACTGGATCACGGTCAACTTCCGCGAGTCCTACGGCCTCTACGCCGTCTCGGGAATCCTGTTCAACCACGAGTCACCCCGCAGGGGAACCGAGTTCGTGACTCGCAAGATCACGCTCTCGGTCGCTCGGATCGCCGCGGGGCTCCAGAAGACCCTGCGCCTGGGCAACCTCGACGCCCGACGGGACTGGGGCTACACGGGCGACTACGTCCGCGCGATGCGGATGATGCTCCAGCAGGACGAGCCGAGTGACTTCGTCATCGGGACCGGCGAGAGCCACTCGGTGCGCGAGTTCGTCGAGGAGGCGTTCCGGATCCTGGACCTCGACTGGAGGCGGCACGTCTCGATGGACCCGGCCCTCTCGCGCCCGGCAGACGTGGACTCGCTCGTCGCCAACCCCCGCCGCGCGACGACGGAGCTGGGCTGGAAGCCCACCGTGGACTTCCGGGGCCTCGTCCGAATGATGGTCGAAGCCGACGTGGCGCTGGTGGCCAGGGAAGCGACTCGAGATCCCGCCGAGCGGAGATTCGAGCCTCTTTCACTCACCCGCTGATTCCCAGAGAGCACCACCGGGCGGGAGGGACGTACCGAGCGTCGTCGGCCGCGCCAGCGGCCGAGGGACGCGACATGCGGCGGGTTCGCCACCCTCCCCTACGACACGACCGGGGCCCCAGGAGCTTGCCTTGTCATCCTGAGGTAAGCGAAGCGACCGAAGGATCTCGGTCGTTGAGCCGCGTTCGGCTCTCTACGCCACCGCCTCGACCAGCGCCTCCGCCACGCTCTCCACCTCGTCGTCCCGCATCTCCGCGAAGATCGGCAGCGCGAGCACCTCCTTCGCCGCTTTCTCGGCGACGGGGAACGCCCCCTCGCGATGCCCGAGCTCCCGGAAGCACTCCTGCAGGTGCAGCGGGACCGGGTAGAACACGGACGTCCCCACACCCGCCGCCGACAGCTTCTCTCGGACGGCGTCCCGGTTCGCGACCCGAACGACGTACTGGTGGTAGACGTGCCGCCGCCCGGCAGCCTCCTTCGGCAGCGCGACCTTCCCCTCTCGCTCCGCGGCCCCGAGGAGCTCGCCGTACCTCGCCGCGATCGCCCGCCGCCGCTCGTTCCACGCCTTCAACCGCGGCAGCTTCGCCGCCAGCACCGCCGCCTGCAGCGCGTCCATGCGGAAGTTCCCTCCCACCCGCGAGTGGTGATACCTCGTCGTCTCGCCGTGGAGGCGCAGGCTGCGCAGGAGCCTCGCCGTCTCCTCGTCATCCGTCACGACCGCGCCCGCGTCCCCCGCCCCGCCGAGGTTCTTCGTCGGATAGAACGAGAACGCCCCCATCCGCCCCATCGTTCCCGCCTGGCGGCCGCCGTAGCTCGCGCCGACCGCCTGGCACGCGTCCTCGACGACCGGGACGCCGCGCCGCTTCCCGATCTCGAGAATCGGCGTCATCTCCGCGCACTGCCCGTAGAGGTGCACGGGCTGGATCGCCTTCGTACGCGGGGTGATCGCCGCCTCGAGCCTGTCCGGCTCCATGCCGAAGGTGTCCGGCTCGATGTCCACGAACACCGGCCGGGCGCAGAGGCGCGCGGCGACCCCCGCCGAAGCGAAAAACGTGAAGGGCGTCGTGATGACCTCGTCCCCGTCGCCGATCCGGAGCGCCATCAGCGAGACTAAGAGCGCATCGGTTCCCGAGGAGACTCCGATCGCGTGGGCTGACCCGATCTCTGCGGCGAAGGCCTTCTCGAAGTCCTCGTTGGCCGGGCCCAGGATGAACCGGCCGGTCTCGAAAACCTCCAACACGCGGCGGGAGATCTCGCGCTTCAACTCCTCGTCGTAGCGGGTCAGGTCGAGAGGCGGGACGTTCTGTCGAGCCACGGGGCGGCGATTCTAGCCCGCCGGCGCGCGCCGGATCAGATGCGCCGTGAACCCGTCGGTCGTCGGACCCGGCAGGATCCGGAACCGGTGACCCGAGACCAAAGTCCGCAGGGCTTCGGGAGCCTCGATCGCCGCCGGCCGGATCTCCGCGGACCTCGCAAGGACCCGCTCGACGACGCGCTCGTTCTCCTCGAGCTCGAGGCTGCAGGTGGAGTAGAGGAGGTAGCCGCCCGGCGCGAGCAAGCTCGCCGCGGATTCGAGGCCGGATTCCTGAGCCCGCGAAAGACGCTCGATCGCCTCCGGCGTGACCCGGTACCGGATCTCCGGGTTCTTGCGAAGGGTCCCCGTGCCGCTGCACGGCGCGTCGAAGAGCACGCGATCGGAGAGGCCGGCGGCGAGGGGCGGGGCAAGGACGTCGCCGGCCGCCGCGGCGACCTCGGGCACGTCCAGGCGCGAGCGGTTTTCCAACAGAAGCCGCAGGCGCGGCGAGGAGGAGTCGAGCGCGATCGAGCGTTTCACCCGGCCGTGAAGAACGGCCGAGAAGGACTTACCACCCGGCGCCGCGGCGAGATCCACGAGGAGCTCGCCCGGCGGCAGAAGAAGCGGAAGAAGCTGCGAGCCGACGTCCTGGACCGTGAAGCGCCCCGCCGCGAAGAGGGGCGAGCGCAGGGGATTGCCCGAGACGACGGAGAGAGCCAGCGGCGAAAGCGGGGAGACGGCCGTCTCCACGCCCTCGGCGGCGAGGGCGGCGCGGAGCGATTCCCGATCGCCCCGGCGGGGATTCGTCATGAGGTCGAGAGCGGAAGGGGCATTGTCGGCGTCGAGAATGCCTGCGGTCGTTTGCGCTCCGAAGCGCTCGAGCCAGCGCTCGACGAGGAACTTCGGATGGGAGTAGTGGACGGCGAGCCGCTCCGGGCCCGCGTTTCGGATTTCGGACTTCGGATTTCGGATTTCCGGCGGCCTGCGAAGCAGGTTCCGGAGGATGGCGTTCACCAGACCGCCGGCCCCGGTTCCGCCTCTTGCCTTCGCGTGGGAGACGGCATCGTCCACCGCCGCGTAGGCGGGAACGCGGTCGAGGTGGCGAACCTGGAACAGGCCCACCTCCAGGATCTCCCGAAGGTTGGGCGCCAGACGGGGAAGCGGCACGCGGGAGACGGAGGCGATCTCCGCGTCGAGCGCGGTCTTGTGGCGCAGGACGCCGAGGACGATCGCGCGAAGGAGGTCAGCGTCGGGAGGCGCGAGGTCACGGGACTTCTCCGCCAGGAGGAGGTTGGAGCGCCCGGACTTCTCGAGGATCTCCCGCAGGACGGCGACCGCGCGGCGGCGGGCCGGCGAGACGGCGCGCGCCATCAGGCGGGTGCGCGGCCGAACGCGACGGGCAGCTTGGCCGCCCGGGCGAACTCCGCGCCGGTGACCGGCTGCCGCCCGGCCCGCTGAAGGGATCGGAGCTCGACGGAGGAGCCGCCCCCCGCGGACACGAACGGACGGCCGTCTTCCACCCAGACGCTGCCGGCCGGCTCGCCGCGTCCCGAAGGGCCGGGCGCGAGATCGAGGACCTTGACGCGCTCCTCGCCGAGGAACGTGAAGAGGCCGGGCCATGGCGCGTAGGCCCGCAGCCGGCGTAGCAGATCGCCGGAGTCCCGCGTCCAGTCGATCTCGCCGTCTTCGCGCCGGATCGTCCGGCAGAAGGAGGGCTCGCCCGACTGCGGCGCCGCTCGAAGGGTCCCGGCCTCCAGCCCGCGGAGCGTCTCGACGAGGAGCGGCGCGCCGAGCTCGGCCAGGCGCTTCGACAGGGCCGCGGCGTCCTCGCCCGGACCGATCGGGACCTTGCGCGTGAGGTAGACCGGCCCGGCGTCCAGCTCCTCGACGACCCGCATCGTCGTGACGCCGGTCTCCTTCTCCCCCGCGAGGATCGCCGCCGCGACCGGCGACGCTCCCCGGAACTTCGGAAGCAGGGACGCGTGGACGTTGACGAACCCGAGGTGGGGGATTTCCAGCAGCTCGCCGGGAAGGATCTTCCCGTACGCGACCACGACTCCCGCGTCGGGAGAGAGCCGGCGGATCGCGTCGAAAAGGGCGGCGTTGCCTCGCAGCCGCTCCGGTTTTTCGACGGGAATGCCGAGATCCGCCGCCAGGCGCGCCACCGGAGAAGGCACCGGCGTCGAGCGTCGCCCCACCGGCCGGTCCGGCTGGGTCAGGACGAGCGGGACCTCGAACCCCGCCCCCCTCAGCGCGGCCAGAGACGGCGCCGCGAATTCGGGAGTTCCGAAAAAAACGGCCCGCATCCCGTCATTCTAGAGGCGGGTTTTCGGGTGACGGATCCTCCAGAGGACGAAGGCGGAGCGGATCGCGACGGCGCTGGTCACGGCGAGGGCGAGGCCCGTGGCGATGCCGAAAAGGCCCCAGGCTCCCGGCCAGCGCTTCCCGAAACCGTAGAAGAGGACCGGAAGGAATAGGAGGAGGGCGTAGACCGCCACGACGATCGTCCGGCGGTACTCGTGCTGCTTGTCGGCGGGAGGGTCCAGGAAACCGAGTCCGCGCGCGAGCCGGTAGACGAGAAAAGCGACGGCCGGCGCCGCGACCGCCGCGGCGAGGAGAACGAGGCTGGCCGGGCTCATCGAGGCTGCCGGTCCACCTCTTCGAAGTAGTCCTCCGACACGAGCACCTCGCGGGGCTTGGATCCCCGCTGCGGGCCGAGCAGCCCGTCGCGCGCCATCATGTCGATGAGCTTCCCGGCCCGGGAGAATCCGACGCCCATCCGGCGCTGGAGGAAGGAGATCGAGGCCATCTTCTCTCGCACGACGAGCCGGGCGGCCTCGTCGTACAGGGGATCCGCGTCGTCTCCGTCGGACCCTTCCCGCTCCGCGACGTCGATCTGCTCCCTGGTCACGGCCTCGTCGTACTGCGGCTTGCCGAGCTGCCGCAGCCGCTTGACCAGCCGGGCAGTCTCCTGGACCGAGACGAACGCGCCGTGGACGCGGATCAATCGCGACGTCCGGGGAGCCAGGAAGAGCATGTCGCCGCGGCCGAGCAGCCTCTCCGCCCCGTTGCCGTCGAGGATCACCCGCGAATCGATCCGCGAAGAGACCTTGAACGCGATCCGCGACGGGAGATTCGCCTTGATCAACCCGGTCAGGACGTCCACGGACGGCCGCTGCGTCGCGACGACGAGGTGGATCCCGACGGCGCGGGCCTTTTGCGCCAGCCGGACGATCGCTTCTTCGACCTCCTTGGGGGCGGTCATCATGAGGTCGGCCAGCTCGTCGATGACGATGACGATCAGCGGCATCGGCTCGAGCTTGAAATCCGGGTCGTCGTGCTCCGCGCGCACACGTTTGACGACGTCGGGGTCCCGGATCGCCGCGTTGTACTGTTCCGCGTTGCGGACCTCGCCGACGTCCGAGAGCGTCTGGAAGCGGTCCTCCATCACGCCGACCGCCCACTTCAGCGCGTTGGCCGCCTTGCGGGGGTCGATGATGATCGGCGTCAGAAGGTGCGGGAGGTGCTCGTAGATCTCCAGCTCCACCATCTTCGGGTCGATGAGGATCAGCTTGACCTGGTCCGGCCGCGCCTTGAAGAGGACGGAGGTCAAGAGCGCGTTGATGCCGACGCTCTTTCCGGAGCCGGTCGTCCCGGCGATCAGCAGGTGCGGCATGCTGCGCAGGTCGTCCACGACCGGCTCGCCGTGGATGTCCTTGCCGAGGGCGAGGGTCAGCAGCGAGGGCGAGCTCTTGAACTTCTCGGACTCGATGACGTCGCGAAGCGAGATGATCTCGCCCCCGCCGGGGTTGGGGACCTCGATGCCGACGCTCGCCCGGCCCGGCAGCCGCTCGATCCGGATCGACTCGGCCGACAGCGTCAGCGCGAGGTCCTCGGAGAGGTTCATCACCTGGTTGACCTTGATGCCTGCCGACGGCCGGAACTCGTAGGTCGTGACGACCGGTCCGGGGTGGTACTCGACGATGTCGCCATCCACGCCGAATTCCCGGCACTTCGCCTCGATGGTCCTGCCGGTCTCAGCGAGGATCTTGCGGTCCACGACGCCCCGGGCCTCGTGCTTGTCGAGGACCCCGACCTCGTGGTACGGGTAGCCGTCGATCCCGACGAGCGGCAGCCGCGGCTGCGGCTCCTTCCTCGCCGGACGGGGAGGCGGCGGCTCGGCCGGCGCGGCCGAGGCCTGGGCCACCGCGGCGGCAGGTGCCGTGGTCCTGCGGATGGAGAAACCTCCGGGCCCCGGCATTTCCCGAACAGTCGGGAGGCCTTCCTCCGCCACGAAAGGGACCTCCGAGAGCGTGACCGGCTCGCGCCGGGCCTTCTCGAGGTGCTTGGCCACGACGCGTCTCTTGAGCCTCTCCTTGGTCCTCTTGTCGCGTCGGCGGACCCAGGCGACCGTCGCACGGCTCCAGAGGCCCGCGAACCGGATCCGGAGCCCGGAGAAGACGTCGGCCAGGGAGAGCTGCGTCGAGAGCGGGATCGCGATCAAGAGCAGCGCCGCCGCCAGAAGCACGGCGCCCGTCGTTCCCAGCCTGGACCGGACCGCTTCCGCGACGGCCCGACCAACGACGCCTCCCGCCTCCGCCTCCTCGCCGAAGAGCTGCCTCCTGCCCAGGCCGAGGGACAGCAGCGCCGGGATCGAGAGAAAGAGCAGGAAGAAGCCGATCGTCTTGGTCGCCGGGCTTTCCACCGGGCGCTGGCGGAACATGCGGTAACCCAGCACGAAGAGCAGCAGCGGCAGTCCCCACGCCGCGAGGCCGATGACGGCGTAAAGGGCGGCGGAAAGGGAGGCCCCGAACCCCCCGATCCAGTTGTTGGGCGAGGCCGCCTGGCCGCCGGCGGTCAGCGAAAAGAGGTTGGGGTCCCGGGGATCGTGGGAAACGAGGGCCAGCGCCGCCAGCACGGCCGCGAAGACGAGGAGGACCCCGAAGACTTCGCCCGCGATCCGTCCGCGCCAGAAGCTACCTTCGGCCAATCCCATCCATTATCGGACCAAAACTCTTTAAAGGAAAGGACTTTCCCCTTTTCCGCCTCTCAGGATCCCTTGTCATCCTGAGCGAAGCGAAGGACCTACCCCCGTCGTGCTACGTTCCCGGGGTGACCGGAAAGAAACGTGTCCTCTTCCTCTGCACCGGCAACGCGGCGCGAAGCCAGATCGCCGAGGCGCTGGCCCGGCTGGACCACTCCGACGTTCTCGACGCCGTCTCCGCCGGGTCCCGTCCGGCGTTCGGCGTTCACTCCCTCGCCGTGACGGTCATGGCCGAGCTCGGGTCCGACATCGCCGGCGCTCGCTCGAAGGACGCCAGGGAGTTCCTCGACGAGGAGCTCGACGCGGTCATCACCGTCTGCGACTCCGCCGCCCAGGACTGCCCGGTCTGGCCCAGCGCTAAACGGATCGATCACTGGACCATCGAGGATCCGTCCTTCGAGCCGGACCCGGTCCGCCGCTACGAACGGTTCGTCGAGACGCGGGACGACCTGCGAAAGAGAATCGACGCCCTGGTCGAGTCTCTCTAGCGTACTTCGTCGTAGGCGGAGCCGGCGTTCGCCTTGAAGCGGTCCTTGTAGCCGCCGTAGTCCTTGTAGGCCGGCAGGTCCACGTCCTTGAGGAAGTCCTCTTTCGACTTGCCGGCGGATTTCGCCTTCTGGGCGGCGTCTAGGACGTCCGCGATGTACTGCCGGAAGGCCTTGATCCCCGCGATGTCGGTGACCTCGCCGTGCCCCGGGATGACCTTCGCGTCGGCCGGGACCTTCGCCAGGACCTTGTCCAGCGCCGCGAGATAGCCCTTCACCGAGCCGCCGCTCTTGACGTCGATGAAGGGGATGACTTTGTTGAAGAGGTCGTCCCCCATGTGGAGGACCTTCGCCTTCTCGAAATAGATGACGCTGTCGCCGTCGGTGTGCGCGGGAGGCAGGTGCCAGACCTGGATCGTCTCGTCTCCCATGTAGATCCTCAGCTCCGAGTCGTACGTCATGATCGGCGCCGGGATCTCCTCGATCCGGACCTTCCTCGCCCACTCGAGCTGTTCGGTGAGGGCTTTGACCATCTGCTCGTTGCCGGCCTTCTTCGCCGACTCGATCATCGCCGGGTAGTCCCGCTGGATGTCGGTGGGCGACGAGAGCATCCGCTTGCGGACGTTGTCGTGGGCCACGATCATCGCGAACTGCTTGAAGACCTCGTTGCCTCCGACATGGTCGCCGTGGTGGTGGGTGTTCAGGAGGAACTTGATCGGCTTGTCGGAGACTTTCTTGATCTGCTCGACGATGCCCGGGGCGATGTCCTTGAACTCGGAGTCGATGACGAGGACGGCGTCGGGCCCGACGAAGAAGCCGACGTTGCCGCCCCGTCCGAAGAGGGCGTGGACGCCGCCTCCGAGCGGGTAGACCTTGAAGATGTCCTGGGGCGAGCGTTCGTGATGCTCCGCCGCCGGCGACGGGGTCCCCTTCGGGGCCGGCGTGGCCTGCCTCGCCGAGACGGAAATCGCGATGGCCGACATCGAGAGAACAAGCGCGGTGGCGAACCGAATCCTTCTCATCTCCCCTCCTGATTTTCTGGTGTTCGAACTTTACAGCCCTGATCACAAATCACAAATCACAAATCTCCCCGTACAATCCTGCCGCATGACCCCACGCCGCCCCCGCATCCTCTCGGGCGTCCAGCCCTCGGGGAAGCTCCACCTCGGGAACTACTTCGGCGCGATCCGCCAGCACATCGGGCTCCAGGACGAGGGCGAGTGCTTCTACTTCATCGCCGACTACCACGCGCTGACGACGATCCAGGACCGCCGGGAGCTCTCCGAGAACGTCCGCGCCGTCGCTCTCGATTACCTGGCGCTGGGCCTGGACCCGGAGCGGACGGCGTTCTTCCGCCAGTCGGACATCCCGGAGGTCACGGAGCTGGCCTGGATCCTTTCGACGGTCACGGGCATGGGGCTTCTCGAGCGCGCCCATTCCTACAAGGACAAGATCGCCAAGGGCATCTCTCCCAGCGCGGGCCTCTTCTTCTACCCGGTCCTGATGGCGGCCGACATCCTGATCTACCGCTCCAACGTGGTTCCGGTCGGCCAGGACCAGGTCCAGCACATCGAGATGACCCGCGACATGGCCGGCTCCTTCAACACGACCTACTCGCGGGTCTTTCCGCTTCCCGAGGCTCGCCTCGACAAGGCTCCGACCGTCCCGGGCCTTGACGGCAAGAAGATGAGCAAGTCCTACGGGAACACCATCGAGATCTTCGCCGAGGGCTCGGCGCTGAAGAACTCCGTGATGAGGATCGTGACCGATTCGACCCCCGTCGAGGCGGAGAAAGACCCGGACAACGACAACCTCTTCGCGCTGTACTCCCTCTTCGCGGACGACGCCGAGAGGGAGGCGCTCGCGGCTCGCTACCGAAAAGGCGGATTGGGTTACGGCGAGGTCAAAAAGATGCTCCTCGCCAGGATCGACGCCCATTTCGCGGCCGCGCGAGCCAGGCGCAAAGAGCTGGAGCGCCACCCCAGCATCGTCGAGGACGCCCTCCGCAGGGGCGCCGAAAGGGCCCGCACCGAGGCCCGGGAAACCATGCGGCTCGTCCGCGAAGCCACCGGACTCCGGTAGCTAGATCCCGCGCGTTCGCTCGGGACGGACACTTGCGCCGGAATAGCTCGAGTGCCCGCTTACGCTATATTTACGCCTCCATGGTCAAACCCGTCTCCAACCCTCCGAACCCCTGGGAATCCACCTACGTCGACTGGCTGGGCGACCCGCCCGAAGCCAGACTGGAGATCTTCGAAGAGGAGCCTCGCTCGATCCTCGCCGAAAACGAAAGCCCCGACGTGGGCTTCCGCTGGAGCGTCAATCCCTACCGTGGATGTTTTCATGCGTGCGCCTACTGCTACGCGCGGACGAGCCATGAGTACCTGGGGTTCGGGGCTGGGACGGATTTCGATCGGAAGATCGTCGTGAAGGTCAACGCTCCGGAGCTGCTGCGGAAGGAGATCTCCCGGAGGTCGTGGAAGGGCGAGGTCATCGTCTTTTCGGGGAACACCGACTGCTACCAGCCGCTCGAGGCGGTCTACGAGCTGACGCGAAAGTGCGTGGAGGTCTGCGCGGAGTTTCGCAACCCCGTCGCGATCATCACGAAGGGGGCGCTCGTGAGGCGGGAGGCGGAGCTGCTCGCCCGGATGTCGAAAGAAACCTCCGTTTCGGTGTCGCTGAGCATCCCCATCGGCGACGACGAGATGTCCAGGGCGATCGAGCCGGGAACGAGCCCTCCCTCGCAGCGTTTCGAGACCCTCCGGATCCTGTCCGAGGCGGGCATTCGAACCGGAGTCGGTGTCGCCCCGGTGATTCCCGGACTGAACGACAACCAGATCTCCTCGATCCTTCAACGGGCCCGCGCGGCCGGGGCCACGAGCGCCTTCATGACGCTCGTCCGCCTGTCCGGCCAGACTCTCCCGGTCTTCAAGGAAAGGCTCGAGCAGGCCTTCCCCGCGCGGGCCGGCAAGATCTGGAGCGCGATCCAGCAGGTCCGCGGCGGAAGGTTCAACGACTCCCGCTTTCACGAGCGGATGCACGGCCAGGGTCCTCGCTGGGACGCGATCCACTCTCTTTTCGATCTCGAGTGCCGGCGTCTTGGGTTTAACGAGGACGACGGCGAAGAGGAAAACGCGGGAACGGCCTCATCCCAGGGCTTCTCGCGTCCGGGAGAACAGTGGGGCCTCTTCGAGGACGGGAAGCCCTGACGACAAGCTTTGCACTGAAAAGTACTTGACGCAGAGACTTCCCTTCTCTACGATTCCCGCGTGGAGAAGCGGCCGCTAAGATCCGTCCCCGATCCCGCGGAGCTAGGCTCGCGCGCGATCGACAACCTCCGGTTCATCCGCGAAACAATGGAGCGCGCCTCCTCCTTCACCGCGGTCCCGGGGTGGGGAGGCGCGGTCATGGGAGTGAGCGCACTGACCGCCGCCGGGATTTCCACGAAGGCGAAGAGCGCCGACGAGTGGCTGGGCATCTGGCTCGCGGAGGCGTTCCTGGCGGTCGCCATCGGGGCCTGGACCATCACGGCCAAGGCGCGGCGTTTCGGCATCCCTCTCTTCGCCGGTCCGGCGCGGCGGTTCCTGCTGACGCTCTCCCCGCCGCTCGCCGCCGGGGCGCTGACGACGCTGGCGCTCCAGCGCGCAGGCCAAACGGCCCTCCTGCCGGGGATCTGGCTCCTCCTCTACGGCACCGCCGTCGTGGCCGGCGGCGCTTTCTCGGTCCGCATCGTGCCCGTGATGGGAATCGGGTTCATGCTGCTTGGGGCGATCTGCCTCTTCTGCCCGCCGTCCTGGGGAACCGCCTTCCTCGCGGCGGGGTTCGGGGTTCTCCAGATCGTCTTCGGCGTCCTGATCGCCCGCAGGTACGGAGGCTGACCGCATGGCCCGGAGCCTCGCCGAGAAGTCGCACGCCCCAAAACCCGGCGCGGCGGGGCCTCCCGCCCGCAAAGCGCTCCCGGACCTGGACCGCGTCATCCACGAACGGGTACGCCTCGCGATCGTCTCCACGCTCGCGGTGAACGAGAAGCTGTCCTTCAATGAGCTGAAGGGTCTCCTCGGGACGACCGACGGCAACCTGTCGGTCCACGCGAGGAAGCTCGAAGAGGCCGGCTACCTGGCGTGCGCTAAGTCCTTCGAGGGACGGCTGCCGAAGACCGAGTACCGGCTCACGGCGGAAGGCAAGCGCGCTTTCGAGAAGTACGTGGCCCATCTCGCGGCGCTGGTCGGCCGCGGAAGGATCCGCTGAAAAAATTTTGGAGCGCTACTTTATGACGCAAAGTTACTTCGTCCCGGAGCTCCCGGTTCCGTCCGCCGTCGCGGTGCTGGCGTTTCTCGGCACGGCGTTCGTTCTCGCGGCGCTCGGGATCGCTTCGATCGTGGCGTTCGCACACGGCAAGCGGCGCCTGGCGGGAAAGGCGGCGATCACGGCGGCCTGCGCCGCGGCCCTCTACCTGGGGACCCTGGTCGCCGTCTCGCTGGCCAGCCCCGAGAGGGTCCTCGGGAGAGGCGACCGCAAGTACTTCTGCGAGATCGACTGCCACCTCGCCTACTCGCTGGAGGAGTCCGCGAGAAGGGCCGAAGGCGCGGCCGTCCCCGCCCGGACCATCGCGACGGTCCGGACCTGGTTCGACGAGAAGACCATCGCCCCCTTCCGCGGCGATGCTCCGCTGACGCCCAATCCCCGAGTCGTCTACGCGCTGGACGACGATGGGAACCGCTACCCGCCCTCCTCGCTGGAGGAGACCCCGCTCAACCGCTCGCTGCGCCCCGGCGAGTCCTACACGACGACCTTCGTCTTCGACCTGCCTCCAGGCGTCCGCCGGCCGCGGCTCTTCCTCGGCGACGCTCCGGGCATCGAGATCTTCGTGATCGGCCACGAGAGCAGTCTCCTGCACAGGAAGGTCTATTTCGGGCTTTGATCGGCGGCATTGCCCGGTCCCTTCCCGAAAGACAGAATGCGGGTGTGGGCGCTCTCGGGATGACCCCTCGCCGGTGGGTCGAATACACGGCGGCGATCCTCGCGGGCAACGCGATCTATTTCCTGGTTCTCTACCCGGATTTCCCGGCGTCGCTGCAGCACCAGCCGTGGCGGTTCGACCTGGGGCTGGCGATCGACTTTCTCTGTTGCGTCGTCGTGTACGGGGTCATCCGGCTGGGCGTCGCCCAGGCGCGCAGGATGAACGAGGGGCGGTGAAACCAGGGACGGGCGGGCGCGAGGCCCGCCCCTCCAGCCCAATGTGCTTACGGCTTCTCGACGATGTCGCCCTTGAGCGAGCCGGCGATCGTGAGCAGCTCGGACTTCTCCTTCTCCGGAACCTTGAACTTGTCCAACGACTCCACCAGATACTTGACGGCGAGGTCCCAGTCGGAGCCGGTGATTCCCAGTCCCTTGTGCGCCGTCTTCATGTCACGCCCGATGTAGATGCAGGGGCCGCCGGTCGCCGCGCAGAGCTGGTCCACGACAAGCTGCCTCAGGTGTCCTTTCGAGTTGTCGCTCAGACCGACCAGGAAGCGCTGCAGCTGTTTGTCCGCGGCCATCCGCCCTATGAAATCGTCCGAGACCGCCGCGATCGCGTCGTACCCCCCGAGACGCTTGTAGAGCGTGGGGCCGCTCGACGACGCCGACTTGCTGGCGTTCTGCGCCACCATCGAGAAAGACACCAACAGGAGCCCGGCCAGACCTAGAACAGACTTCTTCCTCATGTCGCCCCTCCAATTAAGTTTTGTCCGCCCTCGAAATCTCGAGGAACTCTAGCACCCTTACGGGCCCACGAATCGATCGGATTTCAGGCGATCACCGGGACGATGACCGGGCGCAGGTCGAAGGCCCGGCGGCAGGCGCGCTTGGCGGCCAGGGCGATCTCCGCCCGCACCCATTCGGGGTCGGCGCGCTCTTCCGGCGTCGCGCGGGTCAGAACGGCCCGCGCGGCCCGGCGCACCTCCTCGGCGATCTCCTCCTCGGCCAGCGCCACGCCCCGCGACACCACCGTGATCTCGCCCGAGCGCGTGTCCGAGGGAACGAACACGACGACGAACCCCTCCTCGGCGAGCTGCCGCCGGTCGCGCACCACCGCCGCCTCGACGAGCTCGGGCCGCGCATCGAGGTAGATCCGCCCGGCCGGGGCCGCGCCGCGCTGGATCGAGAGCCCGTCGTCCGACAGCGTCAGCCGGTCGCCGTTGTCGAGAAGCGGGATCCGGTCCGCCGGGACGCCCGCCTGCCGCGCGACGTCCGCCGCCGCCACGAGCATCCTGCGCTCTCCGTGAACGGGGAGCACCGCCCGGGGCCGGACGAGCTTCAACCAGTCGGCGATGTCCTCGCGGTGAGCGTGGCCCGAGACGTGCACGGGAGGGTCCGCCTCGCGCAGCACCCGCGCGCCGCGGCGCACGAGGTGGTCGGTGACCCGGTTGACCGAGCGTTCGTGGCCCGGGATCGTGCGCGCGGAGAAGATGACGAGGTCCTCGGGCAGGATCCGGAGGTCCGCGTGCTCGTCGAGCGCGAGACGGTAGAGCGCCGAATACGGCTCGCCCTGGCTTCCCGAGATGAAGCAGAGGATCCGTTCCCGCGGAAACGTGGCGAGATCCTGGGCGGAAACGACGCCTCCCGAGGGGAGCGAGAGCCGGCGAAACCGCTGGGCGATCTCCACGACCGCCCGGATGCTGCGGCCCAGGAAGGCCGCGCTGCGGCGCAAGCGGAAGCCCGCCTCCAGCGACTGGGAGATGCGGGCGACGTGGCTCGAAAAGGTCGTCAGGATGATCCGGCGCGGGGCCTGGGCGAACGCCGCAGCCAGCCCGGTCCCGGCGAGGCGCTCGGACTCGGCGCGGCCCGGACGCTCGGCGTTGGTCGAGTCCACGAGCGCGAGGTCGATTCCGGCCTCGGCCGCGGCCGCGATGCCTTCGTGGTCAGTCGTCTCCCCGTCGGGCGGGTCCGGATCCAGCTTGAAGTCGCCGGAGTGGAGGATCCGCCGGCCCCCCGCCTCGATCAGGATCGCCGCCGAGTCGGGCACCGAGTGGGAAACGCGAAAGAACGTGAAGCGAAACTCGCCGGCGCGGGCTTCCTCCCGCGGGCTCATCTCGTGGAGCCCGTCGACGGGCGCGTCCGCCTCCTCCAGCCGCCGCCGGGCCAGCGCGAGCGTGAACGGGAAGCCGTAAACGGGAGCATGGGAGACTTCCCGCAGGAGCGGCAGCGCGCCGATGTGGTCCTCGTGGCCGTGGGTGAGGAGCACCGCGTCGATCCGGGCGCCTTCCAGCGCGGAGAGGTCGGGGGCGATCCGGTCGATCCCCGGAAACGTCTCGTCCGGGAACGAAACGCCGACGTCCACGAGAAGGCTCGACTCGCCGCACTTCAACCACATGAGGTTGCGGCCGAACTCGCCGAGCCCTCCGAGCGGGACAATCTCGAGAGGAGCGCTCATCCGATTCCCGCCAGCTTCCGGTAGTCCTCGAGGGAAAGCTCCTCGGCCCTCGCGGCGCGGCCCTTCCCGATCGCCTCGAGGGCCCTCTCCCACCGGGCGCGGCCGCCCTCGGAGGCGAGCGCGTTGGCCAGCGTCTTGCGCCGCGCACGGAACCCGAGCGAGGCCAGCGCGACGGCCCGATCCCTCGCGGCCGCATCGAGCGCCGGGCTCGCCGGCGTCAGCACCACCACGGTCGAGGTCACCTTCGGCCTCGGCCGGAA
>Ga0126379_10000089_pt1 | contig 42883 bp, 32 predicted proteins | sample PanSoiMetPlot_24_FD_92640 | JGI IMG/M metagenome (GOLD analysis project Ga0126379, IMG submission 92640) | Tropical forest soil microbial communities from Panama - MetaG Plot_24 | ecosystem: Environmental > Terrestrial > Soil > Tropical forest > Bulk soil | place: Panama | collected 2016-02-17
AAAGACGTGGACGATTTGCGCGAATCTCCGTCGCTCAAAATCATGCAGCTCTTTCTTCAGCGCGGCGCGCAGCTCGACTACAACGATCCGTACTTTCCTCAGCTCCACAAGATGCGCCACTACAACTACGAACACATGAAATCCGTGCCGCTGAGTCCGCAAACACTCGCGAGCTACGACGCGGTGGTGATTGCCACCGACCATTCCAGGTACGACTATCAATCCATCGTCGACAGCGCGAAGCTCGTTATTGACACGCGCAACGCCACGCGCCGCGTCATGCGCCACCGCGAAAAAATCGTCCTCTGCTAGTTTTCTGTTTCCCGGGATACTGTGATGCGACCGTCAGAACCGCTCCTTGTAGGGGCGCCGCACGGCTGCGCGCTTCTTGAGGGCGCGAACTCTTGCGCAGGGAGTTCGATTTCGAGCTACTCGGCTTTCGGCTTCGGCCCCGGGACTACCGGCAACTCCTTCACCAATTCCACGCGCGCGTTGATAACCGGCATGATCGCCTCCAGCAGCACCGGCGTTCGCACCGCATCGTTCGCCAGATACAGCGTGAAGGAAGCGTCCTTCGACTCCACACCGTTTTCAAAAACGTGAATCTCGATCTTCGACGCGCGAAAATCTCCCGCAGGCACGCCCACCGCCGCCGCCGCGCTGACAAGCTTCGCGCGAACGTCGTACAGCTTGTGCCCGTCATACACTGGGCTGCTCGCTTGCCTTGTGCTGTTCCAATCCGTGGTCCGCAAAAACTGCATGAATCCCAGCGGATCGCGCGTTCCCGGCACCACGCGTGCCTGCGCGGCCCCGTGAGACGCAGGCTCCTTGCCGGTCGCTGTCATGCGCTGGATCGACTGTACCTTTTCTCCCCGCTCGTTCAGCCGCATCTCGTATTGCAGCGAAGCCAACGTTCCCGAATCGCTGTACGAATCGAATTGATCGTCCAGCTCGAAAACAATGCGCAACGGCTTCAAGGTGTGGGCCGCCGCTTGCAAATGCCAAACGTTCTTGCCCAGAAAATTCCCCTTGCCCGCCACCTTCAGCGTCAGCGTCGCCACGTTCTCGAGCTTCGAGACGTTTGCCGTGTAATTCAGCACTTCGCCTGTTTTCAACGATAGCTCGGCGGCAGGCGGTGCCTTCTTATTTTGGGCTGCCGCACGCGGCTTTTCGTCGCGAGCAACTGCCGGCGGACTCGCTACCGAAGCTTCGCGAAATTCCGTTGGCTCGGGGGAAGTCACTTCCTGAGGCGGCGGCACTCCCCGTGCGCGCAACCAGTAAAAAACTCCTGCCAGCAAACCCAGCGCTACCAGCGCGCCGACCGAAATCATGATCTTGCGGCCCATGTTCCCATCGCTCTTATCTGTTTAGACGTTCCTCGAAACGGTGAAGTTCCTAGGGACAGAAACGTTCCTCGAAACTGGCGTTTCCTTAACGCGCCGTACGGCCGGATTCCGTCGTACAATATCTGTTTGTACGCGGAAATTCCGGCTCCCTGTTGCCGGTGCCCGCGACTATCAGCGTATCAAAATGCGGGCTTGCCGTCTGTCCGGGCTCGTAGTCCGGTATCCTTGCGGCCACCTGTCGTTTGCTAACGTACTCCCTGGCTTTACGGTGGTTGCCAGTGCTTTGTTAGAGCTTAGCCAGAGCTTTGGAGGCTCTCTGCATGCGTTATTTGGTGACCGGCGGCGCCGGCTTCATCGGCTCGAACACGGTGGACGAACTCGTTCAGCGCGGGCATAGCGTTGTCGTCCTCGACGATCTCTCCGCCGGCAAGGAAGACAATCTCGCCGAAGTCCGCAACAAAATCACCATCATCAAGGGTAGCCTTACGGACCTCGAAATCGTCCGCAAAGCCATGCACGAAGCCGAATACGTCCTCCACCTCGCCGCCCGCACCTCCGTCCCGCGTTCGGTGAAGGATCCCCTCGAAACCAACCGCATTAATATCGAAGGCACGCTCAACGTTTTGGTTGCCGCCAAGGAAATGAAGGTCAAGCGCGTGGTGTATGCGGCTTCCTCCTCCGCCTACGGCGAGACGCCCACTCTTCCCAAAGTCGAAACCATGCAGCCCGAGCCGATTTCTCCTTACGGCGTCACCAAATACGTCGGCGAACTCTACGGAGCGGCCTTTCTCAAGTGCTACGGCCTCGAAATCGTGTCCCTCCGCTACTTCAATATTTTCGGCCCACGTCAGGATCCCAGTTCGCCCTACTCCGGCGTGCTGGCCAAGTTCTGCACCGCGTTTCTCGAAGATTGCAAGCCTGTTGTTTTCGGCGACGGCGAGCAAACCCGCGATTTCACGTTCGTGGACAACGCCGTCCACGCCAATCTCCTCGCCTGCGAAGCGCCCAAGTCGGCCGGCAAAGTTTTCAACGTCGGCTGCGGCGGCCGCATCTCCCTCAATCAAGTCCTCGCCGTGCTCCGCAAAATCACCGGCAAGCTGCTCGAAGCCAAATACGAAGCGCCGCGCGAAGGCGACATCCGCGATTCCCAGGCGGACATCTCGCAAGCCCGCAAATTCCTCGGCTACGAACCCCAAGTCGGCTTTGAACAGGGCTTTCAGATTACCTTCGATTGGTACCGCGACTCCCAAGCCAAAGCCGCTGCAAAAGAAGCCGCCAAAGAACCCACCGCCAAAGCTGAGAACTAATTCGCTTTGAGCACGCTCCGCTTTCAAGTACGAAGCAGAGAAAACCCTTGGGGTCTGGGCGGAGTCTTGATCGTTCTTGACAGTGACGATGATTGCCCGGCTGAGCTTGGACCCTTCTATGGGCACAGGCGGCAAGCGTTCGCGAAAATCTTCCCGTTGCTGTCGTCCTCGCAAAACGCAAATTCGAATCTTGGTTTCTTGCAGCTCCAGAATCACTCCAAAACAAGAGGGCACAGGAACGCTGCGCCCCTACAAGCCCAAATGCCGGGCTAAAGCACGGCGCCGAGGGACGATATATTGTGCCCCTACCAAGCTACGGCAGGATCGTCTTGCCGTAGCTTATGGGCCCGGCGGACTTGGGCTGGTCGTAATTCCAGAACCAGAGCGGCTCGAGCTTCTTTTGCTCTGGCCAGACCTCATTGAGCGTGTCGCCCTCGAAGAGTTCGCCATTCTTCATTACCCAGTGAATGGTGTTGGTGTTGTGGATGTCATCGAGCGGATTCTTGTCCATGATGACCAGGTCGGCCAGCTTGCCCGGCTCGATAGTGCCGATGTCCGCGGGACGCCCCACGATCTTCGAGCCGTTCACCGTGGCGCAGCGCAGCATTTCCATCGGCGTCATTCCGCCGCTGGCGAGCATCCACATTTCCCAATGGTAACCGAGACCCTGGAGCTGCCCGTGGCTGCCGACGCCGACAAGTCCGCCCGCGCGCACCAGCTTGGCCATCTGCGCGGCGAGCTTGGGAAACTCGAATTCGTCCTTACGGAACCAGCCGGGCCGCCGCTTGGTCTTTTCATCAATCACCGTGTGCGGCGTGAAGTGATTCAGCTTGGCGTTGTCGTGCACTTCGGTATTAAGGTACCAGTAGTCTTCGCCGAAGGGCCCGCCGTAGTTCACGATGAGCGTCGGCGTCTCGGCGATTCCAGACTGCGCGAACATCTGGATCACGTCCTTGTACAGCGGCGTGATGGGCAGCGTATGTTCATTGCCGTGGAAGCCGTCAATCACGTGCGTGAGATTCAGTTTCAGATCGAGCGCGCCTTCGGTCGTGGGCATCATGCCGAGCTCCCTGGAGGCTTGCACCATGAATTGGCGCTGCTTGCGGTTGCCCACGACGTAGCTCTTGATGTTGTGCGTGCCGTAATAGTTTCTGTAGCGCGTGAGCACGCCCTTCACTTGCTCGAGGGACTGAAAATCGTTGTCTGAGAAAACGCCCGGGCCGGTGGAAAAGGCGCGCAGCCCGATGATGTCCCCGGTATCCACCAGGTCTTCGTAGGCGAACATGTCGTTCGTGGCGGTTTGCACATCGAGGCCCGCGGTGACCCCGTAAGCGACGTTTGCGAGGAAGTTCCAGTTCTGTGTGTCCAGGATGCCGCGGCGAATCTCGAACCAGTGCGCGTGCGTATCGATGAAGCCCGGCGTGATGGTTTTGCCGCTGACGTCGAACACTTTTGTTCCGGCCGGGGCGCTGCCGCGCGCGCCAACGCTCTTGATGCGGTTGTTTTCGACCACGATGTCCGCGTTCTTCAGCACCTCTTCATGGCCAAGGTCGCCCTTCATGGTAATGACCGTGGCACCGCGAAGAACGATCGTGCCTTTCGGCGTCTTGCGCGGAAATTCGACGTCCACAGGAAATTCTTCGACGGACTTGTCCTGTTCCTTGAATTTTTCGGGCTCTTTTTTGGCTTGCTCGTCCTTCTTCGTTTCGTCCTTTTTCTGCGCCTCGGCGCTGGCGTCTTTCTTGTCGCCGTCAGTCTTCGCTTCGGTCTTTGGCTCGTCCTTCTTCTCGCCTTCTTTCTTTTCTTCCTTGGGAGGCTCAAAGGAAATAGACGAGAGTGGCTGGCGGAAGAAGCTCGGGCCTACGGCCCAGGTGATGGTCTTGCCTTCGTCGGCCCACGCAAAGTAGTCGGCACCGATGTCGGTAACTTTCTTTAGCGGGACGGAGGCTGCGTTCACCAAGATAGTAGGCGCTTCGCCGCCGACCACGGGCATGGCTATCACGTAGAGTTGATTCATGATGTGCGCCAGGACCCAATTGCCATCGGGGCTGACGCGCACATCGTCGGCAGGGCCGGGCTCATCGGAAAAGCCGAGCGGCGGCGCCTTCACTTGCAAGTGCGTGCGGCGGTCGGTGCCGTCGTAACGGAGAGAAATCAGGCCTTGCGCGGTGTAAAGATAGATGCGGTCTTTCTCGTGCGTGAAGTGCGGTTTGCCGGCGCCGCGCGCAGGAATAATCAGATTGGTGGGACCGCCTTCGGCGGAGAGCCAGATCAGGTCGGGGCTGCCTGCGACGCCGAAGTCAAACGTGCTGTTGTCGCGGTCGTAGGCGTTGCCGCGCAGCGCGACGATGCGGTCGCCGTCGGGAGACCACGCAGGATCGCTGTAGAAGGCGGAGGTTTCCGTCAGCACTTTTGGTGTGCCGCCGGTGGCAGGAACTTTCAGAATTCGGCCGCCGCCCGCGGACCAGGTGACGTACGCGATTGATTTTCCGTCGGGCGACCACACCGGCTGAAATTCTTTGGCGTTGCCGGTGGTGAGGCGCTGCGGCTTTCCGCCTGGAATATCCATGACGTAGAGATGCGTCAGCGCTGAGAAAGCGAGTTTTTTGCCGTCGGGAGATTCCACGGCGTCCTGGATGAGCCGCGCTTTTACGGGGCCGTCTTCGACCTTTTGCGGGAAATCGAGCTTGGGGCCAAGCTCCTGCGAAACTTGCGCGCTGAAAGGAATCAGTTTTTCTTCGCCGGTCGAGATGTTCAGGCGGTGAAATTTTCCGTCGTTGGTGTAGACGATTTCCTTGCCGCCGGGGAGAAACGCATAGCTGGGAAAAAGATCGCGCGTGAAGCGGGATTCCTGATCGTCTCGCGTGATGGGATATTTCACCCAGCGGTCTTCGCCGGTTTGGAGGTTGCGCAGGCGCAGGCCGCTCTCGGCTTCGTGACGCGTGACGTACAAGAGCGAGGTGCCGTCGGGAGCGAGTACCGGCCGCATGCTGCTGCCAAGCTGGCGAATCAGGATATCTTCGTCGCCGGTCTTGCGGTCGCGCCGCGCTACCTGCCAGAGAGGAAACTGCGCTTCGTACGTGAAGCCGCCGTTACGTTGCGCGTAGTAAAGATATTTTCCGTCGGCGGAGGCGATCACGCCGAGCGCGTTGTGGCGTTCCTGGCGGCGCGTGGTGGGCGCTGGCTTGGCTTTTGTAACTTGCACGCCCGAGCCGCCCTGGGTGTGATACATCCAGATTTCAAACGTGTTGATGCCGAAGCCCGCTTTGGAGACGAGAACGTATTGACTGTCCGGAGTCCAGTTTGGCGAAGCAAATTCCGAGTTGGGATCCTTGGAGATTTGTCTCGGCTCGCTGCCGTCGGGCTTCATGATCCAGACGTTTTCGCTGCCTTCGCGGTCGGAAAGAAATGCGATCCATTTGCCGTCGGGAGAGAATCTCGGCTGGCTGTCGAAGGCCATTCCGCCGTCGATCAGCTTGGCCTGGCCGCCTTCGACGGGAACCGTGTAAATGTCGCCGACCAATTCGAAGACCATGGTCTTGCCGTCGGGAGAGACGTCGAGCGACATCCAGGTTCCTTCATCGGTGGAGAACTCGATTTTGCGCTCGGACTTGAGCTGGAGACCTTTCTTCTCGTCCTTTTTTTCATCCTTCTTTTCGTCTTTTTTGTCCTTGACCTGCGCCGCCAGGTCCTGCCATTTCGCGCGCGCCGGAGACGCCACGGCTCCAAAAATTGCCCCCAACACTAAGGATCCTACGACGAACCACGCGGCCAGACTGCGCAGGCTACGCTGCTTCAAGTTCATAGTCTTCTCCTCAAAATCGCAATGAACCCGGAAATTGTGCTGAATCTGGGTGATCGAGCACATGCGCAAAACCAATTGCTCACGGGCTAAAGCCCACTAAGGGTCCCAAGGTCCGACCCCTAGCCCTCACACAGAATCGGGAAGCCGCAGAGCTTTGAACATGAGTTGAACACACCCTCTTGCGCCGCTTAGACGCGGATACCCCGAAATGGTTTCGACATCCTAGCGCGATGGCGCCGCAAAATCACGCGCAGAAATCTCGGCTGCGCCCCCTTGGCAGGGCCCGGGAAATTCGGCTGCTGATATTTCGCACAGCGTTGCCGGGATTCATCGCGCAGAAACCGCGCGATGGCGCAGACTAGCGCACCCGCTTCGCGGGTTCGGAATAACCCTTGGCTTTTTGTCAGGACCCGCCAAGCGGCTTAGCGTTCGGATTCGTCACCGTCGCCCGCGGGGCCGCGGGGCCGCGGCGGCGCTGGAACGATGTGCGGGATTCCGGCGTCATTCATTCTTTTGTTGAGCGCGGCCAGATCGTCCGAGACGCCCTTGACTGTGGCGGAAGCCTCGGGGACCAGCTTTGTGAGTTCCGCGAGTTTCTCCTGCTGCTGGCCGTCAGGGGCCGCGGAAAAGCCATCCAGGTCGTTGAGCAGGTTTTGCACCTGATTGGGAAGAGGATCGGGTTTCCATTCGAACGGCGGACCTGCGTTGCCCAGCGCCTGGCGCGGCCGCATGTATTTTTCAGCGACTGCGTCAGCTTTCTTTTGCAGTTCGTCGGCGGCCTTCACGATGTCTTCGGGAATCTTTGTTGCGTCTTTTTTCGCGGCGTCTCTCTTCCATTGTTCTCGCGCGTTGGTTAAGCCAGTTTGTATGCCTTCGATCGTGGTGCGGTCTTTGTCAGTGCTCTTGGCCATGGCGTAGAGCCTTTCGATGGATTCGTGGCGTGCGGCGCGGTCCGCGGCGGACATGGTGATGCGGTTGTCGTCTTCGACGGTGACCTTTTGCGTGGCTTCCTTGTCTCCCGCTTTGATCGTGATGGTGTATTCACCGGGCTCGACGAGGGGGCCACGCGGGCCGAATCCAAATCCGGCGGCGATAGCTTCCTGCTGTTCGGGCGTGGGTTCGGCGGGCGGGTTCTCGCGCAGATCCCAGTTGGTGCGGTTCGCGCCAGCGGCGCCGGGGCCGTCCAATTCGCGGATCACCCTTCCGTCTTTGTCGGTAACCGTGATTTTGACTTTGCCCTCTTTTTTCTCAGCGGCGGCCTGAGCCCGCGCTTCTCTCCTGGGCCGCTGCTGCGCGGCATCCGTCTTCTCTTCCCCGTTGGTCTTAGGAGCTTCCGGCGGAATCGCGTCCTTCAAGTAGTAGCTGAGAAGGGCGCCATAGGCAGGATTCTTGGCGGTGAACATTTGCTGGCCGGCACTCCAGCGGCGCTGCCGAATAAACCAGGTCGTTGCGGTCCTCGGCGGGAAAAACGTGAGCGGCGAATTTGCGATGATCGCGTCCATTTTTTCGATGGGAGCGAGGTCGTCGAAAATCCAGATGGAGCGGCCGTGGGTCGCGAGGACCAAGTCGTTTTCGCGGGCCTGGATTTCGATGTCGTCCACGGGCACGGTCGGGAAATTGTTTTTCAGCGCGGTCCAGTTGGCGCCGCGGTCCCAGGAAATCCAGAGGCCAAATTCGGTTCCGGCAAAAAGAAGATTGGGATTGCGCGGATGCTCGCGAATGACGTGAACAGTTCCTGCAGAATCGGGGATGCCGTTGCGGATGGATTTCCAGCTTTCGCCGAAGTCTGTTGTTGCGAAGATGTAGACGTTGTAATCGTCGCCGCGGTGCCCGTCGAACGTGGCGAAAGCGGCGCCTTCGGCCGTTTTGGAGGCGACGACACGACTCACGTAAGTTCCTTTCGGGACGCCGGGCACTTTCGATGCAACGTTCTTCCAGGTTTTGCCGCCGTCACGCGTGACTTGCAGATTGCCGTCGTCGGTGCCGACCCACAAAACGTTAGGAGTGAGCGGAGATTCGCTGAGTGTGGTGACGGTTGGATACTCCTGCACGCCGTCGTGGCGGGACAGCGTATTCTTATCGGGGACTTTGCCGAGGATCGGGAGCTTGTTGCGGTCCACTCCGGTGGTCAGGTCGCCGCCGAGGCGCGTCCACGTGTCACCGCGGTTGGTGGATTTGAAGAGGTAGTTTCCGCCGTAGTAGATGGTCGTGTGGTCGTGCGAGGAGATCGCAACCGGCGAATTCCACTGGAAGCGATAGTGAGGCTCTCCGGCCTTGGCTTCGGGCCGAATGGAGCGCTGCTGGCCAGTTCGCATGTCGCGGCGGTCGATATTTCCGTCCTGCGATTCGGTGTAAACAATCCAGGGCTCGACGTTGTCAATGGCGGCGTAGAAACCGTCGCCGCCGTGAATGACCTGCCAGTCTTCGTTGACGATGCCGTCGCGGGTGAGCGTCATGCTGGGGCCGCACCAGCTGCCGTTGTCCTGCAACCCGCCGCAGATGTGATAGGGCTTCTCATTGTCGAGGGCAATTTCATAGAACTGGCCGATGGCGATGACGTTGAGGAAGTTCCAACTTTTTCCCGCGTCGTCGCTCCAGTGGATGCCGCCGTCGGAGCCGGTGATCATGTGGTTGGAATTGATGGGATCGATCCACATTGTGTGAAAGTCGCCGTGAATGCCGCGAACGCGCTGCGTGGCAAAGGTTTTTCCGCCGTCCTCGGAGTAAAACATTTGCGCGCCGAGCTCCCAGATGCGCAGGTCGTTGTTGGGGTCAACGCGAATTTGGCTGTAGTAGGAGGGGCGCGGATCGGTTTCGCCCATTCTTTTCCACGTTTCGCCTTTATCTTCGCTGCGGAAAGTTCCACCTCTTTCGTGCTGAATCTCGGCGTATACGATGTTCGGATCCTTGCGATAAATGTCGAGTCCGATGCGCCCGGTGTCGCCGGCGGCGTTTTCCCACGGAAGACCCTTGGTTAGTTTTTTCCAATTTGCTCCGCCGTCGGTGGTTTTGTAAATGGCGCTGTTTGGCCCGCCGCCGTTGAAGCCGAAGGGCGTACGGCGGCGTTCGTAAGCAGCCGCATACAAAATGTCCGGACTTTCAGGATCCATGGCGATGTCGCTGAAGCCCGTGTCATCATTGATTTTGAACACTTGCTGCCACGTCTTGCCGCCATCGCTGGTTTTGTACACGCCACGCTCGGGGTTGGGGCCCCAGAGATGGCCTTGCGCCGCGACGTAAACAACATCGGGGTTTTTCGGGTGGATCACGATTCTGCCGATGTGGTGCGTGGCTGCAAGGCCCATGTTTTTCCAGGTCTTGCCGCCGTCGAGCGATTTGTAGACACCGTCGCCCCAAGAGGAGCTCTGGCGGTTGTTGGGCTCGCCGGATCCCACCCACACGACCGAAGGATCGGAGGGCGCAATGGCGATGTCCCCGATGGTCGAGACGCCTTCCTTGTCGAACACTGGCTCCCAAGTTGTGCCATTGTTCACGGTTTTCCAGACGCCCCCGGAAGCCGTGCCCACATAGACGATGTTTGGATTGCTTTCAACTACCGCGAAGTCATCGATGCGCCCGCCCATCACTGCGGGGCCAATCTCGCGAAATTCCAGATTCTTGAATTTGTCCGTGGGATTTTGTGGCACCGCTGTCAAATTCATGGCCAGGGCACCGAACAACACCCAACAGGCGACAATCGTCCGAAGAATCCTCGACGTATGCTTCATTTCATCTCCTCAGGCAAGGCTCGGCATCTTACTCCCGTCCGGAGTCGTGCGCATCCAATGTTTTTGAAACGGCAACCAACCCTGAGCAAAGAGACGCGCGGGGCCATCGCCACGTTTCACAAGCGGTCGGCGCTTCGGGGCATTTACTTTCTGGCCGCTGGAAGCAACTGGGCGGCGGTCCTTGCCTTCCAAACTCTGCGAGCCATGCTAGGCTATCGTTTGCTTTCCATCACATGTCCTGCGTGAATCATCATTATTTTGGAGCACCGATTTATGCTGCGCTCCGTCGTCTTCTCCACGTGACGGTCCTTTTCGGAACGGTTTGCAGCGTCCTCTCCGTTAACGCTGCGGCGCAACAGATTCACCCTGCGGCAAAAGGCCAGATGGCCGAAATGTCCTCTAGCTGTCCGCAACGCCGCCAGGGTGACATCATCAGCGCGGATTGCGACGTAGAGATCCGCTACGCCGACACGCGGCTTCGCGCGGATCACGTGGAGTACAACGACAAGACCAAGGAAGCAACGGCCATCGGTCACGTTCAATTGGAGTACAACGGAGCGCATCTAGAGGCGACCGAAGCGCACTACAACGTCAGCACCGGGCACGGGCTTTTCCAGAACGTCCGCGGCACGTTCAAAATTGTGCGCCGGCCGAATGACCAGGTGCTGCTCACGGACAACCCGCTGTATTTTGAGGCGCGCCGGGTGGAGCGTTTTGCAGGCGACTTGTATTTCGTGCAAGGCGCGTGGATTACGATCTGCGACCCGCATCATCCCAAATGGCAGTTCTATGCGCCGGAGGCGCGCATTCGGCTCGACAAAACGGTCGCACTGGTCAACGCGAACTTTCGCTTGTTCCGCGTTCCACTGGTTTGGCTTCCTTATGCGACTGCGCCGGCGGGAAGCAAAATCCGGCAATCGGGTTTCCTCATTCCTGACATCGGGCAGAGTTCGCGCAAAGGCTTCATCCTCGGTGACGCTTACTATTTCGCGCCGCTTTCCTGGTTGGACACGACGTTTGGCGGGCAATTCATGAGCCGGCGCGGCTTCCTGGAACGCGGGAATTTTCGCGCGAAGCCTTTCGAAAATACCTCCGTGGAATACACCTACTTCGGGGTGAATGACCGCGGGCTGTTGAATCCGGATGGCACGCGTTCTCCTCAGGGCGGCCAGCAGCAGCGGCTGGAAATCCAATCCTTGCTGGGTCACGGTTGGCGGTTTGTCACCGACTACAACCAGCTTTCTTCGTTGACCTTTCGTCTTGCGTTTGCGGACAGTTTTGGAGAGGCGATCAACTCCGAAGTGCGCAGCGCGATTTTTCTGACAAACAATTTCCGCGGGTTCAGCCTGAATCTTGCGGGGATCAATGACAAAAGCTTTCTCACTCTTCCCGTGGCGGCCACGCCCACAACGGCGGCCATTCCGGCCTCGAGCGTTACGCTTCGCAATTTACCGCAGGCGCGGTTCGATTCCGTCGAACAATCCCCTTGGCGAAAGGTCCCGTTATATTTTTCGTTTGATAGCTTTGTCGGAGCGGTACATCGTTCGGAGTCGGGAATGGTGACGCCGACATTCACGCCGATTGATACGCCTTTAAATGTTCCCAGGCAGGAATTCGCTCCACGAGTCACGCTTCCAGTGCATTTAGGGCCGTGGATTGGAGTGACGAGTTCGGCGGCGTTTCGAACCACGCGTTATGGAGATTCACTCAATTCTTCCGGCCTCGTGAGCGGCACGCCAATTACGCGCAACACCGGGGAATTCGCGGTGGAGCTGTGGCCACCTTCATTCGAGAGGCTCTTTGAACCAGCGCTCAAAAAGGACAAGCCGCGGCGAAAATACAAGCACACGATCGAGCCGGCCGTCACTTATCGTTATGTGACCGGTGTGAACAATTTTGCCGATTTCATCCGCTTTGACAGTGATGCCACGCTGACCGATACGAGCGAGGTGGAGTACGGTTTCACTCAGCGGCTGTATTCCAAGACCGGCGACGACCAGCCGCAAGAGCTGATTTCCTGGCGCATCGCGCAAAAGCACTATTTTGATCCCACGTTTGGCGGGGCCATCGTCAGCGGACAACGGAACGTTTTCCAGGCGCTGAATTCGATTTCGCCCTTTGCGTTTGCGTTCGGGCCGCGCAACTGGTCGCCCATCGTCAGCGACTTCAAGATCACGCCCGGCGGCCCTTATGACCTGGAGCAGATTCTGCAATACGATCCACAAAATCAGCGGCTGGTGACGATCGGTACGCTGATCAAAGCGAAACCTTACCGCGAGTTTTTCGCGACGGTGGCTTATTTCCGGCTCAACGACAATCCTTCGCTCAGCGATATTGCGGGAATGCCGCCCGGGCAAACCCCTTTTCAGCAGCCACTTTCGAACCAGATTCGCGCTCTCAGCGGGTACGGCAGTGAAAATCGCAAGGGGTTCAATTTTATCGGCGGCGTCGGCTACGACTTTACGAACAAAACTCTGCAAAGCCAGATCGTGCAAGCGAGCTACAACGGAAGCTGCTGCGGGCTTGCGTTGGAATACCGACGGATTAACATCGCGCAGGTCCGCACGGAAAATCAGTTTCGCGTAGCGTTCATCATCGCGAACATTGGAAATTTCGGGAACTTGAGGCACCGAGAGAAAATCTTTTAGCGAGTCAGCGCCCCCCTCCCCTCGAAGCTCAGGGCAAGGAGAAGGCGGCGGCTACAACCGCAGAACAAGAAAAGGAGATAGCACCGAGAGGCGGAGGCACAGAGAAGAAACGGCAGATTTCATCGAGCGAAAACCCGCGACCACTGTGTTAGATTTCACTCGCGCCCGAGCATGGCGTTCCCATGACTGACACTGATCTGGCCTTCGCATCCATCCAGGAAATTGGAAAACTTTTCCGCAAGCGGAAGCTCTCGCCTGTGGAACTTACGAAGTTGATGCTTGCGCGAGTTGAGCGGCTCAATCCGAAGCTCAATGCCTACCTTACCGTGACCGACAAACTAGCACTGGCGCAGGCCAAGAAAGCGGAAACGGAACTTTTTGCTCCGCGGAGCAGCCAAGGGCATCGGGATCGCGGGCCTTTGCACGGGATTCCGATTTCGCTCAAAGACAATATCTACACGAAAGATATTCGCACCACCGCAGGCTCGAAGATCCTGAAGGATTTCGTTCCCCCGCGCGACGCGGTAGTTGTGAGCCAGCTCAAAGAAGCTGGGGCGATTTTCCTGGGAAAGACCAATCTGCACGAATTTGCTTACGGCGTCACCACCAACAATCCGCACTTCGGCCCCACGCGCAATCCCTGGGACCCTTCGCGCATTCCGGGAGGATCAAGCGGTGGTTCGGCGGCTGCCGTTGCTGCTGGTCTTTGCTATGGAAGCATTGGAACGGACACTGGCGGGTCGATTCGCATACCAGCCGCGCTTTGCGGGATTGTGGGACTTAAGCCGACGTTTGGAAGGGTCTCTGTTGCTGACGTTGTTCCTCTTTCGCCGCGCCTCGATTGTGTCGGGCCGCTGGCACGATCGACCTGGGATGCTGCTGCGTTGCTCGATCCTGTTTTTGTGCGCGGGGAAAAAGAGCTGCCTTTGCAACGAGCCACAAAAACAAAATCCCCCTCGCTTCGTGGGTTTCGGATTGGTGTGCCAAAGGATTTTTTCCTGAAGATGGTCTCAGTGGATGTGGAATACGCTTTCGAGAAAGCTTTGCGCGTGCTACGGAAACTAGGAGCGACCTTGCAGGAAGCGGCCATCCCACTGCTGCAGGAAACCGAGGACGCCGGCAACCACATCGCCTGGGCAGAAGCGACGCATTACCATCAGCACGCGGGATGGTTTCCTGCTCGCGCTGCGGATTACGGCGAAGATGTTCGCGCGCGGCTTGAACTTGGCACCAGGGTCCCCGCCACAGCGTATCTGCACGCCGTCGAAGTCCGCGAGTCTTTCATTGCCGGGTTCCATGCGGCGATGGCAGATGCCGGGATCGATGCGCTTGTCGCTCCCACCACGCCGATCTTTGCGCCTGCCGTCGGCGAGGAGACGACAGCTGTCTGCGGCGCCAATCATCCGACGCGGGCGCTGCTCTTGCGCAACAATCGCCCCGCGAATCTTGCAGGTCTTCCCGCGATTTCTATTCCTTGCCCGGGTACTGCTGATGGCCTGCCTGTCGGGATGCAGCTCATTGGCTCCGTTACCGACGAGCCCCTTCTCTTGCGCATCGCTCATTCCTTCGAGCAGGGTCAGTCTTTTTTTCCTCATCCACCCGTGTAGCACCAAGCGCGGCCGGAGGACGGCACTTGCATGGGGAATGGGTTTGACGCGAGAATCTGCAGGACAGAATGAATGGAGTTGTAGTGTCCCTCCGTTACAAAATCACAGTGAGCAAAGACCACGCGCAAGTAACCGCTGCCTGGGACATCGCTGTGGACATGTCCGATGAGCAATTGATTTCCAATTTTTCTCTCACCATCGAAGGCAAACCTCTGGATACCCAATGTTCCGGCGGCAACAAGGCTTGCAAAAGCGCCGCCTACGCCACTCTCGCCAATCCCAGCGCGGATTGTCCGGTGTCCTTTGTCATCGCCACCAACAACGCCGATGAGCAGAACGACAGCGATGTGCTTCGAGGGGATAGAACGTACGACGACGTCGAATTCTCCAGCTGATTCCTGGTCGCAAGACGCGGAAACTCGCAGATGATTCGAGCCTACCTGGTTTGCCGTTCCCCTGTTTTGCTTTGCGAAAGACCGGTTCTAGAAGTGGGAGCGGAGCTCGCGGAAGGACGGAAGGATGACCAATTTGCCTGAGCCGGCTACAACCGGTTCGTGCTCGAGCGCCCAGGTGTGCTGGTGCGGGATATAGACGGCGTTCAAGCCGACCTTCATGGCCGGATTGATGTCGCTGCGCGGGCTGTTGCCGATCATCCAGCCGTGGGCCTTCACGATCTTGTGTTTGTGTACTAGGCCACCATAAGTTTGCGTATTTTTTTCCGGGACGATCTCAATGAACTCAAAGAATCCTTGCAAGCCGGACCGCTCAACCTTGGCGGCTTGTTCCGCCGGCTCGCCTTTGGTGAAAAGAATCAGACGGTGGCGCTCGGTTAGGTACGCCAGCGTTTCCGGCACGCCATCAAGAATTTTCGGCGGGGTGCGCTCGAGTTCGACCACGCGGCTGTGAATCTGCGCAAGAATCTCGCGGCGAGCCATCTGGTCGGCGAGTTTCAAGTAGGTTTCTTCGAGGGAGCGGCCGAAGCTGCGCACGCCATAACCATACTGGCGGATGTTCTTGCGTTCCGTTTCGTTGAGGATGTGGCGGATGTACGCGCGAGTGTAGCCGTACGGCTCAAGTACGGTGATGAAGTCTTCAATCAACTTCTCGTAGAAGACGTTGTTTTCCCAAAGTGTATCGTCTGCGTCGATCAGCAGTGTGTGTCGTCGCATTAGTCCTGACGGTGTGCCGTATTAGCGCGGCAAACCGTTCCCCCCGGCCTCGTTTCTGCCCACTCAGTCTACCAGCGCCTTTCCAAGTTTTTGCAACGAATCTCCAACCCGGGAAGGTAAGAGTTCCCGGCTAAAAGGGTGCGCGGCTCGGCTTTCATCGACAGGAAGCTTGCTGAGCTAAGGATGGCATCAAGAGGCCTTGCGCTGGCCCGTAGCGAGCCGCTCCAGGATACCGCGGCCGAGCTTTTGCAACTCGCCGAAGCGCGTCAAGTAATCCTGGAAATCGTGGTTTAGGAGCTGCGCCTGGCTGGCGTCGAGCTTCGTTCGCAGAATCATGTCGCGCAACTTTACCGGATGTGGAAGCAATGCGTCTTCCTGCAGCTCTTCCAAGGCTAGGCTAGGGTCGTAGTGATACATGGATTCCCCCTGCGCGGAACCAAAAGATACGCACAATCCATTGTACTCGCGCGCGGACGCCGAGGAAAAAAGACGTGAGACCAGGAGCTAATGGCGCTGCTGAATTCAGGCTGCGGTTGCAGCGGCCGGCATGAATTCGTACCGCGCAATCTTCGCGGCGATTCCCGTCCGGCCATTTTCGGTGGCTTCGACGCGCACAATTTTCCCCTGGCACCGAATGTTGACGTCGCCGGATTGTGTTACTTGCTGAGGAAGCGTAATCACGAAATCGATCTCGTTTCCAACTTGGAAGTCGGCTTCCGCAAGAAAGTACAATCCTTGATAGCTCAGGTCTCGAGTATGCGCTTCCAGTTCGTGCCCCTTTGCTTCGCGGGGCAACACACGCAACGGAAGGTTCATGTTAAATCGCCGCGCTTCACGGCGTTCCGATCCATCACTCATCAAATAACCCCCGCCGTTCTAGGATTTTGCGCAAAACTAGCATTCGAGAGGTCAAGTTTCAACGCGAAAATCCAAGAATTTTGTCCTAGTACGAGGTCTTGCCCGAGTCGGTCTCCTAAGCCTAGGCTTCCACGGGTAGTACTGTAACCCCCTGCGGCAGACCGCCAATTGCGCTGGACCTCGGTGTTGCCGCGCAACCTAGAGCGATGGGCGCGCCAGGCGCGCCCGTCCCTTGATTCATAGTTTTCCGTCCTTGCGCTACACTCAAAAAAATTCTCGAAAGGCGCATCGATGACCTCTTCTCATGACTCACGCAATTTCTTTTTAGAAGGCCCCGCCGGCCGGCTCGAAGCGATTTTGTGGACGCCGTCTGCGTCCGAGCGGCAGCGGCCTGCGCTCACAGCCGTGGTGTGCCATCCCCATCCGCTATTTGGCGGCACGATGCACAACAAAGTCGTGTACCAGGCCGCGAAATCAATGGACGCGATGCGCCTGCCCGTGCTTCGTTTCAATTTTCGCGGCGCAGGCCTGAGTGCCGGAGAGCACGACCGCGGTCTAGGAGAGCAGGGTGACGTGCGCACCGCACTGGAATTTCTCGCCAAGCAATTTCCAGGTGTGCCGGTGCTGCTGGCAGGATTCAGCTTCGGTGCCTGGGTGGGACTACGCGTCGGCTGCCAGGAGCTGCGAGTCTCTCATTTGATTGGGCTGGGGATTCCCGTTAATAGCTCCGACTTTTCCTTCTTGCGGCGTTGCAAGAAGCCGAAGCTCTTCGTTCAAGGAAGCAGGGACCAGTACGGGGCCATAGAAAAGGTCAAACGTCTAATTCCGTCGTTGCCCGGTGTGAATCATCTTGTTGTTGTCGAAGGCGCGGACCACTTTTTTGCGAGCCAATTGGATCAGCTCGATGTGGCCATCACCAACTGGCTGGGAGAAGTCTTTCGCTTTCGCCATTGATACCCGTTCTCGTTGCCAGTTGTGCGGACTCGCAGTTCTGCGCGAAAGGCTCGCTTTTGTTTACGCACCCTCGCCGCGTGAAAACAGGTTGCTGAATTCCTCCACGGTCGCAGGGGGTACGCTCATTAACCTCCCATTGGCCTTGGCGTGGTCCACGCGGGACATTCCTACTAGCGCCGTGGTGATCCCGGGGGCCGATCTTGCGAACTGCATCGCACGCTCCGCATCGTTTTCAAGACCGAAGGCTTCGGCGACCAATCCCGGCAGATTACGCGCTACTTGGCCCTGCAAAAGGGACGCGCTCGCAATCACGGCAATATCCAGATCGCCGGCTGTCTCCGCCAAGGTTCGCACGCGTTCGCGGAGCATCTGATTTCCCAGCGTGAGCGCTTCCGGCATGCCCAAATTGAACGGAAGCTGCACGAAGCGGAAGTGGTGCATGCCGCCGGCAATTTCCTGGGCGATTTGCGCGATTTCAGCGAGCTGAATGGAGTCACGCGCGCGCGGATCCTGCCGGAAGCCATTCCACGTGGCCATTCCGTAATAGCGAATCTCGCCGGCCTCTACCGCCGATTCCAGGAATTCAAACGCGTTGCGCACGCGATTCAAGAATTCCGGCTTGGCGATTTCAGAAAGCTGCGTTTCGGGATTGTGCAGGTAGTAGACGTCCACACATTCGACGCCAAGGTTTTTCAGGCTGCGGCCAAGCTGGTCTTTCAGGAAAGTTGGTGTTATGCAGTGGCTGCAGGCAGCGAGGTCCTTCGCGCTGAAAACTCCTTGCCGAATGTATTCGCGAAAGAAGTATTGGTTGGGGTCGGCAGGCATGGAGCCGTCAGGCGTGAGGTAACCGCCCTTGGTGCACAACACGATTTCTTCGCGTGAGAAGCCCATTACTGCAAGCTGCTGAAGGGCGGCGCCGACGCTTCGCTCGCTGCGCTGAAAACGGTAATTGATCGCGGTGTCGATGACGTTGATGCCGCTTTCCACGGCGGCAACGACCGCGGCGGTGTAGGATGCATCGGTTCTTTCGTCGGGCTGCCCGAGGTAGGTTCCGATGCCGAGGGAAGAAAGCACCATTCTTTGCGTTTCGCGGAAATGGCCGTCCGACGCGCGCCCGGCAAATCTCTGCGCGTATTGCGTTGTTCCCTCTTTCGTGGCGGACTTGGTCATGACCCTCCTTCAGGCGATGGCGCCGGCCCCGGGGCCGGACTCTTTTCTGTCTCGCTTGCCGGTGCCAGCAAGCGCGAACAGGCCCGGAGAATCCTACGATAAGGCCAGTCTTTTTCGAGGAAGAACATCTCGCCCTCGCGTGGCCTGCTGTAAAACCAGCGCGCGACCAGCGACAAATGTTCGGCAAGATCGGCGTTATCCACGTTTGCGGGCGTTTCCAGATAATCGCGGAAGATTTGCTCAGCGGAGCGGGGCTGGCTGGCGATTTCCGCGAAGCGCAGGAAAAACGGCTCCGCCAAGAGGCCGCCGTGCATCGCGTAAACTCCGATGGTTTGCTCTTCCGCGGTGCGCTGCAGAATCACGGCGTTCAAGTCCTGAATGCGCCGCGTGATTTCCGGACGGCCACGCAAGACTTCATCCAGTTTCTCCACTTTCTTATGCAGCATGGCGGCGCGCTCGAAATCGAGTTGCTCGCTGGCCTTCTCGCGCTCCTCTTCGAAAGCGGTTCTTAACGAGCCGCCGCTGGTTTCAAGGAATTGAACGAGACGCTGCACTTCGACGTCGTATTCTTCTTTCGTGCAGCCCGCAAAGCACGGCGCGAGGCACATTTTCATTTCCGAGTAAATGCAACCTGGGAACGAAGGATCGCGACGAATCTTGATCTGGCAGCGGCGAACCTTGAAAAAATCCAGCGCGCGTTCGGCAAAAGCCTCTGCCGCGCGGCGGGAAGGGAATGGTCCGTAATAGGAACCCGCAGCGGGCCCACCGTCTTGATCGAGTTGAATTTTGCGCGTCACGTAGCAGCGCGGGTAGGCATTTCGCAGATTCACTTTCAGGACCGCGGGAGGGCGCAAGCGCATGAGCTTGCGGTAACCCTTAGGGAAATACTTTTTGGCTTGCTGATAGTAAGTGAGATTCTGTTCGAATCGTGAGACGGTCAAGCGGTAATGAATGCCGCGCGCAAAATCGCGTAAATTGAGGCGCTTGCTCGTTGGATCGGCAGGTCCCAGGAGCCGCTGCAATCGCCTTTGCAAGTTCTGCGTGCGAATCAGGAAGGGCTCGGCTTTTTCTTCGCGCGGCTCGATCAGGCAGACGCCAGGCCTTGTCGGGAGAGCGGTAAAGAAGTTCTCCTCGGCCCGTGCGGCGTTAAATTCCAGTCCACTGTCTAGTTCGAGCACGTCGTCAGGATACTACGGCCGGGCTAAGACCTCAGAACCCAGGAGGAGATGACCAGGCGCTGGATTTCGCTGGTGCCTTCGTAGATTTCGGTGATGCGCGCGTCGCGGTAGTTGCGCTCGACGGGATACTCGCGGCTGTAGCCGTTGCCGCCGTGGACTTGAATGGCTTTGTGCGTGACGCGCGTCGCCATTTCGCTGGCGAAGAGTTTGGCGATGGCCGCGTCCATACTGAAGCGCGAGCCGGTATCCTGCTTCCATGCCGCCTTGCGGTTTAGCAAGCGTGCGGCGTCAATTTCGGTGCTCATGTCCGCAAGCATGAACTGAATCGCTTGAAACTGGGAAATAGGGTGGCCAAAGGCCAAACGCTCCTGAGAATATTTCAACGCAGCCTCAAACGCGCCCTGCGCAATGCCTGTAGCTTGGGCGGCAATGCCGATGCGCCCGCCGTCCAGCGTCGAGAGCGCCACTTTGTAGCCTTCGCCTTCCTTCCCGATGCAATTTGCTACCGGCACAGCACAGTCGGTGAAAATCAGCTCACAACACGCAGTGGCATGGATGCCGAGTTTCTTTTCCTCTTTTCCGACCTTGAATCCCGGCGTGCCTTTTTCTACGACAAGCGCGGTGATGCCTTTCTCGCCCTTCGCGGGATCTGTGTTCACGTACACGACAGCCGCGTCAGCTTCGCCACCACATGTGATCCACGCCTTGGTTCCATTAACGACGTAGGAGTCGCCTTTTTTCACCGCCCTCGTCTGAAGGGCAGCGGCGTTGGACCCGGCTTGTGGCTCCGTCAGCGCATAGCAACCGATTTTGTCTCCGCGCGCGTAGGGAAGGAGGAATCTCTTCTTTTGTTCTCCGGTGCCGTAGCGGTGAATGGGATCGCAGTAAAGCGAATTCTGCACAGAAAGAATCACGCCAGTGGAGGCGCAGCACCGCGAGATTTCTTCAATCACGATGGTGTAAGCGATGTGATCGAAGCCCGCTCCGCCTTCGCTCTCAGGAAATGGCACGCCAGTGAGCCCCAGTTCTGCCGCTTTCTTGAACAAAGCGCGCGGGAAATGACCGGTCTCGTCATGCTCCTTCGCCAGCGGCCGGACTTCCGACTCCGCAAACTCGCGCACGCTTTTTTGCAGCAGCTTTTGTTCTTCGGTGAGTTCGAGATCCAACTCGGAGCGCTCCTATCAGGTCGAGGCCTGGAGTGGCGACTATTTTAGCCTGAGTGACCCGTTTGCGGGGCTAAAGCACCGCCTCTACAAAGCCAGCAAACCCGACGAGCGTGGAACGGTCTGCATCAGGCGAGCGCCTTGGAAAGGCGTTCGTAGGTGGTCTTCAAATCTTCCGGGAGCACGCGGGTTTCTCCGGCCACGGTCATGAAGCTCGCATCGCCAATCCATCTTGGCAGCATGTGAAGGTGCAAGTGTCCGGCTACACCTGCGCCCGCCGCACGGCCCAGATTCATTCCTAGGTTCATGCCGTCTGGCTTGTAATTTGCCCGGTAAATACCTTCGACGCGTTGCGCGAGCTGCATGATTTCGCTCAAGGTTGAAGCATCACACAATTTCAGCTCCGCTACGTGCGCGTATGGCACGATCATGACGTGCCCGGAAGTGTAGGGAAAGCGATTCAGGATGACGAACGCTTTCGCGCCGCGATGAACTATCAGTGTCTCCCCATCCTTCTTTTTTGCCACGGCATCGCAAAAAATGCATTCCGGGTTTTCACCGCCTGCCGCCTGGGTCATGTACTGGTAACGCCAGGGAGTCCACAAATAGTCCATCGTGACGGATCCTTTGCTTGCCAAGTGCGCGCACAGAATAACCCAGAATGGTCACGCTTGGGCGCAAGCCGGCAAGATTTCTGGGGACTAGATTGATTAGAAAGCGCTTTTCCGCGGAACTTTGGCAGGAGGGAACTGCGAGGCCCTCGGAAGTGGTTAAGCTCCCTGCGAGTCTCCGGCAGCGGAATGGGCGGCGGCGTTATTCACAAAATCTTTCAGTTCTTTGCTGGGCTTAAAATAAGGAATCTTCTTCGCGGGCACTTCCACTTTTTCTCCCGTCTTTGGGTTGCGCCCCACGCGTCCGCGGCGCTCGCGGGTGCGGAAGCTGCCAAAGCCGCGAATCTCGATTTTTTCGCCCTTCTGCAAAGCTGCGATGATGCTGTCAAATATGGTCTCGACAATCGTTTCCGATTCCTTGCGAGGCAGCTCCGTCACGTTCAGAACTTCCTCGATCAAGTCGGCCTTGGTGAGTGTCGATGTCGGTTGCTTGGTCATCTTCGCTATGCCTCGTGGCGCGGTCCTGTAAGGGACCACCTCACTTCTCCCACCACTTCACTTTGTCCCAACGCAGTGCAGCGTATGGGTTTACAGGGGGCTGGCGTACCGCCGAGTTGCTCCCTTTCCTATCACTAAAATGACCCGCAGGTAAATGAAATTGTGAAAGCCCTGCCCCCGGGGTCAGGCTTCCACACTCTAACGCGCTGACAACTTGGACTTCAGCGCATCTCCAATCGTCGCCGTCGACGAGGACTTCGACGCCGACCGATACTGTTCGATTTCCTTGCGCTCGAGCTGCTTCACCGCCGCGCGATAGCTCAGCCCGATTCTTCGCGTCTCCGGGCTGATCTTGATGATTTTGAAATCGTATTCTTTGCCCGGTTCGAGCGGCCCCGCGCTCTTCAGCGGACCGGTGGTTGGGCGATAGCCGCCCATGCCTTCGTCGCGCCGGCGCCGGTCTTCGATTTCTGTGTTGTGGCAAAGCGCCTCGATGTTTTCGCCCAACTCGACGAATGCGCCAAACGTGGCGATGCGCGAAACCTTGCCCTTCACGATTTGCCCGACTTTGTGCTGCTTAAACCAGTCGCTCCAGATGTCGTTGACCTGTTTCATTCCGAGCGACACGCGGCGGTTCTCCGCATCGATTTTCAAAACCTTTGCGGTCACCGGCTCGCCCTTCTTGAACACTTCGTGCGGATTCTTCACACGGCCCGTCCAACTCACGTCGCCAACGTGCACGAGCCCGTCAAAGCCGTCCTCGATTTCCACAAACGCGCCGAATTCCGCGATGTTGCGGACTTTTCCTGTGATGATCGTTCCTACGGGAAATCTTTCCGCGGTCATCAGCCAGGGATCCGGCTGCGCTTGCTTCATTCCCAGCGAAACGCGCCGGTCGCTCGGCTTGATGTCCAGTACGACCACGTCCACCGCGTCGCCAACCCTGACCAGCTTCGAGGGGTGCGACACTTTCTTGTTCCAGCTCATCTCCGAAACGTGCACCAAGCCTTCGATGCCCCGTTCCAGTTCGACAAACACCCCGTAATCCACGATGCCTACGACGGTTCCCTGAACCTTGCCGCCCGCGGGATATTTTTCGGCGGCGCCCACCCAGGGATCCGGCGCCAATTGCTTGAGCCCCAGCGAAATACGCTGCTTTTCCTTGTCAAACTTCAAAATCATCACGTCGAGTTCTTGCTCGGGCTTCACCACGTCTGAAGGATGCTTCACGCGGCCCCAGCTCAAGTCCGTCAAGTGCAGCAGGCCGTCGATTCCCCCCAGATCCACGAACGCACCATAGTCCGTCACGTTCTTCACGTGACCGTGAACGATCTGGCCTTCGCTCAATGTTTCCATCAACGCCGCGCGCTTGGCGTGCAACTCCTCTTCGAGCAGCGCGCGGCGGCTCACCACCACGTTGCCGCGCCGGCGGTTGAGCTTGGTGACGCGCACCTGCACTTCGGTGCCGAGTAGTTCGTCCAGATTCTGCGTTGGCCGCAGGTCATATTGCGAACCCGGCAGGAACGCGCGCACGCCAATGTCCACCACCAGCCCGCCCTTGATGCGGTCGACCACTTTTCCAGTGATGGTTTCCTTCGCCTTGAAAGCCGCCTCGATTTTTTCCCAGGTCCGGCGGCGAAGCACTTTCTGGTAGGAAACAATCTCGTAGCCGTCTTTGTGCTCGCCGGAGCGCTGCACTTCGATGGTGGCGTTCGGGTCTGGCCGCGGGATTTCTGTCTCCGCAAATTCCGCCGCAGGAATCAAGCCTTCCGTCTTTCCGCCCAAGTCCACCACAACGCCGTGTTCCGTGTATGCGACGACTTTGACCTCGAGCACCTCGTGCGAAGCAGCAGCTTCCTGCTTCTCGTCGAATTCCTGCATCAGCTTGCTCATCTCTTCGGAGCCGGCGGCCTCTTCGGCGTCAGCGACAGCTTCGGGATCTGCTCCAGGTGCTTCGCCAGCCACCTCCGCTGAAGCAGGAGCTTCGGGCGTTCCGGCAGACGCGCTTGGCGCCTCAACCGCCGGTGCATGCGCTGGATTCGCGGGTACTCCATTTGCAGAATCGGCTTGTTGCGTTACCGGTTCGCTTGCCGGAGAAGCAGTCTGTTCGGGAGAGCTTCTTTCGTTGGTGCTTGGTGCAGTTGCGGCTGCGGCCGCGATGTTCGACGGGTTCTCGTGGTCAGAAAGCATGGTTGTTGGCCTCCAGAAGATACTTCCGATGTGGCAGCCGCTTGGCGGCCCCACACTTTGTCGCATAATTCCTTGCGGAATCCCTACTAGGGTTTAGTGCAAGGTGATTGACCGGGACACAAGGACACGGTCAAACGGGAAATGCTGCGAACGTCACGGGGTACGCTGCAACCTGAAAAGGATACTCGCGGCCTCGCTCCGATGTCAATGAAACTACGGGGCTGGGGCCTTGGGCGCGACTGCGACCGGGCGAAGAGAGGGGATTCACACTGAGCTTTTTCAGCTCTTTCAGCAGCTTGCGCGCTCGCGCCTTCATGGCCGCGCTCCCCCGAACCACGCTTTCTTCAAGGATTTCTCGCGCGCGGCCGAAGTCCAGGGTGACATTGCGAAAGCTCCGTCAAGGCCTGAAGTGCAAAAGTCCGGACAAGGGAGCTTCGATCTTCCAGAGAACGTTGCAAGGTCTGCGCCGCACCGACGCTCTCCGGTTTTGTCAGCGGCAGAAGCGGAATCATCTGCGCCAAATGCCATCGCAGCTCAATTTGCTCTGCTTCCACGAGCAGACCCAGCAGTTCGGCTTTGTGCGGTTTGAGCAACTGCGGTTGAACGGCGGAGACCTTTTCGGCGGCGTCGGCCGCTCTCATCCTTACGATCGCGTCGTCACTCCACAAACATCGGATAAGTTCGGCGAAGCGCTTGGGCGCATGCAAAACGAGCTTTACAACCCGGTTGGAGCGCCCGATGGATCGCCGGTCGCCGCTTCTCAGCAAAGCTGTAATCGATCGGCTGGACATTCCGAAGGCAAAGAAAAGAAGTGGTGGACCTGGGCGTTACGCCTACGCGCGTCCCGCCTGTGTCTTCTCGCGACGAAAATCCGGCGCGGAGATCTCCACGGTGCGGCACACTTCGTACAATCTTGAACGCATTCGTTCGCTGATTCGATCGGCCAGAGTGTCTTTTCGTGTCACAATCCGCTTGCCATTGGGCAATTGCGCCTCCGTTTCTTCGGGGGCATCCAGGTAGTTGGTGGTAATGATGGTACAGCGAGGGTGACTAAGATCACGCGAGCCTTCGATATACCGCGTGTTCAGAATATATCCGACGGTATCCCGAACCCATTCAGAGGGCTTAATGCACCCTAGATCGTCAATCACCAGAACTTCGACCGCCAGGATTGGTGCAAGCAGACGGATTTCAGTGGTTTCTGATTCCTCGCTATAACTGTGTTGGATTTCCCTTAATAAAGCTCCATACTCGCAAAAATATCCAGTGTGCCCGCGCCTAAGAAGCTCTTTGAGCGCGGCAATTGCTAGATGAGTTTTGCCTACGCCGGAATTGCCCATAAATAGGACTCCGACTTGGTCGTTTCCTGGATAGTTGCGAACGAAGGATTGGGCAAACATCTTGGCTCGTTTTAGCGATTCAGCTTGTTGCGGCGTATAGTTCTTGCCGTCGGCCAGGTCTGTCACGTAGCTTTCAAAATCGCAATGCTCGTAACGCTTGGGTATCCGTGCGCGCTCCATTACGCGAACGGCGCGTTCTTGCATGCCGCAATCGCAGGGAACCGCGACTTTGCCCGCCGCGCCATCCCCCCTCGGCACCAGCTTCCATCCTGTTCCTCTGCACCGCGTGCAATTTTCCAGCGCCATAATCCCGATTTTGCTGCTGCTGTAAGGACGGCCTTCACCAGGCCTTCCGCGAAGTTCATTCTGCCGACAGCATACGGTCGCGACTCATCTTCGGCAAGCTGTCCGCTTTGGGAAACCTGTGGAAGGATCACAGAGCAGAGATCGCAGAACAGAAGTCGCACGTCGGATCAAATTGAAAACTTCTGATCTTCGTCCTCTTGCTCTCTTGACACGAAGAGAAACTTTGCAAGAAAGCCTCAAAAAACTCGTCGGCCCTCTTTCCTTCTTAAGACTAACTTCGCGCCGCTCTCGGCGTGGCCCTCACAATCGCATGGTGCGGCGCCCTCTCTCGCGAATAGGACGCCGCCACACGCGACAACTCTTGTTGTACGACTTGTGCGAACTCGCCCATCTGCCGCTCCATCTCGATCATCTTTTCTCGCATGTTCAGGATGATTTCGATCCCCGCCAGGTTCACGCCCATGTCGCGCGCCAGCGTCAAAATCACTTCCAGCCGCTCCAAGTCCGAATCCGTGTACAGTCGCGTGTTTCCCTGCGAACGCGAGGGCTTCAGCAGGCCGACGCGCTCATACAGGCGTAGGGTCTGCGGATGGAGCTTATACAATTCCGCTACCGAGCTGATCATGTACCCCGCTTTGGCCCGCTGCTTTTTCTCTCCTCTCGGCATTCTCTGGTCGCTCCTTAGACTCCCGCCTTAGTGAACAAATCCTTCCGCGGATCCTCCGGCTCGATTTTTTCCAAATCTTTCATCAGGTTGCGCACGCGCTCATCGGTGCGTTTTGGCACGACCACCTGCACCTCGACGTATTGATCTCCGCGCACGCCGTTTCGCGCGCTGGGAACCCCCTTTTCGCGCAAACGCAGCGTGCTTCCGCTGTTGGTTCCCGGGGGAATCTTCACGAGCGAACGGCCGTCAATCGTCGGCACTTCAATCTTCGCGCCCAGTGTCGCCTCGCTCACCGTTACCGGGACTTTGGTGTAGAGATCGTTCCCGCGCCGTTCAAAAAAGGGATGCGGCCGTACCACCACGCGCAAATAGAGATCCCCTGGCGGAGCGCCCATTGTTCCAGCGTTTCCTTTTCCCGGAACACGCACGCGCCCGCCATGGGCGACCCCTGCGGGTATGCGCACCTCAATCGTTTCCGTCCGCCGCACGCGCCCCTCACCTCCGCATGTCCGGCAAACGGTTCGCAGCTTGCCCGTTCCTCCGCAGCGCGTGCACGGCACGTTGAAGCGCATCTTGCCCGCCGCCTGCTGAATCGATCCGGTTCCATGGCACGTCGGGCAGGTCTGCGGCGAGCCGATGGCGCCCGTTCCGTGGCAAGTCTCGCAGGTGTCCATCCGCGTAATCGAAAGCTTTTTTACCGCGCCGCGCACGGCGTCCCAAAAGTCAATCTCAAGCTGATATTCCAGGTCGCCGCCCGGCTCGTGTTCTGGCTCTGTGGCCACCCCGCCGCGCCCGCCAAAAAACTGGCTGAACAGATCGCGGAAGCTCGAGCCGCCAGCTCCAGCGCCCGGGCTTCCGCCGAAATCAAATCCGCCAAAATCAAAATTCACTCCGGGGTCGCTTGTGCTCTCCTGACCCCCCGGATAGCCGCCCGGCGGCAGGTTCTCGTTGTAGAAGCCATACTGGTCGTACATCTGCCGCTTTTTCGAGTCGGAGAGCACATCATAGGCTTCCTGAATCTGCTTGAATTTTTCTTCCGCCGCTTTGTCACCGGGATTCAGGTCGGGGTGGTACTTGCGCGCCAGCTTGCGAAACGCCGCGCGAATGTCTTTCACGCTCGCCTTGCGCGGCACTCCCAGCAATTCGTAATAGTCAGTTTTCGTCGTCGTGGCCATGTCTGCGCCGACCGTGGCGCTCACTTCCTCGAAGGGGCGCAGCATGCTGCGCCCCCGGAGATGGATACCTTCCTCTTCGAGCCCGCAACTTATGGCTTACAACGTGCCTTTAGTTGGGCTTTTTGCTGTCGTCCACGTCCACATACTCGGCGTCAATCACGTCGCCAGGCTTCTTCGGTTCCTGGCCGCCGCTTGAGCTTGAAGACGAGTCGCCGCCCGCGGTGCTCCCGGCAGCCGCGCCGGCCGCCTGCGAGGTTTTGTAGAGCTCTTCAGCGATTTTGTGCATCGCCCGCTCCACAGTCTCCGTGGCCGAACGCAGCCGTGCCGTTCCGCCTTCGGCCATCGCCTTCTTGGCGTCGGCGATGGCTTCTTCCACCTTTTTCACGTCCGCTTCTTGTAGCTTGTCCCGGTTTTCGCGAATCGTCTTTTCCGCGTGGAAGACCATGCCGTCCAAGTGGTTCCTTGCGTCGACTTCCTCGAACCGCCGGCGGTCTTCTTCGGAGTGCGACTCCGCTTCCGCGCGCATCTTCTCGGCTTCTTCCTTGGTCAAGCCGCTCGATGCGGTGATGGTGATCTTCTGCTCTTTGTTCGTGGCCTTGTCCTTCGCGCTCACGTTCAGGATGCCGTTCGCGTCAATGTCGAAGGTGACCTCAATTTGCGGAACGCCGCGCGGCGCCGGCGGGATGCCGTCTAGCTTGAATTTCCCTAGCGACCGGTTGTCCGCCGCGAATTTGCGTTCGCCCTGCAGGACGTGGATTTCCACGCCCGGCTGATTGTCCGCCGCCGTCGAATACGTCTCGACTTTGCGCGTCGGAATCGTGGTGTTGCGCGGAATCTGCACGGTCATCACACCGCCGAGCGTCTCGACGCCCAGCGAGAGCGGCGTTACGTCGAGCAGCAGGATGTCCTTCACCTCGCCCGCCAGAACCGCGCCCTGAATGGCCGCGCCGACCGCGACGACTTCGTCTGGGTTCACGCCCTTGTGCGGCTCCTTGCCGTTGAAGAAATTGCGCACCAGGGTTTGCACTTTCGGAATGCGCGTCGAACCGCCGACCAGCACTACTTCCTGGATGTCGTTCGGTGAAAGCTTCGCGTCTTCCAGAGCCAGCTTCACCGGTTTCATCGAGCGCTCGAGCAAATCGTTCATCATCTGTTCCAGCCGCGTCCGCGTGAGCTTCAATTGCATGTGCAGGGGCCCGCTTGCTCCCGCGGTGATGAACGGCAGATTGATCTCCGTCTCCATCATCTGCGACAGCTCGATCTTTGCCTTTTCCGCGGCTTCCTTCAGACGCTGCAAAGCCATGCGGTCCTTGCTCAGGTCAATGTTGTTCTCTTTCTTGAACTCATCAATGAGCCAGTCAACGATGCGCTGGTCCACGTCGTCGCCGCCCAGGTGAGTGTCGCCGTTGGTGGATTTCACTTCCACCACGCCGCTGCCGACTTCCAGAACGGAAATATCGAACGTGCCACCGCCCAGGTCGTAAACCGCGATGGTTTCGTCGTTCTTTTTGTCCAATCCGTACGCGAGAGCGGCCGCAGTCGGCTCGTTGATGATGCGCACCACCTCCATCCCGGCGATTTCGCCCGCCTGTTTGGTGGCCTGCCGCTGTGCGTCGTTGAAATACGCGGGCACAGTAATCACCGCCTTGCTGACTTTTTCACCCAGGAAATCCTCCGCCGCGGTCTTTAGCTTGGTCAGGATCATCGCGGAAATTTCCGGCGGGCTGTACAGCTTCCCGGAAATCTCGACACGCGCGTCCTGATGTGGCCCCGCGACGACTTTGTACGGCACGCGTCGCATTTCCTCGCTGACTTCGTCATAGCGCCGGCCCATGAACCGCTTGATGGAATACACGGTATTCTCGGGATTCGTGACGGCCTGGCGCTTGGCCACCTGGCCCACCAGCCGTTCGCCCGTTTTCGTAATCGCCACGACCGACGGCGTCGTCCGGGCCCCTTCCTGGTTGGGGATCACCACCGGCTCGCCGCCCTGCATCACCGCGACCACGGAGTTCGTCGTGCCCAAGTCAATTCCAATAATCTTGCTCATAACCCCTAGCCTCCTCAAACTGTTTGCCGTTGCCCATCGCCTCTTCGAGCCGCCTACGGGCAAACCTAAGAGCTTAGCGTCATTCCTCCAAGCCCAGCATCCGGCAGAGTATACAGGTTGAGTGTAGCCTTGTCAAGTTTTCTTATAATGTAGCTAAAGCTTTTCTTTTCTGTTGACTGACGAGCCAAGACTCCCGATGAGTCCATCGCTTTGCTTTGGCTAAGGTAGCTTTCCCCGGCCCTCGGGCAACAGATCGTTACCCAGCAGCAACCAAGGGATTAGAGGCCCAAGCTCCCGCGCAAGGTTCCTTTACGGCCCCTGACCGAGGTCCTGCCGCTCATTTCGGACCGTTTCGCGGTAGAATCGTCTGGCTCTCTTTGCGAATATCTTTTTTTATTGAAAAAGCGTGTGGAGGTTGGTGTGAATCGTCGGCGTATCCTGGCTGCAATCATTAGCGTGACCGTGCTCATCTTGGGTGCTCTCTTCCTGCCCTCCCTGCACAAGACTCTGGCACCTCCTTCCCCCGCGCCTCCGCCTGCACCGGTTCCTAACTCCGCAGCTCCCACGACGGTTTCCGCTACCGCGGAGCGGGCTCGCACTCTTCCGGCAGCACCGCTTGCAACGGAAGCCGCGCCGTTGCCGAGGCCCCAGGCGGCAGCTGCCCTGCAGGACGTTGATCCTCACAAGGCGTTCGGCTCGAAAAACGCCCCGGTGGTCGTGGAAGAGTTCAGCGATTACCAGTGTCCTGCCTGCAAGACGCTCTACACCACGACGAACCGGCTGCTCATGGACAACTACGTCAGCACCGGCAAGGTCTATTTGATTCATCGCGACTTTCCTCTTGCGATGCATGCTTACTCGCGCATTGCTGCACGCTACGCCCGCGCTGCTGCGGACCTCGGCAAAATCGAACCCGTCGAACAGGCCCTGTTTCAGAATCAGGAAAAGTGGGAACAGACCGGCGACGTAGACGGCACGGTGGCCGGTGTGCTTTCGGCACCGGAGATGAACAAAGTTCGAGCGCTCGTCAAGGGCGGCACACTCGAACCGCTGATTGACAAGGATTTCGCGCTGGGCCAGATGTACCGCGTCAACCAGACGCCGACCACGGTTTTTCATTACAAGGGCCAGGTCATGCCCTATCCCGGGGTCATGACCTACGACACCATGAAGCAATTTATCGAGCAGCTGCTTGCGCAAAAGTAAGGTTCGGAGATTTAGGAAAAACGGGCAAACGAGACCGGAGAACTGAGGCCGGAGGTGAGCGGAGTCTAATGGAAATTGCGACTGCTCGTCTTCCGATCGCCGTTCTCTGATCTCCTCGAAAAACGAAACGAAACTGACCACTAACCACGAAATGCTGCAATCCAGCCCATTCAACTTTCGCCGCGCCGTGATCCTGATCGCGCGACTAATCCTCGGCGGAATCTTTGTTTACGCGGGCATTTCCAAGATTTTCTTTCCCAACACCCACCTGTGGCCGATGTTCGTCGTGAGATTCTCGCTTGCCGTGAATCTCACGACATTTGCGCAGCAGGTGGACTCGTACAAATTGCTCTCGCCCGCGGGAGTGGATTTTGTCGCACACACCTTGCCGTTCACCGAAATCTTCTTAGGGCTCATGGTGCTGATTGGCTGGGGGCTGCGAATCTGGGCATTGTTGGTGACGTTCATCATGCTCGGCTTTCTGACCGTAGTTACGCGCGCCTACCTTCTGCACATGAACATCAACTGCGGGTGCTTCGCCACTCCCGAGCCGCTTACTCTCAAAACGGTGATCCGCGACAGCCTTTTTGCCGGACTTGCTCTGCTCATGACGGTCTTCGCCTTCATCGAGGCCCGGCAGGCGCATCCCTGGTCCTCCCCGGAGAAAGCAAAGGAGATCGGAGATCAGAGATCGGAGGTCGGGACCTGAGCGTCTGCATGGTGTTCGGATCTCAGTTCTCTGGTTTCCTGCGAGGAAGAATGAAACAAACACCTGAAATACGCCGAACATGAAATCGCTTCAGGAGTACCTCGAACTTTCGGCGCAAGCGCATGGGCATCTTTGTGCCGGGCAGGTTCTCGGAGTGCGCCTGGCGATGCTCGGCTTGCGCGAACTCGGGATCGACGATCCCGTTGCCGACAAGAAGCGGCTGGTCACCTACGTCGAGATCGACCGCTGCGTGACCGATGCCGTGGCAGTCGTTGCCAACTGCCGGCTGGGGAAACGCGCGCTGAAGTTCCGGGACTGGGGCAAAGTCGCGGCCACCTTTGTGGATTTGAAAACCAGCCGCGCCATCCGCGTAGCCGCAAAAGAATCCTCGAAACAAGCCGCACGCGAAATGTTTCCTGAACTCGACAAAGAAGCCGGGCAGCAAAAAGCCTACGCGCAACTTCCCGACGAGGTCTTGTTCGACAAACAATGGGTGAAAGTGAACGTTGCGCCCGAAGATTTGCCGGGATTCAAAGGTCCGCGCGTCGTTTGCGCACAGTGCGCCGAAGGCATCAATTTCAAGCGGGAAGTGGTTGTGAACGGCCGCACGCTTTGCCGCGCTTGCGCGGGCGAAAACTACTACAAGAGCGTTGAGTAGACCTCAGCGCAAGGTAACCACACGGCGTTCGGGTTCGCGAGGCTTTTGGCGTTCGCTGCTGCTGCGTGCGGGTTCGATCTTCAGCATGCGGAGGACTGCCGGCGCAATCAGCGCCAGAAAAATGCAAACCAGCAAAAGACCGGCCACGCCTTCCAAAGCGCCCATGACCGTGCGATACAACTCCAGCGCCCAGAACTCTTGCGTCAGAGCCGCCAGCAAGGCCGGTTTGTTGTAATCGGCTGCGGTGATGTATTCCTGAAGAGGCTTGACCCGGGTTCCTCCGGAGATGCCCAGGACGACGATGGCGAAGCGAATGTACTTTTCAAACCCGCTGCGGACCACCGGGTCAACCACGAAGCGCCGAAGGACGACGTCGATTGCTTCCCGTGAAAGCCGTGCGATGGTAACTGACAAGGCGAGAGCGAGCACGAACGAGGCTGCGAAGAGCGCTATAAACATCGGGGGTAACTCCCGGGGCCGAAGTGACGTTTCAGCAATTTGTCAACAATGTGAGTATCGCCCAACAACAAGAGAAGCCCGACAGAAAATCTCGAGCATGTTTCCAAAGCACAATACTTCCCTGAAAGGCATCATCAATTTTTGACCATTCCCCCAGGTGCGTCACTCTTTGGGGCCGCTTGGTTCGACGGCTCTGCTTTGTTCGCTGCGCATTTCCCCGAGGCGCACAATCACATAGGCAATTAGTGCGAACACAAAAAACACCAGCAACATCCAGGCAATTCCTAGCAATGATTCGATAGCGGTTTGATAAATTTCCCACACCCAGCGATCCAGGCTGAGTCCGGATGTTTGAGCGCTTCCCGCGCCGGGACCGAGATAGCGCTCGAGATCGTGGACCCGCACTCCCGAGGAAACGCCAACAACCAGAATAGCGAACTGAAGATATTTCAGCCACGCGGAGCTGATGGCGTCCGCAATGATCCGCTTGAGAATGCTGTCGAGCGGTTTGCTGAAGACCCACGCCGTAAGGGCCGAAACCGCAAAAGCTACGACGATGGTGACGAACAGCAGCGCGAGGAACATGAAACTTTCTCCTGTTGGCTGGATTCTTACGTTCGGATGCTCGAAAGGTCGATAACGGAGGTGCCTAAGCATCTTACTGTGTTGTGTCTGAAACGCAAGACTCGTTCGCAATGGAATTCGACGCGGGGATTCTCATCTGCGATAGAATCGTATTTCCATGCTGAACCTCCCCCCGATCACGCTGCGTCTCCGCAGTTTCAAGCTCATCGACCGTGTGGCGCTGGCATTTCTCGTGCTTTGCTCGATCTTGTTCGGCACCGCGTGCGGGCTGCTCTTTGTTTACGCCAGCGACTTGCCGGAGATTCGCGCGCTCGAAACCTACCGGCCGAACGTCGTCACGGAGATTTACGGCGATGACGGCCAGCTCGTCGGCAGCTTCGCTTTGCAGCGCCGCATCCTGATGACCTACGAGCAATGCCCGAAGGTGCTCTACAACGCGGTCACCGCCATCGAAGACCAACACTTCGAAGAACATTGGGGCATTGACTTCCCGCGCATGTTCATAGCCGCTTTGCGGCACCTCACGCGAGGCCGCCGCGCCGGAGGCGCCAGCACGATCACCATGCAGCTTGCCGGCAATCTTTTCTTGGATCGAAGCGACATCAGCTTTCGCCGCAAGGCGGAAGAAACGCTGCTCGCGCTGCAAATCGAGCGCCGCTACAGCAAGCCCCAGATTTTCACCATGTACGCAAACCAAGTGTACCTGGCGCACGGCAATTATGGTTTCGCCGCAGCCGCACAATTTTATTTCGGCAAACCGGTTGGCGATCTTACGCTCCCGGAAGCGGCGCTGCTCGCGGGAATGATCAACGGGCCGAAATATTCGCCGCTGCTCAATCCGGAAGGAGCCCTGGCGCGGCGCAATCTGGTTGTGCATCGCATGGAAGAGGAAGGAAAGATCACGCCGACGGAAGAAGCGGCCGCGGCCAAGTCTCCACTCAGTTTGCACTTGCAGTATCCGCGCAACGACCTGGCGCCATATTTCTTTGAAGAGATTCGCAAGTATCTCGAGGCGACCTACGGTACTGAAGCGGTCCACGAGCGCGGCCTGCGCGTCTACACTACACTGAACACCAACCTGCAGCGCATCGCCAATCAAGCGCTGCGCGATGGGCTGCATGCTTACGAGCGCCGCCACGGCTGGAAGGGCAATTTGCCCAACGTGTTGCGGGACAACCTAGGCAAGCTGGATACGTACGAGGACGAAGATTGGCGTCACGCAATCGAGAAGGGAAGTTACGTCACCGGCCTCGTCATGAGCATGACCGAGCGGGACGCGGTCATCAAAATTGGGCCATACCGCGCCATTCTTTCCCCTGCGGATTTTGCCTGGACCGGCCGCCGACGTCCCGGGGATTTGTTGAAGGTGGGCGACCTGGCGCAGTTTTCGGTTCAGGAATTGCGTGGCAACACCGCCCGCGTACAACTCGAGCAGCAGCCCGGCCCGCAAGGCGCCTTGTTGTGCATTGACAATGCTACCGGCGAAATCAAAGCCATGGTTGGCGGGTACAGCTTTGAGGATTCAAAATTCAATCGCGCGACGCAGGCGCTGCGCCAAGTAGGGAGTTCGTTCAAAGTCTATGTTTACGCCGATGCCCTCGAAAAAGGAGCGACGCCGTTCGACACGATCGTGGACCTGCCATTCACCACCGTCAGCGGAGGGCAGCCTTACACGCCCCACAATTATGATGAAAAATTTGAAGGCACGATCACGCTGCGGCGCGCGCTGGCCGGTTCGCGCAACGTTCCTGCGGTGAAGTTGGCGGAAAAAGAAGGCATCAACACCGTTGTGGACATGGGGCGGCGTTTTGGCATCACCACGCCGCTGCCGCCTTATTTGCCGCTGGCACTTGGCGCGGCGGACATGAAATTGATCGAACACGTTTCGGCCTTCACCGTGTTTCCAAACGATGGCATTCGCATCGACCCCTACATGATTCGCCGCGTGACGAGCTATGATGGCGCGCTGCTCGAGGAAGCCCATCCGGAAGTGCACGATGTGATTTCGCCGGAGGTGGCGCGCACCATGGTGGCGATGCTCGAAGAAGTGATTCAGTTTGGTACAGGAGTTCAAGCAAAAGTCTTGGGTCGACCTGCTGCCGGCAAAACAGGGACCACGCAGGATTACACGGACGCCTGGTTTGTCGGGTTCACCCCGCAACTCACCGCTGGAGTTTGGGTGGGCTTTGACGACAAACAAATTTCTCTTGGCAAAAAAGAAACGGGCGCGCGAGCGGCCCTGCCCATTTGGCTGGAGTTCATGCAAGGCGCAACCGCGGGAACCCCGGTCACGGATTTTCCAAATGTCGTGCCGCTCGAGCAGGTGGCCGGAGAACATCAACTGAATTTGACGACGCCCGATACCGCCCCCACCGAGGATGAACCCGCCGAAAAGCCAAAAGAAAAACCTCCGACTCCTACTGCAGCGCCGAGTGCGCAACAGCAAGCACGATAGGCGCCCCGGCTCAGCCCTGAGATTTCTTGAGAGTGAAGCTTGGAGTGGTTCCCTTTAGTCTTTCTTTAGCCTGCCTTGATTCCCTGTACTGTTTCCCACTCACCTCCGCACCGCAGCCTTTCGACTGAGCCAAGGATTTTCGTAAGGTTTCTTCTCGCGCTGGGAACCAATTCGATTTCCTGGCGTCGAACATTATTACAACCGGGTGCGTACTCCAATATGGCGAGTGGTCGAATGACTGGGCCCATTGCAAAGGAAGAAGGTCGCCATGGAAACGCTAGGGCAGGACATTCGATATGCGTTGAGAAACCTCGCCAAGTCCCCGGGATTTGCCGTCGTAGCGATCAGTACACTTGCATTGGGCATTGGCGCTTCAACCGCCATTTTCAGCGTCATCGACAACATCATGATGGAGCCGTTTCCCTACCCGGATGCGCAGCGCTTTATGTCCGTGCAAATCCACGACACGGAACGGAATGAGCCCGGTGGACGAGCGGGGTTCAGCGGCCCGGAGTTCCGGGACTATGTCGAGCAGAATCACGTGTTTGACCGGGTGATTGCCAACGACAACGTCGATGTACTGTATCGTGCCGGAGAAGGGACGCTGCGTTTCGACGGCAATTACGTCACGCCTGGAACGTTTGAATTTCTGGGCATGCCGGCATTGCTCGGGCGGGTGATGCAGCCCGCGGATTACGAGCCCGGCGCTCCACCGGTATTCGTGCTCCGCTATAAAACGTGGATGAAGAGTTTCGGCGGCGATCCCTCCATCGTTAACAAGACTTTTATTTTAAATGACCAACCAAGGACTTTGGTTGGCATCATGCCGCCCCGGTTTGGCTGGGGCGATGCGGACCTGTGGATCCCGAAAAAACCGGAGCATGCCTCTGCGACAACCGCAGTGGCAGGGGCGTTTCCGCAGTATTGGTTCCTGCTGGGACACTTGAAGCCGGGCGTTTCGTTGAAGGAAGCGGAATCAGACCTTACCATCGTCGCCGACCGACTGTCGAAAGTGTATCCCAAGGATTATCCCAAACATTTCACTGTGCACTTGGAGTCGCTGACCAACCTGGTTGTGGGCCAATTCAAGACCACGCTTTTTATCGTACTGGCGGCGGTGGGACTGTTGTTGCTGATCGGCTGTGGAAATGTGGCGAACTTGTTGCTCGCGCGGGCAACCACGCGGGAGAAGGAGTTCGCGATACGCTCGGCACTGGGAGCGAACCGCTGGCGATTGATCCGGCAACTGCTCGTCGAAAGCATGGTTCTGGCGATGGGCGGCGCCGCCCTTGGGACCATGCTGGCGTGGGGAGGGCTGAAGTCTCTCGTGGCGCTGATGCCGCAGCGTATTATTCCCGCTGAAGCGGTTATTCGCGTTAATACGCCAGTGCTGCTGTTCACTTTGGGCGTGGCCGTGCTGACGGCTCTTGTGTTTGGCCTGGTTCCGGCATTGAAAGCAGCAAGGAAAGATGTGAATGAGCCGCTCCGCGACAGCGGCAAGGGAGTTGGCGGAGGATTCCGGCACGGGCGATTGCGCAACGCCGTAGTCGTTCTGGAAGTGGGACTGTCGCTAACGTTATTAGTCGCAGCGGGGTTGCTGATGCGGAGTTTCGTGGCGCTGCGCGACGTGAAATTGGGACTTCGGCCCGATCATGTTTTGGTGGCCAGGCTTCCTTTGCTCGTGGACCGCTACAAAACGGCAGCACAAGTTGCCGGGTTTTACCGACCACTGTTGCAGAGACTGAGGGCCTTGCCCGGTGTAGTGGACGCGACAGAAACAAGCACGCTGCCGCCCTACGGCGGAATCCCGAGCGACATCGAGATCCCCGGCAAGTCCCACACTGAAAAATGGGACGCGATGTTTCAATTGGTCAGCGAGGGTTATTTCCCCGTATTGAAAATTCAGTTCGTCAGCGGCAGGCCCTTCACGGAAGCGGAAGTCAACGGAGCGCGCAAGCTGGCCGTCGTGAATCAGACCTTTGTAAAGAAGTACCTGGGAAATGACAATCCTATCGGGCAGCAAGTGCGCATCGCGCAACTGGAACAATTTGAAGATCCGGTGAAGGAGCCGGTGTTTGAAATCATCGGGCTCGTGGCCGACGTGAAGAATCGCGGCTTGCAGGAGCCGATTCAACCGGAGGTGTGGGTCCCCTACACCGTGACAGGCTCGGCATTTCGGGGAATCTTGGTGCGCACCGAAAAAGAACCGATGACCATGATGAATGCGGTGGAGAAAGAAATTTGGGCCACCGACCGCAACGTGGCGCTGACGTTTACGGGAACGCTCGAAGGCTACATCAGTCAGTTCTCTTACGCGGGGCCGCGGTTTGGGTTTTTCCTGATGACGATTTTTGGAGCGATCGGCTTGGCGCTTGTGACCATTGGCGTCTATAGCATGCTGGCGTATACGACGACGCGGAGAACTCATGAAATCGGAATTCGGATGGCGCTCGGGGCGGAGGGCGGGGACGTGGTGAGTATGGTGATCCGAATGGGGCTGCGGCTTGTGGGAATCGGCGTCGCGCTTGGATTGGTCGCAAGCCTCGCGCTCGGCCGGGTGATTGCCACCCAATTGTGGGGTGTGTCTGCTTATGATCCGTGGACGCTCTCGAGCGTGGCGGTGGTGCTGCTGCTGACCGGATTGCTGGCGTGTTGGCTTCCCGCGCGCCGCGCATCGCGTGTCGATCCGCTAACCGCGCTGCGTTATGAGTAGCTCCGCCTGAGCAAACGGTTTTCACTTCCGGCCGGTCAACGCGCTTTTCGAAACGGATCCCATCCTCCGGCCGACAGCGGCCGCTCGCGGCCATTTTCGTTGCACACAACCAAGCTTGTTTCTTCCGTGGTTCTTCCAATCGGCGTGAGCTTTACGCCTTGGAAGGCGTTGGGCAGAGATTTCGCTTTTTTTGGCGGCACGGTAAACAGCAATTCATAATCGTCACCACCGTGCAAGGTGAGTTCAAAAGGATCCAGGCCATGCTTTCGTGCATCGTGCGAGTTTCGTGCCTGAGGGATTCTTGAGCTTTCCAGCCGCGCGCCGACTCCACTCGCAGCGCACAGGCGAGGCAAGTCGCTCGACAGGCCGTCCGAGAGATCCATCATGGCGCTGGCAAGCCGTTTTTCAGCGAGCCATTGTCCGAGGGCCAGTCGTGGCTCAGGGTAAAGATGCTTTTGCAAGAGAGGATCCTTTGGGTTCGCGAGACGCCGGCTTTGTTGAAGAAGCTCAAGACCCAATTCCGCATCTCCCAGATTCCCGCAGACATATACAACGTCTCCCGGGCGCGCTCCCGACCGGAGCACCGCCCGCCCAGCCTGTATTTCGCCCACGGCAGTGACATTGATCAGGATTTTCTCTCGCCTCGTGGTGTCGCCACCAACCAAAAGGCATGCAAACCTCTGGGATGCCCGCCGCAAGCCGGTAAGAAATCCATCCAGCCAGCGCCCGGTATGAGAGGCGGGAAGCGCAAGGCTTAAAAGGAAGCAGCGAGGAAGCCCACCCATTGCAGCGATGTCGCTCAAAGCCCGCGCGAGACACTTCCATCCAACGGAATCGGCAGGATGCTGGTCCGGAAGGAAATGAGAGCCTTCCAGAAACCAGTCACAACTCAAGATCAGTTCATATCCCGCTCGAGGGCGAACCAGCGCAGCATCGTCGCCCATGCCCAGGCGAACCTCGCGCGCGGCGCGAAAGCGCCGCCCCAAGGCCTTGCCGACTTTGTCAATCAGATCGCTTTCAGGCACTTTCGTAACCGGCTCAGAGAGGCGCTCTGCTCCCTTCGGCTTCCCGTCTTGCATTGCAGTTCCAAACCGCCCAGCGTTATAGCGTACTTTTGCCGCCGCGAGTTGGCTATTTCGCGGCGGCACTAGCCCCCAGAAGCAGTCTCCGAAGGGGTACCTGCCCGTTGGTACAGGGAACTGCTTGGAATCGCCTGTACCGGACTGGTACTAAAACAGGGTTGACGAACCCCCTTTTCAGGAACTAGCATGGGCAAGGTCGCGAACCAGCCCCCTTGGTTCAGATGGCCGATTCCGATTTGGTGCGGGTCAAGGGTGAGTCACCCGCAAATGGCGAGTACCAGGGCCTCAGCGGCCTCTAGGCGAGTATGCGAGGTAAGAGCTATACATTTTTTATTGCGTCTACTCCGGGGAAGCTCCGGAAAGTGGTGGTACCAGCCTACCTAATACACGGTGTCGCCATTCTCGCCTTGATTGGCGCCATTAGCGTGACGGCCGCGGTCGCTTCTTACTCCCGAATGCTCTGGAAAGTCGGAAATTACAACGCTGTTCGCCACGAATTGGAAACCAGGACACAGCAATACCGCCAGCTGCAAGCTACTGTCAACGAAACCAACCAGCGGCTCGACTCCCTTCAGTCTCTCGCGACCGAAGTGGCCATGACCTACGGCGTGCTGCGCTACCATCCGGCGGCGTTCGATCAGAGCGACAACCCGGCGGATTCGCAGGATGCTTTTGACCGCTCCATCGAGCAGTACACTTTCCTGAAGCGCAATGCCACCGTAATCGCTAGCAACGGGCTGCACTTGCTTGATCCTACAAAATTCGAGGACACCAGCTATACCCCTTCGATTTGGCCGGTGATGGGACACATCACCGACAGCTTTGGCGAGCGCCTCGATCCGTTTAGCGGAGAAGGCGCGTTTCACACCGGCGTGGACGTGGCCTCGGATTACGGCGCTCCTGTGCGCGCCACGGCAGACGGCGTGGTCACGATTTCAGAAAATCACGCTGGTTATGGGCGCTTGGTAGTGATTGATCATGGGTTTGGCATTACAACTTGGTATGCGCACCTTTCGGCGTTTTCGGCGGTTGTAGGTTCACGAATTAAACGCGGAGAAGTTGTAGGCTACACGGGTATCAGCGGGCGATCCACCGGTCCTCACGTACACTACGAAGTTCGAGTAAACAATAAGCCGGTAAATCCGTGGCGATACATGAAAACGTCAGCCACCGGCGATTAATAGAAGATAAAAATAGAAATTGCGGAAAGTTGGAGCGGGCTGTGGCCCGCTTTTTTGTTCTTGCGCGTCTTTTGTGACGTTAGGAGCGCCCCTTCTTGGAGGCGGTAGCGGGATTCCCAGGGAGAGCCTTGGGCGCTGGGGCGGTGGGACCCACAGAGGCGCGGCGAGCCGATTCCAGGAAAGCCGGCGTAATCTCAAACGCAATCCGCACCGACTTCGTATCTCCCCGGTCGAGTTTCGAGACGTCCGCGCTTTTCAATAGGGTTAAATAGGCTTCGCGCACGGACGGATCCAGCTCCTGGCGCGTTTTTGCGTCATTGAGTCCGGCTTCCGCCAGAGCCAAAACGCCATTTAACAAATCCGCGAGCTGGCGCGCGGTATCTTCCGAGGCGCATTCCCCTTCCGCGACGACGTGCAGGCGATCGTTCTCAGGTTTTCCTGCCAGAGTAATCCATTGCAAGCGGTCCATTGCCGTCGAGAGCTGCGGAGAACTGAAGCCTCCGGGAGCCCGCTCCGTCAGCGCCGCACCTGGCGCGGCATCCTGACGAATGACCGCGAAGATCGGTGATCCTCCCAGACGGTCGAAGCGCGAGCGCCATTCCGCGCTGTCCTCACTTCGTTTTCTTCCGACAAGGTTTTGGCCGAGATCCGCCCGATCCGTTAAAGCAATGCGCTCGTTGCTGAGAAAGGTAAGATAAATCTTCTTTGCCTCTCCGCCCTCAGGAATTGCAAAAATCTCGTGGCTGCCGTTTTTTTCCACCGTGCCCGACTTGTTCGCCAGTGCCGAGATTTTTTGCAGATCGAACCTTCCGTCCGCTACGGCGAAGAAAGCGGAGTCCTGCCCGGCTTTTTGAAACGCGATTGCGAGGCGATCCAGATCGCGTTCGTAGTGGAAGCCGGTCTCGTTCAAAAACCTCGCGTAGTCCTCGTCCGGTTCCGGCTGTGGGGCCCACGCATAGAGCTGGGCCACAAAAGGAGCGCGGCGCAATTCCGCAAGGTCTGCGAAAACGACGGCACTCGCATCGGCTGGCATCCTTTCGAGCAAATCGTTGCGACCGGAGGAACTGCCCGCACCTCGGCGCTGCTGATAGACGTAGAAGCCGACGGCACTCAACAAGAGCAAGCCAGCCGCCGCAATCCATTTCCGCTTGTTCATCTCCTCAGCACCAGCAACCCGCTATCCTGAGATTCTGCCACGTGGTGGTTCCAGTCACACCAAAATCCGCTTCACACACTTGCGCAACCTGTGAAAATCTCATCCGGCCGAGCGGTGCGATGTACAATTGCCTGAACTCATGCTAACTTACAGAAAGGAAGCAAGATATCCCTTGCTGGCATGAACAAGGCGCGAGGCGATTCCCACAGTCGTGGCCCACGACGTGCTCGAATTTTTCAACCTGCCCTTGCAATTCTCATTCCGCTTCTGGTATGCTTACTCGGTTTGAGCGGCGCTGGCGTAGCTCAGCTGGTAGAGCATCTGATTTGTAATCAGAGGGTCGGGGGTTCAATTCCCTCCGCCAGCTCCACCGGAAGTTTTGCGGGGAGCGAGGCGGAACCAAATCTGGCAGCATAAGCCAACGGGCTGGTGTCTCTTGACACGAGTCCTATTTGTGTTTTTGCGTGACAACGTTCGGAAGTTGTTGAAGCAATTGATTAAAGGAAAGCTCGGAACTTTTAGTTCGGGTCCGAAAATGAGGGGATGTGTTGTTTATGTCCCCAATGATTTCGCGGGACGGGTGGGTGAGTGGCTAAAACCAGCAGACTGTAAATCTGCCGCTCCTTGCGGGCTACGAAGGTTCGAATCCTTCCCCGTCCACCAGGCTCTCGCCGTGGGGTGATTGCTGGGAACCGCAGGGAAACCGCAAGGCAGCGATGTTCGGAAGCCGTCGGATTCGCGGTGAATGCGCCGCTCAGGAAAAGGGCGCCGCGAAAGTATCTTTGTATCGAGGATGGAGCGGGCGAAAGAAACGGATTCGGCCTGGGTAGCTCAGTTGGTAGAGCGCGTCCTTGGTAAGGACGAGGTCACCGGTTCAATCCCGGTCCCAGGCTCCAGAAGTTGGCGTGG
>Ga0126379_10000090_pt1 | contig 42081 bp, 48 predicted proteins | sample PanSoiMetPlot_24_FD_92640 | JGI IMG/M metagenome (GOLD analysis project Ga0126379, IMG submission 92640) | Tropical forest soil microbial communities from Panama - MetaG Plot_24 | ecosystem: Environmental > Terrestrial > Soil > Tropical forest > Bulk soil | place: Panama | collected 2016-02-17
ACGCCGTTGGGTAGCCCGTCGGCGGTGAACCCAGTCAGCAGCGAAATGGCACCGCCCAACTCCAGCAGCGACGTCTGGAACGGCGCGACCATCCCCGCCGTGGGGCCTGTGCTTGTACCCACCGATGCTCCATCGACGTAGAAGTCGACCGTGATGTCCGCTCCGGAGATCGTTGTTACGCCAACGTAGAGATGCGGGTCGCCGTCACCCCAACGATCTGCGACGAGGACTCCCGCCCCTCCGGTGCCGGAAGACGACGCGTACTGGAGTCGGGCAGGCCCGGTGAACGACTGAAGGGCGATGAGCCGGTTGTACTGCGAGTCGGCAACCGCAAGCGACTGCCCGGAGAATGTGACCGCGCTATGCGCGATCCATACAGCGCAGGTGTACGCCAGCTCGGTACCCGCGCCGCCCACAACAACGGGCGACCCGTTGGTCACCCCTGTCTGGATGACGCTGCACGCGGAAGTGCCGGATCCGCTCACAGCCAACCCCGTACCGGACGGGTCGCCGGGGATGTCGGTCGCCGTCCCAGCCGCGAATGTCGACGCGGCGCCGTACTTGCTGTTCATCCGGGACAGCGACGGCCCGCTGTTGCCGGACTGCTCCCCGAACGTGCTCGCGCCTGCGGCCTCGTTGAGTGACCAGTAGTAGTCGGGCTCCTTCTCCATGATCGCGCTGTGGTATTCGCTGCTCAACGAGATCCGGTTGAGTGGGCCGAAGCTATCAACGCAGGTCGCCTCACACCTGCCGAGGTACCCAGCGCTGTCTTCCTCCCACGAGGCCGGCCAGCGCTCCACGTAGCCGCGGAACACGCCGTAGATGACCGGCCCCGACGCGGTGAAGGCGGAGGCCGAGGCCGCCTGCTCGTGCTGGATCGCGTCCACGTTGACCGTCCCGGCAACCGCAGCACCGACCGTCGCCACCTGCAAGATGTGCGTCGGCTGGGCTGCGGTCCAGGTCACCGACAACCGCACGTACGAGCCCGTCGTGGTCGTCGACGTGCCAGCCAAGGCTGCTACCGAGGTGAGGTTGTCGAACGAGATGGTCACCGGCAGCGTGTTGGTGTTGCCTGTGACCAGCGTCGAGTGGCAGCCCACCGACCCGGCCGCGATCAACGCCGAGTCGGTGGTGTCGACGTCCCAGGTGGTCGGTTCGGTGGCGCCCGCGGGCCATGCCCGCGCCTGCAACGTTGCCCCGACGACGGTGAATCGCAGGTTGTACTGTGCCCCGGCGACGTGCGTCAGCGACGTGGTTGCGGACGCGACTGTGGCCTCTGCCGCTGCGACGCGTTTGACGATCCGAACGTCGATCGTCTGGTCTGTGTTGAATCCGAGGACCGCGCGGTAGTAGTTGGAGGCGTCGGCGTACCGGGCCATCACACCGGCGCGGATCGCGGCGCCCGCAGCCACCACAGAAGTGGAAACCGTGATGGTCTGGTCCGCGTCGGCTACCGCCGAGGAGATGACGGTCTTACGGGACACGTTCACGCTAGTCAGCTCGTGCATGCCGACCCCGGCGGCGACCGAGTAGTCCGACGCCGATCCACCCGACGTCGACCAGGGGCCCCCGATGTCGGCTGTTCCCCAGCCGCTCGACACGGTACGCCGGTACGCGTCCATCACCGCGGTCTGGCCGCCGACCGTGATCTGTTGTGTTGATGCGGTGGACTGGCGCACGTACAGGCTGCCGGTGTACTGCCTGCCCGGGATACACGGCACCACCAGCGACACGCCCTGCGTCGTCGACGACGCAGCGATCGTGTAGGTGAGGTCTTTCGTGCCCTGCTGCGGGTTCGTGGTCGTCACCGTCGGTGTGGTCGACCCGACGGCGGTGATCCACGGCACGGTTGCCCCGTTGGCGTATGACTCGAACGACGGGTCATAGCCCGCACTGCTGGTGCCGAGGCGGGAATCGGCGCCCTGGCCCGGGTTGAGCAGGTTCCCCGTCGCAGGGTTCCCGGCGGCGGTGTTCCACATGGCCTGCCAGATGATCTGCCGGTACGGGACAACGTTCGGGTAGTACGGCGACGACGTGTTGGCCGGGTTCAGGTACTCGTACTGGTCCAAGAACCGCAACGTGGGCTGACTCGCCTGGTTCTGGTCCAGTTCGTACTGCCGACCCCGGGTCACCGCATCAGCGCCCAGAAACGCCCCGCCGACGCCGGAGGAAAGGTCCGTCCACACCGGTACCGCCGCCGGGTCGTTCGGGTTGGCGTTGAACGCCACTTGCACAACCATGTCCGGGCGCCAATTCGCCGACACGCAAACCACCGCCTGTCCATACGCATTGATCCGGACAGCCGCCACCGCCAGTTGCGGACAGGGTCCACTCTGTGGTGGTGAACCCTCAACGCCCCATCTATGTCCAGCAGACTGGCCGCGCCGTCACCCGGAACAGGCGCTCCGGGTCGTGGCACTTCGGGCAGATCCTGCTGACCTTGTGCAGCGGCGGCCTGTGGGCACCGGTGTACTGGTGGAAGTGGATGAAGGGCCGCTCCCGCATGACGGTCACCACTTACCGGCGCTAGTCCAGGCCGGTGGTGCCGGTGCGGGACTTGTACTGCTGGGCGTGTGGGATCAACTGCCGGTGAATCACCTTGCCGTCCAGCAGCGTCGACACGTGAAGGTTGACCACCGCCTGGGCTGGTGCCGACGAGGCGACCGGCACCAGCGACGCCGGGGTACCGGCGAGCGACAGCGACGGCACTGTCAGCCCAGTGCCGCCGCCGAAGGTGAGCATCCGCGCCACCGCTGCGGTAGCTGATGACGCGTTGTCGGTGATGCCTTTCACGAACCCGGCCACTACATTGAACCCGGCCACGCCGAACAGTTTCGACGGCGAACTGTTACCCACCGCCGAGTTGAACCCGGACAGAATGTCGTGCCCAAGACCCTTGATCGCGTTCACGGCTGAGGTCCACTTGGACTTCAGTCCGTCGATCAGCCCCTGCACCACGTTACGGCCAGCGTCATACAGCCACGTCGCGGCACCCGACACCGCGTCCTTCACCTTGCCCGGCAGCGGCTTGATCGCATCCCACGCCTTCCCCGGCAAGCTGGACAGGAACTCCGTCACCTTCGAGATCAGCGACGACGTCGTCGACACCGCAGTGTCCTTTGTGGACGTGAACCAGGCGCCGACCTTGCCACGCAGCGTCTTGACGAACCCGACCACCTCAGCCACACCTTCGGAGAACTTCTTGCTGGCCCAGTCCCACATCCCGGTCACAATGGACGCGACCTGGCCAGGCATGGCCATGGTCTCCCGGATCACTAACCCGATGCCGTAGCCGACGGCGAAGAAGAACTTGTGGAACGCGTCCTTCGCGGCGCGTTCCAGGATGCCTGGCAGTGCCCGCAGTGCGGCCGACACCTTGCCCGGCAGTTGCTTGAACCAGGCGACCGCCTTGGAGACGAATCCTTCGATGTCGTGCCAGATACCTGCGAACCAGTGGCCGACCTCTTTCCAGGTCTTCGCCTTGAACAGTGCCGCAGCGATCTCGTCGCCCAGCTTCACGACGGGCGGCACCACCTTGTCCGCCTCGTCCGCTACCCAGTCCAGGCCCTTCGCCAACGCCTCCACCAGGGGGATGAGCAGCTTGATGACGGGGACCAGGATCGCAGCCATGAGCCTGACCAGGGCGCTAATCAGCGGCGTCTGCACGAGCAGCGAATCTCCGAGCAGCCGGATCAGCGGGATCAGTACGGGCAGCAGTGCAGCAGTCAGTTGGGTGAGGACCGGCAGCAGTTGCGTGAAGTACGGCATGACCGCCTGAAGGTTCTCGGTCAGAACCTGCCCGAGCGTCGTCGCCAACTGGGCCAGCACGGGGGCCAGGGCGATCAGGACCTGGCCGAGCGAGTCACCCAGGACCGACACGACCGGCATCAATGCCGACAGCACTTGGCCGAGCGCCGGGGCCAGGGCAGCGACGACCGGCACCAGCGCCGTGCCCAAGCTGCCAACAAGGTTCGCGACAACGGGCAGGAACTGGCCCGTCAACAGGCCGATGATCGGCTGCAACGCGGTCATCACAGTGGACAGCAGCGACCCGACAACGGGAAGAACTTGCCCTACAGCCCCGCCGAGGGCGTTGGCGATCTGCCCCAGGATCGAGAACAGCCCGTTGAGCATCTGTACGCCGCCGGCCGACTTCAGGAACTGGGCGAGCACGCCGATCAGTTGCCCGAACATGCCGAGGGCCTGCCCACCGGCAGAACCCATGGCCTGGAACACTGACGACAGGATCGACCCGACGTTGGTCAGCAGCGGCCCGAGCAGCTTCAATGCGTCGAGGCCACCTTGGATGAACTTCGCCAACTGGCCCGAGTTCTGCACGCGGGTGATGAACGCGTCGAACTTCGCGCCCAACTGCCCGAACCCGGAGGTGAGGCCGGGCAGGAACTGGGAGCCGACCTGGGTGATACGGCGGAACCCGTCGACCACGCCCGGCACCGCCCGGGTGACGTTGCGGACCGCGTCACCGACGTTGCGCAACGTCGACCCGACGCCGTTGAAGAAGTCGGGGGTGCGGGCCAGGCGGGTGATCTGGCCGGCCATCTCCCCGAGACCGGAGGACACGTGCCCCAGCTCGGCGGTCAGCATCGGTAGGTACTGGTCGCCCAGCGGCCGGATGTCGGCGGCGAAGTGGGCGAAGAAGTTGCGCTGCACCACCTGGCGCAGGCCGTCCAGTTGCGGTTTGAGTGACACGATCGCCCGCACGGCCTGCTGCGCCGCGGGCGCCAGCCCGGCCATCGCCTTGTTGAACGCGGCGGTGTGGCCTGCCAGCCCGGCGGAGATGGCGTCACCCACACCGGACAGGGCCAGCTTCAGCGTGCCCAGCGCTGTGGCGGCACCGACCGCGGCGGCGGGGATCAGGCTGATCGCCCCAACGGCGGGGGCCAGCGCGGACACCAACTGCGCGGCGCCGCCGACTGCGGCTGGGATCGCCGTGGCCATGAAGCCCTTCCACAGCACCCCGAGACTCGTGCCGAGCGCCCCGAGCCCAGAACGCAGCCCCGACGCGAGTTTGCGCAGGAACGCGAGGAGGAACCCGTCCCCGGCGTGTTCTCCCGCAGCGACGAACCGGCCCCGCTCGTCGCGCAGCCGGCCCGCCGCATCGCGTGCGATCCGCTTCACGCCGGCCTCGGCCTCGTCCGCGAGACCTTCGGTGAAGGCCTTGCCGGCCTTCTTGCCTTCAGCCGCTATGCCGGCCTCAGTCGCCTTGAGCGTGTTGGGCACATCGGCGGCGAACTTCTTCAACGCCGCGTCGGCGATCGCCAGTTTCTCCAGGTACTCCGAAATGTCTGCGCCGAGCTTGAGTACCACTGGGGGCAGAAAGTCCGTCACCTGCGCCCTCCAATCCGAGGTAGCGCTGTCACGGACGGGTGGACCGGTGCCAAGCGGCCTGGAATGTGGACCTCACCGTGGGGTGGACGATCCGCCACGCCGGATACAGGGACGGGCGCGGCGGCAGGTGGGTGCGGTGACCCCGGCCGGTGTCGCCGCCCAACTCCTGGATGCGGCCATAGACCGCGGTCGGCCCGGTCTGCCCTTCCCACCTGCCGAGGCGCAACCTCAACGCGCGGCGCACCGTCACCGAGTCCCGCAAGTGGCCGGAAATCCTCCATGGAGGTGAACCGGGCGGAGAACCCGTCTTGGTGCCCGGTGGGTGAGAGCCGAGGATGAGAAGGGTGCGCTGCTGCCGGGTGACGACCCGCAACACGTCGTTGATCGCCTTCGGTGTCGCCGCTTCTGTCCTCGCGATCATCAATGCGAACGCAGCAGAGACCTCAGCGACGCCGGCAAGACGGGTGGCAGACACAGGCTCACCTGCTCTCGGCGCGGCGTTTCTCCTCCGCCACTTCGGCCACGACGTCGCCGACCACCATCAGTCGCCGCAGCCGGATCGCCGACTGCCGGTCAACCGCATCCGGCGTCCACCCGAACCTGTCCGCGAACCAGTAGTAGTAGGCGGCCTCGTCGAGCAGCCGCTCCTCCACCCCGCGCGGGGGGCGGATGCCACGGAACCCCGCCAGTTGGGCTTTCAGCCGCCGGCGGGCAACGTAGGGGATCCAGGCTTGTTCGCGTCATCCGGCGACTCGTTCGGGAACAGCATCTCCACCGCCGGCGTGACTGCGGTGATGACGGCGTTGTAGTCCCGGATCTTCAGCTTCCCCAGCGCGCCGAAGTCGTCCCTGGGCGGCGGCGCGTCAGGGAGGTACGGGATGGCCCACGCCTCGATCAGCATGCACGCCGTGCCGTAGACAGCGTCCATAGCCATGGACACCTCACTGCCGCTGATGTTGCGGATCGCGCCGACGACGCGGCGGTGGTCGTCGCCGGTGAGGTCTTCCGGGTCGCGGAAGTCCACGCTCCCGCCGGAGGGCAGGTCAAGATGCAGGGGGATGATGGGGTCGGTCACGGCTGGCCTTTCCATTGTGCGAGGGGATTTGCTGGCTGATCAGTAGGAGTTGGGGGCGACGGCGTTCTGCAGCGTCAGCGAGATCGGCGAGAAGCCGCCGGACTGGCCGGCGTTGACGGTGTTCGCGACCGCGTCGTACCCGGCGCCGTACTCGACGGCGGCCTTACCGCGGCCGATTTTCGAATCGGTGAACGCGGCCTGCTGCACGTCGACCTGCAAGGCCAGCAGGTTCGCGCCGCTCAACACATTCGAAACGATGATCTGTAGCTGTGGCTGGGTGTTCGAGATCAGGTAGGTCAGGAACGTCTCGTCGTTGACGACCGCGTTGAGCTTCCCGGAGGCGGTGAGATTGCCCCGCTGGATGAAGTACGGGTTCTGGCTGTTCTGCGCCGTGTAGATCAACTCAAGTTCGCGTTTGATGGTGACCTCAAACTCGTTGACCGTCAGGATCGGCGCACCAGACACCGTGCCGTTCAAACCGACCTGGGACCGCCACGCCGCCTGCGGCAGCGCCGTCGACGGGGACGTCGAAAACGCCGCAGCCGACGCCGACGGCCACCCCATGCCCTTCGCGTCGAACTCGAGCACCGACGACTCGGGGGTGCCCTTCAGTGTCAGCTCCGACAGGCAGCATCCCGGGTAGACCCGGGTACCCGTCGACGCGGTCGGCCCCTGATAGTCGGTGATCGACAGGCTGGACGGCTGCGCCGCGCCCGAGTTGAGCAGGGAGAACCCCGTCGAGTACGGGGTAGTGATCGGCTTGACCGTCACCCCGGAGTTGTGGGCGATCGACAGCGCCATGTTCAGGGTCAGCGTGTACGGGCCCGACCCCGACACGCTGTTGACGGTACGCACCTCGGAGCTGACACCGGTGTCGATCTGAATCACGGTGGTCGCCGCGATCGACGCCGCAGTGGAGATCGTCGTCGCACCGGCCGACGCCGACGAGGACATCGTCGTCGTACCCGAGCCGGTGTAGGTGCCCGAGTACACGACGTCGCCGAAGATGTTGGCGAGCAGGTAGCCGAGCGTGTCGAAAAACGCCGGTCCGCCGATGTCGAACTCGGCATGCTTGACGCCCTGGATCTTATTGTAGACCTCGGTCATCGACCCGCGCATGGCGTTGTCGTCGATCCACGCCGGCTTGTCTTCCGGGTCGAACTTGTCGACCGGCATCATCACGGTCGGGGCGACCGCAGTTCCCTGCGTGGTCTCCACCGCGAGGCCGATCTTCTGCCTCGCGGAGGCGTAGGTGGTCGGATTCGGCACGGGGTCAGCCCTCCTTCACGGGCTCGGCCGGCTCGGGCCGGTGGTTGTCGGGCATGCGGGACTCGGGCAGGTCCGTTTCCGTCCAGCAGCCGTCAGCGGCCGGTGGGGAGTGCCAGGCGATGACGTCGCCCGGGTCGGGGGTGACGGGGATGTCGGCGTAGATCCGCCCGGGCGGGCCGGTATAGACCCAGCGGCCCCACGCCAGCGCGGGCGCCTCGTCCGCCGCTGCCGGCGATTCCTGCGCCAGCGGTACGGCCTTATCTGGTGCCGCGTCGGCGGCTGACGGCGTGGCGGCATCGGCCGCGGATGCCTTGGGCATGCGGAAACTCCTCGAGGCGAGGCGGGCGGAGACAGAAACAGCCGCCACAGCAGGCGGCCGGGAAGACGCGGAAGGCGTCAGGCTTGGATGACCTCAATGACCTCAACCGTGATCTGCGCGTCGAAGCGCAGCAGACGCTGGTCGGCGACAGCCCGCACAGGGCCGTACTCCCACGACATGTTCTCCCCGACGTTGAGCAGATGCGACAGTTGCCCGGTTACGGGGTCGGTGGCGTGCTGGGTCGCGTCGAGCATCTCGACGTTGCGCAGCACCGCCAACACCGCGTCGAGGATGGCGGGGAAGTTCGAGTCGACGTTGAGGTCTTCGGACGACTCGAACCAGGTCAGCCAGCAGTCAACCCGGTGGGTGATCGCCTTGTCTCCGCCGGTCGCGAGGTTCCCGTGCACAGCCCGCGGCACTGTCATCCGCGCTTCGTCGGCGTGCGAGCCCCAGATGTAGATGGCCGGCTCAGGGTCGTCACGCGGATTGGGTGGGGTGATGAACGCGTCGAGGGCGCCCAGCCCCTGGGGCAGCACCATCTGGTCCAGCACCGACTTCAGGTAGACCTGGACTGTGTTCAGCGGCATCAAATCACCCGCCGGAACGACTGAAGCATTCCCTGCGCCAGCTTGTTGTAGTCGTCGGTGTTCGACGGGGCGCCACCCGCGCTGGAGCTGCTGATCGACTGCACCGCCGTGGCCGTCGCCCCGCGGGTCAGGGCCTGCGCGACGGCGAAGTAGACGGTCCCCCAGATCACGTTGGGGGGCAGTGCTGACACAACAACCCCGGCCTGATGCGGGTTCGCCAGCGGCGCGGCGAGCGTCAACGTCCCCGGGCCGGTCTGCGCGACGCCAACGCCGTTAGGCAGCGACAGGGGCGACGTGGCCGACACTGACGTGACCGCAACAGGTTCGGTTTCCGCCCCGTCATAGACGAACGCCGACGCCCCGGTGAACCCGGTCACGTCGTCGACCTGAAGCGTGGTCGCAGCTGCCGCCGCAGCGGCCGTCAGGCTCGCGTGTGGCCAGCCATTGACGTATGACACCAAGATCCGGTAGCCGTTACGGCCGAGCCTCCAGGTGATGTAGCCGGGGGCAACCAGGATCGACTGGGCGCCTTCCGGCATCGTCGCCGATGCGCTGTCCGTGTACATGTTGATCAGCGGGTGGCCGACCTCAAACTTGCCCGACGGCACCGCCGACCAGACACGAGGGAAGGTGGCGTTGGGTGAGGTCTGGACGGCGAGCGCCTGCGTCACCGGCCACCGCCGCATGATCAGTTCCCCGTTGCAGGAACCCTGCTGAACCCCGACCCGAGGCCCACCCGGCCCGGTGAGTTGCTCGTTGTCGACGGTCGCACGCAACACCTGGTCGCAGAAGGTGTCGACCATGCCAGTCGCACGCCAGCAGATGTTGGTCTGCTCCGCGAGCTGCTCCTGCGTCGTCGCCTTCAGCGCGGGAATCGTCGACCACGCCACCCCGGTCGGGGTGTTCGTCAACATGCGGGGCGTCACGTACGGCGTGGCCACGAGCCCACCCCCTACGCCGGATAGCGGTGGTAGTGCCGCACGGGCGGATCGTGGCGGTGCTGCCAGTAGCCGCGGTGACGTAACTCGTCGAGGATCCGTACGTCTAGCCGCTGCCAATGCCGTGCCGGGAGACCGCCGGTGCCGTCTTCGCCCACCACGTCGAGCAAGTCCGGCTCTGCCGCTTTCAGCTCGGCGGTGAACCTCGTGCAGCCGAGGCAGACCAGCAGCTGCTCCCCGATCGGGTACGGGTGCCCGCACCACGGTTCCCGGCACGCGGTGAGCCCGGGTACTACCCCGGCGTGGATGCCGATGTCCTGCTCAACGATCAGCAGATCGCCGGGCGTCCGCCACTGCTCGGCGAGCAACGCCCAGTAGGCGGTGACATCGGCCGGGTCCAGCCGCACCCGCCGATGCCCCGGCGCGTGCCGGTTGAGCAGACGGGCCGTAGCTGGATGAAGCCGCGTGTACGGAACCAGGACCACTACGAGGACGGAGCGGCCTTACGTGCCCGCGCCGGCTTTGCCTCCGAGGCAGGCCCGGTCGACACGGATCGCGCCGCGGCAACCAGCTGCTCCACCGCCGAGAGCAGAGTCGCCGGATCCTGACGCCGGTCAAGCTCCTCCTGCATGAGACGGTTCTGCCGCTCGATGTCGGTCTCCCACAGCGGCTGCTTCCCGGCGTGGAAGCGGCGTAGCCGCTCGCCGAACTCCTCGGGCACATCGAATCCGCCCTGTTCGTCGGCGTCGAAGTGGCCGTATTCGGGGTCGTCGAGCGCGGTTGCGCCCGTGCGCGTGTAGAGGCGCATCGTGCTCTCCTTCGAGGGGTGAGGGGTCTGGTGTGGGTCAGGTGACGACGACGTACGGGACGGTGCCGACCGTCGTCGGCGTTGCGATCGTCGCCGGGGCGGTGGCGGTCAACGACGAACCAGACGTACGGGCGAGCACCTTCTGCCCGGTGACGACCGCGCCGGAGGCATCAGCCTGGACCGACGCACCGATCAGCGTCGGCACCGTTGTCGCCTTCACCATCACCGCCGCGTAGTAGATGCCGGTCGCGGCAACCGTGTACGGACTGGACAGGGCCAGGGTTTTCGCCGTGTCGGCAGCCCACGCGGTCGTGGTCTGATCGGCGGACTGGGCAATCAGCGCCGGGGTAGCCGACGTGTCATAGAGGGCGAACCACCAGTTCGTTGGCACGCTGGCCGCAGTCGCGCCGGACATGAACGTCAGGTTCGTGACAACATCCCCGGCGTACAGCAGGATCGCAGCCGACGTCATGACCTGGGTCGTCAGGGCCGCCAGGTTCCCGCCAGCGCTCCTGCGGGGCATGTTGTACCGAATGAACGCAGGGGCGCCGTTCAGGTAGTACTCGGCTTGGTCGGCTGCCTGCTGGATCTGCGCGGCGTCGGTCGGTGCGCTACCGGCCGCCAGGCCAGTGATCTTGTTGGACCCCATGGCGATCGGCCCCGTCATGGTGCCGCCGGCCAGAGGCAGCGTGAGGGCGTAGGCCGCCACAATGCCGTCGTTCGGATTTCCCACGGTTACTCCAATTCCTGAACGCCGATGGGCCGACTGGAGAGCCAGTCGGCCCATCGGCATGTTTGGTCGTGTTGTCCTTACGGAAGCAAACAGGGATCAGGATCGACGATTCGCCCTCAACCTCAGGTTCTCGCTGCGGGTCACAGCACTAAGGTGCTCCGGGTTCACGCACCTGCGGTTCAGGCATCTGTGGTGCACGTCGTGGCCAGCGGGCACGGCACCGTTGGCTAGCCCGTACGAGTAGACATGCGCGCCGACCATCACGCCGTGCCGAACGCCGAACTGGCCGTAGCCAGTCTTCGCGTTTACGCTGGCCGCCCAAAGCCAGCACGTCGGCGTCTTCTGAACCTTCGCCCAGAACCGCTGTGCCGGCGTCCGCTGCGACGGCCGCTCAACCTCGGGGTCCTTGAGCCACTTCCGGTAGTGCGGCCGGCAGATCGTCCGCTTGAACACTGATCGATCGCAGCCGCCCTCAGTGCAGACGGTTGGTTTCTCCACCTTCGGCTTGGCTAGCACCACTTCGGGCACGTAGCCCCACGAGTCGCCACCCCGGCCACGGGCAATGTTCTCCCGACGGGTCACCGGTTCGAGGTGCGCAGGGTTCACGCAGCGACGGTGGGGGCAGTTGGCGTTGTCGGCACAGTCTGGGTCCCTGGTGTGGCAGAGATGGTCGAGCACAAGGCCGTCGGGGATTGGCCCGACGACCAACTGATAGGCAATGCGGTGCGCGAGGCGCGTCTCGCAGCGGCGGTGCGCGCTTCGGGTGCCGTAGCCGTTGGGCTGCATGTATCCAGTCCATGGCCAGCAGTCGTCAGGTCCGCGCTGGGTGACCTGCGCCCAGAAGCGCCGCTCTCGGGGATCCGTTGGCTCCCCACGAACCTCGATTCGCCTGGCGTGCATGTGGCAAAGCCCGCGCCTCTGGGGAGGCGTTTCGCACCCGTCGATGACGCAGATGTCAGGCTGGCGCGCGTAGCGGCGTGTCCGGTATAGCGGGTCGCCGTACGTGCGCCAGCGTGCGTAGTGCATCGAGCACCAGCCACGCCCAACAACTGGCTTGTCGCAATCCTCGATGGTGCACGGATCGCCTCTTCGTACCTTCACTCTTGGTCCCTGTAGGTAGCCGGGCTTATCGCCTTCACTACCTACAGGGTACCACTCACGTATTACCGGAGACGGCGAAATGCCCTGCTACTAGCCGACATTCTGCAGCGTCGCCATTGCTACCGGAGCCCTGTTGATCATGGCCCCGACACTGCGAATCTCGAATTCTTTCCGTGGACCCCCGCCTGCGGTGTTGGCGACGCGGGAGATGCCGTAGTCGAACTGGGCGGTGTCGCGCAGGCTTCGGTACTCCAGCACGCTGGAGATGTTGGCCTGCGGGAACGGAACCCGGTCGGTACGCGCAACGATGGTGCCAGGGGGCAGCGACACGTGGACCTCGATCGGGACGGTCACGCCACCGGCTGGCGCGTTGACGATCTCCCCGACCCGGCCACCCGCGACCACGCTGATACGGCCGGACGCGTCGGTGTTGAGGAACGTGGTCGCCGAGTTCGCGCCGAGGATCAGGTTCGCGATCTCCTGCGCCTGCGCCGCATTGACCATGATGGCGGTCGGGGAGCACTTGACCTGGTTCCACAGCGGCAGGAACAGGTAGTTCTCGATTTCGGTGACGGTACCGCCGGTCAGGGTCAGCGCCGCGCCGTCGATCGAGTTGTTGATCGACGGGTTCGCGGTGCCGGTGCCGGGCTGTATCCACTGGCCGGAGCCGTTGTAGTCGCCGGCCAGCGATGCGAGGAACCCGTCGTAGTCGTTGGCGTTCGCCGAGCCGTTGTCGGCCGCCGTGTTGATCGTCGGAACCGTGCTGGCGGTGCCCTTCCACGAAGTGGACAGGTCCGGTGCGGCAGTGACGGACGGCAGCGACTGGTTCGCGCTGATCGTCTTGGTCATCGTGACCGAGTTGACCGTCGTCGTCGTGTAGTAGTACCAGGTGGTGCCGTCGGCCGACTGGAACCAGTCGTAGGCCACCGCGCCACGTACCGATGCCACCGTGGCCGTCACCTTGTGGGTAGACGCGGCGACGGTGGAGGTAGTGACGCTCGCCGAGTTGGCGCGGGAGTTCCCGGACCCGTAGTAGTACCCGGACCCGGTGCGAGCGGCCACACCGACGTACACGGTGGTGGACGCGGCGATCGTGCCGCCCGTGTCAGCCTGGGTCAACGTCGGCGCAGCAGGCCGGGCCAGGGCGAACGACTGGGCGCCCATCAGCTTCCGGTCGTCGCCGATCAGGACCTGGTTGAGGACGTTGAACGTGGCGATCGCGTACGGGTCGCCGTAGCCCTTCGCCAAGTCGAACGCGTCCTGGGTGACCAGGCCAGCGAGACCGGTCGGCTTGTACCGGGCCTGGAAGTCCTGCTCCAGGAACACGGTCTCGTTGGCGGCGTAGTCGAAACCCATCGACGGGTCGGGCTGCGAACTGGTCAGGTCCATGATCGCCCGCCAGACGGCGTAGGGGTTGCCGTCGGGGGACTGCTTGCGGGCGACGATGTCGCGAAACGGGATGACGACCGGGATCATGCTGACAAGGCCGGACAGGTCGTAGCTGTAGATACCAGTCGTCTCAAGGATGCCGGTGGTCTGCGCCTTGGCGATGGCAGCCAACGTCTCCTCGGTGACGTTCTCGATGCTCACGGGTGCCTCTTTCTGGGCATGCGAAAGCCCCGGCCATCTGCTGGTCCGGGGCTCGAAGTGGCTGGAAGGTTGGCGGCTTCTACCGCCGCTGGTGAATCTCCTGGAGCCGGGCGATCGCCGCCGCCTGCATCTCCTGGGCCGCCTCGTTCTGCTCGGGCGCAGTGCCGGCGTAGAGCGTCTTCTTCAGCTCAGCGGCCTTGGCGACGTCGACCGGGACAGCGCCCCGATCCTGGCCGCGCAGGTGGTGCGCGGGAGGTACGGCTCCGCTGGTGAACACCTTCGGCTCGGCTGGCTGCTCCTCCAGCACCCGGATCTGGCCCTTGAGCGTCTCGACCGTCTCCGCCATCGCAGCCAGGTCAGCCGCCTGCTTGGCGATGACCTGCTCCTGCGTGGCGCTGTGCGCGGCGAGCTGCGCGTTGACCATGTCCGTGATACTGCCCTTGAGAACATCCGAGAGGGTGTCGCTGCTGTTGGTCGGGTTGTCGGTGTCGGTCTGCTTGGCGACGCCGTCGGGTACGGCGTCGGCGGGGATGCCGACCTCGGCCGCAGGCGCGGGCTCCAGGTCGGCGGTCTCGGGGGCGCCGTCGGCGGGCATCTCGCCCGCGCCGTCGCCACCGTCGTCCCTGGACGGCTCGTCCACGTCCGCGGTGTCCTCCTCGGCTGCCATCGAGGCAACCGGGATGACCTGATCCGGGCTGACAACGCCGACGAGCCGCCCCTTCGCGTCGTAGATGGGAACCTGCGGGGTCTTCTCGCCGTCGGCCTTCACGACCGGCTCGGTGTGTGTGGTCTGCTCGGCGGGTACGGCCTCGATGTCGGCCACGGTCTCCTCCTGCTTGGTGACCGGCTGGCCGGCCTCCTCGTCATCGGTAATGGGTGCGGCGGGCAAGCTGGCGAGCACCTTCTGCAAGGACTCGACAGCCCCCCGGATGGCGGCCTCGTTCGCCGACGACAGGACCCGGCCAGCCTTCACGACCGGCGCCAACCCTTCGATCGTGTCCAGCACGTTCGGGTCAAAGCCGGAGAGCGCCTTCCCGACCGCCTGGGCTGCCTCGCCCGCGAGGTCGGCTTCGGCCTGCTCCTCGACGGCGAAACCGGCGAGGACGTCGATGGCGCACGCAATCGCACACTGCGCGTCCTGAAGGTCCCAGGCCGCCTCGACGTCGCCCGGGTCCGCCCCGGTGGCCGCTTCCACCATCTCGCGTTCCGCGAGCAGACCGAGAGCGTTCTTGGCGCGCACCAGGATGGCGGTCCATTTGCGGGCGGTCGCCGCGTCGATGGCCTCCCACGCCGGTGAGCCCGGCTCGGCCGGATCGCCCTGCGTCTGCCCGTCGGGTACGGCGAGCGGCACGGTCGGGTCAAGGATGCCCGTCGCCTCGTCCGGTTCTGTCATCTTGGAGACCTCGATTCCGAACTTCTTCGCGGCGGCGCGGATCTTCGGCATAGCCTCGTCGCCGAACGGGGACTGGGGTGCGCGGGACAGCGCGTTGCGTACGTGCGCCTCGTCATGGATCGGGAAGTGCCGCAGCGACCGGGGGCTGGTGCGACCCTGTTCGTCCTTCGTCCCTCCGCTTTCGATGTAGGCGAAAGCAGAATCGGGAAGGTCGTTGATGTCCGCCGCGCTCATCTCGGCTTTCTCGACATGTCCGTCTGCCTGCCGCTGGGCGGCCTGATGGATAAGCTTGACGATCGCGGCCGGGCTGCCAGTCATGGTCACCGTCTCCCCGTCGTCGGTCACAGAGGCAGGTTCGGACTTGCCGATGAGGTCCCGAACGAACTCGGGATCCATCAGGCCCTCGCCGTCTTCCCGCTTGGCGATCAAAAAACGCAGCCCGTTGGCGGCCTTGTCCACGAGGTCTATGCGCGGGATGTCGGCGTCACGCAACTCGCTGAAGTCGTCGTCGACTGGCGCGGTCATGCGTTCCTCCGATGCGTGATGCGACGGGCTGAACCCTGCGGCGACCAGCCGGTGACACGCCCGGATTTGTAGAGCTGCCACGCGGTCTCGTCGAGGACTGCGCCCACAAGCCAGTCACCGGCCTTGACGACGACGCCGTCACCGAGATCCCAGTCCGGGCCCCGGTAGACGTAGCTCTCCACCACGTCGGCATGCCCGACGGTCGACTCCGGGCCGTGGAACAGGCCGACGGCTGGGCCGTTGCGCAGGAACGACCAGGCGGCTTTCTCCAGCTCCTCCGGGGTGAAGTAGTCCCGGCCGCCGTCCGCGCCTCGCTGAATCCTCGGATCGGGGCCGGCCTGGTAGGCGACGCCAAGGACGTAACGCTGCTCAGGCATCTAACCTCCCAATTCTGGCTATCCGGGCCCGACTGGGTTTTTCCCCTTGCGCTCGCCGCTCCACATCCCGGTGGCGTCGTGGAACCACTGGCTTGTCGTGCGGTCCAGTTCCTCCGGGTCGTGGATGAACTGGGCGAGGTGGGCGCGCAACGTCCGCCACGGGTGAGGCGCGTCGACCCATTTGCCGAGGCCTTCGCCGCGGGTCCAGTACTCGTGCAGGTGTCGCGCCTCGGCGTCGCCTGCTACACCCTCGTCGACCTTCTGCACGTCGGCTGGCGCGGGCTGGTCCTCGTCGCCGAGCACCGTCACCGTCGCTCCGGCGACGGCCGTGCCCGCAGCGACACCGCCGAGGGTTGCGACACCACCGCCTGCCGCCTGCCGTAGGTCTCGCAGCAGGCCCTGAAGGTACGGGCGTTGCTGCTCGGCCCGCTGGTCGGCGATCCTGTCCAGCAGGTCGGCGTACGGGCCGCTGGTCGGATCTCTGTGACCAGCCTGCCGCACCTGCCGGGCCGCGACGATGTCCGCCGTGAGCCGCTGTTGGAACGCGGCGACCCCAGACTGACCCGTGGATGGAGTCGGTATAGGGCCACGCTGTCCCGCCGAACCCGGCTGCGCCGCACCGCCCTGCGACAGGTACGTGATGCCGCAACGGCACCTCGGTCCCCCGCGGCACACCGTGGCCAAATCGCCGAAACCACCCATGCCGGGCAAGCCCGGCAGGTCACCCGGCTCATACAGGTTGCCGTCGCGGGCCGAGCACAGGTCGCAGGCACCCGGCTTCGCGTCCCACCGGATCAGCCAGCCATCACCGGTGGAGAGGGTGGCGAGGGACCGGCCTTCCTCGTATGCGGTCTGCACCACGGTCGCGTACTGGGCGAAGCGGGCGTCGAACGCCTTGCGCCACTCCTCGAACTCCGCCGACGTCTTCGCCACGGCCGCGGTATCGGCATCCTGGGTGCCGAGGGTCAGACCCTCCCGGATTCCGTCACGCAACACCCCGACGGCGTCGTCAACGAACGGGCCGGTTGAGGCGCCGCCGTCGGTGAGGGTGTCAGCGAGTCGCGCAAGCCCGTCAACAACCCGCTGCTGCGCGGGCGCGATCGCCTGCGCCCGCTGACCGGCGTCGGCTTTGGCGACCGGTTCGCAGCCGAGAGCCGCGAGAACCGCGTCGATGGAGTCGAGGAGTTCCGGGCGCACTGCCGGGTTGCCGGGCAACTGTGCCGGGTCCCACCAGGCGACCGCTTCGACGGCATCACCGTCCGGGTCGTCCGGGTTGGTGACGGTGTCCCGGCTGCCGTTGACCGGCACGCAGGACTCCGAGTCGACGGTCCACACGATGCCCTGGTAGACCCCGTCGGGGCTGGTCCAGGTCCCGGTCTGTTGCCCGGGAGGCGGGATGCACCCCGTTTCCTCTGCCCATTCCCGCCAAGCGCCTTGCAGCGGCGTCTCGTCGCCTTCCAGGTGGCCGCTCGGACATTCCCAGCAGCCTGCAGCGGGGTCATCGTCGCACAGCGCCCGCTGCAACATGAGGACCCGCCCGGTGTCGGCCGCACGAACCGCCAGCCCAGCCACAGCAACCTTCCCCGCAGCCTTGCGGACCGCGAGCCGACCGCCGTCGTTGAGCCGATGCGCCTCGACCTGGTCGACGTGGCGGAACTCGAAGTCACGCCACGTGCCAGCGCGGCGTCGGGCCTGGCGGAACCGGCGAAACGCCGTCAGTTCCCGCTTGACCAACTCCTGCCGCTCGTATTCCTCGTCCTCGTCTTCGTCGGGGCTGTGTCCTACGAGGTCGTAGCCGACGATCCCTGTCTCGGTGGTGATCCCCGCCGAAGGGGCTTGGGCGTCCTTCGCCACCGGGCCCGGCGCTGCTGGCGACGGCGGGGCGATGTTCGGCTGGTCCGGGGCGGGCCCGAACGTCTCCGGATCCACCTTGCCCGCAAGCCCGTCGATCGCCGCCAAAGGAAGCGGACCGGTGCCCGTGTTGTAGAACCGCGGCGTCGGCCGGTGCGGGTCGCCCGGCAGGCCCAGCAGTTGCTCGCGGCCCTCGTCGGCGCTGGCCATCCCCGACTCGATGTAGATCTGCCACGCCTGCGCCAGGGCGAGACGGTCTTCCTTCTCCTGCCCGGTGTCGAACGAGAACTCAACCGGCAGCCCGAGGTCGTGGCGCAGGAATCCGGTAAGGATGCCCTCGACGTGGGAGAGTAAAGGCAGATCACCGACGCGGTGCTGCACATCAGCCTGCGTCTCACCCGAGGAGCGGTTGACGTTCTCCGTGAACCCCAGATCCGCAGGCACCACGTGGTACGCGGCACAACTCTTACGCATCAAGAACAAGCTGAACTGGTCGGAGAAGTCTTTCTCGTTCGACCACTCGATGGTCGACCCGCCGGGAATCCAGCGGATCTGGTTCTTCATCGCCTGGTCGCCGAGCATGAACGCGTCCCAGTACTCCTGGAACTGCTCGATCTGCGTCGGTGTCCACGTCTCCGGCGCCGACGCGAACGCCTCCGGGATGTTGCCCTCAGTGAAGCGTTGCAGGAAGTATGCCTGGAACCGCAGGTCGGTGTTGGCGTTCAGCAGGATCGACTCCAGCGGCGCCCGCCCGTAAGGGCTGTTAGTGACCGGCCGGAACGGCTCATAGACCAAGTCGGCGCGGGTCAGCCAGTTGAACGGCAGGCCCTGCACGTATTGCACGTAGGCCTCGGCCGGCGGCTCCGGGCTGTTGCCCCAGTAGTCGAGCAGCGGGGCGATACTCGTGCCGTCCACCACCCGCAGCCCGATCGCGTCACCGCGACGGTTCCGCATCCGGTACAGCGTGCCGGCGTCGTAGGCGAGCACGTCGTACAGCCACTTCGCCAGCCAGTTCGCGAACGGGGTCTGCCGGTCGGGCTTCTCCAACACGGCCATGCCCGCGGCGATGGCCGCGTCGGCGTCGCCGTGGTACCCGCGGGCCGCGACGAGGGACCAGTCCATGGCGCGGATCGAGTCGATGCGGTGCCAGATGCACATCTGCGCCACGTCGTACGCGTCGACCAGACCCTTGAGGGTGTCGAACGCTACCCGCTCGTGGCTGCGGGGCCGGGCGGAGATGTTGTAGCCGGTGACGAAGTCCCGCGACCGTGGGTTACGGGAGTATCCGTCGTAGGGGCCGATCGGTTCGCCGGGGGAGAACGGGCGGCCAGGGGTCATGCCGGCGTCGGCCTCAGCCGCCGCGACCGATGGTGGTTCGGCGGGGCCGAACACCTTCCGCAAAGCGGCGAGGCGGTCGCGGACACCCATGTGACGAACCCTCCGTTCGCCTACCTGTGGTGGTGTCCTCGGTGGAGGGCGTCACGAACTCGTTTGCGGGCGGCAACGGGATCCTCGGTAGGCGCGGGTGTGGGCTCGACGGCCGATGTGGGTGCGGCTTCCCCTGCCGGGGCGGCTGGCGTGGGTTGCGTGGCGACGGTTTCCGCCCTGCGGCGGATGTAGTCGATCCACGCCTGGGCGCCGGTGCCGTCCAGCATCAACTGCGCCAACGCCTGACTCGTCGCGTCCACCTGGTCGTCGTGGCCGCCGTGGGGGAACGCCGCCGCCTCGTCAATGAGCCCTTCAGGGTCGAACAACGCGATCGACGCCTCCGGCAGATGCACGTTACCGGCCTCGATGATGGGCGCGACAGCGTTGGCCCGGGCGTACTTGCTCTCCGTCGGGGTGACCGCCACGATCCCCGGGATTTTCGACCGGAACGTGTCGATGATCGCTGTCCCGTTGGCCTTGTCCTCCACGTACTTCGCGGTGGCTTGCGGCCACCGCGCCGTCATCGCCTTGAACGCCGCCATCGTGTCGGTAAACGACAGGCGTCTGTGGATCTGGTCGAGCAGGTACAGGTTCGCGCCGCGCCGGGCCCACACCTGCCCAACCACGTAGTCCGAGGACTTGGTGTCCTTGAAGGTCATGTCCCACGACATGACCATCTCGTCGCACTCGTCCACGAGGTAGGCGTCCGGCGCCGTCGGGTGCTGCGACCACAGCGGCGCGCTGTAGCGACGCCACCACGTCCGCCTCCACACGTTCCCGGCATCCGGCGACGGGCGCCCCTGGTACAGGGCGTTGAACACACGGGAGCCGACGTCGAGGCGGATCTGTTCCCACTGCGCGACGGTCCGGCCGCGGGCCGACACCATCCACTCGCCCGGCTGCCGGCCCAGCGGATCAGTCTCGCCCGCCTCGGGGTTGTGGTCAGCGAGCGCGGGAATGTTGATCAGTCGCCACGGTGACCCGTCCTGGCTTAGCAGCCGACCGGCGAGGTCATCCTCATGCCAGCGAGTGTTATGGCTGACCAGCCCGTTGGCAATGAAGTTTTCGGTGCGGTCGACCTGGATGTCGTAGACCTCATCGACTCCCGCTGGCTCTACAGCGGCGACCTCATCGAATACCACGCTCCACGTACTCAGCGGCCTGACGTAGGAGGCCAGGGTCGCTGCGCCCATATCCGACTGCGAGGTTGCAGCTGTTGCAGAGCAGACCGCGCACTGCTCCGGTGTCGTGGCAGTGGTCGACGCAGAGCATTTCGGCCCAGTGATCGGGGCTCTTGGCTGCATCCGGGAGTGCATGGCAGATAGCACAGACGCCGCCTTGCTCTCCCAGGATGCGTTCGTAATCGTCGAGCGTGATCCCGTAGCGATGCTTGAGCTTGGCTGATCGGCGAGAGCGAGAACCAGGCGCAGAAGAGGGTGGGCGGTGGCCGGCAGCCCAACGGGCTCGGCCGTAATGCGACATGCACATGCCTTTGCAGCGGGCTGGCTCATCGCAGTCATTGATTGAGCAGGTGACGCCTCGGTATTGCCCCCAATAGCCCTCAGGATGCGTGACGCCGGCCTTAGGCGATCCGTTCGCAGCCATACCTCTGCCCCGTCCCTGACGGTCAGGAATGGGTGGCGGGCGTTGGCCCGCACGGTGGCCCCTGACTTCATCCTGATTTTATAGATCGTATCAGGACCTTGGCTGGACCAGTTGCGCACCACTGACGTGACGAGTCTCCCGGCCTCATAGGTGGCAATGGCGTCCCCTGGACGCACATCCCGCAGTGGCCTCTCCGTACCATCCGCCATGAGCACAGGAGTGTCCCCGGTCATGCACAAGATGAGAACGACGGGCGCGCCTGGGGCGAGGCGGGTACGAGCGACGTTGGTCCACCAGTCCCACACGCCGTCCCGGTACACCTGAGAGTCGGCCTGCTTGCGGTCCTTGACCGGATCGTCCAGGAGTAGCAGGTCAACAGGACGGCCGGTCAGCGCCCCGCCGATGCCGACGCAGTACACGCCACCGCGGTGACCGTCAAGCTGCCACTCGTGGGCGGCGGCCATGTCCTGCCGCACTGACAGCCCTAGTTCGGGGTGTTCGGCGACGTCGTTGCGGATGGCTCGGCCCCACCGACGGGCGACGCCGTGCTCGTAGGAGGCGATTGCGATACGCAGGTCCGGGTTGCGGGTCAGCAGCCACAGCGGTGTGCGGCGGCTGACCCGTTCGCTTTTCCCTCTTGCGGGCTCATGCAGATGATCAGCCGCTCGCACGAGCCGTTGGCCACATCCACCAGTGCAGCATCGATCAAGCCCAACGCGGCGGTCTGTACGGTCTTCGGGTCCACCGCCAGAGCCAGTGCGCCTGGCGTGGCGAAGGAAGGCCCGTAAGACTTAGCTTCAGCCCGAAGCCGGGCCAGAAGCCGTTGCTTCGCTGCGAGATCCCAACTGCGCCACGAGTCGTTCGATCTCGGCATCAACAGCGTCGACGTTGCGCACCTCCGACTTCGATGGAGCGTCAAGCCCGAATGTCTTCGCCACCCGCTCGTGGATCCGCAACGCCGTGTTGATGGCCGCGATCTTCGGGCCCACGTCTTCAAGCCGCTCGCCAGTCTCGTCATCGCGGATCACGGTGCCCCGCTGAACGCTGACCAACGGATGGTGCGAGTTGAGGATCTTCATAGTCTCGGCGTAGAGCATCGCCACGCGATCGGCCTCAACCTTGCGAAGATCATCTACGGCCTCGTCCGGAATTGACGCCCGAACCTCGGCGAGGATCTGACTGACCCGTGCCTGGCTGATGCCGAACCGCTCGGCGATGGCATCTTGGGTGGCGCCGTTGAGATATGCCTGCCACACCTCACCGTTACGGCCACGAAGACGATCACGAGGTCTGCTGGCCATAAGTTTTCACCACCTCACGCGGCGACCACGAGCAGGACAATGGCGAGCAGGGGTAGGACCTGCTGCGGACTATTGATCCGTTTCAAATCAAAGCAGGGTGGCGCACACGTCATCAACGTAGATAGTGCCATTAAGATTTGTGTTAGCCACGTCTATTAATGCTGCTGTTATCCCGGCAGGGACGACGAGTTGGGCTGCGTACGCCGTCCAGTCCTGAACAGCTGTGATCGTCGGACTCAGGTAGGCCACGACGGTGCGGGTTGTGTAATCTGACAAATACCAGGACACGCGGAAGACTGTTGAACCGCCGGTCATCGCCGCGACTTTAATCCAGCCGGTAACGATCAGTTCGCGGCCGGGAATTACCGCGATCATCTGCTGGAGGTTGGAGCCGACAGCTACCCCGGTGCCGACAATCTTGACCGATTTCGTACCCGTCCGGAACACGGACGTGTCAAACGTGTAGGTAAGCGTCCCGCCCTTAGTCCACTGGATTCCCGGGTACAGCGGAAACGCGGCGGATGCCCCGAATGATGACGACGATTCGAAATCACCGTTGACAAGCAGGTTGGTGTACTGCCCCATCACCGCAGATTGTGTCAAGGAGCCAGTATTGTCCATCTGGCAACCGTGATGGACCACACGCGGCAAGAATGAGGACAGGTTTTTGAAAACAGTCGTCGTGCGGGCGTAGGTATCAAACGCCACGCCGTACATGCTCAGGTATACACCGGCTACCGATGTTGCCGTGACCTCGATTAGGTGGTCCCGGCCATCGCCCGTCTCCGTCTGGACACAGACACCGCCGAACAGGCCCATGGTCGTGCGGGGGTTGGCTGGATTAGAGGTGCGGGTCAACAAAATGTACGGGTTAGCGTTGTTCGACTCGAAATGGCACCCATAGAACCACAATTTACCGCCCTGATGTAGGACGGCGTAGTTGTTGTAGTCGAAACTGCATGCGTGGAATGAGACGTCTGGATCGCCGGTGGGTGATGTGTACACGGCTGTCGCGGTTCCGCTGGTGGCATTAGTAGCGTTGAAGAAGGTGCAGCCGTAGAAATTGTAATTCTCTCCAGCGTTTGCCTGAGCATCAATATTGAGGCTGTACCTGGCCCAGTGACCGGCAATGACCCTATCAAAAGTGATGCACCACGTGTTCGCGTCAAAGAAAAACTGGTCCCTGAACCCGTTAACAGATACGTCGCGCAACGCGATCATCGACGAGTTAGCGGAGCCAACAAATCTGAACCCGTCCGTGGTTGTCGTGTCCGACTGGGGGCCAAGAATCCTGAGGCCGCCGATGTGGTGCTCAATGGCGCGGAACGCCGCACCGCTGGTGGAGCAATCAAGCGTGATGGCGTATCCGGAGGTCAGGCCGGTGAAGTCAAGGATCACCTGCCCGGTGGCGAATACGCTGCCCTGGGTCGGATCCCACGCCAAGCTGGTATTGCACTTGTACGTGCCCTGTGGGAGGTACACGTCGGCGCCGGTGGCGAGGATAGTGGTGATCGCCGACTGGATCGCGGCGCCTTCTTCCGCCCCGGTACCTGCGACGCCGAAGTCTCGGATGTTGCGGGCGGTCGAGGTTTTGGCGACGTAGGTAGATGCCGCCGTCGTGCTCGCCAGCTTCGCCGCAAGGTCCGCGACTAGTCCAGACACCTTCGCCTGGGCGATGGCTGCGGTGTTGGAGATGTCGGTGTCGACGATCGACCCGTCCGCGATTTTCGCCGATGTGACGCTGCCGTCGATCGGCGTACGGGCGTCCGCCAATCGGCTGTCTGATCCGATGACCACCTGATCTGACGTGGCGTTGCCTGCCAGTGGGGTGTCTTTAAGCGCCGCGGTTCCCAGACCTAGATTCTGTCGGGCCGTCGCTGAGTCGGCCAGGTCGGCCAGGTTGCTGGCCTTGTTGAGCTTGGTTGCCGCTGCGGTGTCCGTATAGGCGCTGGCTGTAGCAAGTGTTGAGGTATCACCTGAGTCTGCGTAGGACTTGTTGACGGCTTGCGCCCCGGTTGTTGGCGTGGGCACGGTCGGCGGTGAAGTGAAAGTCTTCGTGCCTGCAATGCTCTGCCCTGTTGTCAGGTCAACAAAGTTTTGCGTCGCCGTGCCTGTGCCGCCCTGCGTTATGGGCAATGGAGAGGTTAGATGGGTGGCTACGACGGTGGGTGCCGTCGCGGCGCCGCCGATGTCGCCTGCAAGTTGCACAGCACCGGGCGACGATTCAGATGCGTTTGGTGCGGCAATGATTACATCGACCCGGTTTTGCGCCTGGTTGTCCGTTACGCTCAGTGAAACGTTTGAGCCTTCGACCAGGTTAACCTCGGGCCGAGAGGCGATTACTGATCCGCCTTTGGCCACCTGCATACCAGTGATCGCCACTGGCGACGGGACCACCGTCGGCGACACCACAATCGACGACACGATGTACGGGCCAGCCCCGTTCGGTACGACGATCGCGTACTGAGCAGCGAACCTGGGGTAGTCCCTGCGCTCGGTGACCAGGTAGTAGGTGTTGGCGGGGGAGATCAGGCTGTTTGGGGTCAGCGTGAGCGACCACACCCCGGAGCCGTTGGTGATCGTCGATATTGGGGCGTTAATCGCTTGGCCGTTGGCGAACCCTGGCATGGTGGAGCCGGTGTACAGCTGCACGGTGATGTTGACGCCAGCGATGACGGCGCCGGTCGGGTCCACGACCGTGTTGATCACCGTGGGATTAGTCACCCGCCACCACCCCCGGGCGTTCGACAAGCGTGTGTCAGCGGCCGGTGGCTGCGAACCACGCGCGGGCGGCTTTCTTCACCCGGGCTGTTCCTCCGAGGCAACCGGGTTTGAACGCCCAGTTCTTCTCACGCAGCGCCGTGGCGAACATGGCGTCCGGAACGACGTCGACTCGGTACCTCACGCCGAGCGCATCGGCGATGCGCGACCGGTGGTGGCCGTCGATGGTGTTGCCGTGCTGGTCACGCACAACCGGCACGAGGACACCGAAGCGTCCGATGCTCGCCCGTAGCGCGTCCTCGACGGGTGCGGGGAGTGCGGCGAAGAGTTGGTAGGCCATGTTGGTAGGCCATGTTGGACACGTGTTGATCTCCAAGCGGGGAACGGGTGGGGAACAGTGGTGCCCGGCCCAGCCGCCCGTTCCCCAACAGGGCCAGGCCGGGCACGAAAAAGCCGGCCACACGGGCCGGCGGCTTACAGGGGTGGAGCTCAGACGTCCGGGGTGACCTCCTCGGGCGGCCCGGCGACGATGTTGGCCCGCTCCGCCAGGCCCGGGACGACCACGATCTGAAGATCACCGGTGAGGGTGAACCCGGCGCCGGTGAACTCGCCGTGCACGTTCGCGACGCCGAGAACACCGGTGGCCGCAGCGACGGCGGTGCCGTCGCCGTTGTCGGTCAGGTTGACGATGGTGGGGTCGTCGACGGTGTACACGGCGGTCGCATCCTGCGGGGTGGGGACGGGGTTGCCTACCTCGTCGGTCCACTGCACGGACAGCGTGGTCTTCTTGTCGGCGAGCAGATCCATAGCTACGTCAATCCTTCCGGTCGGTGTGCTGTACGGGGGCGGGTTGATGGCCCGGTCTTGCGGGGTGGTGTCTTCGGGCGCGCCGATGCGCCACACGACACGCAGAGGGCGCAGCCCTTTGACGTGCGCGTTGATGGTGAGGGTGATGTCGCCGAGGTCGAGTTGCACGTCGACCGCCTCTCGCTCGGATGGGATGGTTCGGGGCGCCGGGTTCTCACACCCGGCGCAGCCCACGCCCGGGCGGGCGTCCTGCCGCCACAGGCTTGATGGTGCGGGCGCGCAGGCCAACGCGCGGGGGACGCGCCCGCGCACAGTGCTGGCCTTCGCAGGGTCAGGGCGTTGACGCGCCCGCACACGTTCAGGCGGCGGCGAGCAGCTCGTCGGCGAGGGACCGCAGCCGTTCGCCGGGCGGCTCGCAGCGGCGGTGCGACTTACCGGAGCGGCGGGTGTCACGCTCGGCGTCAAGTATATCGCCGAGGCGGTGCAGCGGCCTGCCGCGCCAGTCGCGGGCCACGATCGCGAGCGTCCTGTGTTGCCCGTCGGGGCCGACCCAGCCCCGGGTACGCCAGCCGCGGATGCGATGCTCGGCTACCTGCGCAGCTTGGGCGGCCTTCTCCGTGGTGACCTGCGCATCCAGGTCATAGAGGGGGGCGTAGTCCATCGGCACCCCCTGATACGACAAAACCCCGAGACAACTGCCTCGGGGTTTTCTGCGCACGATGAACGCGCCGTCACTGTAGCTCGGGATTCGGGGAAGATCAAATCACCCCGCTAACTCTTTCGCCGCCGCTATCTGCTCCCACTCGTCCATCGTCCACATCGTGCCGCACACCCCGCACGTGATGTACCGGGCTTGGCTGTCGTCTTCGTCCATCGGATCTATTACCCGCCTCAACGACCCTGCCGTGTCGCAGCGGGGGCAGGGCTGCCGGTACCGCTGGACGTAGCGCTTGAGGTTGAGCACCTGCCGCATGGCGTCGGTGGCGTGCCGCAGCTCGTCCGCGAACGTCGCGATGTCGGGGTGCTCCCGCAACGCCCAGTCCAGGCGCTCGGCCAGCCACGACACCGACGGGACGCCCAGTTCACCGACACCGCGCAACGCTGCCCAGCGCGCACACCAGCGGGCCACGGTCAGGTGGGGTGGTAGGTCGCCGTGCTGGTCGCCGTCGGGGATCAGCGTCGGGTGGCCGTCGTCGGCCACGAGCTCGACGGTCCAGGACTCACGCACCAGCGGCCGGGGCAGGCCGGGGACCGGGATCTCCTCCACGTGGCGGACCGTGCGCAGATGGGTGACGAAGTGCTGCGGCGTGCCCAGGTTCCCGGCGGCGGTGAGGTTGAGCGCCTCACCCCCAGGCAGGGCCGGCTCAGCTCCACGCGGCCCTGGTTCCCGCCACGCCTGGATCGAGGGTGCGACCGCGGCGGGAAGCAGGGCAACGAGGTCGGGCCAGGCGTCGAGGTCCTGTCGAATGCCGTGGGCGCAGCCGCCGCACGTCTGGGAACGCTCGGCGGCGGGCTGCCTGCCGCAGATGGCACAGTCGGGCCGGTCAGTCGGTTCGGTGGAGGGGTTCATCGCGGCGGTTCCTTCCCCGTGGTCCGTATGCTGGGCTTGCGTCGCACCAGCAGGCGGGCCGGACTCCCTCGGGGTTCGGCCCTTCGCCTACAACGGGGCCTCCCCTCCGGCTGTATCCTGGGCGGCCACGGTGCCCCCGAGCAGCCGATACCGACCGGGATACGCCCGAGCTGCGGCCTGGGCGAGGACCATCCGCTGGATACCGTGGATGTGGCCGACGAACTCGCGGACGTCACCACCACGGGACGGCCCGTTGCCGATGACCTCGCCGCAGATCAGGTTGACCAGTTCGGCAGTCAGGTCCATGACCCGATGCTCGGCGGGCGTAAGCGTGGCCGCATGCTCCGGCACGAGGCGGACAGGCTTCCACCGGGTGGCAATCTCCGCCCAGGTGCCGCGCATCATGCCGTCTTCGATCTGCCACGGCTGGTCGGGGCGCCGCTCGCCGCCGTTGCGGCGCCAGATCCGGTCAGTGCTGTCGAGGACAATCGTGCCTTCGGGCGGCTCGGGCGGCAGCGGCGTTCCCCTGCCGTTGTCCGCTCGTGGCGCGAAGATGTCGGGAACGCCGCCCCATCGCCGGCAAAGGTCTTCCCATGTCGCAGCGTTCCCGCTGCCGTCAGCATTGCGGGACACCCAGCACCGGTTGTCATCGGTGTCCTCGTCCTCCCGCCACCATAGGAGACCTGCGTTGCGATCACGCAGGATCACATCGCCGGTTGGTTCCGGCCAGGCGGCAATAGTGGCGATGGTTTCGGCGATGGCCTGTCCGGGTGTCTCATGCATCGGTGTTCCTCTCGGTGACGTGGGCGGCGGGGTTGAGTGATGCGGATGGCGGCTCGTACCCGTCTGCCATGCGGGTTGCGATGACCTGCGTGCCACGGTTGTACTCGTCACCGACCACACCGCTGGGCCGCCCGGCGTTGCGGTACCGCAGGCGCTGCCACCAGTAGGCCGGAAGCCACACCTCCCACCGGGGCGAATACCCGCCGCGTGGTGGTGGTTCGACGCCGACGCGCCACAGTCGGCCGCAGTCGTCGCAGCGCCACAGGTCACCGACGTCGCCGTCCGGGCGCACCAGCGGGGCGCTGTGCGGTGTGGGCTGCGGGTTGCCCTGCAGCCCGGCCGGTGGTGGTGGGGGTGGTGGGAGGCGGAACACGACCTCCTGCATCGGCGGCTCGCAGGTGTGGGACGGCTGCTCACGGCGGCGGACAGTGCTCATCGCCACACCGCCACGGTTGCCTTCGGGTGAGCCGCGAAGTCGCCGGCCAACTCGCGCAGGAACCCCAAGCACGTCTCGTAGCTGCCCCAACCGTTGTCCGGGTTGAGCGGCTCGTACTTACCGGGGTTGTCCTCCATGTCAGCGATGGCCGCGCGCAGGACCGGCAAGCAGTCACCGGCGGTCTTGCCGTGGAACTCGGCGAGGTCCGCGCCCGCGAGGCGCCACATAGGGGCGACGTTGGAGGTCATGTTGCGCCCCCCGGAGACCGTCGCGGGCTCGGGGCCGCCTTTGTCGATGGTCAGCCCGATGTCGTAACTCACCGCTGCCCTCCTTCGATGCTGGGTTCCCCGACCCGTGGCGTGCTCACGACTGACCTCCCTCCGAAGATCATGGTCCGACCTCCCCGGCAGGCTCGGCGCGCTTTGCTCGGCTGCGGCGCCCCGAGTACCAGGGCAACGCGAGCCCGTCATCCTCACACCGCGGAACCACATGCAGGTGCAGGTGGAACACGGACTGTGTGGCCTCCCGCCCAGCTGAGGCGATCAGGTTGCAGGGCGGGGCCGCGATCTCCGCCGCGCGCGCCATCACCGCCCCAGTGATCCCGGGGGCGGTCGTGAAGTCCTTGACGTGCGCGAGCGGGATCACCAGCAGATGCCCAGGGGTCACCGGGTTGAGGGGCACGATCGCGATCGCGTCGTTCCAGCGGCGTGCCACCTCGGCCGGTTCGGTGCCGGCGACGATCTGGCAGAAGATGCACGACTTAGCCACGTCGGGCTCCTTCGGTGTCCTCGTCGGAGGCGTCGATCAGCACGTTCGGGTCGTCGTCGCGCCACGAGTGCCAGATCAGCACGGTCCCGTCCTGGTCTTCGCGGCGCACGCCGTGGTTGGGGAACACCGCTGTGTGGCCGGCGTAGAACTGGCAGCGGGTCACCGCCCCACCGGTGTCGGCGCGGCTGCGGCACTGGGTGTCGAGCTGGCCGCTGGCGGCCGCGCCTTTCCCTTCGCCTGCGCCCCGTGGCTGCGCTGTGGCGCGGTTCAGGGCCGGGTCCATACCGGAAGACCCCCCCTGTGGGTGGGCTGTCTTCGACGCCTCTGCGTGGCCTACAGCGCCGCCTGCGTCGATGGCGGCGAGTATCCGCTGGGCAAGGTCGCGCCCTTGGCCGTTGCCGTGGGTGATCCACGGGGCCGCCAACGCCCGCACGGCGTCGAGGGTGACGTTGGCCCGCGCCAGGTCGGTGCGCAGCCGGTTGCGCTCGGCTTCGGCTTCGCGCAGCTCTGCGTACTCGGTGCGGGTGACGGCTATGAAACGGTCTTCGCCGACGTTGGCCTCCAGTTCGGCGATGCGCTCCAGCAGGTCTCGCCGGGCGACCCGCCACACCCGATCTGTGGCGGCACGCAGCGCGCGCTGCGAGTAGTCGTGGTCGTCGGTGGCGTACTCGTACGCCTCGATCGCTAATGCCTGCACCTCGCCCGGGACGGCGCCCGGGGTCGGGTAGGCGGCGGTGTCGGTCACGACATCCCCCACTGGGCGCGCAGCTCCTCGGCGATCCGGTCCAGCTCGCCACCCAGCCGCTCGGTGAGGGCCTCCTGCTCAACCTCGGTGAGCCCGTCGAGGCGCTCGTCGAGCAGTTCGCCGAGGCCCATGGTGTCGCTGCTGACGTTGGCGATCTCTCCGAGGACGATTTCGCGGGCTTTGGCGGTGATCTCTTTATCGGTCATCGGTCAGTCCTCCTGGTGCCGGTCGTAGACGGCCTTAGCCTGCCCAGCCGTCATCGGCTTGGTGGTGAGCACGATCGCGTACTGGTCGCTGCCGGTGTCGACCTCGTGCAGGCCGACGGCGGCGCCGGTCAGGTCGTGCAGGGCCCGGGCAAGCTGGTCGAGGGGTAGCTGCTCGCGCCAGGCCCAGATCAGCACGCGCGTGGCGGTGTCGGCAGGGTCCTCGCGGGTCTCCACGGCGGCCCGTAGTACTGCGCCGCCGATCGCGTCCCGCATCTCGCCGCAGAACCGGCAGACGATGTAGGGGTCGTCGCCGTCGAAACCCCACGAGTGGTTCAGGCCATCCACCCGTCCCGGGGCGGGACAGATGTCCTCGGCTGGAGTGATGATGGTTTCGGTCATGGCTTGGTGTGGTCTCCGTTCCGGCTCAGGGCTTCCATTTCGACCCGCTCGCGGGCACACACGTCGACATAGATCCGGGCATCACCGACGCCGGCTGCCTTCCCGCCACCCATGGACAGGTCGATCTCGCCCAAAGCGCAGACCAGCGCGTACACCTGCGACTGGACCAGATCCAGAACCTCGACCGCTGTCTCGTCGGTGCGGACCTTCACCACGTCGCGGATGTCGGCCAGCAGCCACTCCAAGCGCTGGCGGGCCTCCACGTCGGCGAACGTGGCAACCCTGTGCTCGACGTGGGAGCACCATTCGACCTCGGGCCTGTCCGTGCCGTCGTCGTGCCAGTACTCGTCGCAGTCCCGATCCCCATTCGCGCAGCCCTCCGGGCCACGGATGTACTCCCACGGCTTCGGCTGTTGCGCCGCTGTCGGGGTCGGCTCGGGGAAGTTGATCGGTAGCGGGATGTCGAGATCAGTCATGCCAGTCTCCGTTCAGGTCGGGATGGTCGGGAAGGTCACGGGCTGTAGGTCACCGGAAGCCTCCGAGGATGCCCCGTCCTTCAGGGCGGGGAGGAATCGGATCGCCTGCGGAGCAGGACAAGGAAAGGATGACCTGCAAGGTCAGCCGTTTAGCCAACATCACGTCTCCTGGTAAGATGTGTCCTATGCGGACGGCGTTCAAGTGCAGGGCGTACCCGACGCCCGAGCAGGCGTCGCTTCTCAACCGCACGTTCGGCTGTATCCGGCTGGTGTGGAACAAGACCCTCGCCGAACGCCACGCCCGCTACCACCGCGAGGGCCGGTCGACGTCGTACGCCGAGACTGACCGGCAGCTGACCGAGTGGAAGAAAACCCCGGAACTGGCGTTCCTCGCCGAGGTCAGCTCCGTGCCGTTGCAGCAGGCGTTGCGGCACCAGCACAACGCGTTCACCGCCTTCTTCGCCAAGCGCGCTCGATACCCGAGGTTCAAGTCCCGCAACGCCAAGCAGGCGGCCAGCTTCACCCGGTCGGCGTTCCGCATGAAAGACGGGGCGTTGTGGCTGGCGAAGACCACGCATCCGCTGGCGTTCGTGTGGTCCTGGCCCGGCCTCGACCCGGCCACCCTGGACCCGTCGACAGTGACGGTGTCGCGTGACCCGGACGGCCGCTGGTACGTGACCTTCGCCGTCGATGTGGAAACCCCAGCAGTTCCCGAGCCGACCGGTCAGTCCGTTGGTGTGGACCTCGGCCTGACCGACTTCGCGGTCCTGTCCACCGGGGAACGCATCCCGCACCCACGGCACATGGAACGCCACGAACGCCGCCTGAAGCGCTACCAGCGGATCCTGGCCCGCAAGCAGCGCGGCTCGAACAACCGCAGGAAAGCCAAGCAGAAGGTTGCCCGCGCCCACTCCCGGGTACGTGACGCCCGCCGGGACTTCCTCCACAAGACCAGCACCAGCCTCGTGCGCCGCAACAACATGATCGCGGTGGAAGACCTCAACGTGGCCGGCATGGTCCGCAACCGGTCGCTGTCCAAGGCGATCTCCCGCACCGGGTGGGGCGAGTTCCGCACCCTGCTGGCCTACAAAGCCCACCGCGACGGGCGGCACCTCGCCGTGGTTGACCGGTGGTACCCCTCCTCCAAGACCTGCTCCGCGTGCGGGAACCTGCTCGCCGCGCTGAGCCTCGGGACACGCCACTGGACGTGCCCCGGCTGCGGCACCCGACACGATCGGGACATCAACGCCGCCAAGAACATCTTGGTCGCGGCTGGGCTGGTCGAGACCTAAAACGCCTGCGGAGCGGATGTCAGACACGAGGGGCAACCTTCCGTGCAGTCTGCTGTGAACCAGGAACCCCCAGGGGCGACCATGGGGAATCCCCCGCCTTCAGGCGGGGGAGGAAGTCAAAGGACGGGTCAGGCAGCCGGGTCCTCACCGCGTAGCCGGGCGAGGTAGTACGGGTTCGGCTGGTCGTCGGTGCGCGTGTGGTGCCGCTGAAGCCGATTCCAGGTTTTCGTCGCCCACCGCAGCTTCTCCGGATCACCTGCGGGGATGTCGACACGCAACTGGGCGAGCAACGCCCGCACCTCGGGGGACCGGTCGCGGACGGTCGAGTCCGGCGTCGGCGTCTCGGTGGGCGCGGCTGGTGCGGCGTGACGCGGCTGATACCGGCGGTCATCCCCGCGCATCGCCACGACGATGCAGGACTGGGCGATGCGGGACACGATCTGCTCGGAGAAGTCGCCGGAAAGCAGCTTTGGCGGCACGTTCGCCGTCAAGATCGTGGCCAACCGGTTACGGCGACGGTAGTCGACGACCCGCCACAGTTCCTCGATCGCCCATTCGGAGTTCGTCTTCACCATGCCCAAGTCGTCGACGATGAGCAGGTCCGCGCGCTCGTATCGGCACCCGTCTACCTGCGCCGCTGATGGTCGGCGGGATTCGAGCAGCGCCGAGAACGTGACCAGATCCCACGCCACCGTGCGCGGCACCTGGACGGCCTCGCGGAGGGCGGCCACGGCGGCGTGGGTTTTCCCGACCCCAACCGAGCCGAACAGGTACAACCACGGCGCCGCGTTCTGGTCGGCCTGCCATAGGCGTACCCACTCGGCGACCTGCGGGTTGTCGGTCGTGGCGTCGGTGTACCCGTCGGCGATCCGGGCCAGTCTCGCGGCCGTCACCGCGACGTTGCGGGCGATCAGGAACCCGGCCCGGTTCACGCTGGCATCGGCGGGGATTGCCGAGTGGTCGATGGTCATCGGAAGCTCCAGAGACTCTCGTCGTCGTAGTTGATCGACCCGTCGCGGGTGTTCTGACCGCGCAGCTTGTTCGCGGCGCTCGGTGGGCGCGCCAGTACATGCTCGCTGGCGGTCAATATCCAGTTCCGCCACGTTGCGGCCCAGTCCACCTTGGTCGCGTCCTTGCCAGATTTGGCTTGCCAGTAGTTGACGAACTTCTCCGTTTCCAGGCGACCGTCCACGTTGGGCGCCTTCTCCCGAGCCCACGTGACCATCTGCGGGGTCACAGTGAAGTCGGCGGGGATTCTGGTTCCTCGTTTGGCGCGCTCTTGCGCGCTCGAAGCCGAAGGCTTCGCGGAGTCCGGGGAATGGGGATCGGGGAAACCACTACTTACGGCCGTAACCACTCCCCATTCCCCGGGAGTGCCGGGCGTAGCCTCCCCGGAAGGGTTATCGGAAGCCTTTTCGCCTGCGGAAACGCCAGTAGGTGGTTGTGGCCGTGTGTCAATGTCCTGTTTGCCCTGTTCCCGCATTGCGGGACTATCTTTGAATGTCCGTCGATGCGCTGAGGCCTCGCCGCTCGTGCCCGAGGAAGGGTTCTCGGAAGGGTTCCCGGTACCCCCAATGGGTGAGGCATTCAAGATCACGGTAAGGGTTTCGACCATCTCTGCAACGATGGCGGCCGAGGATTCCGCCATAGGTTCGCCCGCCACTCGACGCAGCTCCGTGAGCAGCGCACATCGGATCAGCGGACTCGACACCAACGGCAGGTGATCGGCGGCAGCACGTAGTACGTTGGGCTGCCGATACACCTTGTCGCGGCGGATGAATGAGCGGATCAACAACTCCTCGGTGTCCTCGTCGACCACCACGAAGCCAGATGCGCTCAACTCGACAATGCCCTTCTGGACATCAGCGACGGTCAGCCCAGCCGCGAGGCGTGCCCAGCGTCGCTCCCGAAGGGCGAGTACGCCGTCATGGGCAAGGTCGGACTGTGACAACAGGAACATGAACATCCGCTGCGCCGTCGGCGAGCGGGCTATAAAGTCTGGGTCCTCCCAGATCGCGGTGAGGAGCCGCGCTTCGCTGCGTGCCACGGATACCCCGTTCTATGCGGTCATCAGAAAGGTGGTTCGCTTGCGGACCACGGATCGGTCGGGACTTCGGCGTAGCGGTCAATCGCGAGGAGCTTCGGCAAGGTCGAGTCGCCCGCGCGAGCAGTAAGGGCGCCTCGTACTGCCTTTGCGATATGGGTCGCGCAGAATGCCACGTGACCGGCGCACTTCATGGCTCCCCGCGGAAGGCAGTCAGCGCAGTCGATAATCCATACGCGCCACGTAGCCCGCTGTGGACACTTGGCCCAGCGCCCAGCGTCGGCGTAACACATGCCGTGCAGGACACGGCCGGTCTCCCGGTATCTCTGCGCCATCCGCATGGCCCGCGCCCGGATGTGGTCGCCAGATGGCCCCTCCTCGTGGTCGTCGGAGCCAAGGGCGCATGCGAGCCATTCGACCTGCTCGTCGTGGGGAAGAAGCCCGAAGTTGGCGGCATAGATTCGGTCTTCAGCGAACCGCGCCGCACGGCACGGCACAGCACATCGATGTTGTCGTGCTGGCTGCCCATGAACTCGATAACATCTTGCCGAGCAGCCTCAAAATCGGCTTCACGCTCATTTTCCGGGAAGGCGTAGAGAAGGTTTTCGAGCGCATTCTCAAGCGACGTCCTGTGATCCGCTGCCTGCTCCATCGCGGCAACAGCAAGGTTGACTGTGTCGTCGCTGGATACGGCATCGCCTTGCCACTCGGCTCGGCGACGGATACCCGGCATATCGCCCGGGTCATAGACGTACTCCAGGATGTGCTCAGCGAGAGCATGCATCCCCTGCTCATGCCCTTGCTCATGCGCGGGGGCTGCAATGATGTTGCGTTCTACAGGATGGAGTCGTCGGATCTTCTCCTCGGTGTTGAGATCGTCGAAAGACGACTCGACGAGAGCAAGATCGTTATGCGTATCGTTGAACAGTGGGCCTTCGGTCTCGATGGCGTGCTTCTCTGCGTCGAGGGCTGCCCGGCGGATGGGGAAATACTCAACCTGCACTCGGCTGATCGCTAACCACCACGCCTTGTCGGACCGATGCTGCCGGAGCCGGGCGGGCAGGTTGACCGAGATGCCGATGTACAACAGGGCGTCTGTCCGGTCAAAGAACCGGTAAAGGGCGTGCGGCATTTGCGGCAGTTTCATCGTTGCAACGCTGACGCGATCAACCATTCGGGTCTCCCGGCGGGCAGGGGCAATTCGTAGGTCCAACTGTAGGCCCATTTGAACCACGGGACAACACTCGTAGGTCCGTTTGTTGCCCTGTCGGGGCATACAGCCGTACCCTGTCTGCATGGCTACCGAGAGCGACGTGCGCCGCGTGCGGATCGACGCGGAGACGTGGGCTGCATATGCCGAGGTGGTCGGCGATGCGGGACGCTCGGCGGACATCAAGGCGTACGTCGAGTGGCGCCTCGACAACCCGGCCACCCCCCTGCCGGGCAGGCGTCGCGGGCCGGTCAAGAAGAGCCGCCGCACCTCCGCTGACACCTAGCCCGTTCATGCGGCCTTCTTTCCCTTGCCCGCCAGCCACGCCAGCGCGGGCTTTTTGCCCATGTGCCTGCTCTGGTAGTGCGTCTCCAGCGCCTCGAACGCTGTGTTCGGGTCGGCACCGACTCCGCGCGTCGGGCACAGCCAGCAGCGCCACGGCCTGCCGGTCTCGGCACTCATGCGGCACGTTCCCGTTTAACGGGATCACGTTGTCGTCCTCCTGGTACACGCCGTCGACGGCCTCGCACAGCACCCGCCTGCGGCGTTCCTGTGCCTGCTTTTCGGTGTCGGCCAGCAGGTCTGCGTACACATCGGCGTAGACCACGGACGTCTCCGGGGGTGGCGCCTGACGTGGGGCGAACCGCTCGAAGGTCAGTTCGCGTAGGAGTTCGTCGAGGGTCCGAGGCTCGGGTCGGATCACGCTGCCACCTCGCTCAGGTCGAAGTCGAACAGGGCCATCTGGTCTGGGTGGGTGTCGTGCTGGTGGTGATCGACGTGCACCGCCGGTGTCCGCGGGGTGTGGATCCGGCCGCCGCAGCGTGGGCCGATGCGACGCCCGGCGTATGGACTGGCCGCGCCTATCGGGTGGCCGCAGACACGGCACGGGACGGTATTCACGCCGCCTGCCCCTGCTGGGTGCCGTCGAGTTGCGGGTTGCCGACGCCGGGCGGGATGTGGTGGCGTCGGCGCATCTTCCGCACCGCTGCCGGTGCCGGCTCGGCCCACGCTTCGGCGACGAGCACGGTCGGTGTGTCCCGCCAGCCCGGTAGGTCGCCTGTTTCCTGGATCGACCAGTGGGGCCAGCCGGTCAGGTGGGCGCCCGTCGCGGCGGCGAGCGCCGGCAGTTCCGCGGCTGCGGTGTTGACCATCTCGTCGTAGGTGGCGTCCGGGTCCCGGAACACGGCGACGTCGGGCGGCCCGGTCAACGGCGAGGTGATCATGGTGTGGCCGCCTTGGGTCGTCCCGGGCGGCGAGCGGCCTGCCCGGTGCCGGGGCAGCGAGGCGTGTGCCGCTCCGGGACCGGCCGACCGTCCTTGTCGAGGAGCGGCTTCCCCGTAGCAGGGTCGCGTTTGGCTCGGATGTGGGGCCCGGCCGCATCCGGGTGGGCGAGTACCTTCCGACCGGCGGTCAGGGGTAGCCGCCCACGTCCGCATACCGGGCAGGTACCCACCGCGACAGGCGCGGCGGGTGCGGCGGGCGTCGCCGCCGAGGCGGTGAACGGGGACGCGACCCCCGTGGGCACCCCGGTCACGGCTGCCCCCCGGCGCCGAGCATCGCGCACAACTCGGCCCACTCCTCGGCCGCGACCCGGGCCTGCGGCGGCTGCGCCGCCACGTCGACGTCCACATCGAGGCCGTGGACGCCCGCCGCGTATTCGGCGAGTACCCGCCGCACCTCGGCGTGCTGGCGTTCCCGCCACGACAACGCGTCGCCCACGCGCTCCCGCAACCGTGTCACGTCCATGCCGGCGGCGATCTCGGCGTGGGAACCCATCAGGCCACCGCCCCTGCGGCGACCTGGATCAGTACATCGGCGTGGCACGGAAGGTTGAGCGAGCACCAGCACGCGAGGTCGCGCCCGGCCAGCTCGGCGCGGGCCGCCTCGATCAGGTCGGGGCGCCCGCGTAGGTACTCGCGGTACCGCTGTACCGCCTCGGCGTGCGCCTGCGGGGTGTGGACCGCCGGCCGGTACGGGTTGGCGAACTTGCTGGGGGCCGAGACGACGACGGCGCCCAACGGCTTGCGCCATCCCGTGGTGCGTCGTAGCTGGATGCGATGAGGAAACTCGCTGCAACCAGGGTTTGCCTCATTACATCCCGCGGATATCTTGTTACTCACAGCAGGGCCTCAAATCGCATCTCGTAGTCCGAGTACCAGTGCTCGTTGTGTTGAAGAGCAAGATCAGAAAGGTCACTCCACAGGTCAGGAAGAGCGACCATCCCCAACTCAATCCACGGGAACGGGTCACGATCCCCCTTTCTGCTGTTGCAACTCACACACGCCGGAACCAAGTTGGCTGGCGCCGATCGGCCACCGCGGGCGACCGGCCAGATGTGGTCCCAACTTCCCCGCCATCGGCCACATCCGTAGGCGCAAGCACCGGAGAAGTCCTCAACGCGGTCGGTCGCCCACCACGCCGGAATCGGATCAAGTCCACGGCGGCGAGCTTTTGTCCGCGCCCTTATCGGCGCCGGGTTGGCCGCGTAGTGTTGGCGGTACTCGGCGTTTAGATGAGTCCGGCAGGCACCTTGTGACACCGAGGCCGAAGGAAGCCACGCCTGGCAGCCACGACACCAAGCGAATCCAGCAGCGGCCTGAACGCGACGCTCGCGACCACCCGGACCATTGCTCGTCCGCCTGATGTATTTGGACTCGCGACAGACAGATGAGAGTCCGTCGCCGCGAGAGCGGTCCGCGCCAAAGTCAGCGCGCAACTGCCATGTTTTGCAGCGGGTGCACCACTTTTCACCAGCATCGAGATGAGCGAGGTATTCGTCGAAAGGGAGACCCGCTCGTGTGGCAGTCGCTTTCAATGCTCCAATCGCGCTACCCACGGCGGTTCGCCGTCTCGTCCACCGCATCCCGGTCCCGGCGGGCCTGCCACCTCGCCATCGTGGTCAGGGCCACGTCCAGCAGCTCGTAGTCGACATCCCCGTCACCGGCCCACGCCTGCTGGAGCTCGTCGACCTCCATCTCGATCACGGCGCGGGCGTAGCTGTCCGGTACCTCGGGGTGGATGACTGCGGCGTCGCCGTGCTTGCTGAGCGCGTGGCGGGCGCGGGCCTGCAACGTGGTGATGGTGGTGGTGTCCAGCGGCCCAGACATGGCTGCCAGGCGCCGGTTCACCACGGCGAGTTGGCGACGCAATTCGGTGTTGCGCCCGGCCACACCAGCAGCCCACGTCTCCAGGCGGGCCAAGTAGTTCGCGAGTTGGGGTGGCACGGTCACACCGTCCGGGCGTACCGGGCAGGTCGTCGGACGAGAAAGCTCAGGCGGCATTGGGTACCGCCCGTCGCCTGCGGCGTCCCGAGTACCAGGGCAGCGCGATCCCGTCGTCTTCGGCGCGGGGCACGATGTGGGCGTGCAAATGGAACACGGACTGTGTGGCCTCCCGCCCTGCTGAGGCGATCAAGTTGCAGGGCCTCACCGCGATTTCCGCCGCGCGCGCCATCACCGCCCCGGTGATCCGGGGGACCGTCGTGAAGTCCTCGACGTGTTCGACCGGGATGACCAGCAGGTGTCCATCGACGACGGGGTTGAGCGGGATGATCGCCACCGCGTCCGGCCAGCGCCGGACGACGGTCGCGGGCTCGTCGCCTCGGATGATGCGGCAGAACACGCACGCCTCAGCCATGGCGTTGTCCTTCGGTCGCGTCCGGCGCGACGGCAGGCTCGGCGGAGACGACCGGACCTCCAGGGCGCGTCCACGCCGAAGCGCCTCGACCAGCTCGGCGACACATGCGGCGTCGACGAGTTCGCGTAGCCGGTCGCGGTCCTGCTCGACGTCGTCGCGGTCGGCCTCGGCCGCCGACAGTGAGGCCCGCATGTCGCCGAGTTCCCCTTCGCGGGCCGAGGCCTCGGCCTCCAGTTCGGCGATGCGCTCCTTCAGCGATCGCCGGGCGGCACGCCACACCCGGTCGACGGCGGCGCGTAGCGCGCGGTGCGATGCCGGCTCGGTGGTGGCGTATTCGTACGCCTCGATCGCGAACGCCTGCACCTCATCCGGGGCGGTGGTGAGGTAGACGTCCGGGATCGGGTCGGCGGTGGGGTCGGTCATCGGTTCCTCCTGCGGTAGGCGATGTGCATCGCGGACATGCGGCGCCGGTGCGCGGCCAGGAGCTCGGTCACCGCGGCGACGGTGCTGTGCGGGTTCGGGTCGGCCCAGATGGCCTGGAGTGCGCGCATGAGGGTGGGACCGGCGGGGCGGCCGTCGACGGTGGCGATGATCAGCCGGGCAACGAAGCGGGGCTCAACTGCGGTGGGACCGCCCGGGTCAGTCACCGTTCGACTCCTTCGGTTCGGTCTTGATCGCCTTCCAGCGGTACCCGTACGCCTCGGTCCATTCGCCGTCAGGCAGCCGGTCGTGGAGCTGGCCGATGGTCTCGGCGGGTTCGTCTACGAAGCGGACGGGCGGCTCCCAGTCGCGGGCGGTCATTGGTCCTCCTCGGCGGGCCAGCAGCGTGGGCACCAGACGGCCTGGTGGCGCTCGCGGGCGGTGGTGGCGGTGGTGGTGGTGAGTCCGGTTCGGGTGCTGCGTCCGCAGCGGGTCTTCGCCTGGGTGGCGAGGCGGTGGGCGGTGGTGCCGCGGCGTGCGGTGGCGATCCACACCTGCTCGTGCTCGGTCGGGCCGGTCATGCGGCACCGGCCAGGCGTTCGCTGCGGCATGGGCCGCAGGTGGTCGCAGGTTGGCCGCGGTGGCGCTGGCACTGGGGTGCGGCTCGGCGGCGTTCGGACTCGGCGAGTTCCCACCGTTCGCGGGCTCGGCGCGCGTCGGCGCACTGGCCGCAGGGTGGTGGGTCGGGGGTGTCGAGGTGTTTGGGGCATTGGGGTGGGGGTTCTGCGCTCGCGTGCGCGACACCGTGAGCTGATCCCCTACCTGTACCCCCTTTAGGGTCGGGTCGGGTCGGGTCGGGGCGATTCGGATGGGAGTGGAACGAGTCGTCCACCTTGAACCAGGTCACGGCTCTCCATCTCGGATCGTTGGTTGATGTTGCTGGGCTGTCCGGCCCGGCCGCAGGGAAGGGCGGCCGGGCCGGGACCCGCAGGGCTCAGTCCTGCACGAGCCGGATCTCATCCGCCTGCTCACGCTGGCGGCGCACCACATAGGAGCCCGGCGCAATCCCGGCGTAGCCGTGCTCCGGGTGCGCCAGATAGCCGACCGCACCGTCGGCGACGGTCAGCACGCCCAGGTCCAGCTCGCCGGCGCGCGGGCTGCCCGCGTCGTAGAACACGTCCCCGGACGGCAGCAGCAGGTGGGTGTTCCCGCCGTTCTCGCCACGCACCACGGCCACACCGTGGCCGGGCACCGCGGTGGTGGCGTGGCGACCGGACCGGCCGGCCATTGCCGCGGGGATGACGATGATGTCGCCCTGGCGCTGCAGCTCGGCGCAGATGGGGACGGTGATCTGCCGGTCGAGGTGCTCGTCGACCTGGACGCCGTGGGCGTCGACGAGCTGCGCGAGTGTTGCTGTTGTCACGGTGTTGCTCCTTTCGCCCGTCCACTGTGGACGGGAGTCGTAGGGGGTTTAGTACGCGTACTGGAGTTGGGCGTAGTCGGAGGGGTTGAGGCCGAACGTCCACGCTGCTGCGGCGAGAGGGCCGGGGATGGATGCGGGGACGGTCAGGCCGAACCGGCGCCGGGTGCCGTCTCGTTCGACGGTGGCGTTGGTGCATAGCAGGACGCGGACGGGTTCGTCGTAGATCTGTTCGGGTACGTCGTAGAGGGCGAGGTGGTGGCCCGGGTTGCCGGGGTCGGGGATGGTGTCGCCGACCTGGGTCAGGTGGGCGTCGGCTATGAACTGGTCCCAGCCGAGCTTCTCGATGGCGCAGCGGCGGATTTCGGCGTTGGGTTCGCGCAGGATGTCGTTGGTGGTCCAGTGGCCTTCGATGAGGTCGGCGGGGACTCGTGTGCCGTGCCAGGCGTGTACGGCCCATCCGTCGGCGTAGGCCACGGCGGGCCCGGTTTCGTGGTGGAGGCGGCCTTGCGTGTCGCGGTGCAGGGCGGTGGGCCGGTCGGTGAGGATCGCGACGCCGGTGTAGGGCCACCACCAGCCGAGGTCTGCGGTGTCGAACAGCGCGTTCAGGCGTGCGTCGAGTTCGGGTGGGTAGGTGGCGCCTAGGGTCCGGCCGTGAGCATAGAAGGCGAGCCAGGGTAACTCCTGGCCGCCCCACACCGCGTCCCTGAGCTGGTCCCCGAGCTGGCCCCTGAGCTGGTCCCCGAGCTGGTCCCCGAGCTGGCCCCTGAGCTGGTCCCAGAGCTGGTCCCAGAGCTGGTCCCCGAGCTGGTCCCCGAGCTGGTCCCCGAGCTGGTCCCCGAGCTGGCCCCAGAGCTGGTCCCCGAGCTGGCCCCTGAGCTGGCCCCCGAGCTGGCCCC